>Ga0315289_10002539_pt1 | contig 27922 bp, 32 predicted proteins | sample YL17G11_40_MG_FD_203452 | JGI IMG/M metagenome (GOLD analysis project Ga0315289, IMG submission 203452) | Sediment microbial communities from Yellowstone Lake, YNP, Wyoming, USA - YL17G11_40 | ecosystem: Environmental > Aquatic > Freshwater > Lake > Sediment | place: USA: Wyoming | collected... | reverse complement strand
GGAGTTCGTGAATACGGGAGTGGCACGAAGTGAACGGCCAGACCCAGCAGAAGTCCCGCCGCGACCCCGACAGCAAAGCGCAGATGGCCATCTGCTCGGACCCCCCAACGCCATCCATAGCGCTGCAGGCCCCCCCGGGCGATCCTTCGCCAAAACGATCTCTTGTTCTGCTGCCAGGCACGTTCGAAAACATCTGCCGGGTCTGCCCCCCGCCCCAACACTTCATGAGTGACCACCCCACAACTGCACTCATGCAGCAACCGCATCTGTTCAAAAAGCTCTTTGGCGTGCCTATCCCGCTGGAGTTCGGTCTCCAGAAGGCCGCGCTCCTGGGGCGAAAACTCGCCGTCCAGGAACTTGCCGATCAATATCTCCAATTTGTCAAGCGTATCGCTCATTTTCCTGCACCTCATGGCCACCGATCCCGAGGACCTGGTCTCGAATCATCTGTCGCGCCCGGACCAAGCGAATCTGCATAGTGGTTATCGGAACGTCCATGACCTCGGCCATCTGGGCGTAAGTCAACTCGCCCGAATGGGCCAGGACGAACACTTCGCGGTACTTCTCCGGCAGTCGTTGGACCGCCTCCAGCACCCGTCCGCACAACTCTTTCTTCTCGATGTCCTCGGACGGATCGTCCGCATAATCGTCCGCGTACTCCGGCAAGGGCGTGCCGTCGAACGGGATCCCTTTGCGTGGGCGGCTCTGGCAGTGCCGGACAGCCTCACGTCGCGCCAGCACCGCCAGCCACCCCCGAAACCGCTGCGGCTCGCGAAGCGACCGAATGTTCTGGATGACCCGCAGGCAAATCTCCTGCAGCACATCGTCGAGGTCCTGTGCCCCCCCAAGGACACTGTACACCAGCCCCCGAAGCCACCCCCAATTGGCCTTCAGGAGCCTTTGCAGGGCCTCTTTGTCGCCTCGACCCGCCGCGACAACCAGTTGCAATTCACTTTGGGTTTCACTGTCGATCATGTCGTTCTCTATCAATATAGATAGGGCTCCAGCGCTGTTCATACATGATCGGCAGATTTCTTTCTGGAAATGTGTCTATCCGTTCGGAGTACCGCGTTTACACGGTCTTTGAACCGCCTGAAGGCGGTACTGGGACCCCAAACGCGATCCATCGCGTTTGGGAGCCCGCTCCCAACGGGCGGGACTCCGAACAGCCCTACGCCGCAGTGTCGCGGTCCGGGCGGGCGTCCGGCACAACGATCCGGACCCTTGTGCCCCGGCCCTTGGCGCTGGCGATCTTCACCCGGCCGCCGAGCAGCTCGACGCGCTCGCGAATGCTCAACAACCCGAATCCGGATGCATCCTTGAGCTCCTGGGGGTCGAATCCGCACCCTTGGTCGGATACGCGCAGACCTGCGTGCTGTCCCACGCGACGCAGCCGGACGGCAATCTCGTGAACCCTGGCGTGCCGGACCGCATTGGACAATAACTCCCGCGCCGCCCGGAACAGGAAGACGGTCAGCACCTCCGACTGCAAAGTCCCCTCCCCGGCAACCTCGACGTGAACCGCCACGCCGTGCTTCGCTTCCATCTGCTCGCCCAGCCATTCGAGGGCCTCTCCCAGATCGTTGCCGTGGAACACCGCCGGACTGAGTTCATGTGACAGGCTGCGCGACATCCCGATCGCGTCCTTGAGGATCTGATTGATTTGGGCCGCGGTCGACTGCCGGGACGGGTCATCCAGGATCCGGCTGCTCAGCAGGTTCAATTGAAGCTTCGCCCCCGCGATCTGCTGTTGCAGGTCCTCGTGCAGGATCTCGGCCACCCGCTTGCCCTCGCGCTCCTGGGCCTGCGACAATCCGAACGTCAGCTTCTGGAGCTGCCTGGCCCGATGCTCCAACTCCGCCGTCCGCTCGGCGACTCTTCTCTCCAGAGCCACGTTCAGCTCGCGCAGGGCCTTCTCCGCACGCCGCCGTTCCGTGATGTCGCGGACGATGGTTTGGACCGCCCGTGCGCCCTGGAAATCGACCGGCGCCACGTGGAACTCCACTACGACCTCTTGACCATCCAGCCGCCCCAGCGTGGCCTCCCGCATCGGCAGCCTCTGGCCTGCCATGGCCGTGCGCGTCCGTTCCAGGACTCGGTCGCGCTCCTCGGGCCGAAAGAAGTCCAGGATGGGATGCCGTGCCAGTTCCTCGAAGCTGCCCGCGCCGATCAGACGCAGGGCCGCGTCATTGGCATGAAGAAACCGGCCGTCCCGGTGCACGACGATCGCATCCGGCGCAGTGTCGAACAGCGTGCGATAGCGCTCTTCGCTCTCGCGCAGCGCCTCGGCCTGGCTGCGCAGCTCTTCCTCTTGCACGCGAAGGTCCTCGTTGGCCGTTTGCAGCTCTTTCTGGTGGACCTCGAGCGCGTCGTTGAGGGTCTGTAGTTGCTCGGCCTGCGCCCGGAGATCCTCGTTCGCGTCCTGCAGCGCCCCCTCCAGGGAGATCCCCCAGACGCGGGACTCGCGCACCGAGGCGACCGCGGCGATGAGCATGTACAGGCCGCCCAGCGCCTGGGTCGCACGGCCCGTCCAGCCGAGGACACTGGCATGGTACGACTGGAGCGCTACACCGAAAAGCCCGGCCGCAATCAGCAGCAGAGCCAGGGCGTACCAGTACGCGAAGGCCGACATGGGCTTTCGCTTCGTGGCCCCCAGCAGGAAGGCGGTGAGGGCAAACATGGCGATGGCGGAGAGCAGCACGGCCTGACGCACGGGCGTCCCGCCCCGCTCCTCGACGAAGAAGGTCGGTATCCAGCCCGCGAGCGCCAACAGCGTCACCAAGGCCACCACACCGACGGCGCAGGCGTAGCCGGCCAGCAGCCACAACGCCGGCGGCGACAAAGGTCGCCTCGACCGCAGCGAGAGAGACACGCCTGCCAAGTGACACAGGCCGGAGAGGCACACACAGCCATTGTAGATGGTTATACTGATGTTGGCGTCGCCACGGGCGGCGGCGGTCGCCACCACACCGGCAGGCCCCCAGATGACTACGCCGCAACCCAGCAGCAGCAGCCCCGGCGTGCTGCGGACCAGAAAGCTCCGTGCGATCAGATAGGCGACGACCAGGCACACCAGCAGCGAGAAGACGACGTTCAGGGTCAAGAGCAGGTAGACCGATTCGTGGGAGCCCTGCCAGTCAGCGGCCCGGAAGATGCCCATGGCCGCCAGAAGAACAGGGATTGGCAACCATGCCCACCGGCCCGGATGCCGCCCGTGCATACCCTCACCCCTCCTATTGTTCGGGTCGCTGCCCATCGTATGCCCCTCCGGGGGCCTCCCATAACCCGGAAGCGACCTGGCGGATTCACCAGAATCGCCATCCTGATGGCTCCCTATCTTACCCAGGGTCCTCACGGGAAATGATTAGGCAAATTCCTTAATCGACCATTTGCCGAAGCCCGCGTGACGCTCAGAAGGACCCTGAAAGCACCGAGGCCCGCGCCACGTCGGCGCAGGCCTCGGATGCCTACCTTGTTGCGGATAGCCCCGTTCGCTCGCGGCCCGCCGTCGGATTTGCCGCTCACAGCTTGGCATTTCCCCTGGCGGTCGCCGAGGAGCCGACCAATCTTAAACAGTCAATCTGAAATCTTCAATCATCAGGGCTTGGTCACCCGGACGGCGGCGCCAGTCCAGTCGGTGCTGGCGCTGGTGGTGGGACGACACTGGAACGAGCAGCTATTGCCCGGCGTCACAACGACCGAGGCATGTACCGAGCCGCCGTCCAGGCTCTCGCGAATCATCACGCCAGCCTTGGCCTAGGCGTTCGTGTTCCCGATGCTGTCGACGCGGGCCGTAATCGAGCCGTTATCGTTGAGCTTCTTGTAGGCGTAGCGGAAATCGTCCGCGTGGTCCCAGATATCGTGGCCGGAGCCGCTGATCGTGAAGGCGTTGCCGCCCTTGTCCAGGAAGGCCACCGGATTGCCGCGGAACCACAGGCTCAACGTGTCCACGCCGTTGACCATCCAATTCTGGACCGGGGCCAGATCGAGTTCGGCCTCGCTGTAGAACGGCGTCCTGATGTTGTTGTAGTCCATCGGCATCGACTGCTTGCCGCCGTGGACGATCCTTCGCACCGCAAACGGAGCCTGGAGGTTGCCCACCCATTTCCTATGACATGGGACAAGGTCTGCCCGCGTCTTGTAGGGGCACCGGTTCGTCAGGGCGGCCACGGGGGCCGCCCCTACCACCGGTCTGATGCGTCAGGCTGGCTCCCCCTCCGCCGTATCACGGCTCGGCGTAATTCGCAGGTGTTGCTGGGCCCAGATGGAGGAGGCCGAACCCAGAAGCAGAACCACGCCGGAGAGCAGTTGCAGGGCGTTGAGCTGCTCGTGGAAGAAGATGCTCGACATGCTGAAGACAATGAAAGGCTGCGAGAGAACGACGAGCATAGGGATCGTCGTCCCGATCCGACGGATGGCCGCATAGTACAGAACGTGGGCTAAGGCAATGGACAGAACGCCCGAAACCACGATAGCGGTCCAGGCGTGGACGTTCATATCCACGGCTCGTTCCGGATGTCCGAGAAGGATAGCACAAACCCAAAGTCCAATGGTCGTGTAGAGACTGATCACGGAGAAGCCGCTCCGCGAGTCGATGTCCCGCAGAGCAATCTTCACGGAGATCGTATACACGGCCCACATGAAGGCTTCGGCCAGGGCAATCGCAATCCCCATCCGTGTGCCCACGGTCGCGAAGTCCTTCTTGAAGTACAGAACCCCGAACAAGCCCGTGAGCGACAACAGCAGTCCCAGCCAGAAACGGGGACTTCGCAGCAGGGGCCGCTCCCCCGGAAAGAAGATCAGGGAGAAACCCGTGACCCAGAGAATGGAGGTGTTGGTCAGCAGGGTCATGAACGCGGGACTGATGTAGTAGAAGCCCGCCCCCCACAGGCTTTGCATGGCCAGGTTGGCCAGGGCGGGCACGACCGCCCGGCGCCACGTCCTTCTGGGGAAGACACCCCGCAGCGCGACGTATATCAGAAACGGGAGCCAGAAGACGCAGGCCGCCGAGTAGCGGAGGGCATTCTGTGTCCACGAGTCCGTGTAGTCGGTGAGGTACTTGATGAAGATCGGGCCCAAGGCCCAGAAAAAGACGGCTCCCAGACAGGCAGAAGTGGCGGCCGTGTCCAGCCGGCCGATTTTGGTCGAGTCGCTCATGACAGCATCCCGACAACCACCCGGGCCACTTCCTCGCTGGCCTTCATGCGGGTCAGCGGCTCGACCATATCGATCATCTCGTTGCTGGTCCGCGTCAGCAGGCTCCGATCCTGCAGGTAGCCGTCGATCTTCTGGACGATGGGGTCAATGGAAGTGAAGTACGGCATGAACTCCGGGACCAGCTCGCGGTCGGCCAAGAGATTGACCAGCGTGAAGAACTTCGGGTGTACCAGCCAGTGTCCGACGAGCTTCCAGAGCACACGATTGGTCTGATACATGACCACCATCGGGCAGCCGGAAGAGGCCACCTCCAGCGTGGCACTGCCACTGGCGACGAGGGAGAAGTCCACGGCGGCTGCCGTATGGCGGACCGTGTCCACGGAGTACTCGCACACGAAGCCGGGGATTTGAGTTCGCTCCATCAACTGCTGCCGCTCCTTGCTGGCCGGGACCGCGACGAAGATCATGCCGGGATACCGACGCTCCAGCTCCAACGCAATTTCCTGCATCGGCCGCCACAGCGATTCGATCTCCGCCAGCCGCGAGCCTGGCATCAAGGCGACCCTGGCCTCCTGGGGATCGAACTCGCCATAGTCCTTGCGAAGCTTGGTCAGATCCCCGGACAGCCCGTCCAGCAACGGATTTCCCACGAAAGTCGTATCCACGCCCCGTTGCCGGAACCATTGTTCTTCAAACGGCAGAATGCAGCACAGCTTGTCGCAGCACCGGCGGAGTTTGTGTATGCGCCAACTCGCCCAGGCCCAAAGCTGCGGGGCGACATAAAACAGTGTCTTGATGCCGGCCCGCTTGGCCACCCTGGCGACATGGAAATTGAACGCCGGGGAATCGCACACAATGACCAGATCGACCGGATGCTCCTGCAGATACCGCCGCACGCGTTGCACCAGCTTGTAGTAATGTCCGGCGTGAGCGATGGCGGTGTACGTCATCACCGCCCTGCCGACGGTGTTCTCGATGAGCTCGCACCCGGCCGCCGCCATCTTCGGCCCGCCAATCCCCACAAATTCCACGGGCACGCCCATCCGCCGGAGCGCAGAAATCAACCCCGCACAGTGCGCATCGGCACTGGGATCGTTCACGCTGACGAAAACACGTTTGTTCTTCACATCAACCATAGGAAACGCCAACTTCTACCATCAACGGCTCGAAACATCAACGGCGGAAATGATATCACAAGCAGCATATCGAGCACGATTGAAAATGAGATCGCTGTATGGTAGTATGGCGGCATGGGAACGTTCTATACGAGCTGCAGGATCGAGAATCACACGGACCGGGCCCGATCGGTACGTATCCCGAAGCTGCTCGTGGACACCGGCAGCGAGTACACCTGGATTCCCGCGGCAACACTCCAGCGGATCGGGGTGGTCAGGGAGAAGAAGGACCTGCGTTTTGTCATGGCCAACGGCGAGATCATTACGCGTAGCGTCGGCTTTGCCATTCTACGCATCGGCGGGGATTTTACCATCGATGAAGTCGCCTTCGCCGAGCCGGGCGATCTGGCACTCCTCGGCGCCAGAACGCTTGAAGGTCTCAACCTCACCGTGGATACGGCAAGAAAGAGACTCGTTGCCGCCGGCCCCCTGACGGCGGCCTAAGGCCGGCCGAATATGGAACAGAAAAGACATGGGCATACGCTCCCGATATCCTGAGGCCCCTTGCTCTCAACAACAGTCTGCGATCTCAAGACCGCGCGCTTCCACCGTGTGAGGGAAGCCGCCCCTGCATTGAGGGCACTACCGGTAATAGTGTCTCGCAATGGGCGAAATGACTCCCGGGCTGAAATGACAACGAGGAAGAAGAAGCGATGGAAACGACAAGAAGGCTCGACAACGCATCGCCAAAGCCCTCCGGAACACGTTTCGGGCATGGCTTCCTGGCTCGGTTTGCGGTGGTGGGCGGCGCGACAGCATTCCTCCTGCTACTGAGCATTGTCTTGACCACTGGTCCTCTGCCGAATTGGACGAGTCTTAGTGCAGCAGTTGGCGGCGTCTCGGTACTTCTCGGCGTCCTTGCCGGCCTGTTCGGCGAGCGATTCGCGGACTGGTGGCTGAAATTCGTCGATGCCTTCTTTCGCCCATGACCCCTTCAAGAGGCCCGGCAGAAAAGGACGGGGTATACCCCCTGCTTGAATTGGAGTCCCCCGCCGGCACGAATCAAGCTCTGCCCCCTGCCGCACAGCCGAAAAACTCGTTGACATCGCGAAACGAAGCATATATTACTATGTGCGTATATGATCACATAGTGGGAGTTCACCAATGCTGGACCGTACGAAAGCTCTCTTGTTTGAGCGGCAGGCGGAGATTGCCAAGGCGGTGGCACACCCGTTGCGGGTCGCGGCCATCGACTTTCTCAAGGATGGGGAGAAGTGCGTTTGCGAAATCGCCGAGCACCTTGGCTCGGAGCGGTCGAATGTCTCGCGGCATTTGGCCGTGATGGTCGGCGCTGGCGTGCTCAGTTGCCGGAAGGATGGGCTGAAAGTCTTTTATGCCCTCAAGACGCCGTGCGTGGCTGACTTCCTGTCGTGTGTCACCCGGGTCCTGAAACATCAGGCCAAAGAAAACGAGAAGCTCCTGGCCTCGCTGTGACGGAGAATTCGAATGGATTTCAAGAGCGAGTGGAAAAAGCTTCTCTTCATTGCGGGACTATTTCTCGCGTGCTTCTTTCTGCCGGTTGGGAGTCCACGATTTGACAGCGCCATCATGGAATCGCTCCAGTTGGTGAAATGGTATGCGCGGGAGCACGTCCTGCTGTGCCTGGTCCCGGCGTTCTTCATTGCCGGCGCGATTGGGGTCTTCGTCAGCCAAGCTTCCGTCATGAGGTATCTTGGCGCCGGAGCCAACAAGTTCCTGGCCTACGGCGTAGCCTCGGTCTCCGGGAGCGTCTTGGCGGTGTGCTCGTGCACGGTGCTGCCGCTGTTTGCCGGCATCTATAAGATGGGTGCCGGCCTGGGGCCGGCCGCCGCGTTTCTCTACGCCGGTCCGGCGATCAACGTCCTGGCGGTCATCCTGACCGCGCGGATTCTCGGCGCGGAGATGGGCATTGCGCGGGCGGTCGGGGCGGTCAGCTTCAGCATCATCATCGGGCTGTTGATGCATCTGATCTACTACAAGGAGGAAGCCGCCAGAGCTGTCCGCCAGATGGCCCTGCCCGCACCGGAGGTGAAAAGGCCTTTGTGGAACAATGCCCTCTATTTTGGCTCCATGGTCGGCGTCCTGGTGTTCGCCAACTGGGCCCGCAGCGGCGACATGCGTGCCGTCTTCTTGTGCTGTCCCGGCGGGCTGACTACCTACAAGGTCGAGGGCAAACTGGTCGGCCAGACCGACGAGACGGTCACGATTCTGGACGCGAGGGGCAAAGCCCAGGAGCTTCCGGCCTCGCTCATGCAGAGCGTGGAAGAGGTTCAGAAAAATAGCGTTTATGAGTGGATTTATCGGTTGCGCTGGGCGCTGGTGCTGGGCCTGCTGGCGGCATTCGTCGGGATGGCCGGATCCTGGTTCAGCCGGGAGGAATTGCGCGAATGGGTCGAGGGCTCGTGGGATTTCGCCAAGCAGATTCTGCCCCTGCTGCTGATCGGGGTGCTATTGTCCGGTTTCCTGCTCGGCCAGCCCGGCCCGGGTCATGAAGGTATCATCCCGGCCGCCTGGGTCAATGTGGCCGTGGGCGGCAATTCCCTCCGGGCGAACCTCTTTGCCTCGGTGTTCGGGGCCATCATGTATTTCTCCACCTTGACCGAAGTGCCGATCGTGCAAGGGCTCATGGGCGCCGGCATGGGCAAGGGCCCGGCGATGGCGATGCTGCTGTCCGACCCCGCCCTGTCGCTGCCCAGTATCCTGGTGCTGCGCTCGATCATGGGAACGCAGAAGACGGTCGTGTATGTGTCGCTGGTCATCGTCATGGCGACCGTCTCCGGCATCGTCTTCGGGTCGCTCTTTTGAGAACCACGGCGTGGCATAAGAAGCCGCCCCTTGGAACTTCCAAGGGGCATTGGTATTCCAGGGAATAAGGCGCCCATGGTCATAGCTGAGATCCGCCCGAGGCCGAACTGGCGGCCAGGGCCGAAGCCTGTGCTTCATAGGCTCCCATATCTACCGCGGTCCCCGCGACGCGTGCTTTCGCGTCGAGGTCAAACGGCAGAGGCTCCTTCAGGTTTCCATTGCCATTGAGATCGGCGAAGTCATCCGGCAACAGGGCATTATCTCCATGATCCACACAGGGAGAACCTGCACCCAGCCGCAAATTGTCATCCTCCGTGCCGTCCACGCCGTCCAAGCCCGCTGGCAGTATGAACAGAGGAACGGCATTGAGATTGCCCGTGCCGGCCCAACCACCCTGGATGTCTGTGCGGCCGACGGTCGCAAGCGACTGGCCGAGGTTCGATATCTCGTTTCCGCCGTTCCACAGGATGGAGTTGGCAATAGTCAGTTCGCTGTCAGTTTGGTCCAGTGCGGGGCCACAGACGATGGCATGCAGGGTCCCATCCTGGCGATTGCCAACCAAGGTGCAGTTGGACAGGGTAGTCCTGCCACCGAAGCAGTTGTCGAGCGCGCCCGCTTGCACTTGGGCATAGTTGGCGTGCAGGCAGCAATTGACAGCGTTCAAAGTACCGCTCCAGCCGTTGACGATAGCCCCGCCGCTGAAGCCACTACGATTGCTATTGAGAGTGCAGTTGACGAGAGTAAGTTGACCTTCGCTGTTCCAAACGGCCCCACCTCCGGCGCTACCGGCGCTATTTTGGATGAAGCTGCACCGTGTCAAGATGACGTGGCCTCTGCTATTGTCAAAGGCGCCGCCTTGGGCTCCGGCAAAGTTGCGGTAGAATTTGCACCCGGCCAGGGCCAGTTGTCCCGCGCCGTCGTTGCGAATGGCTCCGCCCGTTCCGCGCGCCTGGCCGACATTGGTACCAGCGCCATTGGCGCGGAACGTGCCGTCGGTCAACTCCAAGCGGCCGCCGTTAGCCACATAGAGGGCACCGCCATCGCCGGAGGCCCAGTTATCGGAGAACGTGCAGTTGCGCGCGATCAGACTCGCGCCCGACACGATCAGTCCCGCCCCGCGTAAGCCAGCGGAATCGGCGGTGGAAGTGGATGAGCCGAACGCGTAACCACCGCTCACCTGCACACCATCCAAAATCGGCGTCCCGTTGCTGCCGCTGGCCGTCAGAACGTGCCGGCTGTTGTCGGTGCGCGAGACTTCTTTCCAGAGATTGGCGGGATCTGCGACCGGCAGATCGTTGGCCGTGAGATCGCCGCTGAGAATCGTGGCGTAGGCTCGGGTATCCCTGGCATCCGGATCAGGTGCGCCGGTCCCAGCGTAGCCGCCCTGGATGGTGAGGCCGCCCGTGAGCTTAAAGGTTGCTCCGCGATCTCCCCGCGTGACGCCCAGTCCTCGATCCGGCGTGTAGACTCCGTCCGCCATCCGGATTTCTCGGACCGACCCGGCCAGCGGCAGCGCGTCCTGTAGGGTAGTAAATGCGTTTGCCCAGCTTGAGCCGTCATTGGTGCCGTCTGCACTGGCATCCACATAGATGGTGCTTTCGGAGGGGTTGACCACCGTGAGTAACGGCGCGGTCTTGAACGCCGTGTTGTTATTCTCGTCGGCCTCCAGCATGCTGTTGTCAGGATCGATGATCCATCCGACGTAATAGGTACCTGCCGGTATGCTCATGGGAAACATGGTGCGCAGAGTAAGCGTGCTAGACCCGCCTATGCGTCCCGCTATGCTTGTCCGTCCCAGGTAGTAGTCAGACGCCGTGATGACCGGGTCGGCGGATGCATAGAAGTATACGAAGGCAACGCCGTCTTCCGACTGTCCAGGGACGAGCAGTTGCATCCGCGCCGTGAATATCTGGTTGGGCTTGCCGGCGATGAGCGTGGTCGGCTCGAAGCGGCTGAAGTTGTCGCCTCCGTCACGGAGGTCGAACGGTCCCACCACGGGTTCGGGCGGGTCCGAGGGCAGAGGGTCTCAGCCAAAGGCCGCCGGCATTGCCACCACGAGGCTTACGAACAAAACCAGCAGGATCAAAAGAGCCGTTCGCATGGTCACACCTTGTCCTTTCATCACCGCAGTGCTTGCTCCCGATTCCTTCGAACGAGAGCCCACTTTACGAGGGGGTCCTTCCCAGTTCCTCCGATGCCGCTACCTGCCTCATGCATGCGTCTATCGTAATCATAGCACACGCACCGCGGTCTTGTCAATGACGACATGTTTAGTCCTGTCAGCCAGCCGGGCCTTTCTTCTCCAAAGTAGATGGGGAGGATTCACACTCCAGGCGTGTGCAGAGTGGGTGGAATACATTGCCTCTGGCACGTGGGAACTATGGCCTTGGCGACAATGAGACTGGCTTGTTCATTGGCATGTCCGACAGTGTCAGGTAGCTACCGGAGGACCTGCGGGTGCAGCTTCTTGTGCCATCAGGATGAACAGTCGCGCAGGCCGCGGCGGATTTCCACGGATCGAACCCACGTTGGTGGTACGCACAAGTTTAGTCATGCACAGCACTTGCGCGAACCGTATCTGGACAAGGCAGGATTCTTGCGGAAAAAAATGCGAACCAAACTTGTTGACGCCAGATATGTGAGTATAATGTGTTATAGTTGTGCAACCTGAAGACTGAGTAGATATGCGTATGAATGCAGATACCAAGAGATTCTACGAGTTGAAAGCGGAGATCATCCAAGCGGCCGGACACCCTCTCCGGCTCGCCATCATTGAATTCCTGAGCCGGGGGGAGCAGTGTGTCTGCGATATTGTCGAGCACGTGGACGCGCAGCGCTCGAATGTCTCCCGACACTTGTCCGTCATGCTCAAGGCCGGGGTGCTGGAGAGCCGAAAGGACGGTCTGAAGGTGATCTACAAACTGCGCACGCCGTGCATCGTCAACTTCCTGGCGTGCGTCGATCAGGCGCTGCGGGAAAGGATGCGGCGCGAAGCGGCGCTCTTGAAGAAGCTTTAGCCGGACTACGTGGTCAACCGCCGTCTCTGTAATTGCTGTGTGAGTATTTCATAGCATAGTGGCGTAGTTTGTATGCCCCCCAGGTGACACGGGGAGAAGAAGGCAGAAGGCAAGTCGCGGTATGAATTGGCGAAACGAGTGGAAGAAGCTGGCGGCGATTGCGGTTGTATTCCTGGCGTTCTTCTGGCTGCCCATCGGCTGGGGACGATTCGACAACGCGGTCATGGAAGCGCTTCATCTGATGAAGTGGTACGCCCGCGAGCATGTGCTGCTGTGTCTCGTGCCGGCTTTCTTCATCGCCGGGGCTATCGGCGTTTTCATCAGCCAGGCTTCGGTCATGAAGTATCTGGGGGCCACAGCCAATAAAGTGCTGGCCTACGGCGTAGCCAGTGTCTCCGGCTCGATCTTGGCGGTCTGTTCCTGTACCGTTCTGCCGCTGTTTGCCGGGATCTGGCGGATGGGGGCGGGACTGGGGCCGGCGACGGCCTTCCTCTACTCCGGCCCGGCCATCAATGTCTTGGCCATCATTCTCACGGCCCGTATTCTCGGACTGGAACTGGGGATCGCCCGCGCCGTCGGGGCCATCAGCTTCTCCCTCGTCATTGGCCTGATCATGCATCTGATCTACCGCAAAGAGGAACTGGCCAAGGCAACTGAGCAGATGGCTCTGCCTGAGCCCCAGGTCCGCCGCCCGCTGTGGCAGAATGCCGCGTTCTTCGCCGTGATGATCGGCATCCTCGTCTTTGCCAACTGGGGCGCCCCGAACGAATTCACCTTTCAGCTCAACGATGGCCGGCAGCTCCACGCCGCCGTGGTCAAGGCCCCGGAGGACCCTGCCGCCGCGGAGGCTTCCTATTCCCTGAAGCTCATCAGCGACACGGACGAGGTTGAGCAGATTTCCGTGCCTGCCGCCGCGATCGTGTCCAAGACGCCGACACCTGGCACGTGGACGACCGTTTGGCAGAACAAATGGCTGGTGACGGGCGGCTTTGCGATCGCCTTTGCGTTGATCCTGATCTTTTGGTTCGGAATCCCGTGGTGGAACGTGGCTTTGGCGGCCGCGCCGGCGGTGGCTCTTGCCCTTGTTCTCCCAATGCAGGGCCTGACCATCATGATTCCGTTTGCCGCCGCCGTTGTGGGACTGTCGGCCATCACCAGCACCAATGAAGGAGAGACCGGGGAGTGGTTCGCGTCCACCTGGACATTCGCCAAACAGATCCTGCCGCTGCTGTTCTTCGGAGTTTTAATTGCGGGCTTCCTGCTCGGGCGCGTGGATCACGAGGGGCTGATCCCCAGCAAATACGTCCAGATGCTCGTGGGTGACAGCCCCGACACGCTGTTCGCCCTCACCGGTTGGGGCGGGGGCGGATTCGGGAACTTCGTCCGTGCCATCTGGCCGCTGTGGACCAACTTCTTCGCATCGGTCTTCGGAGCGTTCATGTACTTCGCCACGTTGACCGAGGTCCCGATCCTTCAGGGCCTGATCGGTTCGGGGATGGGCAAAGGTCCGGCATTGGCACTGCTGTTAGCCGGTCCCGCCCTGTCTCTGCCCAGCATGTTGGTCATCCGCAGCATCATGGGCACCCAGAAGACCGTCGTCTTCGTTTCGCTGGTCGTCGTAATGGCCACGATTACCGGTATGATCTTTGGTGCATTGGCCTGAGAACGAGTATCGCTGTGAGTGAATCTCTCTTGGGGACGTTTGCGAATGGGGCCCAATTCGAGAAGGCCAGGGCCGCGCTGGAGGGTCTGTCCCTGCCCTATCGGCTCCTGTCGCCGGAGCCCGGCTTTAGCCGGGTGGGCATTGTTTCGCTCGTTCTGGAGGAAAACACCTACAGGGCTTTGTACGCGCGCTGCGCCGATGCGTTTACATGCGCCGGATGGGTGACGTATCGTCCGGCGACAATCCGCGTCCCCGAGCAAGAGCCGGCGCGCTTCTCCGACGACCGCTTCGGCCAAACGGCAATCATGGTCCTGGCTCCTTGCGTGGCTGATCCTGCCCGAATACGGCTGATCGCCCACATTTCGGGCGACCTCACCGAGGTCTTCCCGTATCTGAACACCCAGATGCACAGGGCGTGCTTCAACCGCAACGGTCCGACCTTCACGTTCATGGACGGCCATCGGATGATCTCGTTATACCCGCGCCGGATCACCATTGCGAAGGCCGACGAGATCGTGGATGCCTGGCGGACGTTGGAGGCCATCCGATGCCGGGTCAACGACACGTGGGCTCATCGAGCCGAGATCACACCGGCCTACGAGATGCGCGAGAAGCCCCCGGCGCTGGAGATATTCAAACGGCTGCCCCGGACGAACTGCCGAGCCTGCGGGGAACTGACCTGCCTGGCCTTCGCCGTGAAGCTCTGGTCCGGCGGCGGGCAACTTTCACAGTGCCAGCCGGTCTTTGCAGGTGATTCTGCCCATTTGCGCCCGGCGCTGCTGGAAATATGCCGCGGATTGGGCGTGACGGATGGGACAGAAGCTGATAAGAAAGCGACTATTCAGAAATAAGGAGTAAAGCCGTGAAGAGACTACAAATTCTGGGCACCGGATGTCCCAAGTGCAAGAAGCTGGCGGAGAACACAGAGACAGCCGCCAAGGCACTGGGCGTCGAGTACAGCATCGAGAAAGTCACGGATATCAACGAGATTATGAAATTTGGCGTGATGATAACCCCGGCGTTGGCGGTTGACGGCCAAGTCAAAGTCGTCGGCAAGGTGCCCGCGCCGGATGAGATCAAGAAAATGTTGGCATAGACAACGAGAACAAGTGCAGAAAGGATGATCGATGGGTAGTCAGCAATCCTGTGGGTGCGGCGGCGGGCCGCGATTGATTTTTGCGTGCAGCGGTGCGGCGGATGTAGGGGAAATTGCCGATAGGGCCGCAAGGAAGTTGACGCGCGACGGGGCGGGGCGTATGTTCTGTACAGCCGGTCTTGGCGGACGGATCAGCGGTATTCTCAAGACCACGGAAGCGGCCGAGGGCGTTCTGGCGATTGACGGTTGCCCGCTGAACTGCGTGAAGTCCAGCCTGGAGCAAGCGGGGTTCACAGCTTTCCAGCATCTGCAATTGGCGGACCTGGGGCTGGAGAAGTGCAAAAGCCCGGTGACGGAAGAGAATGTCAACAAAGTGGCGGCATGGGCGGTAGAGATGATCGGCTCATAGGAGGGATCGCGAATGACCGCTCGATGCTTTCTCATCATGGCGGCAGGCTTGTCCTGTCTGGGCTGTCGGGTCGCGGACTCTTCGAATCTCAAAGCCCCTCCGGCATCGGCAGGTGATTCGCCCGCCGCTCATGCTCAGGTCGAATCCGTTACCGGAAATACCGTGGTGTACGCCTACTATTTCCGTCAGACCTTTCGCTGCTTTACGTGTCAGACGATGGAGGAGATGGCCGCCCGCGCGATCCAGGAGAACTTTGCCCAGCAGATACAGGATGGACAGGTGGTTTGGATGCCCGTGAACATCGATAAGCCGGAGGGCAAGGTTCTCCGGCAGCAATTCAAGGTGCGGTCCAGTGAGCTTGTGCTGGCCCGGATGGAAAACGGCGTGTGCAAGGAGTCAAAGAAGCTCGATGAGTTGTGGGGACTCTCGGACCGCCCGGATGCTTACTCGAAGTACCTGGTGGACCAGATCAACGCATGTCTGAGTTCAGTGCAGAGTAGGTGAGAGCATGATGCTGGCACAGTTTTGCAGTCCCGGTCCGGCAAATACCGTGCTTCTGCTGGCTACTGCGGTAGGTATGTGGTGCATCTTCGTGTGGGTTCCTTCGGTATTGAAATCGAAAGGAAATGGTATGAGTAAGGCGCTGAAAATCGTGGTGGTCGCGGGTCTGATCTTAGCCGTGGCAGCCATCGTGCGTATCAAGCAACAAGGCAAACAGACAGATGCCGTCCAGAGCCTGTCAACGCCGGCCGTTGCCGCCACGCCAGTGGCAGCGGGCCTGCCGCGCTTGGTGGACCTGGGGGCGGACAAATGTATCCCGTGCAAGATGATGGCCCCGATCCTCGAAGAACTGAAGGCGCAGTACCAGGGCAAGCTGGACGTGGTTTTCATCGACGTGTGGAAGGACCCGAATGCCGGCAAGCAGTACGGCATCCAACTGATCCCGACGCAGATCTTCTACGACGCCACGGGTAAGGAGCGGTTCCGGCACGAGGGGTTCTTCGCCAAGGACGACATCCTGGCCAAGTGGAAGGAGTTCGGCGTGGACCTGTCGGGAGCCAGTTCCGCTGCACCAGCCTTCGAGCGGCTCACCCCTGCCCAGCCTGATGAGCGTCCAAAGGAGAGCATCTGTTACATGTGTGACGGCGACATCAATCCCAAGACGCTCGTGACCGTCCAGACGGATAAAGGTCCCGTCCGGTTGTGCCGCCCTCACTGCTACTTCATCCTGCACTCGTGTCTGACCGAGGACAAGACCGGCTTCGAGAAGAAAGTCACTGTCACCAACTGGGCGGCGGGTACGCCCGTCCCACTCTCGGAAGCCGTATTTCTCTCTGGTGAAGATGAGACAACGGGCAGACCCTGGATCAGAGCCTTCGCCGGCCGGGAGGCCGCTGTCGCCGAACGAGCCGCCAGCGGCGGAAGTGTTTTGGCTCTTGCGGCACTCCAGCAGAAGGAATTCTCCCACCGCTGCGGGTTCTGCGACCGTGCGTGCTATCCGCAGGACGCCGCCGAAGTCATCGTCGAAGGCGGGGTACACACCTGGGGCTGCTGCTCGCACTGCGCGTTGGGCGTGGCGGCCCGGACCGGCAAGAACATCGAGGTCCATGAAAGAGACCTCTTGACCAAGCAGGCGATTGTCGTGAAGACTCTCGATGGCAAGGTTGCCGCGCTGGAACCGGCGCCCGCGGTCGCGTGGTTCGGCCAGCGCAGGAAACCCGATGGCACTTGGGCATCCGCCGGCTGCTTCCATCAGGGCTTCTTCATCAATGCGGACAATCTCAAGAAGTGGGTCGAACAGAACCCCTACGAGACGGGCCGGCTTATCAGTATCAGTCAAGCCTTGGCCGACAAGATGAAGCTGTCGGCGGACCAAATCCAGAAAGCCTGCAAGATCGGCGAATGTGCGCCGAAGTAGTCACGTGTGGATCGCATGCGGAGGATACTACCATAATAGCAAGAAACGTTCTCCCAGGGATCGTTGTCCTGTTAGGGCTATCGACTCTCTGCGTCCGGGCAAGTGAACCGACGGTGCCCAAGGCCGGAGTCGAGAAGAAACCCGCCCTAGTGCACGAGGTCTATCTTGGTTTGGCGTCGAGCAGCCTGACCTACGCGAAGCTATCCGATCTGCCCCGCGGCGTGATTCTGAAGACGGAGGGGCTTACCATCAATCAGAAGGATGTCGCCAACGAGATCGCCCAAGCACCTCAGGAGATGCGCACCCAGCTTGGAAAGAACGGTTTCTTCCTGCTGGAGAGTCTGGCCACACGTCGGCTCCTGGCTCTGCAAGCGAAGTCCAAAAGCCCGGAGCAGAAGGATGCGACGGCGTCCGATGAGCGTGAATTGGTCCAGCGGTATCTGGGAGAGTTGGTCGCCCACGTGCAAGTCAGCGACGTGGAAGTGGCCAGGTTCTACATGGAGAACAAGGACGCCTGCGGCGAGGCGACCCTGGAGCAGGTCAAAGACCAGTTGAAACAACTCGTGTTCCAGCAGAAGCAACGGGACCTAGTGGACGAACACGTCCGCACGCTGGGCCGGCGTATGTCCATTGAGGTATCAGCGGCCTGGACGAAGGAACAATCCGTGCTGGCCCGGGACAACCCCGTGGACAGGGCCCGGTCCAGCGGCAAGCCCTCGCTGGTGGATTTCGGCTCCACGGGATGCCGGCCCTGCGACCTGCTGGCCCCCATCCTGGAGACCTTGAAGGACAAGTACGCCGGTAAGCTGAACGTGCTGTTCGTGCACGTCGGTCAGGAGCAGATCCTGGCCGCACGGTACGGCATTCAGAGCATTCCCATGCAATTCTTCTATGACAAGGATGGCAAAGAGGTGTTCCGCCACATCGGCTTCTGGCCGCAAGCAGAGATCGAGAAGAAGTTGGCAGAGATCGGGGTCCAATAGGTCATGGAGAAGCTGTTCACCAGTCTGACCAGAGCCGTGGAGGCGACGCCGCTGATTGCTGTGGCGGCATCGTTTGTCTGGGGCATCCTCAGTGTCGTGCTGAGCCCGTGTCATCTGTCCAGCATCCCGCTGATTGTCGGCTTTATTGGGAAACAGGGCCCGGTGTCTACGAGGCGGACCTTTGCCATTTCCGCGCTCTTTGCGGGTGGGATTCTGATTACGATTGCGGCCGTGGGCACTGTCACGGCCGCCGCCGGCCGGATGATGGGCGACGTGGGACGCTATGGCAACTACTTCGTTGCCGCCATTTTCTTTCTTGTCGGGTTGTACCTGCTGGACGTCATCCCTATGCCCTGGTCGAGCCCCGGCCAGATCGGCATGAAACGTAAGGGCCTGCTGGCCGCGTTCCTTCTTGGCCTGATCTTCGGCATTGCCATCGGCCCCTGCACGTTCGCCTACATGGCCCCGATGCTCGCCGTCACGTTCCGCGTGGCCTCGACCGCCCTGCTCTATGGGATCGTCCTGCTCGCCGCTTATGGGATCGGCCACTGTTCGGTCATCGTCCTGGCCGGCACCAGCACGGGGCTCGTGCAACGCTACCTCAACTGGAACGAGAAATCCAAGGGAGCTGTCATCGTCAAAAGGATCTGCGGCGTTCTGGTCCTGCTCGCCGGCTTGTATCTGATCTACATCGCGCAGTAAGGACCTGTTGCCGCGGTCAAAACAACCTAACATCAACAAAGGAGGAAAGAGCATGGATCGAAGGGAATTCCTGACTACCACACTGGCAGCAGGCACAACGGGCTCAATGACCGCAACGGCCGGCGCGGGGGATCGCAAAGCCGTCAAAATTCTGGGCGTATCGTGCAGCCCCCGCAAGGGCAAGACCACGGCCGCCGCCTTGAGCATCTGCCTGGAAGCCGCCCAAGCCGCCGGTCCGGGTGTCGCCACAGAGCTGATTGAACTGGCGGGCCGCAACATCGGTGTTTACGACCCAGCCAATCCCAAAGCCGCTCAAGGCGGATTTGCGGACCTTATCCCGATTCTGTCCGACCCGAACGTCGGCGGTATCATTGTCGGAACGCCCATCTACATGGGCAATATGACCTCCCTGTGCAAAGCCTTTCTCGATCACTGCATCGTCTTTCGTCAGCAGAAGTTCGCCCTCAGTGGGAAGGTCGGCGGGGTCGTCGCCGTCGGTGCTGGCCGCAACGGTGGTCTGGAGCTGGCGCTTCGATCCGTACAGGCATCACTATTGTGCCAGGATATGATCGTCGTCGGCGATGGCCAGCCCACGTCCCATTTCGGAGCGGCGCTCGTCAACGACGGCAAGGACAGCATCGCCGGCGATACCTCCGGCATTGCCACCGCCAAGAACCTCGGCCGCCACGTCGCCCAAGTCGCTCTGAAGCTGGTGCGGACCAGCACCTGAAAAAGAACAAAGTCTGCCATTGACAGGTACATCTTGCTGCAGTACAATTCGTCAGATGGCGAAATATAAAGGATGTATATGCGTGAGATTCTTGATGTGACTAAGGCCCTGGCCGATGGCAGCCGGTTGCGCATCCTGATGGCGCTGGCGGGCGGCGAGCTGTGCGTGTGCCAGATCGTCGAGCTGCTGCAACTGGCTCCTTCGACAACCTCCAAGCACATGTCCATTTTGCGGCAAGCCCGACTGGTGGAAAGCCGCAAAGAGGGCCGCTGGATGTACTACCGCCTGCCACATCGGGACGCCCCCAAGGCGGTCAAGGACGCCGTGGCTTGGTTGCGGCGCTATCTGGCCGAAGCGGCGCAGATCGTGCGGGATAAGAAAGAGCTTGCGAGAATCCTGAGCATGGACCCGGAAGAAATATGCAAGGGACAGTGCAAAAGCTGAAGGTGCTATTCCTGTGCACGGGCAATTCCTGCCGGAGCCAGATGGCCGAGGGCTGGGCCCGGCAGCTCAAGGGGGACGTGATCGAAGCCTATTCGGCGGGGATCGAGCCGCGCGGACTCGATCCCAGGGCCGTCAGGGTCATGGCCGAAGCCGGTATTGACATCTCCGGCCAGCGCTCCAAGGGTGTCGATGAGTTGGAAGACATTCAGTTCAATTATGTGGTGACCGTTTGCGACCAGGCCCACGAATCGTGTCCGCTGTTTCCGGGCAGGACGAAGGTGATCCACGTGGGATTCGATGATCCCCCCAGACTGGCCCGAGACAGCAAAGATGAGCAAGAGGCACTCGGTCCTTACCGGCGGGTGCGCGATGAAATCAGGAGATTCGTCGAGAGTCTGCCGGGGACGGTGATGACGATTGAGGCAATGGCAGAGCCTATTCGTTCGCGCCAAGATTCGAGAAAGGAAGCATGACCATGGCTGAAGTTCATGATCGGGACACGAAGGAACAGATCCGAGAGGCCGTGCGGGATGGCTACGGCAAGATTGCCAAGACCGGCGGGCCCTGCTGCGGCCCTTCGTGCTGCGGTTCCGGAGCGGCCGAGCAGGTAGCCAAGGGTGTGGGGTACAGCGAAGCGGAACTGGCCACACTGCCCGAGGGGGCGAATATGGGACTTTCCTGCGGGAACCCAACAGCCATAGCCGCGCTCCGGGCCGGTGAGGTAGTCCTGGACTTGGGCAGCGGTGGCGGCTTTGACGTCTTCATCGCGGGCCAGAAGGTTGGCCCGACGGGGCGCGTGATCGGCGTGGACATGACGCCCGATATGGTAAGCAAGGCACGGCACGGCATAGCGGCTTTCAGAAAGCGCACCGGGCTTGATAACGTCGAGTTCCGGCTGGGTGAGATCGAACACCTGCCGGTGGCCGATGCCAGCGTGGATGTGGTGATCTCCAATTGCGTGTTGAATCTTTCCCCGGACAAGCCCCAGGTCTGGCGCGAGGTCGGGCGCGTACTGAAACCCGGCGGGCGGGTCGCCATCTCCGATCTGGCCCTGCTCAAACCCCTGCCTCAGGAGATCCGGGACATGGTCGAATCGCTCATTGGCTGCATGGCCGGAGCCGTGCTGGTGGACGAGACCCGTGCCCTGGCGGAGGCAGCAGGCTTGGTTGAGATTCAACTGACGCCCAAGCCGGGATACGTGGATTCCATGATGGACTGGAACGATCCGCTGTACCGCAGAGTTGTCGAACATCTGCCCGAAGGAGCGAAAGCAGGAGACTATGTGACGAGCCTCAATGTCACGGCAGCCAAGCCGGCCGTGACAGTGGCACCCAAGGTCAGGGAACTGATTGCCATCGGAGCGTCCGTTACTGCACACTGCCAGCCCTGTTTGACCTATCACGTGGGCAAGGCCAGGGAGATGGGGATAGACGAGCGAGAGATCCGAGAGGCCGTCGGGGTTGGCCATCAGGTGGAAAAGGGATCGATGTCTGCCATGACGGTTTTTGCCAAGAGCGTGTTGGATTCATCGACGCAGAATAATTCCGCGTGTTGTACCGGCCCGACAGCGCCGGATGGAAAGAGTTGTTGTTCGTGAAACCTATAGATAGGAGGAATGACCAATGAGTTCATCGAACGAAGACCAGAAACAGCCTGACAACATGGAGTCGCAGAAACAACAGGCGTCGGATTGTGCGCCGGGGTGCGGCTGCCACAGCACGGGGTCTTTGGGGCGAAAGCGTATGATCGTGGGGACGATCGTGCTGCTCGTCGCCGTCGCACTGGTGGCGCGGGCCGTAATCACGACGAATACAGCGCCAAGCCAGCCGGATGCGGCCGCTTTTACCTCGCCCATCGTGGCGCAGACGCCTTCCGCCGAGACTGGTCCGGCCACATCGCCGGTGGCAACAGCCGAAACGGCGGATACGTTTGTGGCGAAGGAAATCGGGGCGTTCGCGGAGCTCAACACCCTGGCGGCCGCGAGCGATGCTGTTTTCGTGTACGTGCCCGGAAAGAATGGGACCTCCAGCAATCCGCCTGCGACGGCCATGCAAAGCGCAGCGAACAGGATCAGGTCCCAGGGGGCTAAGATCGGCCTCTTTACACTGAAGGCGGGGACTCGTGATTACGAGCAGATCGCGGCCCAGATGTCGGTGCCAGGAGTCCTGGCGCTGGTCAAAGGGAAAGGGATGAGCGCCGTCTCCGGCGAGGTCACGGAAACGAAGCTCATCCAGGGCTACGTCGCCGCCTCGAGCGCGGGCGGCTGTGGTCCAGGCGGCTGCGGTCCGGCGGGGTGTGGACCGGTGAGGTAATCGTATACTCAGGGCAGTTACAGACGCCACTTCCTAAAGGGGACGCCCGTGCCGGGGAAGGATTCGAGCCGTTGGGCCTCTGCGCGGGGCATGGACCATGCCGACGAGATGGCCTTGATCGGCAAGAAGCTTAGGGCCGGAAGATGTTGCGGACCAGCACCGCCTGGCTGGTCCCGGCGGCACCGGCCAGTGAGATCAGGCTGGTTCCCGGCCTTTCTGACGAAAGGAGATCGTTATGAAAACGTCTGTGGCACTTGGCATTGTCGGCGTCGTGGCAATTACGGCATTCGTCACACGGGAATTGTCACCGAAACCGCAGCCGGCGGCACAACCGGCCGCGATGTACAATACGGGGTGCTGCCCCATGATGATGGGAGACAACCAGGCTGGACCAAACAGCATGAACATGATGGATATGATGAAGCAGATGGGCATGGAGCCGGACATGATGGCCCGGATGCAGCTATTGATGCGCACGGGCGTGTTCGTGGATAGCCCTGCCGCCCTGCAGGTCCAAGAGGACAAACTGGGCCTCTCCGAAGAGCAGGCCAAGAAGCTCGGTGAGATCGAGAAGGAAGCCCGCCAAAAGGCTCTGGCCCTCCTGACGCCCGAGCAGCGGACCAAGCTCGGCGATATTCCCGACAAGCCTTTGGTCATGATGGAGATGTGCCAGGAGATGATGAAGATGTGCGCCGGGCCGGGGAGGGCCAAGTAAGATGCTCAAGGAAGTTACCGACGCCCTCCAAGCCGCCAGCATGGGGCCGGCCGCCTTGCCGTTGGCTTTCCTGTTGGGACTGGTCAGCGCCGTCGCCAGTGCCTGCTGCACGTTGCCGGCAATGGGTATGCTCGTGGCGTACTCGGGCACGCGCGAAGACATCAATCGGCGAACGGCATTCACGTCGGCGGTCTGGTTCCTGATCGGAACCACACTGGCGCTAATCATTCTGGGGCTGGTCGCCGGCCTCATCGGCCAGACGGCGCAGGCGTTTCTCGGACGGTATTGGAAGGTATTCGCAGGAGCTGTCGCAGTCCTTCTGGGGTTGGCGACTCTCAAGCTGCTGCCCATCCGCCTGCCGCAGCGTGGTGCGAAGGATGGCAGTTCCTCTGCCTCCGACGCCAGAATGGGCGCGGCGCTCGGGGGACTGTTTCTGGGGGGCGGCGTGGCGGCGTGCTCGCTGCCCTGCAATCCGGGGATCTTCATTGTGATCGGGGTCAGCGTGCTGCTGGGCCAGCTCGTGTGGGGCATGCTGCTCATGGCGGCTTTTGCTGTGGGTTTCAGCCTGCCGCTGGCCGCCATTCTCTTCGGTGTATCCTTTGGCAAGGCGTCCCTCAAGATGCAGAAGGTGGACGCGGCGATCCGAGCCGTCGCCGGCGTCCTGCTGGCCGGCGCGGGTCTGTATTTGTTGGCGTCCTTTTAGCAGGGCAGGTACATCAAGATGACAAAACTCGTGCAAGTATTCGATCCGCCCATGTGTTGTTCCAGTGGCACGTGCGGGCCAAAGGTAGATGACAGACTCGTGCAGTTCAGCGCCGCGTTGGAGTGGCTGCGTGCTCAAGGCGTTCAGGCGGAGCGGTACAATCCGAGCCAGCAATACGACGTGTTCGTCGGCAATGTCACGGTCGTCAATATGATCAACATGCAGGGCGCGGAATGTCTTCCCTTGATCCTGGTGGATGGAGTAGTCGCCAGTTATGGCGGCTATCCCAGCCAAGAGGAACTGGCCGTAATGGCCGGCGTCCGAAACGAGGAAGAGGCAAGCGCCTGATGAAACAGACCGGCACTTTCAAGGCGGTTGTCCATGCCGCCCCTGGCTTTCTGTTCTTCACCGGCAAAGGAGGCGTCGGTAAGACGACGCTATTGTACCACGGCAATGGTTCTGGCGGACAGCGGATGCCGCGTGTTGCCGGGTCCTATCTTCTTTGGCTGTTCTGATGGACGAAAGGAAGTGGCCGATGAACAACCGGGAGAAGAGTCGTCGTCTGCGGGAGTTGATACAGGCCCAGGACACGTTGGTGATGCCGAACGCTTTCGATCCGGTCAGCGCCAGAATCATCGAACGCCTGGGCTTTCAGGCCGTGCAGTGTTCCGGCTTCAGTATGGCGGTGGCGGCTGTCCTGCCCACGGAGGCGGACCTGGGAAGGGAGGCCAATCTGAATCTATCGCGTGCCATTGCCCATGCCGTCGAGGTTCCTGTCATGGCGGATGGCGAGGATGGATTCGGTGGTCCGGAAGTCATCGCGGATACTATTCGCGCTTACCTGGAAGCCGGCCTGGCTGGAATCAATCTGGAGGATCAAGTGCTCGGGCAGCCAGGTCCCAAACGTGTTGTGGCACGCGCGGTGATGCTGGAGAAGTTGACCACGGCGCGAAAGGTCGCCGGACAATCGGACAATGCCGACCTCGTCATTAACGGCAGAACCGACGCCTTGGCAGTCGCCTCAGACCGGCAGGCGGGATTGCAGGAAGCCGCAGAGCGCGCCAATACTTATCTGGCGGCAGGTGCAGACCTGGCGTTCGTCACGGCGGTCGCCACGATGGAAGAAGTGCGATTTCTGGTGCGTGAGATTCATGGCCCCGTCAGCATCGCCGCCGGGATGCCGTACAACTTCCGCACGATGTCGATCAAAGCCCTCAAGGACGTGGGAGTAGCCAGAGTCAGTCTGCCGGCGGTCGCCATCCTTTCTGTTGTTCGAGCCATGACAGATACGTGGCGGTCCATTCGAGACACAGAGGATTTCGCGGACATTCTGGGCAAGAACCAAGTTTGCGGCATGGAAGACATTGCCGCGTTGGTGAAACGAGTATAGGAACAAGCGGTATTTCAGTCACAGGAGATACAAGAATGGAAACTAAGCCGAATGACAAGAAACAGAAGAAGGGCTTGCTGGGCGCGATCTGGGAGTCGATGACCAAGACCGGCGGCTGCTGCGGCTCAGGTGGAAACTGCTGCGGTCCTGCCGATCCGAACAACGGCGGTAAGAAAACCAAAGAAAAGAAGGATGATCGTAACGCCGGGGGACACAATGGGTCGTAATGGCAGATCGGATAGCTCAAACTACAGAGACCTCGCCATCTTGGCCATCGTTCCCGCTGTTGTGGCCGTCTTGACCTTGACGAGTTGGATTCTTGCTCGCTCGGAAATCGGACCGTATTTCGTCAATGCAGCGCTCGCCATTGCGGCCGTCCTCTTCGGCGGCCTTCAACGCTTCATTGCCGGGTTCAAGGACGCTTTCAAGCGGAAGATCACGGTCAACGTGTTTGTTGTGGTCGCACTCTTGGCCACGATGGCGATTGGTGAATTCCGACCCGCCGCCGTTATCGTCTTCATCATGGCCGCCGCCGGGGCGCTGGAGTCCTACACGCTGGACAAGACCCGCAAGAGCATTCGTGACCTTCTGGATTTCGCTCCGAGAATGGCGACCGTTCGCCGACAGGGGGACGAGGTCGTCGTCCCGGTAGCCGAGCTCCAGGTGGGTGACGTCGTGGTGGTCAAACCCGGCGCACGGATTCCCGTCGATGGCGTGGTGACCGGCGGAGCGAGCAGTGTCAATCAGGCTCCGATCACGGGCGAATCCATGCCGGTGGAGAAGTTTCCGGGAAGCAGTGTTTTCAGCGGGACCCTCAACGAGTCCGGCCGCCTGGAGATTCGGACGGACAAGGTAGGCGAGAACACGACCCTGGCGAGAATCGTGCACCTGGTGCAGGAAGCCCAGGGCACCCGCGCGCCCGTTCAGAACATGGCGGACCGGTTCACGACGTGGTTTCTGCCCACTGTGGTTCTGCTCGCCATTCTCGCCTTCGGCATTTCCGGCAATATCAAGGTGGCGGTCTCTGTTCTGCTGGTGGCGTGCCCCTGCGCGTTCGCCATCGCCACCCCCACCGCCGTGACCGCCGGTGTCTCCAATATGGCACGCCGGGGGGTCCTTATCAAAGGTGGCATCTTCCTGGAACTGGGTCACAAGATAGACCACCTTCTGGTGGATAAGACAGGAACTTTCACTTTCGGCAGGCCCAAGGTGGAGGACATCATCCCCTTTAATGGGAAAGGCCCGGACGAGATTCTGCGGACCGCGTGCATCGCGGAGAAGTATTCCGAGCACCCCTTGGCGCGTTCCATTCTGGCGGCCGGCCGAGAGAGGCGTCTCGACATTCCCGACCCGGAGCATTTTGTCAGCGCGACGGGCATGGGGGTGGAGGCCCGATGGAACACCATGAACATCCGCGTAGGGAAGCAGGCATTCCTTCAGGCGGCAGGTGTGCCCATCGTCTCGCAGGTGGACCAGGAGATGGCAAAACAATCGGAGCGGGGACGCACCGGCGTCCTGGTGGCGCACAACGATGAAGTAATTGGCTTGCTGGCGATTGCCGACGAGATCCGCCCCGAGATTCCCGAAACCATTCGTTTGCTCAAAACGATGGGGATTCAAAGGATTACCATGCTGACCGGGGATCATCCGCGGGTGGCGGAGGCGGTCGCCAAAACCATTGGCGTGGACGATTTTCAGGCCGAGCTGCTTCCGGAGCACAAGCAAGAGGCCGTCAGGACCGCGCAGGCCGACGGCCATGTCGTCGGAATGATTGGTGACGGCATCAACGATGCGCCGGCTCTCGCGTTGGCCGATGTGGGGATCGCCATGGGCGCCGCCGGTACCGACGTGGCCATCGAGACAGCCGACGTCACCTTGATGAAGGATGATATCTCAGGGGTGGCCGATTTCATGTGGATGTCGGCGAAAGTCCTGCGTCGAATCAAGTTGAATATCTTCTTTTCCATGATCTACAACGTCGTTGGGCTCACCCTGAGCGTCATGGGATTGATGACACCAATTATCGCGGTGATCTTCCAGGAAGCGGGTTGCATAACGGTTGTCTTCAGTTCGACGTTGTTGCTTTGGTCGAAGCGTTCGTGACAGGAGTTTGTTTATGAGCGAAGGAATCGCAAAGAGACTCTCATTTCTGGATCGGTTTTTGACGTTGTGGATTTTCCTGGCGATGGCTTTCGGGGTGGCGCTGGGGTATTTCGCCCCGGCGGTCGGCAACTGGATCGGCTCGCTCCGTCCGGCAGGGACGCAGACCAGCATTCCCATTGCCATTGGGCTGATCCTGATGATGTACCCGCCTTTGGCCAAGGTAAAGTACGAAGAGTTGGGCGACGTCTTCCGCAACTGGCGGGTGCTGGGTCTGAGCCTCGTCCAGAACTGGATCATCGGTCCGGTCCTGATGTTTGCGCTGGCGGTCCTGTTCCTCCGCGATCGACCGGAGTTCATGATCGGCCTGATTATGATTGGCCTGGCCCGCTGTATCGCGATGGTCATCGTCTGGAACGAACTGGCAAGGGGGGACACGGAATATGCTGCTGGCCTGGTCGCTTTCAACTCCATCTTCCAGGTGCTCTTCTACAGCATCTACGCCTGGGTATTTATCACGGTCCTGCCGCCGCTGCTCGGTCTGTCGGGTGCGAGGGTCAATATCACCGTCGGCCAGATCGCAGAGAGCGTCTTCATCTACCTGGGCATCCCGTTCCTCGCCGG
>Ga0315289_10002537_pt1 | contig 27930 bp, 43 predicted proteins | sample YL17G11_40_MG_FD_203452 | JGI IMG/M metagenome (GOLD analysis project Ga0315289, IMG submission 203452) | Sediment microbial communities from Yellowstone Lake, YNP, Wyoming, USA - YL17G11_40 | ecosystem: Environmental > Aquatic > Freshwater > Lake > Sediment | place: USA: Wyoming | collected... | reverse complement strand
ACTCTCCACCATCTGAAGGATCTCGGCTTGGCTTCGTCCGGACTGGCCGAGGATCTTCTGGGCTTCGGCGACGTCGCTCGAGCCAAACGGAAGGCGCGTCGGCAGGTCGTAGGCCTGCTTACGCAACTCGGCCATCTGCTCGGATGTCGCTTGGAGGATAGCCCCGGTGCGCACGAAGGCGTGTTCGTAGGTGGCGGCGTTCTCCGCCAGCCCCTTGATGAATACGCGAGACAGAAGGGCCTGTCCTGCGCGCAACGCCATCAGTGCGTAGAAGGTGTACCGGAAGGACGACTGAGCGGAGTCCCGCATGACCTTCGACTGGCTCATGGCAACAGCAGTAGCTTGCTTTTGAGCCCCAGCCCCCTGACCGATAGCCGTGTTGTAACGGTTTAGGGCCGTGGTCACGTTGTTGATACCGGTGCTGGCCCCCTGGTCTACCGCACCCAGGAAGACGCGGCAGAGAAGGTCGGTGCCAATCCCGCTGGGCATTGGTGACTCCTACGCTGGGATGATGGTGATGTCGATGTCGCGGGGGCGGGAGGTGTCGAGCTCGACGAGGAGGATGCTTTGCCAGCGGCCGAGGACGAGTTGGCCGAAGGAAACTGGCAGGACTACGCTCGTTGGCAGAAAGATAGCCCGACAGTGGGCGTGTCCGTTGGGGAGTTCCCCTTGGAGGTCATTGTGGCTGTACTGAGCAGTCTGGGGGACTGTGCGCTCGAGAACGGCGGCGAGGTCTCGGAGGAGCCCCCGCTCGTTCTCTTGGACGAGGATCGCCGCGGTGGTGTGCCGGGACGAGATGACGGCGATGCCGCAGTCGACCCCGGACTCCAAGAGTTCCGCTGCGACACCCCCGGTGATGTCTAGGAACGACATCGGGCCTTCTGTGAGGTAGTGCCGGGTAACACGCATTACTTGTGCTTTAGCTCCTCGGCCATCGCCGCCTCGCGCTCGCGATCCGCCTGGATCATCTTCATGTGCATCCGTCGCACGGGCAGGGGGAGGTTGTCGCAGTCGTCAATGGTCCATCCGTGGTAGGTTGTACAGAGGATGTGATCTTCGGTCTCCAAAACAGGCGTCCCATAGAAGGGCACAAGAATCGCGTAGAGAGTGCCGCCCTCCGATCTCCCTACGCCCGATGCCCCGCCAAGAAGTCGGTCACCCAGTCGATCGTAGTGAACGAGAGAGGCTTCTCGCATGACGGGCAGGTGATGTCGGTCGGCGGGAAGACGCCCGGGATGTTCGCGTTGTACGTGCGCTCGATCTTCTTGATGTCCGAGGAGAGCATCCCCTCGATGTCCGCTAGGGCGAACGACCCGCGCGGGCGCCCGCCCAACTCCGCGATCGCCCCGAAGATCGACTCGAGCATTGCCGTGCCGATCTTGGTCCCCTTGCGCTGGAGGTCGAGTTGCTGTTTGACGGTGAGCAGGCCGATAGACCCAGCGCTCACGGGCGTCTTGGCGAGATCGAGCGTAGTGATCGGCTCACCGAGCGCAAACGAGATGGTGCGCGTCGAGTTGGCGAACGCCGACTTGCACTCCGGGTCAGACAGGTCGACGATGCGTACACTGTTAAATGGGAAACGGACCTTGATGAAGCGATCGCAGGACGAGCAGACGATCGGGATCTCCGGATCCGGCTCGTCAAACTCGAGGCGGGCCGCCTGGTAGTAGATGAACTCCGCGTCAACCCAGGCCAACGCATGGAGCCGCGCGTCGGTCACCGGACCTCCCTCCAGGGAAGCCACGCTCTCGCGCAAGGCGACCATGTAGACCTCGGGGTTGAGGCGCCCCTTCTCGCCAAGAAGGGCATCACGCACGCGCTTCAGGGTGCGCGCGGTAGGGATATTGATCTCGACCTGCGTCCGAAGAACGCCTTCCTCGAGAAGGCCTACAGGCAAGGTGAATGACTTGGCCATGGCTGGACTCCTTTACCGATTGGGATCAAAGCAGGGGCAGGTCGGTTGCCCGGCCTGCCCCGCTGGTGGTGGAGGAGATGGAGGGTCTAAGGTGCGGCTACACGGGAATGTAGCCGTCGTAGGCGATCCCGACTTCGCGCGTGCAGAGCGCGGGAGAGCCGGCATCGAGATCCTGGTACGTCACTGTGGACGGCCAGCAGTTGAACAGCTTCCACCGCTTCACGGGCTCGCCCGCTCCGGGCAGAGCGTCGGGGTGGTACAGGTTGAGCACGAGGGTTTGCCGGGTCGGCAGGTTGAACGCCGAGGACACCCACAGAAGGAAGTCCGGGCTGACAATCTGCCCGCCGCCGGGCCAGGAAGAAACCCGCTCTTCGATGTTGATCGTCCCGAAGGCGGGTGAGGATCTGAGGGTTAGGGTCCGAAGCGCCACGTCATCAGACGTTGCGTCCAGATCGTCAAACGGAGTGTAGGAGTTCGGGAACGCCTGGTAGATGGTCCAGCTCGCGACCTCGCTCCCGTCTCTCTTCTTCAGAGAGATCTTCCAGTCTCCGCGGTACGCGCACGTTGCCCCACCCACGACAGAGAACGCCCTTCCCGGGCCCTGGTACGTGCCCATCTTGGCAATCTCATCGAATAGGGCGTCCCCCTCTGATAGCTCAATGACCTGCTTGATGGTGATCTCAGGCGTGGTGCGCTTGGTGAAGAGCTTCTGGACGTTGAGGACGGTCGACTCGCGGTTCTCGCTGACCGCCCAGTTCACTCCAAGGCCGGACACACTACGAACGTGAGCGACCTCCGTCCCGTTGAGGTACAGCGAGAAGAAGAAGTTGCCTTCCGGTTGGTCGCCACAGCCCGCAAACGGGGCTTCGCGCAGCGTGAGCGCCTCCATGTTCAGTTGAGACGGCAGGTCGAACTTGTCGATGCGCGTTGACTCGGACGCGCCCTCGATCAGGTCGATCGCTTGCCGGAAACCGGAGACGGACTGGAGCTTATGCTCACCAGGCTTCCCCACCACAGAGAGGGTGAAGAGGCCCTTTCGAGCCCTTCTCTCGTTCGTGTCGTCACTCATGGGCGATCACCTACTCTCCAGGGGTGGTTGCGATTGGAAGCACTCCGTGGTTGTAGAGACGAATCTCGAACTCGACGAACTCGGCCGGCTTTGCCGGACAAATCCCGATGACGCAGGTCACAATCCCCTGGTCGATGAGCTCGGGCGGGTTCGTCTCCTCGTCGCACTTGCAGTAGAAACTCTTGGCCGGTGTCGCGCCGGCAAAAGCTCCCAGCGAGTGGAAGAACATCATCAACATTCGCGCCGTGTCCTCAATGCGGACCCACAGGGCCGGCCCGTTCAGCTCGAACACGAACTGGTTGGCTCCGGACTGGAGAGTCTTCTTGATGACGTTCACGAACCGCCGCACGTTCAGGTAGCGGAAGTGCGAGTTGACTTCCAGGGTTCGCACCCCCCAGGGCACGAATCCCTCCATGAACAGCCGGCGGATGCAGTTGATCCCATACGGGTTCAGGAGCTGGATGTCGCCAAACGACAGGTCGTACATGAGGTCCGTCAGCGGCAGGCTGTATTTCGTGCCCGCCGGGGCGCACCACACGCCGTACTCAAAGTCGTTCTTGGCGTAGACGCCAGCCATGAACGGGGCCATCGGCACAGTCGCGCTGCCCTCGACGCCCCACGGGAAGTAGCAGGCCTCGTAGCTGGTCGACATCAGTTCGTTGCCGACGAAGTCTAGCGCCTCCTGCGGGTCGTACCCCACGGGCAGGTCGAAGATGTAGATGTCGCACCCGCGCCGGTCGACGGAGTCGCGGACATACTGTTGCCCGTCCACAATGACCGAATTGGAGGTGATGCCCGGATGGAGGATCGTCAACAGCTCGGGAACGGTGTCGAGAGCGTACAGCCCGGTCGACCCGGCGTCGTCGCCCACGTAATCCTCGTCGTTGATCTCGGCTAACCCATCGTCTCCGCCCGTTAGGTCCCACTCGGTGTCATCGGCGAGGTGCTCGACGCTGTCGCCAGCTACCTCGATTTCGATGTACTTCGACCGAGCGTTGATGACGTCCTCGGCAAACTGCGCCGATTCGTCATCTAGTGACAGGCTGCGATAACTCTCCAGGAGGGCCAGCTTGTCGCCGACCTCCTGGTAGATCTCCAGGGAGAACGTCTCGCCCTCGGCGTCGACGTCTTCCATGCGCGCGACAAGGTTGTCTCCGAACGTGCCCGGGTAGAGCGCCGTCACAGTGAACAACTCTGCCGGCGTGGCCTCGTTGGACATGACCACAATCTCGGACTTGACCGCAGTGGCGCTGATCGGACTAGTCAGGTCCTCATAGTGGCAGGTGCGGACGACGTACAGTCTCGTCCCGCCCATGCGGAAGAAGTTGCGGGCGCCTTGGGCGAGGTAGCCGCCGTCATTCCCGAACTTCCTCACGAAGTTAGTCCAACTCGAGATGAAGGTGTACGCCCCCATCGGCCCCCACCCGGCTGTTCCGATCATCGCAGCAGCAGAACTCCCAGCGGGCTGAAGGGGCTCTCCGCCGACCGGGACTTCGCTGGTATAAACGCCTGGAGCGCGGTATCTCTCGTTCCCCGGCACTAGCGGTCACCTCCGACATCTCTCAGGAGACCAACCCTGAACAGGGCGCGCACGTCCCGGCAGGTGTACTCTTCGTCCGTGAGGTCCACTATCTCCCTGGCTGCCAGGTAGAGGGTCCTCGTAGGCAGGTTGATGACCCGCAACTCCCTCTTGGGGTTTTTCACCGTGTGCATTGCTTGTCTCCTTGGATGTGGTGCGGCCGCTATGCAGGACTGATCTCCTCAAGGGCCTCTTCGGTGGTTGTCACGTCCAGGACGTCGTCTTCCTCGGGATCCTCTGGAAGGGCCATCTTTGGAGCGACGTAGATCTTCAGCGCGGCGCCCGTCACCATCGGCCCGGTCACGGAGTGACCGGTGAGGAAGATCGAGCCGCTGTAGACGAACGTGTACTGGAAGACTCCTCCATCAAACTCGTTGGCCTCGTCGCTGTGGCCCACGTAGTAGAGGGGGATACTCTCAACGCAAGGGGCCTTCCCCAGACCGGCGAGAATCGCGTCCCGCATCGCACCCGCCTCGCGTTGGGTGTCCGAGGCGATCTTGATGTACACCTCCATCCGGTGAGGGATGCGCTCGGTGTAGGTGACGGTCCCCGGCGTTGGAGACTCGTCGATCTCCTTGTCTATGTTGAGCACTAACTCTGGCGCGTGTTTCAGAGCCCAACAAAAGATTACGCGGGGCAGGTCTCCCAGGACTTGCAGCTTGCGAATGTCCGAGTATTCCGCGATCGGAACGTCAAACTCGACCCCGTCCAGAACGGCATCCAGGGCAGAGCCTAGGGCCTCCTTGAACTGTTCAAGAGTGACTCGATCGGGCACTAGAACTCCCTCGCGGTATCGACGTCGATGGCTCTCATGTCGGCGAGCTGCTTACGAGAAGACGCAGAGGTCCAGACCTGATAGCCGAGGGCGTGCACTGCAATCCTGACCGCCTCGCGATGCCAGCGTCGCAGAGCATCGCCGATGGTCTTGTCGAGCTCGGCTACGATCTCACTGGAGAACATCGGCCTTGGGGGGATGAGCAAGACCAACTTCCGGCCTTTGGCCTTCTCGGCGTCGATCTTCTGCATCGCCTTGCGAAACTGCCGCAGTCTTTGGGTCGGATACCATCCGCCCTTCTTCGTCCTGAAGTACCCGGCGGCGACCATGTCGTCGGCGTCATAGGCCCCTGGCGCGATCTTCCCGCTGCGCTTCTCGCGTTCCAGTTTCTCCCCAAACAGCACGGGCATTTTCTCTACGGGGAACTTCCAGAATCGCCAGGCGAGCAACTTCCGGAGCTTCTCTGGGTCCATCTGGTCGGCATACAGGACCAGGCCTTCTTGGCACAGGATGGAGAAGAGCCGGAACTGCTCCATCTTGCCATGAGAGCCCCGGCCCGATCCGGGGACGATCTGGACGCCCGCGTACCCGCTACGGCCGGGGGATCCCTTGGCGAGCTCAACCTCCATGTTCTCAAGAAGCCGCCCGTCGTCATGCAGGAACGTGTCGGGGGCATGACCCTCGGCCTTGCGCAAGTCCTGGGTCATCTGGGCCAGCGGGCGCTCGGGATCGTTTGCCTTCCCCGCCTTGGCCGCCGCGATGTACGTCCGTTTAGCGAGCTTCCCAATCTGGAGGAGAAGGTTCTCGTAGGCCTTGTACCTCTCCGTCGGCGCCGTCTGCGGGCGCACGAGATTCGATAGGATCCTTTCCCCGTAGGCCCAAGTGAGAGGCTTGGTCCCCTTCGGGTCATTCACCAGGAAGAGCCCGCCACGAAGTTTCGGCACAGGGCCGTGGAACTGATAGGAGGACGGAAGCGGTTTCTCCACGATGACTACCTGATGTCGAACGCGCTTGAGTATTCCTTGACTGTCCAGGCCGCTATCGTGTCGTTGACCTGCCGATCTCCGGCCAGGTCTGCGACTTGCGTCTGGGCTGCGCCACGGCGGTCGTCGATCATCTCGGCCACCTGCCGCTCGCGACGGAGTTGGTGCCACGCCATGCGCATGACGCAGTCCTTCACGTCCCACGGGACTACCGGCGTCAAGTCATCCTCATCCGGAGTGGGCAGGGACTCCCCGCGTTCCAGGGACGGGTCGCCAAACGCGCCTTCGATGACCACGTTGCCGTAGGTGACATAGCCATCTGTGTTCGGGACGCCCCCAAACGTAAGTTGGGCCGAGCGGTACATGAAATGTCCGTTAAAGGTCACGCCATCTGTGATGTCCACCCCGTCGACGATCACCGAGTCCAGGCGCAGGATCGGGTAGATGCAGCGGAGCATGGGGAGTCCAGTGCCATGCAGTGTAAGCGTCGTCTCTACCGGATCGAACCAGTAGCCCAACCTCTTGCGGAACGTCCTTTTCAGGAAGCGATCCTCTCCGAAGTCGAGCGCCTGCTGCGCCTGGGCATCAGTGACGGTGCGTTTGGAGTCCCAGTAGATTGAGGCCTTGAACTCCTCGAGCTCGACGAGGGGCACAGTTACGCCTCCTCAAACACGTCCGGCTCCTGCTCCAAGAGGCGGTCGCGAGTTTCTCGATCGACCTCGGCGTAGTCGCCCTGGTGGAGCGTGATCCTCTCCTTCATCAGCCCGTAACTTCCCGAGCCAAGGAAGCGGATCCTGAACCGTTCGTTGTCGGTCCTGACTTGAACCATCTCGCCCCCATCCTCGCCCGTGACTTCACCCGTCACAGGATCTCCACCGCCTGGACCGTCCCCGCCGGAGGGGACGGTTGGACCGGCAGAGGCCTCCGAGACAGGAGAGAAAGCCTTCTGCTGATGGTAGGCACAGAAGCGCCCGCCGCTGGGTGATCCAGCGACGGCGTTCGCCCGGCACTGCGCCCCATCGCCCTTTAGGGCCTCACACTTCATTGAGGCCTAGCTTTCCTCTTCAACCGCAAAGTCGGTGTTGCGCTCGACGTTCACGACCTTGACAATCGAGGAGTAGTTCGTGACGATGAAGTCGGAGTACGTGTACCCGGTGTAGCGGTACGAGTCCTTCTCCTGAACGTAGCGGTTCAGGAGCTTCATCTCGCGGTGAACCATCCACACGAACGCCTTCGGATCCGCGAGCACGACGACGCACTGGTCGTCGTTTTCTCCGAGATCCTCGGGGAACGCTGACACGTCGAGGAACGGAATCCGCTCCGGGGTCAACTCTGCCCGCCCCTGGAGGATCGCATCGCCAAGCGAGGTCTGCCGGGAAGCGAGCCAGTGCAGGTAGTCCTGAATGACGTGCGGGCTGGTGATCCAGCGGTAGTTCTGCCGCGCGAACTTCAGGTACTTGGTCGGGACGAGCCCATAGGCAGCCGCGAACAGCGAGTGGCTCGGGTAGGCCGCGGACGCTCCGCCAATCGTGACATTGGCCGCGTCGAGGATATGGACACCGTTGGCCGTGGTGAGGGCATGGAGCCAGCCATCGTTGATGTCGATCAACTTCTCCCAAGCGGACGACGGAGTCGCGTAGAGGGACTCATCACCGCTTATGGCGAGGTTCTCCATGTCAAGCGCCATGCGCTGCTCCCACAGGCGGACGACGTGCTCCTTGAAGGCCGGCCCCTCAATCGTCCACACGTCGTCTTCCGACGTGAACTCGAACTGAGTGCGCGCCTTCTTCACAGAGTAGCTGTACTTCGAGGTCGTCGGCTCGCCGGTCTCGTCGAGGTACTCCGTTCCCTCTGACGCGGCGACGGTCACGGGCGACCCAAGGTTGATCTTGAAGAAGTCACCCGCCTTTTCATTGGTCATCCGGCGATCACAGAGCTTCAGAAGTTCGGTCTCCTCGACGAGTTCGTCGGTGAACGTCTTGGCTTGCGTCGCGTTCAGAAGCCCGTTTGCTCCGATGACGGAGCTCAGGAACTTCTGCATGATCTGGTCTCTAGCAAGACTCATGGTTGTGCTACCCCCTCTTGAGGTGGTGAGTGCGGTGCGCGGGAAGCGCTGCTACCAGCGGTCAGGGACGGACGGGGCCACTGGCTTGAGAGCAGTGCTCGCGCCCTTCTGGGCTTCGAGGTAGGCCACGACTTGCGCCGTCAGCGCCTTCTGCTCCGCGAGGCCCGTCTCGAGCGCGGTCACGCGGTCTGCGCCCTTGTCGCCTTTCTCGAGGTCGGCAATCCTCTCGGCGAGCGCCTTCTCCCCTTGCTTGGGGGTCAGCGCGGCTTTGAGGCCGTCAACCTGCGCGGTGAGGGCGGTAAGCGCCTCCGGCGTCACGGCGGTCAGGTCCTTCATCTTCTTCGAGAGGCCCTCAACCTCCGTGGCGAGGGCGTCGTACTTCGCCTGGAGCTCCTTGTCCAACGTGTCCTCCTCGTCTGTCCCCGCACTCTTGTCCCCTCTAGTGCCAAAGAAACGCGCGAGGGGGCCGGAGCGAGGGGTCCCGGATTCATCCGGGCCTTGTGCCATCTTGAAGGCGAACGCCTTCACCGCTCTTCCGTCTGGAACGACCTGCGCGGTGACCGCAAGTTGTCCAGAGAACAACCGCGCCAGCTCGGCGAAGGTCGCCTGATCATCTACGAAAACCGTCAACGTGCCCGACTTATCATCGAACACGTAGCGGAGACCATCTAGGTTCATCTTGGCTCCCTCGAAGAGAGACTCTGGGTTCATCGGAACATCTACGTAGGAGACCCGCTTCAACAGAAGATGCTTGAACCGGCGGATAGGGCGCGGGTCGAACGGATTCGTGCTCGGGATGAGGTCGTAGTCCTCATGGTTGTAGAAGTATTCGACAGAGAATCCCTTGAGGAATCCGAGCCGCACCATCTCTTGGACGTATGCGTACTTCGGCCTGGTGGCGAGCCACAAGCCCTTGGAGCTGATCTCTACGCGCTCCGTGATCCCGGCTGGGATGTCACGGTGCAAGAGGTTGATCTCCTGCCCTCTCTCGAAGAACAGAGGAACGGCCTCCAGCCATATCTGCGCAGGCATCTCATCGCGGAACTTCTCATCGCCGAAATCCACGACGGGCGTCGATGCGAACCCGCAGATCAGCCCATCTTTCTCCAGCGCCTTCTGGTCGAAGGCGACGGGCACGAACATCTTCCCGTGCGCTTGCCCTTCGACGGCGTGTTGGATCGCCCCGCAGTACCTCTCGGCGCGAGCGCGCGAGAATCCCTTCTCTTCCATCACGCCGGAGACACACGAATCGAAGTTCGGCCACTTCCCAAGAGGCATTACTGGTCACCCTGACCGGCGGTTTGGTCGCCGCCGCTTCCGTCACCTTGGCCGCGGCTGTCATTCCCTCCCGGGTCGCTCGTCCCAGGACCCGGGGCCGCCGCGGGAAGCGCGCCGATCTGCTCGAGGTCGGTGGGGGTGCCGCCGGCGATGATGATGTGCCGATCACCGGCCGGGCCGATCCCATCATGCCCGAGGGAGGACAGGACCTGGTTGACTGTCAGGACGCCCGATCGGATGTACCCCACGTTCGCCTGCATCAACCGCAGGAAATCTGCGATGTCCAGCTCGTTGAACTCGACAGTCCACTTCGCCCGCTTGGCGTCCTGCCCGAAGAATATCTGCTGGAAGAGTCTGCTCCAAACCTTCTGCCGGGGCCGGACACACATGCGCTTGAAATACTCGAACTGAACGTCGCCCTCTGAGGCCCCCCCAAGCGCTCCGGAAGCGATGATCCCCAGGAGCCGCGGAGGGACGTTATGCACCCTGGCGATGCTGTCTCGGTTCGCCGTGCGCACAACGTCGAGGGTGTCAAAGTTCACCTCTCCCCGAAGTGCATGAACGGTGGAGCTCGTCCCACTGGGAGTCCCCAACAGGATGAGCTTGGTGTTGCGATTCGAGATGAGGCCGTTGATATAACTGTTGAGGACGGCCTCGTCCTTCTCGTCGAGCATCATGTGGGCGCCGTCCATCACGAGGAGGTAGCGGCTTAGGCCGCGGTCCTCGAGATAGTCCATCGCGTGCTGCTCGAAAAGCCTGTTCCCCAGCACGGCGCACAGGGCGGCCCAGATGGGCGGGATCCCGTACCACGAATCGTAGGGGGTGTAGTTCTTCAGGTGGACGAGTTCGTTGACCGCATCCTGCCCCTCGGCAGAAGCCGGCTCTACGTCTCCAAAGGCACGGAAGTAGACCTCTTCTCCGCCCACAACTTGGACGTAGGAGCCCCGCGTTTCCTTGAACTTGGGGTTCACTGCCCACATTGTCCTCGCCGGGACGTGGCGAAGCTCAGCCACGCGCCCGCTGGCAGCCCCCCCCGTTACCCGGCCGGCGTTGTTGCGGACAACCTCAATCCAGGCGTTACCCAGGCTCCAGAAGTCCCGCTCAACCGCGGTGGCAAAGTCCTCAACGCCATCCGGGAACATGGCCTCGAACTCCTCGATCATGGCCGGCGGGACCTTGGACTTGCCTTTGGGGTTGACAAACTTGTAGCCGTTGCTCAGAAGGGCTGCGGCCTTGAGGTTCACGCAAGCATGATGCGTAGAGTCCTCGTCGTACAAGGCGGCAATCTCGGCCGGGTCCATTCCGTGGGGCCACGGCAGAACTTCAGGTCCTGACTTCTCGGTCTCTTGGCGGTTGGCGTCCGGCAGGGGTTTCTCGTTTTCCCCTTTGCGGTTCGGTCGAGCCGCCTTCTGCCCCAGCATCGTCATGCGGAGCGACAGGGACAGAGGGTCGCTCGGAGGAGAGGCCTCCCCGGAGCCGACGAAAATCTGACTCTTCCAGCCTTCAGCCATGGGCTATCGCTAGTTGACTTGCGCGGTGCTCTTGTCGACCCACAGGACGAACACTTCGCAGTCGGTCGTGTCGACCGAGCAGTGGATGACATCGTCGTCGTCAACGTGAAGCTCGGACGTCTGGGCGATGTCGACAGAGGAGAAACTCGGCGTCGCGGCCGCCATGTCGTGGACGATGACCGCAAACAGGATCTTGTCGTCCGTGGAGATCCCGTCGAGAGTGATGTCACTCCCGGCCGACGCCCCCGTGACAGCCGTCATCTTGACGTGGGCGAGCATGGAATCGACGGCCAACCCGGCGAGGATTCCTTGGAGCTGGGTGTCCAGATGGGAGCCGCCAAAGCCGATGTTCACTGGGACTTGCTTGGCCACAGAAGTACCCCCTTACGATTGCAGGCGGAGCTGACGGTCTGTCAAAGTGACAGACAAAGAATGACCACTAGAAGGTTACGCAGAGTCATCTCCCAATCCCCCGGATCCAGAGACCTCCTCTTTTCGTCCCTCCTCCCAAAGTCAGGAACCCCCAGTAGGCAAGACAAAGAGACATGACGCAGTCGTCAGGGACGCCCTTTGAGCGCTGGTAGGTAGTCGTTCCTCCGGGAGTCGTCTTGGCCTCCAGGCCGACGAGCTCCTTCTCGAGTTGTGCGTGCTCCGGGAAGGAGATGGAGCTTCCGTTCACCGCTCCAACTAGAGCGTCTACGATCTGCGGCTTGCTGGTCCCGCTGAACTTGACTGGGTTCAACTTGCGGACGTTGTACGGTTCCAACTCTAGTTCGTGGCGCAGGGGGTCGCCAAGGCCTGTGGCGTCGATGAAAGCGGGAGGGCTCGCGTAGTGCTTGGCGATGTCCGCGATGCGCTGTTTCTGCACGCCCCACGATCCCTGAAAGCGCTCGATGCGCACTACGTGGGGGACCTCTTGATCGGACGCCGGAAAACGCAATACCGTAACCACGGTATGCGATTCCACGCGGCCCAGGTCAACTCCGATCACGTACATGCAGCCTGGCGTGTACGCCTCGAATTGCCCTTTGATGCAGTCTCGGACCGCCTCATAGGGGAAGATGACCGCGGTGCCTCCAAGAAACTCGGCGAAGATCTCTCGGCGGACGTCCTGGCTGTTCCAGTTGGATGTGGCAATGAGGTCGTCGATCTCCGCCGGGTCGATGTACGGATTGTCGTAGCTGGAGAACTGCCACGAGGCGTACCCCTCGGTCTTCGCGGGGTTCTCGATGAGGACCGACCCGCTGTCGCAGCACAGGGAGCACTGCCCCCCGCCCCCGCAACCCGGGCAGACAACGCTCAAGTGCGTCTGCCCCTTCAGCCACAGATCGTAGAACCAGTTTTTGGGGTTGAGCCGGTTGGGGGTCGAGATGAACACGGCTGGCGCCTTGTGGTCCATCAGCGCCGGGCGGACCGCTTTCCAGGCCTCTTCCTCGCAGTAGGCGGCTTCGTCGACGATCAAGAACTCCATCAAGTCGCCGGCCCCGCGTAAGCTGTCAGGTTCGACCGAGGTCTTGAACTGGATCTCCGCGCCGTTGAACAAGACGATGTCTCGGTCTTTGATGCGCGTCTTTTGGACGAAGGAGGATGCGCCGACCCTCATCTGGCTAAACGCCGCCACAGCCTTATCCCACATGGGATCGGTGAAGGAGTACGTGGGCGAAACGATCCAGATGCGGCATCCAGGATGCAGGGCCCCGATCTTGGCGGCTTTGCGTAGAGCGAAGTTGCCCTTCCCGAAGCGCCGTCCCGCGGCGACGACCTGCCAGCGCTCCTCGCAGGTCAGCAGCTTGTCCTGCTTGGGGTGCTCGCCGAAGAATGAGCTATGGAGTTTGAGGACCGGCATCTACTTCCTGATCGTCGCCCAGACGACTATACCCGAGAGAACGCTTCCGAGGACACCCGCCACCCACGCCATGACCCGCCACTGCATTGCCACACGGGCGACTAATCCCCCCGCGAGGTCGCCATCCCCCCAGAGCACTTTGCGTATGGGGGCAAGCTCCTCCTTGATCCCAGCGACAACCCCAATGCGCAATTTCTCCAGCCTATCATCCAATGACTTGTCCAGGTCATTCAGGGTTCTTTCGCAGGCTATTTGCCGATCGACAAGATCGTCCAGTCGGTCCTTTTCCAACGCACTTTCCTCCTATTGGTCTTCGCCCAATACCTGTTCTCCTGGTGGAGGCGGCGGAGGTCGAATCCGCGTCCAGACGAGATTCGCGACGAGTTGCTACGCGCAGTAGTCGGCTCTGGAATCAGCGCGGCCAGGCGCCACAACCGACGAGCCTTGTGCCTGGCCAGCGTTCACCTCTGAGAGCTACCGACCGCTAGGCGAAGCAGGCGACCGGAGCGTAGGCGGGTTCGCCGCGGTTTGTCAGCCAGCCTACGAGGCCGAGGACCGCGCCCTTCGCTCGCGCGAAGAGAGACTTGAGAGTGTTCACACGTGTTGGTGTGGTTGCGCGCACTCCTCGTTTCACTGCGCCTGTCGAAGCCAAGCGCCCCCTGGGCGGGCGGCAGGACTCGAACCTGCCTCTACTCGAGTGTGGTCGCTAAGGTCGATTGCCCGCGCCAACGCCCGAGATGCCCATGACCCGCTCATTGTTCATACCCCTAGGATCTCCACACATTCCTCCGGAGATGGAAGACCGGCTTCCTCCGGAGAGATCCCCACAATCTCGATCTCGTCTGGATTTATGATGCCGGATTCGACAAGCATGGTGAGGAAGGCGCGCGAGATCCTGTCCACCGGCTCCTCTCCAAGGGGGGTCGCCGCGGCGTACTCGACGAGGTGGAGCGCCTCGTGCCCCAACACCAGGAGAGGTTTGTTCTCTGTCACCCTGATGTTGGGATTCAGCAGGACGACACCGAACTTGAACGAGACGAGCCCGTCGTATCCAGCCGAGGTCTTTAGCGCCCCACTCGTTTTGTCGTGCCGCTCGATGGCGGCGAGATGCTCGGGCGCGAAGACGACGGGATAGGTCTCCAGCCCAACGACAAGGTGGGTGATCCGCCGCTTCTTCATTCCCGCTTGTAGTCGACCGCCGACTGCCCAACAACGAATGCCCCCGCCAATCCCAAACAGGCGTACTGCAGGGACTCCGGGATGCCGATGTAGTGGCCGGCGACGACGAACACCATGCCCACCAGACAGAGCCATACGCGCCTGCCCCCGACAGCCTCAATCTGCGTGGCGGGAAGGACGGCGCTGGCGCCGGTCTTGAGTATGGACGTGGCCTTTTCGATGATCCAAGTAAAGACATTCAGCATGGACTTCCTCCTCTAACTAGGGAAGGGTGCAGTTGTGGAGCGGGGCGTAGATGGCCCACTCTCGTCGTGGGTAGGAGTCGAGACCTTCCGGCATCCACTGGTTGCGCGCCTCGAGAATGAATCGCATCTCGATGTCGTTGGGGCCAGGATTTTCCGGAATCCACGGGTCATCAGGCGGTGGACACACGGGTTCACAGCCGAGCGTTGTCGTATCCAACGCAGAGAGCACCGGGAAGATGAACGGGAACCGCGGGGTGTCCCCCGACCACTGAGCGAAACACCCGAGGAACTGCGGCAGGGGAATCCAGATGTCGTTCACCAGGACACGATCGGCGTTGAAGATCGAGATCCTGCTTCCGAGAGCATTTACCGCCGAGATGCGGATGTAGTTCTGGTCCTGCCCGGGGGCGACCCCGTATGCCCGCAGGGGCGCACCCCCGCCCGCACAACCTCGTTCCATGTACCTGAGATCAAACATCAGGAACTCGCCTGCGCCGACCACGGGCCCCTCAACCCAGAATGGAACGTAGACGATTGGCCTGTTGTTAAGGACATACACAGTCGATCTGCCTAGCGCTTTGCCGGTGGTGAACGTCACAGCATACGCGCCTTCGTAGCAGAAGACATGACTAATTGTGCGGCTTGACGGGAGCATGACGAAATCGGATCCGTCCCCGAAGTCTACATACACATCTCCGACCACTCCGGCGACCGTGAAGGTCACCTTGAGGCCGCCCGCGGTGGCACTGGGGTAGCCCCCGAACCTGACCGGGGAGACGGTGATGACGGCAGGCTTCTCAAAGCAACCCGCCAGCGAGACGGCGAGGACCGCCATCAGGACGAGTAGCGTTACGGCGCGAAGAGCTTTCTTCATGGTTGCGGACTCCTGCCAGATGGGGTTGGTTTACGCGGAATCCCGACTGGCTGTGAAACCGGCAGCCCCTCCGGATATGTTATGGCTGCGGACGAGACAGTTTCCTCATCACGGCGGCCTGGCCTTTCGGCTCAGGGATGCCGGAGAAGAACTCATCGCGGCCGCCGCCGGGGAACTTCAGGACCTTCTTGCAGCCCCGACACTGATAGATGTCTTCCGACGTGCTGCGCCACTTCAGTTCGGAGCGGAGAAACTCCAAGTCCTTGCCGCACGCAGCGCACTTCATCAGACCTCTACCTCCGTGGGGGCGACCGGGCCGCGGTTCTGCCCGCCGCCAAACACCTTGCCGGCGTCGGACAAGGCCTTCAAGATGGCCGGGTTTTCTGCCGGATTGACCGGGTGTTCGAGTACGCTTCTAAGGAGGATTAGACGAAGAAGGAGCCCAGTATCAGGATCCAGTCTATCTAGCTCCGATTCGATCTGGAGGGCCACGGTATGCGCCCGTCGGCCGAGCTCGAGATCATCCGCCTCGCGGATCAGCAGATCTGCCGCTCGGGCTGTTGCAACGTCCGGTTTCAGCTCGCGCACTAGGCTCTCCAGCAACCTGCGTCGAGCTGTAACACTGGCCGACATAGCCGCAAGTTCGGCTGTCAGTTGGTCGAAACGCACCGCCTCATCTGTCTCCACCATAGCAATACAAGGTTACGCCAAGGAGCAACTAGCCATGAAATCAGTGTTTGCCGGCCTTGAGGGCCTCTGTACGAGGTATCCCCTTCTGTCGCCAGGGGAGGAGGCCTACCTGGCCGCCAAAGCAGCCGCGGGAGATGAGGATGCCGTCGCCAAGCTCTACTGCCACAACGCGCGACGCATGATGAAGTTCGCCCGGAAACTCTCCGCCCCTTACGGCGGGGCGCGCCCCCAACGAGAAAATGCACGCAAGCCTTGTTCATGGGAGATCTCTCTGGACGAGGCCGCGTGCGTGATGTCTGTGGCGCTATGGAGGGCGATCAAGACCTTTGACCCTTCCCGCCCCTGCAAAGAGCTGGAGGGGAAGACTGTTCGATTCTCATCGTGGGCAAACCTTCTGATGGGGCACGCAGTCGCAACAGAGGTCCGCTCTCTCCAGTCCCAAAAGGCCCGTCACCTTCACGGGATCCTCCAGGAGAAGTACGACGAGGACGCGCCCGCCGGCCGGCCCCTAGACGAAGGCGGAAACAGCGTAGAGGGCACAGTGGCCCGGGAGAGGCTCTGGGAGATCGTGGACGGGCTTCCGGGGGACCACGCTCGAGCGATTCGCGCTTACGTAGGGGCAACTTCGGACCGCGAGCGCGTGGAACGAGAAGAGGCCTGGCTGCTCGCGATCGCCTACCTGAAGGAATGCTGCTCGACGGAAGAACTGGAGGGGCTGCGTGATGCGATCTGTCCTACAGGGAGTCCAGGACAGAGTAAGCGTCATAGTCCAGCGCAGCCCCAATGCGGGCCAGCATGGCTTCTGTCGCCTCCGAGTAGTGCGGGGGGCGCGCCAGCGGATCGCACGCGCGAGACAGAACGTCATCCACGTCGTCTTCGATCTCGAGCACGAGGCCAACGAGTTCGTCGAGACGCGGCAGGTTGAACGAGTGGAGCATCCAGAAGTGTTCCTCGAGAACCTTGCGCTCCGCTAGATCCTTGTCCCAGCCCCAGATGACCCAATCCGAGCTCTCCTCAAACCAGTATGGATAGCGATCGACAAAGCGAATCTCGGGAGGGCACTTGCTGGTATTGCGGTGTGGCGCCCGCTGGGAGAGAAGGTACTTCTCCGCGACACGGTCGAACACGTAGTAGACACGACCGTTAGAGCCCTGAACAGCCAAGAACCCCTCGCGCTCGAAGAAGGACACCCTGTCTTCCCCAAGCACCTCGACCGCGTAGACTCTTTGGTCAGCAGCCGCCTGCAAGAGGGAAGACAAAGTAGACGGTCTGTCCCTCATCAAGCGCTTTAGGATCTGACACTCTCCGCATCCTTTCTTCGTCATCTCTGATGAACATCTTGGGCGGCGCGTAGCCGAAGTGCCGAAAGGCGTTGATTACCCGCTGCGGGGTGACGTCGGTCCGAACTGCGTGCCCCCTGGGCGTTGGCAACACCGCGCGCACGTTCACCATGGTCCCCTCCAGCCGCCCTGAGAGACCTGCCTGGCGGCTGAACTGATTCTACTGCAAAACTCCGCCAGATACAACAAGAAGGCTCCCCGTTCCTCATTTCGGGGGGCCTTCTCGTTTGCCGGTTAGCGCGCTACGGGGACACGAACCTCTCTTTCTAAGATGCTAACTACCCCAACTGCGGCGTATCCGTCCCCATAGGGGCAAGAAGCCGCCTTCATGGCGGCGCGTTCTGGGGAGTCTTCTCGAAGCAGGCTCAGGGCGGCTCTGGCCAGAGCCCCGGACTCTGGCGGCACCAACCAGGCGCAACCCGCCTGGACCCCCTCTGGACGCTCCGTGGACTCTCGGCAGACGATAAGCGGGACGTGAAGGTACGCCGCCGACTCCTGGATCCCCCCCGAGTCGGTGATGACCAGCGGGGAGTGATAAAGGACGGCCACGAAGGCGTCAAACGGCATGGGGGGGACGACCTTCAGGTTGTCCCGATTCAAGGCGTCGAACGGGCCACAATGGCCCGCATTATGGCCCGCATTGGGGTGGCGCACCGCCAGAAACCGCCTCTCGGGGGATGCTTCCGCTAGGAGGTCAACCGCCCTGGCAACCTCCTCCGCTCCGCGCCCGGCGTTCTCCCGGCGATGCACCGTGATAAGCACGGGCCCTTCCCCGACCTCGCGGAGGGCCCGGCGCTGGAGGATGATCCGCACCGCGTCGAGCTCCGTGTTCCCAGCAGGCGCTGACGGGAGGAGCCCCTCCTGCTCGAGCCTTGATCTCGCCTCCTCCGTAGGAGGAATCAGGATGTCGCAGAGCCGGTCGACGAGGGCCCGGTTCATCTCTTCCGGATAGGGTGACCATCGGTTATGTGTGCGTAAACCAGCTTCGACATGGGCACACTGTGCTTTCGAGTAGAACGCGGCGAGAGCCCCGGCGAGCGTCGTCGTAGTGTCCCCCTGAACGATTACGACGTCCGGCCCGTACCCCCTGATGGCGGCGGTGGCCCACTCGAGGACGCCCGAGGTGACATCAACCAGGCGGTTGGCGGCTGTTCTGTCCGGGCGGTTGTTCGCGAACCGCGGCCTCCACCCGAAGACGTTCAGTGTCTGCGGCCCCAGGTCCGCCTGTTGCCCAGACCAACCAAGTTCGCAGGAGTGCCCCCGGGCGATCAACTCCAGGTACACGGGGTAGAGCTTGACGATCTCCGGCCTGGTTCCCGCTATGAGCAACGCTCTCACTCAGCCTCCTTGCGCTGTACCGCATAGACCTTCTCCCCGCTTCGCGCCCGGTACAGAGTCTCCCCTCGACGGACGGGTACAAAACGAACATCGGAGACCTCCCCGATCCGCTTGCCGCCAGGGTCAAGCATAACCGAACGGATGGAGACATCCAGAGAGTCTTCGTTCTCCATGCCGATCTCGCTGAAGCGGAGCCTTGCGCTGCGGATGGGGGTCCACGTTCTCTTGTTCCCTTCCATTGCCTCCATCATGCCGGAACCCCCGAGCGGGAACAGTTCGACCCCCCCGATCTTTGTGGCCCTCACCGCATCGTAGGAAGCGACCTCCCTCAAGGTTGTTGCCCACGGCAGATAGCGATCTGCCGCCCAACGCCGAAAGCGCCGCTGCATCTGACGACCCGTTTCCCACTCCACATGCCCGCTGCGGCGGCAAGACTCCGAGTAAGACTCGACCGTTCCCGCGTCATGCCACGAGTCGACTGGAACCTCCCTGGGGTAGAACGCCCACCAGTCCATGTCGCCTAGACCAGTACACTTATCTGGCAATACGATCTTCGACCAGTGAGTAAGAGGTGCCCGGTAGATTCCGATTGCCGCCAAGGCTGGCTTATGCTCACCGAGCGGGTAGGACCACCGTTGCGCCCCTGCTAGATAGTCCATGCCGCGCCACACCTGATAACGAAAGCCGTCCTTGACGAAGGCGACGTCGGCCTCCGGCTGTTGTGATGTCAGCGGAACCGCTCTCGCAAGGATCGTGTCTGAGAAGAGGACCGCGACGCTCGCGTTGCCCGGGAGGGCAGACAGGCGCTCGAGCCCGACAGCCAAGGAGAGAACGGGCGAGTCACGTTCTTCACGAGGATGAGAAACAATAGACGCTCTGTCCCCAACGACCTTTGCCAGCTCATCAAGGTGCTGCGGCAAAGTGACAATCACGATCTCGTCCGGCGTTGCGCTGAACGTATCCAGCAAGGCGTCGACTACATATCCTTTGCCCCACGGGAGCAGGAGTTTGTTCCCGTCTGCCCTCAGTGCGCGGATCCTTTCGCCGTCTCCCCTCGCGGGGATAATCACCGCGGTCAGTTGTCTCACGTTTCACCCCACAGTTTGAGCAGTCTTTCTGAAGCGTCATTCCACATCGGTTCCAGTTGCCTCGTCGCGGGCCCATACCCCCAGTGCAAGAGAAGGGACTCCCCGATCACGGGAACGGGCGCGCGTCGGCCTGCCGGCAGGTTGATGACCGCCTCGTCCATCTTCCCCGCCCAGGCTTCAGGCGGGATCGAGTCGAACCAGCCTCGACTGAACGCGAAAGCATTGCCGGAGATCCACTCCGGGGTCTCGACATAGAAATCGCGGAAAGTACCCTTTTCTGTCACCTTCTGCCATTGAGAGAGCGTTTCAAGCCAGATCTCCATGTTGCGCGCAGCATCCTTGTACAGGAGAGGGGATGGATCGCGGTCCAGCGCGCGCATGAACTCGCCAGAGCAATGCCAGTTGGCATTGGTCATGCCGCTTACCAGTTCTGCGTTACGCAGTTCGCGTAAGAGGCCGCCAACCCATCCTCTGTGAATGGGGAACATATCCGAGTCGATCTTCACGAAGCCCTGCGCCGGCGCCCCCCGCACATACCACGCCAAGGCGTCCCCGCAGGCACCATCACCCGCGTACTCGATAACATCCCAGCCGTGCTCGAGACTCAGCACGACGGCGCTTCGTCGCACGTCCATCGTGGCGTTTGTGCCGTCTGCGTTGTTGACGAGAACGACCACTCGGTCGACCTGCGAGAGGTTAGACCAGGCGACGCCCCTCGCGCACAGGGCCAGAGAGCGGGCATCGCGCGCCGCGGCAATGACCAGATCAGTTTTCATCATCACCCCGCACCGCACCAATAGCGGGAGGCCGTCTTCGCTTCCCATAGTTGGCGTAGTCTGTCTGCAACGACCTTCCCCGAGACGCCGCGCAATGCGGCGGGGAAGATCTGCTCGATGAACTCAACCTCGTGGGGGGTAGGTCCGAGCTCGACCGCATCGGCCAGAGCAGGGGCGAGATCTTCCGGCCTGCCCACGTGGCGCCCAATCTTCTCGGCGTAGATCTGCTCCTCAAACGAGCCCGGCCACCAACTGAGTTGCCCATCGGCGTGCATGAAGTCCAGAAACACAACCGGCTTCCCGAGGGCCATTGCCTCGTAGGCCGTGGAGCCGATGTCCGCAATGACTACCTTCGCCGCGGCCATTTGCCGGGCAGACATGCCGTACTCTCCGCCCGCTCCCTGGTCGTAAGGATGCTTAGAGACGACCAACAGCAAAGAAGGAAGTCCAGCCATCGCCCCCTGGATCGCGGCGGAGGCCGCATCGAGGTCTACTGCCGAGTTGGAGTGCGTTGGCGCCCAAACGACGGAGCCCGCCGCGACAGGCCAGTTCTCAAACACAGGATCGAGGAACGGGTACCCGCCGATAAAGATCGTGTCCCAAGCCCTGTGCTGGGAGACGAGCTTCTTCGCCCACGCAGGGCCGGAAACGATAGCCTGGCGGAACCCCTGAATGTTCCAGGCATTGCGGAGGTTCTTGTCCGCGATGCCGTGTGGCATGAAGACGTCAGCCGGTCCCTCCTCCCACCCTAGAGCAAAAGTGAGGAACCCTTTTAGGGGCTGGTTGTACCCCCCGCCGACTCTACGAGAGGGGTCCCAGAAGATCTCACTGTCCCCCAGGGCGGCAATGACGGGCGCCATGTGGGCGCGGTGGATGGCGCCGTAGGGGCCGCTGCCCGTAGAGAGGATTTGCAGCTTCACGTTCGACTCCTGTGCCGCGGCAGTGCGGGATCGCGCCGGCCGACACGCTGTTGTCCGGGCGGTTCCGGGGCGCGCCCCACAGGGGTCTTCGGCTCCCGCGGTTCCGGAAGGCCGGCCCGCGAGGCCAGCGTGCGTCGAGGCCCCCACGCCATCTTGATCTGCCGTTCGATCTCATCAACTCGAGAGGACCAGGAGTTCTGGCTGGCAAACGCAGCACGGTTCAGCGCAGCGTAGGGGTTCTTTGACTTCGCGGCCTTCAATACCTCTCTGGGGAAGGAACCCCTCTCGGCACATACGACAAAGGGGGCCAGCACCAGAGACTCCGGAAGGGGCGTAGACACGACAGGAAGCCCAGCGGCCAGGTACTCGTAGGTCTTGATCGGACACGACGCCACGCCAATCTTAGAGAGCTTGAACGGGACAAGGCCCACATCCAGCCCCTTGTAGTATGGGGCGAGGGCAGAGTAGCCTTTGTACCCCAGAAGATGGACAGACGGGGGGATCTCGCCTTTTGGGGTGTCTCCCCAGATAGTGCCTACGTGGACGACGGTGCAAACCTTGGAGACCGCCTCGAGGATCTCGAGGTCAATCCACTGGGCGATGACCCCCACAAGGCCGGCGATGGGCCGCTCGAGCTTCCTGTACTCGCTTGGAATCTGGATGCCCCCGCCCGAGAAGGCCGAAGGATCCGCCGCGTTTCGAGACATGAAGACGCGAGGATGTCGCTTGGCCTGTTTCCTCATCAGGTAGTCGGACACAACAGACACCACATCAGCCATTGATAGGGCTAAGGGCTCATGGGCATCCCATTCCGGAAACTCATCAAGTGACTCGAAATAGGACACATGGCACGCGACCCTAGAGAGGTCCGGAAACTCCGCCTGCCTGGGATGCGTCCAGTACAGGACGTCAACCTGGTAGTCAACGGACTTCAGCCACCGCCTCCAGTCGTGGACAAGGAAGATGTTCCTCTCGAGCTCGGTCAGCTCCTTGTCTTCCAGCCGCGGAGAACCCCAGAAGACAGTCCATCCTCTTTGCGCCATGAGGCGCATGATTTGGTGAGGGCGTTGGAACTCTCTCGACCAGCACACAGTCGGAGGGTAGAAGATGGTCTTACCCAACTCGGATTCCTCCCTTGCCCCTGGAGAGAGCCCCCGCGAGGAGAACTGACACGAGGTCCTCCGCTATCTCCCGTATGAGAATCCCCTCCGCATCAGATCGAGCCTCGCAATGCGCGGATCTAGCGAGCTGCTTGAAGTTGTAGATCAGGGCGTCGCTAGAGATGACGACGTGGGCGCACGAAGATAGGGGCGCCCCGGGGAGAGCATCCTGCCCGGCGAAGATGTCGTCAAACACCAACACCCTGCAATAAGGGAGGAGGACGCCTCGCGGAAGATACCCCGCCACCCACCCGACGTCTGACGCCCGGCTGCTCGTGTTCAGCCTCCATCCTGCCGCGCCAAGTTGTTGTTCGACATCAACTACACGCGCCTCGGCTACGGCATCGCCTCGCGGCCACAGTGTCTCGAAGGTTCTGCGCAACATCACCACCACCCTTGATGTAAGGTACAGATCTTGAGACTCCATCCGGCAAAAGGAGGGGGCCCCCGGACTTCGGGGGCCCCGCTGGAGAGAGGCACGCCGCCTTCCGCTCAGGCGGCTGGCCGGAGGTAGATCATCTCAATGTACTCGCGGCGAGCGTCAAGCCGGCAAACCGGCTCAAAGCAGCTCTTCCTCGAAGATGTCCATCAGAATCCGCTCCGCGGCTATACGGTCTGGCTCCTCTGGCAGGGGGGAGGAACCCGTAGCCGCATCAATGCGGCCGAACAGATCATCTGCGGCCTGCTCCACTCGAGATAGCGACCATTCCCCCTTCTTGATGGCAAGGAGTTCGTCCGCATCGGGACGCTCCACGGTCAGGATCCCAGTCTCGAGGTACTCGACGCCCATACGGAGCAGGCGGATGAGGTGAGAGGCGTTCTTCGTGTCGTACCCGAACTGATGGAACAGGGCCCTGCGCCCAGCGCCAGCATCGGGGGCCAAATGGCTCATCCTCTTGAGTTGCCCGTAGGCGTAGCCGACGAAGGCCTTGCGGACTTGTTGGGCGCCGACGAACAGCCGGCGGTTGTCAATCAGGCGTTCCCCGGCACGAGACATCAGGAGGTACTTGTCGCAATCGAGCCAAAGCAGGGAGAGGACGTTTGGGTTCCCTCCAAGCAGGAGGCGAACGTACTTCCGGAGCTCGTAGGTGATGCAGTCCCAGACGCGACCGAGAGGTTCCTCGTACATGAACTCTATCTGCTCGAAGTTCTGGAGGCCGAAGTAGGACCCGAGGGGGCCGAGCATGACGCCCATGAGGTCGACGTCGTCGCGGATCCCTGGGCCGTAGAGCGGGGCGTAGGTTCCATGCGCGACACTGCCTCGGTAGCCGAGAAGGATCGTGCCGGCGGGAGCGGCCTGCTTGAACACTTCGGCGGGGGGCCGTGGCGGGCGCGCTACTCTAGGGACAAGGTCACGTTGAAAAGGAACCTGTTCTCCTGCGGCACCGTCCATTCCACATAGGGGTTCTTCTCTGGAAACAGGATGTTGATTTTCGTCGGTGCCGCCCGCAGCAGGCACGGAAGCACTTCCTCCATCGCGAGCTGGACCAGTCTCGGGCTTATTCTCGACAGGTCGAGGTTGATCTCGATCTTCGGCTTGACAGTCACGTTCGCCGCTAGGTTCCCGGGCACCATCAGGACCTCCTTTCATCCTCTGAACACCTCCACAAACACAACGCGCAAAGCACTATGCAGACAACCGCCGAAGCCACACAGAGAGCCTGCACCACGTACGATCCAGATTCGGACAACCCGGCCAGGATCGCGGCAGAGAGGAAAGAGACCGCGACTGCGCGCTGCGGCCAAGTCATTTCCCGCACGCCTCGATGAGGACCCAGACGGCGAGGGAGAGCGTCGCGGCCGCCGAGGCGCCGTACAGGGTGCCCCACAGCTGCTCTGGGTACTCTTCATCCAGCACGAACATCCGGGAGACTCCCAGGATGACGACCATGGCCAAGAGGGCGTTGGTCATCGTTCCTCTTCGTAGTGCTTCCAGAGACGGCAATGGTCTTCCGGCCCAACGAAGAACTCCTTCCACTTGCCCCGCCAATTCGCCTTCGAGCGTTCTTCGCAGAAGTCCTCGCGGCGGTGGCGGCACGTTCCACAGACGCGACCGCTCGGATGTCCCCTCTCGAGGAGGCACACGGACGCAGCTATGCTCTGATTGCTCACGGCCCCCTCCCTATGGGGTCCATCGCCTACGACGGAGTTTCTCTTCGTAGGTGAACGTGACGACGACTTCCCGGCTGGGGCGGATGGTCACCTTGACAGTCGCCCGCGACGGACGGTCTGGGACTAACTTGAGCGCCGCCCGGGACAGGACCTCTTCCGCTTGTTCGCGGGTGAAGCGGATCTCGTGTGTTTTCTCCATCACTCCTCCTCGAGTTCTCTCCGCAACTGCTTTGCATCTTCCTTCCACTGTTTGCTCGCCAGGTACACAAGGACGATGGCCCGGTCCTCTACGCTGAGATCGTCGTAAATCTCGAAGAACAACTCTCCGCCATCCGCAATGTCGACCGGCGTCTGGTCCGTATCCACGTTCACCCCCTCATCTTCAACGTGGTAACCCCGCCGACGATGAGCGCCGCAAACCACGTGCCCCACGTCAGGGGGATCCCCAATCCGAACAGCGTGTTGAGCGCCCAGATGAGCAGAATCGGTCCGAGCGCGGTCGCCGCCACAACGAACGCCGCGATCAACATCACCATGTTTCCTCCTCGAATCAATGTACGCGCGGGCGGGATTCGTCCGGCAAACGGATGGACCACACCGCGAGCACCGGCCCCCTAGAGACACCAGTCCTGTTGTTGGACCAACAAGGCCTCTTTTGGGATGGGACTCAGTACGCATGGGGTGTGATACTCAAAATGAGAACGATCGTACCCAAAACGACTACGGTTGACGCCGCGGTCCCTGGAGGGGCAATGGGCGCCCCGTGCGAACGCGCAGCGTCAAACGCTCTGGTTCGCGCCCGCGGGGGAACGTCCACCGTAGGCGGACAAATGGGGACAAGGATGAACTGTAGACAGAACGTATACGATCGTAGACAAGCTGTCTGCAGCGACCCGCTCAAGACGGTGAGTAGAAATGCTCGGCACAAGAGGAGGGGGCAGGGCGCGGAAACCAAGGGAGACCTCCCCAGGCAGTCCGGGAGACTGTGCGCTGGGAAGCCGGGGCACGCAAAGAGCCCCCTTCACCAAACGGTGGAGTGAACCCGGGGAGTGAAACCGCTCGAGAGACAGACCCGGGAAGGTGATAGGAAATCGATGGATCCTGGTTGGCCGTCGAGCGAAATCGCCCGGACAAGAGAGGAGGTCAGATCGCTTGGATGAGCTGGATGGAGGAGCTGAAATGATGGGACTAGCGGAAGCTGGGTAGGAAGGCCTCTTTCTCGCCCCTCCCCTACATTCCCCCATAGGGGGGCATGCTAGGGCCCTAGGGCATTACAAGGAAAGGGACAAAGATCACCTTTCACCCTCGCGCAAGAAGTCCAGGAGGAGGGAGTAGGCTCTTTCCATCCTACAGCAGCACAGGAGGAGAGAGGGAGCAGAGAGATAGACCCCTAGCCCCAAGAAAGGGACAGGAAGTCTAGGCATAGGCGCGGATAACGCGGGAAGAAGAGCAGGAAAGGAGAGGTCTTTCCATGCAAAGCAGAGCAAGGTTGCTCAAACCGACGGGGCAAGCTGTCATTCAACTGCCCGGAGCGGGGTGGGCAAGGTATGACCAAGGATGGAGAGAGGATCCGATCACTCACAAGATGCAAATGGTCGGGATTGCTCTACGCGGGATCGACAAGCGACAGAAGCACAACATCTACCCTTATGGGCATTCTGACACCACAGCCAGACTGGCGTGTGCCTTGATTGCCTACGATGGTGCGCGCCCGCAGAGACGCACCCACAAGGTGAGGCGGTCGAGCGTACGCTGACATGCGGGATACCTCGCATTCATGCGCTTGTAGCGAAGGGACGCCCTTAGAAAGGCGTCCCATTCTCATTATCGCTAGGCGATAGTGCGGGATACCTCGCATTTATGCCCTTGCAGGCCTGTCAGTGCCCCTTTGGGGGCTCGGGCGGTCGGCAGCCGATACGCGGAGGGGGCAGAACCCCATTTCATGGCCTATTCTTGCCCCTTTGCTCAATCAGACTTTTGACCGAAACGCCCGTTCACCCTCCCTCAAGGGAGAAAGGAGAGACATGCCCGATCTGCCGTGGTCCCTCGGCTCAGGCGTCGAACCCCGCAATCCTTGCGCGTCTCGTGTCGTGAAGCGCGCTGGAGAGTGGGTCATCGAACGTCGTCCAGAAGGCGAGAAAGTCAATCCAGGCTATCATCCTGTCACTTTCTCGAAGCCAGCGAAGAGAGGGAAGAGCGAACACAAGCGTAGTCCAGGCCATCGTAGCACGGTCAAGTCCAGTCCAGATGAGCAAGTAGCGCTAGTCAGGCGCCGACAAGCGCGTTACTACCGCACTTCTCGCCCGGGTGCGTTGCGGAAACCCGCCTACAATCCGGGCTACATGCCCTCCAGGGCTCTTCCAGCTGGCTTCTCTGTAGCCTATCCGTGCGCGCTAGTGGGCTAGTATACTGTGCTTGGAGAGTCTGGTGAGCCCTTCACCCTCTCTCTCCATCTCAGTCTGAGTACCCAGTAACAGAAGGAGGACCGACGATGACAAGGGAAGAGATCAAGCAAGCGCTTTACGACCAGACGGCCCCTCTGAGGGGGAACACGGGAGAAGCTCTCAAGGGGTTCAATCGTTCGAGGTTGTGGAGAGCGTGCCGGCGGGCCGTGTGCGCCCGCCGCCAAGCGTGGGGAGACTACCTCGTAGCCTCCGCGATCGAAAACGCCATAGCCGACGAGGACTGAGCCCCAGAAGGCCCAAAGGAGGGGCAACGATGTTGGAGACTCAAGCGGAGAAGGACCTGGCCCCCAGAGTTTGGCAGGCCCTGGAACTATCCAGCAACTATGAACCGTTCCAGGAGGGCGACCCCCTCCACGGGATCGATCATGTCACCTCTCGCTCTTACGGGCCGGGGGTCGCTTGTTACGCGCTGGGGTGGGAAACCGCCCCGGACCAGGACACCGCCTGGACAGGCATTAAGCCCCGGACCGGTCAGGTCTTGCTCATGATGGTGGGGGATGACCGCCCGTTCCCCCAGGACCCCGACGACTGTACCCCGCTCGCTCGTGAGCGGTTCTGCGGGGAGTGTGGTCAGGTCGGTTGCGCCCATGACGGGTACGACCGCGAGGGGGAAAAACCGTGACGGCAAGGTGCTCCCTCGCCGTGTCGCGGGTGGCCGAGCCGAAGGGCGGCCCGATCAAAGACAGGGCAAGCGTCTTGCCCTACCTGGAGAAGATCGCCAA
>Ga0315289_10002536_pt1 | contig 27931 bp, 26 predicted proteins | sample YL17G11_40_MG_FD_203452 | JGI IMG/M metagenome (GOLD analysis project Ga0315289, IMG submission 203452) | Sediment microbial communities from Yellowstone Lake, YNP, Wyoming, USA - YL17G11_40 | ecosystem: Environmental > Aquatic > Freshwater > Lake > Sediment | place: USA: Wyoming | collected... | reverse complement strand
CTCTGGACCGCGACCTACTCATCGTCAAGGAGACTGCATCGCGGCCTCTGGACCGTATGCGGGAGGTGTACAAGGCAGTCTACTCGCCGCGCCACTACCTGGCCCTGGATCCCCTGGTGTTCACGCCCGGGGAACTGGCTCAGAAATTGGGCGCACGGGACTACCTTATCCAGGAGATCATTCGAGAGGGAAAGGTGCTCTATGACCGGGCACGAGAAAACTGATGCTCTCGCTTGGTTTGCCAAGTGGCGATCAAGATGCCTACAGCGCTTTGGAGACAGCCGAGCGGATTCGCCGTTTTGTGCGGGAACGGCTCAGTTTGGACGAAATAGGGAGGAATGATGATCGAGACAGAGATTGATACCATCCTTGCCCGCGAGGTGCTGGATTCGCGGGGCAATCCTACGGTGGAAGTTGAAGCGACCCTCATCGGGGGTGCCTGGGGCCGGGCCATCGTCCCCTCCGGCGCTTCCACCGGCGTTCACGAGGCGCTCGAACTCCGCGACGGTGACAAGGATCGCTACGCCGGCAAGGGCGTTCTGAAGGCCGTCGCCAACGTCAACGATACCATTGCCGATGAGTTTTTCGGCTGGGATGCCACCGACCAGGCCGGGATTGATGCCCACCTGTTGGCCCTCGACGGCACACCCAACAAGGGCAGCCTGGGGGCCAACGCCATCCTGGGTGTCTCCCTCGCCGTCGCCCACGCCGCGGCCAACGCGCTCCACATGCCGCTGTACCGCTACGTCGGCGGTGTGCACGCCCACGTGCTGCCCGTGCCGATGATGAACATCCTCAACGGTGGCAAGCACGCCGTGGATGGCCCCGACCTGCAAGAGTTCATGATCATGCCGGTCGGCGCGTCCACCTTCGCCGAAGGGTTGCGCTGGGGGGTTGAGGTCTACCACGCCCTGAAGGGCGTCCTCAAGGCCAGGGGCTACTCGACCAGCATCGGCGACGAAGGGGGCTTTGCCCCCAGCCTCAAGGCCAACGTGGAGGCCGTCGAGGTCATCCTGGCCGCCATCGAAAAGGCCGGTTACAAGCCCGGTGAGCAGATCCGCCTGGCGCTCGACCCGGCCGCCAGTGAGTTCTTCGAGGGTGGCAAGTACGTGCTCAAGAAAGAGGGCCGCATCCTCACCGGTGCGGAGATGGTCGAATTCTACGCCGGCTGGGTGGCCCAATACCCCATCATCAGCATCGAAGACGGGCTGGCCCAGGACGACTGGGACAGTTGGATCTTGATGACGGAGCGCTTGGGCGACCGCGTGCAGATCGTCGGCGACGACCTGCTGGTCACCAACGTCGCGCGAGTGCAGAAGGCGATTGACCTGCGCGCCTGCAACGCCCTGCTGTGCAAGGTGAACCAGATCGGCACGCTCACCGAGGCCATCGCCGCCGTGCTAACTGCGCAGCGGGCCGGTTGGACCGCCGTCATGTCGCACCGTTCCGGCGAGACGGAGGACACCACCATCGCCGACCTGTCGGTGGCGCTCAACACCGGCCAGATCAAGACCGGTGCCCCGTGCCGTTCTGACCGCGTCGCCAAGTACAACCAATTGTTGCGCATCGAGCAGGAACTGGACGAGCAGGCGGTTTACGCACGGATGGCCGCCTTCAATAACCTCCGCCGTTAGCGTGTGTGATTTCGTAGTGGCGACTTCAGTCGCTCCTCCTGCGCCAAAAAACGACTGAAGTCGTTACTACAAGAGGAGGGGCATGCCGCGCACCAAAATCGTCTGTACCATCGGGCCCGCCTCCAGTTCGCCCGACGTCATGCGCGACCTGCTGCGGGCCGGCATGAGCGTGGCGCGCATCAACTTCTCCCACGGCGACCACGCCACCCACGCCCGTGTCATCGCGGCCCTCCGGCAGGTCGCGGCCGAAGAAGGGCAGTTGGTGGCCCTCATGGCCGACCTGCAAGGGCCCAAGTTGCGCGTCGGCGAGATCGAGGGTGGGGCAGTCGAACTGCACGAGGGGGACGTGGTCGTCCTGACCCCGCACCCGCGGCCCGGCGCGACGGCCGAAATCCCCCTTCCGCACCCCGAATTGCTGCGCGACCTGCAGGCCGGCCAGGCCGTGCTGCTGGACGATGGGAACCTGGAACTCGTCGTCCTGCAGGCCGGCGAGGAGGGCCTCAAATGCCGCGTCGTCGTCGGTGGCCCCCTCACCTCGCACAAAGGCATCAACGTGCCCGGCGCGACGCTCCACTTTTCCGCTCTCACGCCCAAGGACCGGGAGGACGCCGGTTTCGCCCTGGAACAAGGGGTGGATTTCTTCGCCCTCTCCTTCGTCCGCCGTGCGGCCGACGTGCGCGAACTGCGCCAGTTCTTGAAGGGGCGAGGGGCCGATGTCTCGCTCGTCGCCAAGATCGAAAAGCGCGAGGCCCTCGCCGATTTCGACGCCATCCTGGCCGAGGCCGATGGCATCATGGTCGCCCGGGGCGACCTGGGCGTCGAAACACCCGCCGAGGAGGTGCCGTTCCATCAGAAACACATCATCCGTGCCTGCCTCCAGGCCGGCAAGCCCGTCATCACCGCCACCCAGATGCTGCAGACGATGATCGAGAACCCGCGCCCCACGCGCGCCGAAGCGTCAGACGTTGCCAACGCCATCCTGGACGGCACGGATGCCGTCATGCTGTCCGGCGAGACGGCAGTGGGACGTTACCCGGTGGAAGTGGTCCAGACCATGGCCACCATCTGCGCCAACGCCGAAGCCCACCTCCCTCACCGTCACCTGCTGCCCGATGAAGTGGGCGGTCCCCAGACCATCACCGAGGCCATCAGCCGCGCGGCAGTCGGCATCGCCGCCGAGGTGGGTGCCAGCGCCATCATCACGGCCACCATGTCGGGGCGCACGGCGCGCATGGTGGCCCGTCACCGTCCAGCCGTCCCAGTGATCGCCGTGACCCCCAACCCGGCCACGCGCTCCCGGCTGGCCCTCGTGTGGGGCGTGGTGCCCGTGCAGGTGGCCGAGTTCAGCACCACGGACGACATGGTGACCACGATGGCGCAGGCGGCGTACGAAAAGGGGCTCGTATCCTGGGGTGACCCGCTCGTGCTGACCGCCGGCATCCCCTTCGGCTCCGGCGGGGAAACCAACGTGCTGAAGGTGCACATCGTAGGGGAAAAGTGAAACGTGAAAAGTGAAACGTGAAAAGTGAAACGTGAAAAGTGAAACGTGAAACGTGATGTGTGATGCGTGTTGCGTGTTACGTGTTACGTGTTGCATTGACGGAACACGGAACACGCATCACGGATTACGGATTACGCATTACGGATTACGCATTACTTTTCCGGCACTGGCTCCACTGCCTGGGGCACCACGCTGGTGCTGCAGTAGGGGCACAGCGACCAGCGCAGGTGGAGTGGGCGGTCACACGCCGGGCACGCCCGCTTGAGCCGGGTGTGGCAGGCCGGGCAAAACAGGTAGTCGCTCTTGACCCGCTGTCCGCAGCCCGGGCAGACTTCCGGCTCTTCTATGGCCTGCAGCAGTGCCTCTTGCTCCAGTGAGCGCTCGTAAGCGTCGGACAGTGTCTCCCGGGGACGGAGCATCATGTATACCACCAGCCCGATCACGGGCAGGGCCATCACCAACAACGTGGCCAGGAGCTGGGCCAGGATGTCTCGGGAACGTGCGCGAATGTCGCGAAACGTCCAGAGCGCCATCCCGCCCCACAACGCCACCGTCAGTCCCCCACACACCGTGGACAGAATCGTCAGGTAGAAGGGGATCCTCCCCAGAATGTCCTCCATGGGTCGCTTGCTCCTCATTCAGGCTGCCGTGCAGGTCGAACGCGCCGTATTATATCACCTTCCCGAAGGCTCGCAAGCATACCGCGCGCGTTGGTACTGCCCCCCTCGCCCAGCGTTGGTACTGCCCCCCTCGCCCAGCGTTGGTACCGCCCCCCTCGCCCAGCGTTGGTACCGCCCCCCTCGCCCAGCGTTGGGAGAGGGGCCGGGGGTGAGGGTCGGGAAGGTGGGCCATTTGACAATTTCCTACAAGTTGCAGTATAGTTAGTCTCTGGTTACCAATCAACAAGGAGCGCGACGTGAACGACGAAGCCAAGATCGCCTATCGGCCGCTGATCAGGGATTTGCCCACCGGTGAGCGCCCCCGGGAGCGCCTGATCCGCGCTGGCGAGGGGGCACTCTCGACCAGTGAACTGCTCGCCATCATCCTGCGCATCGGCACCAGCGGCGAAAGCGTGCTGGACATGGCCAGCCGGCTCCTATCCTGCTATGGTGGGTTGGCCGGCCTGGCCCGCGCCAGTTTCGCCGAACTGGAGGCCGAGAGGGGCATGGGCGAGGCCAAAACGTCCCAGCTCAAGGCCGCCCTCGAACTGGGCCGCCGCATGCTCCTGTCGTCCCCTGAAGACCGTTTCCTCGTGCGCTCCCCGTCTGACGTGGCACAACTCCTGATGTCGGAGATGGCGCACCTGCAGCAGGAGCATTTCCAGGTCCTGTATCTCGACACCCGCAACCGGCTGCTGGGCTCTGAAACGGTGTACGTGGGCAGCCTGAATGCCTCCCACATTCGAGTGGCCGAGGTCTTCCGGGATGCGGTCAAGCGGAACTGCGCGGCCATCATCGTCGCCCACAACCACCCCTCGGGCGACCCGACTCCCTCACCTGAAGACGTGGAAGTCACCCGCCAGTTGGTGGCGGCGGGCAACCTGCTCGACATCGAGGTGTTGGACCACCTGATCATTGGACAACAGCGCTTTGTCAGTCTGCGCGAGCGCGGGTTGGGTTTTGCGTGACCCGCAGGAAAGGAGACGACACATGCCACACAACTGGCTGAAGAATGGGGGGTTCGAGGCGGATTGGGGGGACAAGAAAAGCCATCGTTGCCTGGTTTTCCCCCAGGACGGAACACCCTATCAGACCGATATTGGCAATATCTTCACTCCACCAGAGTGGAGCACCTGGTTCCGCCATGTGCCAGGGACGTGGGACCAGCCGGAAGTCCGGGATGCCTGGGCCACCCACGACCCCCGCCGGGTGCACGGTGGCCAGAAGGCCATGCTGCTGTTTACCTTCTTTCGCAAACACGATGCCGGGTTCCTCCAACAGGTCGCGCTGCCGGCCGGCACCCGCCTGCGTTTGACCGCCTGGGCCCAGGCCTGGAGCAACCATCTCGGCACCGCCCAGGGCGGGCACCCGGACGACCCGCGCTGGAGCGACGGCGCTGGCTACCAGGCCGTGGCCTGGCCGGGGGGCAGCCTGCCCCAGACCGGTGATCCGCAGCAGGATGCCAGGTCCAACTTAACTTTTTGGGTCGGGATTGACCCCACGGGTGGCACAGACCCGCTTGCCAACACAGTGGTGTGGGGGCCCGGCTGGCATGTCTACAACGGGTATGCCCAGCAACTCAGCGTGGAAGCCATCGCCCAGGCCGCCCAGGTCACGGTATTCCTGCGCAGCAGGACCACCTGGGGCTTTAAGCACAACGACGCCTACTGGGACGATGCCGAACTGGTCGCCGTGGGTGAGGCCAGGCCAGAAGTGCAACTCACCCAACGCCCGGCCACTCCCCAGGTCGGCGAGGCGGTGACGGTCGAGGCCCGCTCATTGGCCGCCCTGGCTGACGTGCGCCTGGTGGTCCGCCAGCCCTCGGGGTCGGAATTGGCGCAGGGGGCGATGACGGTCGGGCGCGATGGAGACTGGCACACCTGGACGGTGACCACCTCTCCGCTGCAGGAAGTCGGAGCACACACGGTACTCTTTTCTGCTGCCGGTGAGGTCGAGGCCACCGCGGCCTTCGAGTGCGCTCCGGCCCCCACGCCTCCGCCGGCGCAGCCGCGTGGCCTGCCCCGCGAACAGTACGCCCGCACCTACGTGCTGATTCCCCCGCAGGCTGATGTGGCCTGGGCGTTGGCGGTGGTGGACGCGGCGTGGGACCAGCGCCGGTACACCATCGGGGGCAGCGCCGACGATGCCGGCATCGGCGACCTGAACGTACGGCGGGTGATCGCGGTCAATCCCGGGCAGTGGCCCAGCGATTTACGGGCCTTCTTTGCGCAGTACTACCCTGGCGTCGAGTACGTCCCGCTCGAAGCCGCGACGCCTGCCGAACTGAGGCAAAAACTCGAGCACCTATAGCGCAATCGTAGTGGCGACTTCAGTCGCTCCTCACTGCGACGACCGGGCTCACTCCTGGGCCAGCAAATCAACCTCGGTCACCATGGCCTGGAAACTATGGCCGGACGCGTAGATCGTCACTTGCTGGATGATGGCGGGTGGCGTGTCCGCCAGTTCTTCCACCAGGTTGCCCGATTCGTACGTATGCCATTTCCCCTGGGGGATCTGCTCGGTCCAGGGGTACAGCGACCAGTCGGGGGCCGGTTCCCCGATGTAGAAGCCGTGTAGCCATTGCCGGTCGGTGCCGTAGATGTCCTTGTACTTGATGAGTACGATGATCGGGCACTCGGAACTGAGCGTGCCGCAGCCGCCGTAGCCGACGATGTTTTCGTCTACGATCTGCACCACCATGTGCAGTTCCAGCGACGTGAAATCGCGTACGTCATAGTTCACTCTCTGCTGGATACCCACTTCGGCGTGGTTACTGCCGCTGCGGTAGAAATCGGCGACCTCTCGCCCTTCGTCGGTGACGATGCTGACGGTCCCGGGGGGCTCCTCGTCCTGCGTGTTGTAGGCGACCCATCCGCTCTCCAACGGGGCCTGAAAGTCGCCGTTGACGATCAAGTCGCGGGCCGCAGGCAGCGGGCCGACGATCTGTCCGCCGTCCTGCTCGCTGTCCACGATGGCGCGCTCCGAGCGGTCCAATTGCACGACCTGCCTGCCCTGGCTGGTGATCTCGGCCTCTCCGTTGCGTACCGTGGCCTCCATCGTCGTTCCGTTGACCTTGACCTCGTAGCTGCCTTCGGTCAACGTGGCCACCCCATGCGGAGTTTGCACTTTGACGACGGTGGGCCGGCCATCTGGGTCGCGGGAGGCGCTGATGCGTACCCGGCCCGTCCTCACGTCCAGCGTCACCTGGTGGGGCAGGCGGCTGGCGGCGAAGCGCGGAGAGCGCGCCTCGACCAGTACGACCTGTGTGTTGTCGTACAGTTGGACGGTGGCCACGATGGTGCTCTCATCCCTGGGGACGTGCATCACCAGCCGGCCGGCCGTGGCGTAGGTGGCCAGGATGCTGTGCTCGGGGATGTCGTCGCGCTGGTCGTCAACGGCGACCGGTTGGCCTCGCCCGGCCAGCGTGACGCCCAGCGGCCCCCGCTGTACCTCGAGCGTCACGTTTTGCGGCACCAGGGTGTAGAGCATGTAGGAGCGGATGCCCAGTGGCACCGCTACGACCAGGCTGATGCACGTGAAGAGCGATGCCAGCAGGACGATCCAGGCCAGTCGCTCGGGGTTTTTCCTCATATATAGCGCACCTTGAAGCGCTCGAATTCACCGGTGGGGGTCTCCCACTCGATGTTCACTTTCTCCACCACTGCCGAGGGGGAACCGCGCTGCAGAAAAGCCAGGAACTCGTTGAGCGCCTCGCGCCCTCCCTCGGCCACAGTCTCCACCGCGCCGTCCCAGCGGTTCGCTACCCACCCGACCAGGCCCAACCGTTGCGCGGCGTGGGCGGTATAGTAGCGGAAATTGACTCCCTGCACATATCCTTGGACGGTGGCGTGCAAGCGCGCTTCTGCTTTCGGTTGCTTCTCCACGCCCATACGAGTTTCCCTTTCCCGATCCGCCGCGCGTTACTGCGCGCGCATCCTGCTAATCCTTGTTCCTACCCTGCTGGTCGAAGCGATGCAGGCCCGCCTCGCGCGCCTCGCGCACAGCCCGCTCGTACTCTGCCCCCGTGATGGGACGGTCGAGCGGTGACATCCCCACAGCCTTGTAGCAAGGCCGGTACTGCTCCATCACGTTGATGTACGTGTCCGGGGAAACCGCTTGTGCCAGGAAGCGTGCGCACTGGGCTGTCCCGGCCAACCCCTCAGGCAGTACCAGGTGGCGGACCAGCAATCCCCGCCACGCGAGGCCCTGCTCATCCATCCTCAGGTCGCCCACCTGCCGGTGCATCTCCTTCACGGCGGCCTGGTTCACCGCCGGGTAGTTCCTGACCCTGGAATACCGGTAGGCGACCTCCTCGTCGGCGTACTTGATGTCCGGCATATAAATGTCCACCACCCCGTCCAGCAGCGCCAGCCCCGCCAGCGAGTCGTACCCGCCGCTGTTCCAGACCAGTGGCAGGCGTAGCCCTGCCTGGGCGGCGACCAGGACGGCGGCCAGGATCGGAGCCGTCACGTGGGTGGGGGATACCAGGTTGATGTTGTGGCACCCCCGTTCCTGGAGCGCCAACATCATGGAGGCGATATCCTCCGGCTCCGCCTCTTCTCCGTATCCCAGTTGGCTGATGTCATAGTTCTGGCAGAACTGGCAGTTCAGGTTACACCAGGCGAAGAAGATCGTGCCGGAGCCACGAGTTCCGCGCAGCGGGTCCTCCTCCCCCAGGTGAGGGCCGAAACTGGACACTACCGCCCGCGTCCCGGTATGGCACGTTCCCGGCTGCTCGTAGCGGTCTGTGCGGCACTCCCGACCGCACAAGTCACAGCCGTGCAGCCGCTCGTAGGCGGCCTGCACGCGCTGGCTCAGTTCCCCTGTGCCCAGCAATGCCAGGTAGACGGGTTCGAGAGCCCCCCGGGTGCTTCCGGATGTTCCGGATGTTCCGGATGTACCCATCCGCTCCATCCGCCCCATCCGCTCCATCCGCCCCATCCGCCTCATCCGCATCGCGCGACTACCAGTGCACGGGTACTTGACAGGTACGCCACCGGCGGTCGTGGTACTGGACGTAGCCATTGCGGCGGCCGAACTGGTACACCTGCCACGTCACCTGCACGTCTTGACGGCAGTACGCCATCACTTTGTCCAGCAGCCCCTGCCGGAACCAGTGCACGGCCTGTATCCCGTCCCCGCTCTTGTGCTCTCCCAGCGTGGCGGCTGCCACGTCGTCGAGCTTGGGTCGCCAGCCCAGCGCCTGGTGTAGGTCCTGCAACATGTCCACCGTCGGCAGGTTGGACAAGGGGTCAAGCGTATAGGCGCGCAGGACCTCGTAATCGAAGCGCAGCAGGTTGTAGCCGACCACCAGGTCTGCCCCACGCAGCGTGGCCACCAGTTGCTCCACCTCTGGCTCTGTATAACAGCGGTAGATGTCCATGGCGGCGCTGTAGGTCACCGCCACCGCCAGGCGCATGTCCCGAATATTGGACCAGCCGCCCACTTCCTCCGCCACGTATTGGGTCTCCAGGTCGAAGACGACGATGTTGCGCATGTGCCCCCCCCCTGCTATCGCCAGCGGACTCTGCCCGGCGGAATACGACGAGACTGATCCCCTCGGCGAGTGCCACCCAACATAGGTACTGCCACCAGTATGCTCAAGATCCAGAGCCCTACCCATACACCCACCCGCTCCACCAGCGCTCGCCAGGGGGTCTGGGGCTCCAGGCTGGCCCGCCAGACGGTCTCCAGCCCGCCCAGGCTCACATTCAGCCCTTTCTGGACTCCCCTCGCGCAACTGGCTCCGTCGGCGTAGGTTGCCAGTAGGGCCCGTATCCCCTGGACGCCATACCGCTCGCTGATGAATCGTACCAGGCTGTCGCTTTCGGCGTAGGCCAGAAACGCGTCACTGGCATCAGGCGAGAAAGGGACGCACAGATCCTCTATGGGGGTCAATCGTCCCTGGGCACGGGCTTCCTCGAGTGCTATCGCGTACTCTGGCGTGGGCAATCGCTCGTTCGCGGTGGCCAACCCCTCGTCCAGCCACTTGGGGACATACCTGTAGCCGGCCGGCGTCACCGCCTGATAGATCAGCAAGTGGGTGATCTCGTGGGGTAGATAGCGCTTCATGCGCGAGGTATAGCCTTCCTCGCACGGAATCGGCACGACCACCACCCCCAGTTCGGGGTGGGCCTGGCCGCTCACCCACTCTCGCCCGGTCAACATCATCGCCGCATCCAGGTTCGGTTGTGCGTCGTAGATGTAAATGTCAATAGACTTGGGCACCTGGGTGCGCAGTTCTGCGCTGCTCTCCTCCGCGCTGGCCCGCGCAATGTCCAACGCGGCCTGGCCAAAGGCCGGGTCACCGTGCCCTTCGATCCAGTGGACGGTGAAGCCCTCACTGCCGGCTTGCTGCCAGCGGAAGCGGTTGTCCGTGTACTGAAAATGCTGGGGCTCGGTAGCCAGGCTGTTGCCCGCCGTGTCCTCGATCTGCCACCAGAAGGCGACCGTAGCGAACGCAGGCAGTGGGGAGCGACGCAACTCGTGTACGTAGTTGGCGCTCACCTGGCGGCCGGGCTCGATGGCCATGGCCACCGATTCCGCCTGCTCGTCGCCGGTGGCGTGGAAGAACAAGTAGACTCGGGCAATGTCAGCGTCGGAGGTGGCCTGCAACGTGAAGGTGATCTGCTGGGCGAAGCTGTAGCTGACCCGGCTTTCGACCACCGTGATGCCCGCCGCCGCGGTGGCAGGCACAGCCAACCATCCCCCCACCACCACCACCGCCACTACCACCAATCCCGCGCTCACCCGCCACTGATTACCCACCAATCTCCAATCTCCAATCCCTATGCTCTATTCTCCATTCACTCACTACTCCGGCTCCTTCGCCAGCCGGCCCAGCAGTTCCGACAGGTCTCCATGCATAAACTCCAACTCGTCCAGGGCTGCCTCGGCTGCGATCCGCGTGGCCTCGTCCCTGGAGCGGCAGTAGCGCTCCAGGATGCGCCGCGCCCGATCTCCCCCGATCTGTCCCAAGGCCCACAGGGCCGCTTCCTGCACTTCGGAGTCCGCATCCTCGGCCAGTTCCTCCAGTTCGGGCACCGCCTCTGTCACCTGCAATTCGCCGCAGGCCCGGGCCGCTTCGTAACGCAGTTCTGGATTGGGGCTGAACAGTTTCTGCCGCACCTGGTAGGCCCAGCGGGGATCGGCGCTGCGCCCCATGGCGAAGACCGCGCTGGTGCTCATCTTGTCGTCCTCTGGCACGGCGTAGGCCCGGCGGATCAACTCTGCCACCGCCTCGTTGCTCACGTAGGCCAGCGACTCCAGGGCTCGCCGTCGCACTTTTACATCCTCTTCCACGTCTCGACACGCGGCCAACAGCGCCTCGTAGGCAATGGCCTGGGGAGCGGGACGGATTTTCTCCAGTTCACCTAGCAAGATGAAGCGGCCCAGCGACGAGGCCGCGGCCATGCGCACGATGGCGGCCTCATCTTGTCGCACGGCAGCCGCCAGCAGCGGCACCAGGCGCACGTCCTCATCCTCCCACAGCCCTTCGACCGCCGCTGCCCGCACCTCGGCGTCCTGATCCTCCAATCCCATGCGAAAGAGCGCCCCAAAGTCCGCCTCAAAGTCTGCCTCCGCCACTTCCACCAACCGTGCGACCAGCCGCTGCCGCAACTCGACCGGCAGGTTCAGCCACACCTCGCGTACCCGCGCCACGTCGGCGGCCTCCAGGCCCGCAAGAGTATATAGCGAGGCCACGGCGGGCATTGCAGCCCGTGCGCGCAACTCGTCAAGCAGCCCGTCGAGCGGACGTTTCATCTCACTCGAACCTTACCTGAGCCACGACCACGGTATAATCGGATTGATGAAATCCTGCAGCATCACGAAACCCATCAGGCTGACCAGGACCACCAGCCCGATGAAATGGACCATCGCTTCGTGTTCCGCCGACACCCGGCGACCACGCACGGCCTCGATGAGCACGAAGAGGATCCGCCCGCCGTCGAGTGCTGGCAGCGGCAGCAAGTTGGTCAGCCCCAGCGCCAGGCTGATCAGCGCCGCCGTCTGTAACACCGGGAACGGCAGGCCCCACGCGATGCTCTGCTGCAGCGTAAAGGCCAGCACCCCGCTGATCCCCACCACGCTCGCCGGGCGCGCCTCCTGAGGGGTGATTTCTCCCTTTGCCAGGCGGGCCGGCATCTGCACGGTCATCGCGATGGCAGTGCCGATGTCGGCGATCCCGGCTTGCAGCGCATCGGGCAGACGATAATGCCGTAGTGCGCTGCGATCCGGCCAGGAGGCCATCCAGATGCCCAACCGGCCGTACCCTTCGGGAGCTCGCTCTGGCGTGGCCATAAACGTCAGCGCCTCCCTCCCGCGCAGGACGGCCAGTTCGACCGGCTGCTCCGCCATGCCCCGGATGATCTGCTGTAACTGCGCCATTCCTTCCTCGATGCGCTCGCCGCCCGCGGCCAGGATGACGTCGCGCGGCTGCAGCCCTACCGCCTCCGCCGGGCTGCCGGGTTCTATCTGCGAGACCTGCACTACCCATTTCTCTGGGTAGCCACTCGCATAAGCGCCGGTGATCAGCATCAGCGCGACGATGACGTTGAGCACGGCTCCGGCCGCCAGCACCGCCACCCGCCAGCGTTTGGGTTGCGCGGCCAGGCTGCGCTGGTCAGTAGGGTCCTCCTCGCCGGTCAGTTTCACGAATGCCCCCATGGGCAACAGGTTCAGGCTGTATAACGTCCCCGGCTCCATCTCAGTCACTTCGCCGCGCAAATGCAGGCCCTCGTCCGCGAGACCCTCGTCCGCGCGCTCCGGCCCGGACGTCGTGCCCTCAATGGGATCGCGTGGATCGTGCACGATCAGGCGCCGCAGGAGGTAAGCGCCGTCCTCGCTGTGCTGCACGGTGGCGTCCACCCTGGCCCCTACCCTCAGTCCAGACGGTAGCCGGAAGCCCGCCGGGATGATCGCGCGCACGTTCCCGATGGAGAAATCACCCTTACCACGCCACAGTTTCAACAGGCGTGGTGGAAAGCCGAGCCCGAACTCTTCGACCCGCACCCCCGCCCACTTGGCGAGGATAAAATGGCCCAGTTCGTGCACCAGGATGATCGGCCCCAGCACTACGCTCAGCGTGCCGGCCAGCCAGAATACGATGTTCATCCATTCCATGATCTATCCTCTCAGTCAAAAGCGGGCGCTTGCCACGCCCGCCTCCCTTTCTCTAGATTTGTGTCGAGCAGGCGAACCTTGCTACCCGTATTATACTCTCAGCCGCTCAAACCTGCAATCCGCAATCCGCAATCCCCAATCCGCAATCCCCAATCCCTAATCCCTATCCTCCAAAAACCCCACTACCTTCCCCAACACCTCCCCCGCCGCCAACCCATCCGTCTGGACGTACAAGTCTGCGTGCTGACGGGCGTGCCGCAGCCGGTGCGCCAGTTCCGCCCACCAGCCTGGTCCGGCCTCGGTACGCCTCCGTTGGCGGGCCACTTCCCAGGACACGTCCAGGTAGATCAGCACGTCGGGTTGGGTGATGCGCTGCCACATGGTGGGCACGTAAGAGTGCTCCTGCGCCACCTCGCGCACCTGGTACCCCCGCTCCCGCAACGCTCGGACGAGCAACGATTTGCCCGCGGCACACGGGCCGACTACCGCAATCAGCGGGCGCCCTTCCCGTCCATTCTCTTTCACCGGCTCCTGGGCTTCTCTCTGGAAAGCAGGCGCGCCAGCCACGGGCGGCGCGCCTGGCCGTCCCCCTCTCGCCGGCAAGCGCTGGCTTGCTCGCCGCCCATCTCGCGCACCCTGGCCAGCGCCCCCAGCGCAGCGAACACCACCAGGCAATCCCCGGCCCGCAGTGTGCTCTCTGAGGCCGGGTGCAGGTCGAGCCGCTCCGGCCCCTTGTGCAAGATGATCGTGACGTCGAGTTCTTGCTCCACCTGGGCGATCGTGCGTCCTTCCAGCGCCGAACCTTCCTGGAGCGTGACCCGCGCCACGTTCAGCAACACGTCGTCCACGTAGAACGAGTAGTCAATCTGGGTCCGTGTGGCAGCCGCCGCGAAGATGGGGGCTGCCAGCGCCGACGTGCTAAAGGCGGTGTGGATGCCAAATCCCCCTCGCACCCTCTCCGCCAGTTGCGAGTCGAACATCCGCAGCACTACCTTGATGTCGGGATTCAGTTCTCTGGCGTCGAGCGCGATGTCCAGGTTCGTCAGGTCGTCCTGGGTGCAGGCGACGATGGCTGATGCTTCTCGCACGTGCGCCTTGTCCAGCATCTCTCTCTGCCGGGCATTGCCCACCAATACGGGCACGTCCAGCTCGTGCAACTCTTCCAGGAACGGGCAGGCGGCATTTTGTTCGATGCCGACTACCTCTTCTCCCAGCCGGAGCAGCTCTTTCACTACCCGGTAGCCCACCTTCCCCAGGCCACACACCACGATATGGTCGCGGTAGGTCGAAGCGATAGCCACTTGCCAGGCCTCCTTTCGCTCACGCCGGTTGAACAGCGCCACGCCAAAGCGCAGGACGCCGTCGGCGGCAACGGCCAGCCCGATGATGGGCACCACGTAGAACAAAAACTGGACTCCTGGAGCCCGGGGCAGCGGCACCACGTGCTCCATAAACATGAGGGTGAAGGTGGCGTGCAGCGCTTCCGCCCAAGTAAGGCGTTGCCCGGTCTCGGGATAGACGTAGAAAAAGCGCAACGCCAGGGTGCCCCCGCCCAGGAGTATAGTAAAGGCAAACAGAGAGACGCGGAACTGCCGTACCAGCACCCGCGTATCGCGCCACAGCGCTCGCAGGTAACGCCGAAGGTGGTGAGATTGCCTTTTGTCTCTCACAGCGGGAACCTGAGTGCCAGTCGCCGCACGCCGTCCCCCGCTCGGTCCAGGACGCGTAACGCCAGTACGCTGATGTCGTCCTGCGGCCGCCCTTCGTCCAGGGCCAGGGCCTGCTCAAACAGGCCATTGGCCACCTGTTCGGCGCTTGCTTTCTCCTCTGCCAGCAGTTCGCCTACCGCCGCCGGTACGTCGAAGACACGGCTAGAGCGCGCTCCGGCCATCTCCAACCCGTCCGTGTACACGACCACTACCATCCCGGCGGCCAGTTGTACCTCGGTAATCTGCGGCTTCGTGCCCCGTTTCACCCCGATTGGCTCCGACGGCTCGTCGAGCAGCCTGACCCCCTGGTCGAGGGTGAACACGATCGTGGGGCAGTGGCTGTTCCGCGAAAGCACCAGCGTGCCGGAAGTCAGGTCTATCGAGAGGATGTTGAGCGTGGCCGAGACCTGGCCGCCCTTGTAGGTGTAGAGGTAATCGTGGGCTGCCCGCGCGGCTGCTCCATCCCGTACTCCTTCTGCCAGTTCGGAGACCGCCTTGCGGGCCACCAGGTTGCTGATGGCTTTGGCCGCCCGTCCTGAACGCTGGCCGTCCACCAATACGAAGGACAGGCCGCCGTGCGGGCGTTCGATCATCTCCAGCGTGTCCCCACTCTCGCTGGTGGCCCACTTGCCCACTTTTGCTACGGCGACTTCGATTTCCATGCGCCAGGTCTGTCAAGGGGATAAATTGCGGCTAATGGCGGGCAATACGACCTGGATCTCCACTCCGGGCGCGATCTCGATGCGGGCGCGGTTCTCTTCGGCGTTCATGTACGTCAGTTTGCCGATGATCCCGCCCACGGTCATCACCTCGTCGCCCACTCGCATTTCGGCCATCTGCTTATGGCGCCGCCGCCGGGCCTGCCACTGTGGCCAAATCATCAGCGCGCTGAGCAGTACGAGGCCAATTGCCAAAATGACCACTTGTTGCGTCTCCACGGTTGTGCTCCTGTTCTTGATTTGCTGAAAGCCTGTGCGAAAACCTGCGCAGGTTTATCCCGCGCAAGGCTCTTGCTCTACCAACTGCAGGGCAGCCCTCTGCCCAGCGTATATTATACTCCGCTTGAAGTTGTGGGCAAGGTTTGAAGTATTCCTGCGCTGTGCTATAATTCCACAGGGGTTGCGTATGAGCCTGGCCTTCCTGACACCTCAAATCTGGGAATATCCTCTCCTGGCGCTCTACGTCCTGTTGACGTTGGCCCTGCTCGCCTGGGCCTGGCGCGATTTCGCGCGGTTGAACTGGCGCCGGTTGCTCCTGTTCCTGGGCCTCCTCGTAGCGCCCGTGCTCGTGGCGGCCTTGAGCGCCCATGCTTGGTTGGTAGTCCCCTTCTCTCTGCCAGACCTGCTGCCGCCTCCCAGTGTGCCCGCCCAACCTGCCCAGCCGTTCGCCTCCCTGCTGGCGTTGCCGGTGATCGTGGCCGGGACCTGGTTGGGCGCTGCCCCGGCCCTGTTGGTAGGATTGGTCGGCGGCATCTTGCGGGCCGGCATGACGACGGGCGGGATTGCGGACCCCTTTCATTTTGCCTTCTTTGGCTTTCTGGTCGGGCTGTTTCTGCGCCAGGACTATCGGGGCCGCTTGCCGCTTCTCGTGCGCCAGCCCGTCGTCGCCGGGCCGTTGGCCATCCTCTTCGCCTCGTTGGCCCTGCTGGTCTCCATATTGGCTCATACCGCCGAGGCAGGGCTGGCCGGACTTGACTATGCAGTCACGCTGACGGAGGCGCACCTGGGCCCCCTGCTGTTGGAAAGCCTCGGCGCTGCCCTCGTGGTCCAGGCCATCTACCTGCTCTTCCCACGTCTGCAGCCCGTCCATGGGACGCACCGCTTCCCTCCCTACAGCCGCACCCTGAATCGCAGGCTCCTGTTCCTGTTCGTGCCCCTCATACTGGCAATGACCCTGGTGTTGGTCTACGCCGTGACGACGACGACGCTGCGGGTGACGACCCTGTACGTGGTGGACGAGATGGCGCGGGACGCCAACAGTGCTGCGGAGGACATCCCGTTCCTTATCCACACCGGCCAGGGGTTGGTGGTCGAGTTCGCCAACGACGACGCGCTGTGGCGCGGCGACCCGGCCAACCTGGAGAATCGCCTGCAGAGTAACCTGCGCACGGTGCCGTTCTTCTACCAACTGGTGCTGTTTGACGCCACCGGGCAGCGCGTGGCCACGTATCCTCCGGCCTCGACCGGCGATCCCGAACTGACGGAACAGGAGCAGGTCAGCCTGCAGCGTGTGCTGGAGACCGGGGCTCCACAGATCAGCCCCGTGCACCGCCTGCCAGGGGGGGACGTGATCCTTTCGTTCCTGGCGCCGGTGGAGGACGTCGCGACCGGCAACCGCTTCGGAGCGCTGTTGGGACGCACGCGCCTCGACATCAACCCGATCATGATGCGGGTGCTGGCCAGTCTGCAGCGCACGCGCGAGCGTGGCGAAGGGTTCGTGGTAGATTCAGATGGCCGCATCGTCGCCCACAACGATCTTGGCATGGTGCTCGCCGAGTGGCGCGTGGACGAGAATCGCCCCCGCATCGCCACCGTGCTGCGAGGCTGGGCCTACGAGAGCCGCAGCCCCATAGACAACACCCGCCAGTTGGTCTACTACCTGCCGGTGGAAGGCTACCCCTGGTCGGTCGTGATTCGTCTTCCCTACAAAGTCGTGCTCGAGCAGGCCACCCAGATTGCCACTCCCCTGCTGCTGCTCCAGGTGCTGCTGGGAGGTGGGTTGGTGGTCGTCATCCCCCTGGTCACCCGCTGGCTGACCCGGCCACTCACGCAATTGGCCGCTGCCGCAGACCGCATTGCGGAGGGCGATCTCGCCCAACCGGTACGGGTGCCTGGCGACGACGAAGTTGCCCGCGTCGGCCACGCCTTCGATGGCATGCGGGTGCGGTTGAAGGACCGCCTGGAGGACCTCTCGTTGCTGCTCCAGGTCAGCCAGGCGGTATCGGCCACGCTCGATCTGCCCAAGGGCATCCCGTTCATCCTGGAAGGGGCCTTGACGGCCACCGATGCTCAGGTGGCGCGGGTGGTCCTGCTTTCGTCGGTAGCGGGCACCCCCCAGGTGGTCATGGCGCGCGGCGAACCGCGCGAGGGGCTGGGGGCCCTCGACCGCGCCCTCGCCACGGCCGCTCGCCACGCCGAATCCCCCCTCGTCGTGCAGAACCTGGCCCGCGCCAGGACCCTCGCCGAGCCTGAGGTGCTGGAAGGTCCCATCAAGACCGTCGTGGCCCTGCCCGTGCGTACCAAGGACCAGGTGCTGGCCGTGATGTGGGTGGGATATGGTGCGGTCCGCCAGTTCGAAGCATCGGAGGTTGACCTGCTCTCCACGCTCGCCAGCCAGATGGCGGTGCTGATCGAGAATGCGCGCCTGTTCCAGGCCACCGAAGGAGGCAGACGGCGGCTGGAGGCCATCCTGACCAGTACCACCGACGCCGTGTTGGTCACCGATCGCGAGGATCGCGTCCTACTGGTCAATCCCGCTGCAGAACGGGCCTTCCACGTCGTCGCCGGCACCGTCGCCGGCCAAAAGATCGGTGAGGCAGGGTTGGCCCCGATCCTGGTGCGGATCTTGGAAGAGCCTTTGACGCCCAGCGAGGCCTTGACCAGGGAGGTCCCGCTGCCCGATGGCCGGATCTGGTATGCCAACGTTTCGGCTATTTTGAGTGCGGACGGTGAACGGATCGGCCGTGTGGCCGTGATGCGCGACATCACCCACCTCAAACAACTGGACGAATTAAAGTCCGAGTTCGTCGCCACCGTCTCCCACGACCTGCGCGCGCCGCTGACCTTCATGCGCGGCTACGCCACCATGCTGCCGATGGTGGGTGGGCTCAACGATAAGCAGCGTGAGTACCTGGAAAAGATCCTGCGCGGCATCGGCCAGATGGGGGAACTGATTGACGACCTGCTCGACCTGGGACGCATCGAAGCCGGGGTGGGGCTGGAGCGTAAACCCTGCCACCTGGGCGTGGTCCTCGTCGAAGCGGTGGATAGCGTGCGCGCCCGCGCTACCTCGGTCAAGGGGCTCACCCTGCGCCTGGAGCCGGCGGAAGACGTGGCCATCATCTCGGGCGATGCGGCCCTCTTGCGCCAGGCCGTCACCAACCTGGTGGACAATGCCCTCAAGTACAGCCCCAACGGCGGCACCGTCACCGTGGGGCTATCGCTCCGCAACGGCCAGGCCGTGATCCGCGTTGCCGATACGGGGATCGGCATCGCCCCGGAGGACCAGGTGCGCCTGTTCGAAAAGTTCTACCGCATCAAGCGGCGCGACACGGTCAACATCCGGGGGACTGGCCTGGGCCTGGCCATCGTCAAGTCCATCGTCGAGCGGCACGGCGGAAGGGTGTGGGTAGAGAGCGAACTGGACAAGGGGAGCACGTTCTACATCAGTCTGCCCTTGAGTGAGCCGGGGTCACCGAAAACGGCGGCCCCTCAATGAAACGGCGAGGTGTTGCATGGCGCTGCAGATTGGCATCGTAGGCTTGCCCAACGTAGGCAAGTCCACTCTCTTCAATGCCCTCACGCGGGCGGGCGCTGTGGTGGCTGCCTACCCCTTCACCACCATTGAACCCAATCGGGGCGTCGTGGCGGTGCCCGATCCACGGCTGGAATCGCTGGCGGCCCTGGTGGGACCGCAACAGGCCACCCCGGCTACGGTCGAGTTCGTGGATATCGCGGGCCTCGTGCGGGGTGCCCATCGCGGCGAGGGGTTGGGCAACCAGTTTCTCGGCCACGTCCGCACCGTAGACGCCATTGCCCTGGTCTGCCGCTGCTTCTCCGATCCCGACGTCCCCCACGTCGAGGGAACGGTGGACCCGCTGCGTGACCTGGAAGTGCTCGACCTGGAACTGATCCTGGCTGATCTGGAGGTGCTGGAGCGGCGCCTGGACAAGGCGCGTTCGGCCTCCAAGGCCAGGCCGCGCGACTATGCCGCGGAGTTAGAGAGGCTGGAGGAATTGCGCGCGCGCCTGCAGGCCGGGGAACGCGCCGCGCTCTGGGCGGCGCGCGGGGAGGCCGAGGCAGCCCTGGCCCAGGAAATGTGCCTGCTCACCGCGACCGAGCGCATCTACGTGGCCAACGTCGGCGAAGCGGACCTTCCCGCTGGCGGCCCGCTGGCCGAGGCAGTCGCGCGCGTGGCCGCCTCACAGGCCGCTCCTTCCGTCGTCATGTGTGCCCAGTTGGAGGCGGACCTGGGCGAGTGGCCGCCCGACGAGGCCGCCGCCTACCGCGCCGACCTGGGGCTGGAGCGCTCCGGGTTGGAGGCGCTCGCCCAGGCCGGTTACGCCGTGCTCGACCTGATCACCTTCTTCACCATCACCGGGGGGCGAGAGACGCGGGCCTGGGCCATCCAGCGCGGCGCTCGGGCCGCCCAGGCGGCCGGCAAAGTTCACAGCCAGATGGAACGGGGCTTTATCCGTGCCGAGATGATCAGTTTCGAGCAACTGGTCGCTGTGGGAGGCTGGCAGGCGGCACGGGAGCGCGGCCTCTTGCGCGTCGAAGGCCGGGATTACCAGGTCCAGGACGGCGACGTTTGCCTCTTCCGCTTCAATCCGTGAAACCCTGCAAAGCCTTGCGAAGGTTCAGAACCTTCGCAAGGCTTTCTTCTTCGGGGCGGTCGTCTATCGAGCTTGTTCTTCAGCCAACGCGATAACGCGGTCTTCTCTGGAGAACGTGATCGGCGTCAATACGAGACGATCCGCTTGAGGGTCATGGCCTGCTCAACCCAACGCGCGACCATGTCGCGGGTGGGTGGCCGGCGGACCAATCGTTTCTCCTCGTTCACTTCGAGCATTCTCTTGTGGAGGCTGTCCGGGTTGCGCTGGGCCAGTTCGGGCACAGTGTCTACCCCCGCCCACTCCAGCAGATCGCTGTACTCCTCGCCGATTCCGGCGATGCGCATCAGGTCGGCCCGGTTGACCCAGTCCAGGACATACTCGTGGCCAATCCCGGTTTTCTCTGCCAGTTCCTTGCGTCCTTTGGGGGTCGCGCCGGCCTGGAGTAGCGCGTTCACGCTGCGAACACCCGCCGCGCGCAGTTTCTCCGCGTAAACCGGACCAATGCCCTCGATGATCTCCAGTTTCGGCATGATGTCCTCCTCGCGTCATTTGGGTGGGATCTTGAGCTCTTGACCCACACGGATCAGGTTCGGATCCTTGATCTGATCTTTGTTGGCCTCAAAGATCTCCGGCCAGCGGCGCGCATCGCCGAGGACTTCCTTGGCGATCTTGCTCAGGCTGTCGCCTGCCTTCACCACGTACAGGCGCGCCTGGGCTTCGCGCTCCGCGCGCTCCGCCGCCTGGCTCTGTAACTCCGCCCTAAATTTCTCGCGGTAGCCGGCTGCCTCGGTCTGCTTCTTGGCCTCGGCCGCAGCCTTCTTGGCAGCCTCGGCCTCGGCTTGGGCGGCCTTGGCCTTGGCCTCGGCCGCCGCGGCCTTGGCCTCGGCGGCCTGCCTGGCGGCGGCCTCGCGGGCGGCCTGGGCGCGTGCAGCTTCGGCCTCCTTCTTGGCCTCCTCGGCAGCCTGGACCTCGTCGCGAGTGGTCAGTGCATCTATCGCCTGATCCAGAATTCCCTTTTTCTTCGCCATCGTCTGTTTCTCCTTATATAGACTACTTGGGGGGCAGTTGGCCCCCAGGGCTAATATTGTCAGGGCTATTCAAGCCCGGGTTGTTACTAACTTGACATACAAACAGCAGACGTCCTACCGGCGGCTCATCAGCGCCTGAAGTATGCCCTGCGCGATCAGGCCTCCGGCCGCGGCGCGGGGGTTGCCTGCCTGGAGCGGATTCACCTGCCCGCCCGTCAGGGCACTCGTCAAGGCCTGCCCGGCAGCCGAGGCCGTGTCTGCGCCGGTCTGTTTCGCCTGCAAGAAAGCCAGCCCGGCAGGTACCAGTACACCCAACACGTCGCCCAGGTCCAGCCCGCTGTCCTGCGGCCCAGGCTGCGCGGGCTGCCCACTAGGCTGCGCGGGCTGCCCACCGGCCAGCCCCAGAACCTGCTCGAGGACGCTGCCGCCAGCCTGGGGTTGTGGCTGCTGACCCTGGGATGGAATCGCGGCCAGCAGCGACTGGACCAGCGATACGACGTCCGCACCGTCCAGCGCAGGCCGGCCCTGGAGCTGTTCGGCCGCCTGGCTCAGGCCCTTGGCGTAGTACTGGCTGGTGCCGCCGCGCCCAGTCGCCTGGAGTCGCCGGCTGGCGTACTTGAGCGCCTCGGCAGGTGGCTGCGAGCCCTTCTTCTGGAGCGACTTTGTGATCAGACGCACGTTTTCGACCATGTTGTCGCCATGGTTGCCATTGTACCCATCGAGGTCATTGACCTCCTGGCGGTGGGCCGTCAAGGCCTGTAACGCTGCGCCAAACAGTGTACCTAGATCATACGTTGGTTGGTTCGTAGCCATACTCACACCCTCCCCTAAAATGCAAGAACCTGCTGTTCACCGTTCATTTCTTCCACAAACTGTCTCATACCCAATCCGGCCTGCCGTTTACCACCCCCTTCGCTTTCGCTGCTGGCAGATACACACGTGCTGTGAACACAAGGTACCGGAATACTCTCTCTGCTCGCCCGGGCCATTCCCGGGCAAGCGTTCAGCGTGGGTTCTGTTTGTTTTGTCCAGTATAACTGAATCTGCGGGAAAGTCAACACTTCGAGTTGACTCATTTTGGGGCCTTCAGGTGCCTATTGCAGGGCCGAGCGGCTCTGCAGTCCCTCCATCACCGTGGCCACGGAGACGACGAGCATCAGCGCCAGCACCACCAGCGCTACCGTCGCCAGCGCCCAGGCGCTGACCTGCCCGGACGCGTTGGCACGCTCTGCCGCCGGCAGCGCGAGCCGGCCCGTCGTCATCAGCCAGCCGGGGATTGCCATCAGCGCGACGCTCAGCACGATGGCGGCCACACCCCCTTTCAAGCCGAAGAAAATGACCATGAGGACACCAATCGTCAACAGCAACAGTTCGCCGATGCCGCTGAGACCGGCCTGAATCCTGTCGGACAGCGTCAACAGGGCCAACGCCAGCAACAGGCCACCCGCTCGCACCTCGAACGGCAGACGCCGCCCCAGCGCCAGGCCGAGCAGGATCAGATAGCCGATGGTGTCCACCGGCAGTTCGGCCCAATAACTGCGGTCCTGGAAACCGCGCACGATGTCGGTGATCAAGAAGAAGACGTAGCCGAGCGTGCCGATGAACACAATGACGAATAAGGTGGCCGAAAGCGCGCGCTCTCGCCACGCCTGCACGCTGCTCCTGTCGTCAGCGTAGGCTAGGGATAAAAACACAGACTGGGCAAAGTGCAAGAGCCTCATGCGGAAACCCTCCTTTTCTTTCTCCAAACGAGGTGATAGCACACCCCACCCACCACGCTCTCCGTGTTCCGTGTTCCGTCTTCCGCGTCCCATTCACCCCGCTGAGCACGCGACACGCACCACGCAACACACCTTCACGTTTCACGCTTCACGTTTCACGTTTCACGCCCCACGCATCACGCATTACCCATATACACCAATACCCCCGCCTTGGACGGGAACCACAACTGGCCCTGCCGGTCCTCGGCGCAGCGACCCAGGTCTTGGTCTCCTCGCCCTCCTTGCCTCCCGGGCAAGTAGGTCCAGCCTGAACCATCCCACCGGCTCAGGTCCCCCATCATGGTGGAAACCCACACGTTCCCGCGCGAGTCGGTGCTCAAGGCCGCCACGTAGTCGCTCGGTAGCCCTGTACTCTTATTATACACCGTCCACTCCTGGCCGTCGAAACGCCCCACGCCTCCTCCCATCACGATGTCCCCCAACGTGACGAGGCTCACCCATTTGTCCCCTCGGCGGTCCACGACCAACTCGCCGAGTTGTCCTTCATTCCCTCATTCCTCATTTCCTCCCTACTCATTCCTCGCTTCTGCTATACGCATCCTCCGAGGCCGATCCAGCACCATCTTCGCCGGCACCGACACGATGAGTAGGATGGAGGAGACGACTAACTCAATGGGTTCGTGGAACAGCCTCATCAGGAGCACCGTCAGCCCGACCCCTACGCCGGCGCTCAGGTCGGAATGCCGGGTGATCAGAAACAGCGTGCCGTAGACCATCATCCCCCACACCATTTCGACCGGTGCCAGAGCCGCCAGCCCTCCCAACGTGGCCGCCAATCCCTGGCCTCCCTGAAAGTGCGCAAAGATCGGAAAATCGTGGCCCAGCACCGCGCAGAAGGCGGCCCCAATCCGCCAGAATAGGCTGAGGCCAGAGGCGCGCGCCAGCAGCACCGGCAGCAAACCCTTGCCGACGTCAATCAGAGCCACGATGGCTCCCCGCTTCCAGCCCAACGTGCGGCTGACGTTGCGCGCCCCCATGTTCCCATCGCCGAGTGCGCGGATGTCCACGCCTGCGACCAGTCGCGAAACGATCAGCGCAGACGGAACAGAACCCAACACGTAAGCGATCAGCAGGATCAGGATTCCTGTGTACATAGTCTCTGGCCTCCTCCCCCGCCTATGTTATCCTGGTTTGTGATACAAAATGTGGCGGACGCCCCGCTCAAGATCGCCTGCCCATCCAGTTCCAGCGACAGCGCATCGCTAAAGCCGCACTCGAACGTCACCGCTCCTTCCGTGCCCATCTCGAAGCGCCGGACCAGGCGCACCTGGCCTATCGAGACAGGCAGGTAACGGTTCAGATTGAGCACCCCGTTCGGCTCACACGCCACGACGCCGTACCCCTCCACGAACCACGTCTCGACCGTCCCTGGGGCGGCCCCGGGCCTCTCGCCGCGCGGGATCTCCAGTCCATCGCAGGGCGAGGCGCGCAAAGGCCTCCCTCGCCCCGGGCATTTGGTAGTCGTGGGTCAGCATCACCCCGCCCTGTACCAGCCGTGGATGAAAGAACTCCAGGCAGTCCGCCATGCTCTGGTGCAGGTCTACGTCCAGGTGCACGAACGAAAACTCCCGCTCTGCCACCGGAGCCGCCGTCTCGGGAAAAAGGCCCGCGTAGAAGAATACGTTCTCGTACCCCTGCAGAAAGGCGCGCACCTCCTCCAACTTGCCCGTACCACCCCGGCTGGAAGAAACCTTCGTCCGCCTCCCGCGGCTCGGGCAGGCCCTGGAACGTATCGAACAAGTGCAGCGGAATATCTCCCTTAGCCTCGCAGATCAAAACGCAGAACACCATGTCGAACGCGCCCGCCGGAAAAGGCAAATGCATCGCCGTACCGCGCACGAGGGCCACAGACCCGTCCTTGTGCTGGGCCTTACTGAGCATCCCTGCAGAATAGTCCAGGCCGCAACGGACCTCGTATTCTGGCAGCGAGGCCAGCCAGTGCCCGGTGCCACAACCCACCTCCACCACACGGCAGGCGTTGGCCGTGCGCGCCACCTCTCGCAGCGACTCCACGATGCCCGCAGGCCCGCCCGCCTGATACCGCCGGTCGTAGACGGCCGAGACCTCGTCGTAGTTCACGCGCTTCATCCACACTGCCTACGGCCAGGGAACCTGCTTGGACCGGTAGAAATTCACCCCCATCGCCGTCAGCCGCGGCCCGTGAGCGGCCAGGCGGACGCGGTACTCGTTCCAGTCCCTCCCACTGGCCGGGGACCAGCCGATTTCGGCGTAACCGGCCAGCCGCGGAAAAACCATGAACTCGATGTCGTCCATGGTTTGAATCGTCTCCGACCACAGCGGCGCTTCCACACCCAGCACGTCGCTTTCCGATACGCCGCTCAGCACCTTGGCCGGATCCCAGTCGTAGCCGTCCTGCACTTCGATATACCCTGCCCAGTTCAGTCCCAGGGGGGTAGAAGCGTCGTACTTCATATCCACGTAGGTCCTGGACGCCGGCGACATGATCACCTTTGCTCCCTGCTGTACCACTCTCTGCGCCGCCTGGCCATGCCAGTGCTGCACGATCGTCGTAGGGAGCAGATGAGCCTTGGCGATTTCCTCCCAGCCCACCATCTGTTTGCCCTGCGCCTGCACGATCCGCTGGAAGCGCTCGACGAACTGCAGATAGTCGGTCTCGTTCGTCGCCGCCGCCTCGTCGCCGCCGATGTGAAAGTAGGGGCCGGGCGTCAGGGCCGCGATCTCGCGCACGACGTCTTCCAGGAACTGATAGGTAATCTCTTTGTTCACACACAGAGAACTGAAACCCACGTTCGTTCCCGTGTACAACCCCGGCGCCACCCCCGTGCAGTTCAGTTCGGCGTAGGAGGCCAGCGCCGCGTTGGTGTGGCCTGGCGTGTCAATTTCGGGCACGACCGTGATGTACCGGCTCTGGGCGTAGGCGACGATGTCCGCATATTCCTCCTGCGTGTAATACCCGCCGGGCCCCCCTCCGACCTCGGTGCTGCCGCCGTATTCCGCCAGGTTCGGCCAGGAATTGATCATGATGCGCCAGCCCTGGTCGTCGGCCAGGTGCATGTGAAAGCGATTCATCTTATAGTACGCCAGCAGGTCAATGGTTCGCTTGACGTCTTCCACCTTGAAAAAGTGCCTGGCCACGTCCAGCATGGCGCCGCGCCAGGCAAAGCGTGGGTAGTCTCGGATCGTCCCGCTCGCCATCGGCCACGGGCCGGGCTGGGCCGTTGCGCTCTCGATGGAGGGGGGCAGCAGTTGCCGGATGGTTTGAAGGCCCCGAAACAGCCCCGCCGGCTGATGGGCCACCAGGGTGACGGAATCGGGGGTGATCGTCAATTCGTACCCTTCCTCGCCCAGGGCGGCATCTCCGCCCACGGTGGTGAGCAAGATATTCCCCGGTGCGGGAGTCTCAGTGGCTGTCAAGGCCTGCATCCCGTACCCCGTCGCGGGCCTGAGTTTGTCCGCCAGGTATTGGCCGATCCCGGTCAACTCGGCTGTTCCGGGGTCCACGTAGATGTTCGTCTCTGGCGTCAGGTTGAATGCTCCCCCGCTGGCGACTGCCGAGACGGGCCGGGGGATGATTTGGTCCAGCGTGGGCACTGGGGCCGGTTCACCGGCCGGCGTGCGCGCTGGACTACCGGTGGGCGTCTCCGTTGGCCCCGGCGCCGCGCAGGACACCGGGAAAAGGGCACAAAACAGTAGCATGGAAAGACACCTCCTCCCTTTGCTCAGTTGCTTTCCCTTCCGCACCTCACATCCTCCCTTTCGACTCCACGAATTGCTGTAGAGAGGTGTTGACAGCGTGAGCGGCTCACTACCCAGAGTATATCACAGAACAGGAACATGTTCAATGACCAGCTCAGACCAATCGCTGCCGAGGTGCCCCTTTACTCGAATCTCATCATACTCAGTCACAGTGCTGCCCACCACAATGGGCTGGAGGTTCAAGCGCGCTGTTTGGGTTTCATACCGAACAGAAAACGCATCACGTTGATGTGCCGGATCGCCACTTCGTATACCAGAACCGAGACGATGGTGGACGCCACAGCAATGATCAAGAACTTGGGCAGTACTGCGATGCTCCAGCGGACCACGACTGCGCCGATGAGGACGATCACGGTTTGATGGAGAATGTAGAACGGATAGGCCGCTTCACTGGCGTACCGCAACACCTTGCCACTTAAGTTCAAGTACTTGCGGCCATACCCGAGCAAGGCGACCAGGCAGCACCAGGCGGTGAAACTGCGGTAGAATGCGACCAAAACCGCGTCCAACCGGGGAGATAATCGGATTCCCAACGCAGGAACCCCAATCATCGTCGCCAGGGTGACCAACCCCAGAATCAACGCGGCACCCTTGTGCCTGTCCACCGCTTCCGTAAAGCGCGGGTCAGCCATGAGAATGAAACCGTACACAAACACGGTCAAGTAGAGGAAGGGGTTCAAGGGGCCAACGCCGGGCAGCCTGTCCATCAGCACCATGGGAATGACCAGCAGGAACAGTCCACCTGGGCGCGCACACAGCGCTGCCAGCCCGCCGATCAGCCGTTGGCCTCGCTTGCTCTTCAAGAATAGAAAGCCCGGTAGTGCCACCATGGCCAGGATGAACAGAACCGGCACGAACCACAGGTGACCCGGTGTATACCCACCGGTGTACCCTTCGATGCCTTCGGGATTCATCTCAAAGAAACGGGGATAGAACTGCCAAAAAGACCCCGTATACCCTTTGTGGGACCTCAGACCGATGTACGATTGGGGGGGAATGAGCACCAGTTGCGCAAAAATGAACGGGATGATCAGCCGTTTGAAACGCTCAGCCACGTATTCACCTGCACTGCGAAAGGAGAGTGCGAACCACGTGCTCGCCCCGGCCAGCAGGAAGAACAATGGCATGTGCCACGGTTCGAACCCGTTCAGAAAGAGGTAGGACAGAACCTTGCTCTTCTGAGCGTTCTCGATGTAGAAAGGCA
>Ga0315289_10002535_pt1 | contig 27935 bp, 33 predicted proteins | sample YL17G11_40_MG_FD_203452 | JGI IMG/M metagenome (GOLD analysis project Ga0315289, IMG submission 203452) | Sediment microbial communities from Yellowstone Lake, YNP, Wyoming, USA - YL17G11_40 | ecosystem: Environmental > Aquatic > Freshwater > Lake > Sediment | place: USA: Wyoming | collected... | reverse complement strand
CCTTTCCTTTCCTTTCCTTTCCTTTCCTTTCCTTTCCTTTCCTTTCCTTTCCTTTCCTTTCCTTTCCTTTCCTTTCCTTTCCTTTCCTTTCCTTTCCTTTCCTTTCCTTTCCTTTCCTTTCCTTTCCGTTCCGTTCCGTTCCTTTCCTTTCCTTTCCGTTCCTTTCCTTTCCTTTCCTCGATGACCTCGCCGGCGACCAACCCTTCCTCTCCAAAACAGCTCATCGACTGCGCCGCCGACGACTCCTCCCAGCCGCGCCAGTTCTTCGTCGAGCTCTGGGACGTCGGCGGCGGGCGGCGAGCGGCCCCGCTGCGCAGGCTCTTCTACGGCGACGCGGCGGGCGTGCTGCTGTGCCACGACCTCTCGAGGCGCGGCGGCGGCGGCGGCATCGCCGGCGGCGCCGCGGGCCTCGTCGGCTCCCTTCTGCTCTCCGGCGGAGGAAAAGGAGGAGGGGGGGGCTCGTCTCCCGGCGGCAGGGGCGGCGGCGGCGGCAGCAGCGGCAGGTCCTCCCCTTCCCCGGCGGAGAAGGCCGCCGACAGGGCAGCGAGGCTCAACGTGCGGGCCTGGGCGGCGGAGGTCGCGGCGCAGGGGTCGTTCAGGTCGTCCGTCGCCGCCGTCGCCGCGGGGGGTGCTGCCGGGGCTCCTTCTGCCGTCGTCGCGCCGGCGCCCTCGATGGCGAGCTTCGGGGGATCGGCGGCGGCGGCGGCGGCGGCGGCGGCGGCGGCGGCGGCGGCGGCGGCGCAGGGGGCTCCCCTGCTCCCCGTCCCGGTGCTGCTGGTGGGGACCAAGGCCGACGCGGACCCGACCCGCTGGTGAGGAGCTTTTGGATTTTCTCTTCTCCTTCCTCTTCTTCCTCTTCTTCTTCCTCTTCTTCTTCTTGTTCTTCCTCTTCCTCTTCTTCTTCTTTCTCTTCTTCCTCTTCTTCCTCTTCTTCATCTTCTTCTTCTTCATCTTCTTCGTTCTCTTCTTCTCCTTCTTCGCTTTCTTCGTTCTCTTCTTCCTCGTTCACCTTCCCCTGACGGAAACCTTCATAAAACTCGCCTCTTTCCGCCTTCCTCCTCGTTCATCCCCTTCCCCCCTTACCCCCTCCCCAAACAGGAGGACCAAGCAGCGCAGGACGGGCAGCGCCGGCGGGACGGCCGCGCTGGAGCTCATCCACTCGATAAGCCCGCCGCTGGCAGCCCGGGTCGCCGCCGGGGCGGGCGGCGGCGGCGGCCCCTTCGCCGTCGGGTCGCCCCCTCCCCCTCCGGCGGCGGCGACGACGAGGAGCGGCTCCTCCGGCGCCTCGAGCTCCTCTTCCCTGCCTTCGATCCAGACGTCTGCGGCCTCTGGAGACGTCGACTCCGCGGCGCTCGACGACTTTTTCCGAGAGTGCATCCGGCGGCGTTTCTTCGGGGGCGGCGGCGGGGGCGGCGGCGGAGCAGCGAGGGGGGGTACGGGCGGGAACGCCTTTGGCTGGTCGGGCGGCGACGGAGGGGGACAGGGAATGGGCGGCGCGTTCGGGAGCTCGTTCGCTCTCCACGACGGGGGCGGTGTTTGCGGTGGCGGTGGCGGCAGCGGCGGCGGAGGCGACGGCCTCGGGGACGACGACGACCTCGTGTAGAGGGGGAGGGCGGAAGCGAAGGGAAAAAAATCATCACTGTGAAAAAAAAAACTTGAAAAAATCGAACTGAAAAAAATCACACCTCTTCTCTCGCCTTCTCTCTTTTGTCTGCCCTCTCGTTCCCCCGAAGAACAAGATGACCGTCGCCGCAGACCCCAACGCGATGCACGGCTTCTCCAAGCCGCAGGTCGAGAAGGCGGCCAGCGCCCTGCTGGCGCACCTGCGGAAGAACAGCGGCGGCAAAGGAGACAAAGGCGGCGGCAACAAAAGCAATGACCTCTTTGAGGACGACGACGAGCTTTTGTACATGGTTCGTTCGGAGTTTACGCTTTTCCTTGTGTTTTCAGCACAGAAGACTTAGAGATCGGAGCTCTCTGTCGCGTGCAACGGAGATGCGAACGAGAAGAGAGAGACGAGAGAGCGAGGGGGAACGGCTGCGCATCAAACATGTCGACGCTTGAGCGACGGCGGCTAGTTTTTTCGTTTGACGGCAGCGGGCGGCGCTGCTTCAAACGCTTCAATCTCTTTTCGCGCACGCACTCTCATTCTTTCCTCGCTTCTCTCTCTCTCTCTCTCTCCCACTCGATGAACCACAGATCGTCTCATTGAAAAAGGTCCCGCAGGAGCGACGCAACGACAAGCCCGTCCGAATGTACGTCGAGAGAGAGTTTAATTTTTTTCCCGTTGTCCAATGCCGCCGCCGCCTGCCGACGGCTCGACCTCAACGCAAACTCAAAACTCACCTCTTTTCTCTTTTCTCTCCCTCAAAACTCAAAATACCAACAACAACAGAGCCATACCGCACCCGATCTACCGCTTCGACGGCGCCGAGGTCTGCCTGATCGTCAAAGACGCCCCCGGAGGAGACGACGGGAAAAGCTCCGGATCGAACAAGGCCGCCAAGGCCAAGGCGAAGAACCAAAAGCTCGCCGAGGCCGCGGGCGTCTCCAAGGTCATCGCGCTCTCCAAGCTGAAATCCAAGTACGAGCCCCACGAAGCCAAGCGAGCCCTGGCCAACGCCTTCGACCTGTTCCTGGCAGACGCGCGGGTGCTCCCTTCGCTCGCCCGCCTCCTGGGCAAGGCCTTCTTCAGGGCCAAGAAGCAGCCCGTGCCCGTCGACCTCAGGGGAAAAGACTGGAAGACGCCGGTCTCGGACGCCGTTCGCGCCACCTACTACTTCAGGGGCGGGGGTTCCTGCGTCAACGTCCGCGTCGCGAGGTCCTCGTTCACCGCCGCTCAGGTCGCAGAGAACGTCGAGGCAGCTTTGAAAAACCTGGTCCCGAAGCTGTCTTCCCCGGGCGCGACGGGAAAGTGGGCCGGTGTGCGGTCGGTGCTGCTCAAGTCGGCGGCGTCGGCGGCGCTGCCCGTGTATCAGTCCGAGCCCAGGGGGGTAGAGGATGATAGCGAGGAGGAGGAGGAGGAGGAGGAGGCGAAGAAGGCACCTGTTGTTGGCAAGGAGGCAGCAGGAGCAGCAGGAGCAGGAAGGAAGGAGAAGGCTTCGAAGAAGAAAAAGGCGCCGTCGGCGCTCGAGGGAGCCACGCCGAAAAAGAAAAAGACCGCCAAGGCGTGAATGTTTTTCTTTCCTTATCTCCTGTTTTTTCGACTTTGAATGCAAGCAATACTTCCTGTTTCATCATCATCTTCATCGTGAATTCCATCTTCTTTGACCGCTCTGGCTTTTGGCTTTTGCTCATTAACAATCGACAAGGAAAAAGAGAGGCAAAGAACAGAAGAAGAAAGAGAGAGAGAGAACCGAAGACAGGAGAGAGAGAGAGAAAAGAAGACAGGAGGGGAAAAGAAAAGAACATTCAGCCCAGCACCATCCCTCTCCCCTCGTCCTCAACTCACGGGCCCACCGTCATCGACTCGGCCTCGTCCCGGATCGCGGCAAACAGCGCTGTCGACAGGTAGCGCTCCCCGAACGACGGCAGGACCGTCACGACCAGCTTCCCGGCGTACTCGGGCCGGGACGCCACCTCAGTCGCCGCGCGGACGGCGGCGCCGCTCGAGATCCCGACCAGCAGCCCCTCCTCGAGCGCGAGCCTCCTCGCGGACGCGATGGCGTCGTCGGAAGTCACCTGGATGACCTCGTCGATGAGCTCGGTGTCCAGGTTCCCGGGGATGAAGCCGGCGCCGATCCCCTGGATCTTGTGGGGGCCGGGGGCGCCGCCGCTGATGACGGGCGACTCCGAGGGCTCCACGGCGACGATCTTGACGTTTGGGTTCTTCTCCTTCAGGTACCGGCCGACGCCGGTGATGGTGCCCCCCGTGCCGACGCCGGCGACGAAGACGTCGACCTTGCCGCCGGTCCCCTCCCAGATCTCCGGGCCCGTGGTCTCGTAGTGGATCTTCGGGTTGGCCGGGTTCTCAAACTGCTGCAGCACGTAGGCGCCCGGCGTCGCCGCGGCGATCTCCTCCGCCTTGGCGACGGCGCCCTTCATGCCCTTGGCCGGGTCGGTCAGGACGAGCTCGGCGCCGAAGGCGCGGAGCAGCACGCGGCGCTCCAGAGACATCGACGCGGGCATCGTGAGCACCAATTTGTACCCCTTCGCGGCGGCGATGAACGCCAGCGCGATGCCCGTGTTTCCGGACGTGGGCTCGACCAGCGTCGTCTTGCCCGGGGAGATGCGCCCGGCCTTTTCCGCGTCCGAGATCATTGACGCGCCGATGCGGTCCTTGACCGACGAGCACGGCTCCATGATTTCGAGCTTGGCCGCGACGCGGCCCTTGGCGCCGTCGGTGACCCTGTTGAGGTAGACGAGCGGGGTCTTGCCGATGAGCTCGGAGACGTCGGAGGCGATGTTGAGCTTGGTGGAGGTTGCGGCGGCGGCGGCGTTGACCGAGGGAGGGGTCGCCGAGGCGACGGCCGTGCGTCGCTGCTGTTAAAAATGTTGATTGAGATTACGAGATGGAAATGAGCTTTTGGCAGTGAGATCCAATGTCGAGGACGCCGATGCCGCGGGCGGCGGAGGTAGGAGTTCGCGGCTGAAGGAGAGGAAGAAAGAAGAAGGATAGAGCAAGAAAAAAGGGCGACGAGGTGTCGAGCTAGAAAGGTTGATGGGTCGACGGCGATTCTCTTTTCTTTTTCATCCTTTTCCCCCTTCTTCTGTAGTTGCTTCCCTCGCTCACACTACAAAACGGGGAGCCCATCACGCTCTTCTTTCCATCGGAGGCGGAAATTGAATCAAGGCGAAACCGCAGACGTACCGCGCGAGGGGCCGATGCCGTCGTCAAGCCGGCGGCGGCGACGACGGAGCGGCGACGAGAAGAAGAAGAAGATGCCGCCGCAGACGCGGGGACCGCGGCGCGACGCGACACTGCTGCATTGAGCGCCATTGTGTGCGGCTCGCTTTGGCGGAAAGAGAGGAGAGAGGAAGAGCGCGAAGAGAGAGAAACCGAGATGTCTCTCGGAAAGCTTTGAATGCGAAGAGGAAGAAGGGAGGACTGACAAAGTTTGTTTTGTTTTGTTTTTTTGCATTTGTTTTTTCCCTTTTCGCTGCCAAATAAAATTCTACGCAGCCTCCAGCCCGACGTCTCCCAGAAGCGGAGGAGATAAAAGGAATTTCTGCTCGTCGTCCTCGCTGTCGGCGCCGTCTTTGCTGTTCTGCGCTGCCGTTGCAACCGGAGAAGCAGCAGAAACGTCAGCAGCAGCAGCAGCAGCAGCTTCCGCCTCGCCCCCTCCTCCTTCTCTCCCCCGCCTCGCCGACGGCGACGTCGCGACCACCACCGCGAGCCCTGCCACCAGCACCACCGCCCCCAGCGCAAAGTGCGGCCCCAGCGACGACGACGAGGAGGGTGGCAAAGAGCCATGCGGCAGGAAGGGCCACCGGACGGAGAACGCGACGATCGCCGCGGGGACCAGCAGCGCGGCCCCGGCGCTGTAGACAAAGGCGCCGGCGGCCCTGAGCAGCCGCAGCAGCGCGACGTTGAACAGCACGTTGGCCGTGACGTAGGCCAGCGGCAGCCACGGGAAGCCCGGGATCGGCGGGACGAGCCCGTCCGACGAGGCCAGGCCGGCGACCGCCCTCGCGCCGTCCAACAGATACCCCGGGAGCTCTTTCGGAGAGAGCCTCGCAGGCCCGAGGAGCGCCGAGAGCGGGAGCAGGGCGGCGACGACGGCCGCCTGCGCGACGGAGGCTCGGGCCGAGACGACAAAGGTGTCGAGCTGCTTCCTCCTCCTCTTCTTTCGAGGAGGGGGAGCTGGCCTCGCCGGGACCGGTGCCGCTGCTGCTGCTGCCGCCGCTGGTGCCATCGCTGCTGGGGCTGCTGCTGCCATCGCTGCTGCCCCGTCTCCGCTCCCGCTCTCTTCGCCCTCTCTGTTCAGCTTCTCCGCGGCCCGGGCGAAGATGCGCTCTTTCGCCAAGGCGGCGGCGGCCGGGAACGACTGCGCGAAGACGTAAGTCAGCGCGGCGCCGAGGGGGATCGCCGAGGCGGCAGCGGCCGTCGTCGCCTTCGCCGCCGTCGCCGCCGCCTTGGCCGCCCCCACTCCCCCGCCGCCGCCGCTGCTGCTCGCCGGCCACGCCGCGAGGCACACCCCGGCGACCACCATCGCCGCCCCGACCAGCTTGCCCCTCGTCTGCCTTCTCTTAAGGAAGATTCGCTCAAAGCCCATCTGCCACACCAGCATCGACTGCGCCAGCATCGGAAGCGCCGCTCCCGGTAGCCTCGACGCCACCAAAAACCCCAAAACAGAAGAGGCGGCCTCTCCGGCCCCGACGGCGAGTAAAGGCCAGGTCGGCGGCGCGTCGAGCTCCTGCTGCGTCGTCATCCCGGCCCGCACCCGCAGCCGCAGGATCAGCGAATAGGCGATCGCCGGCGCCGAGGCCTGAAGCAGCGCCAGGAAGAGGGCCAGGCGAGGGCCGCAGGCGTCTGCCGAGGCCTTGTAGAGGAGGCGGTTGACAACGCCCGTGGAGACGACGAGGGAGACGCCCAAGACGATCGTGCGGAGGGACGCGGCGGGGTGGGGAGGAGAGGAGGAGGTTGAGGAAGAAGAGGTCGAGGTCGAGGGCGACGACGTCGCCGATGACAAGGAACTCGAATCAGAAGGACTCGAACTCGCTGCTGCGACTGCTCTGGAGCAGCTGCGGCACCTCGAGTACCCGATCGGCGTTCGACGTGACCGTCGCTCTCTCTCGTAAAGAGCAGAGGCCCTGCCAAGAGAAGGGGAGGGAACGCGGGGCCCGATCTGTTGATGAGGCGTCGTCGTCGACATTGTCGCCAACTGCCTCCGATTCCTCCGCCGGGTTTCGAGGGCGAGGCATCGCCGACTGGCCGCGAAATGCACAGAAACGGATGAGATCATCATCGCGAATAACATGCAAAGGAAACCAAAAAGAGAGAGAAAGAGAGAATCCTCCCCTTCCAGAGCCCAAACAGACGGCTCAATTGCCTCTAAGTTTTTCTTCAAAGTCTCAAGAGAGAGAGAGCTGATTTTTTCTTCATTTTTCTTTTTTTTACACGGAGAGAGCACAGCGGGGGAAAAGGGGGAGGGAGGGAGATCTCGAGAAGCACAGAGACCGGAGCCTTTTTGCTTCGTCAAAATAAGTCAGGCAAGGTAAGAGCAAGAATAGCACGGGGAAGAAGGAAGGGAGCAAGGCATGAAATTTTCCCGGGGAAGAAAAAGAAAAACGAGGAAGGTCGAGAGAGGTCAAGGCCCAACCCGCCCTCCCCCCCTCCCAATCAACACCTCTTTCCCTACCGGCAGCAGCACCTCACGCAGCAGCAGCACAAACCCGCGAGCAGGCCCAGCCCCACCACGGCAGCCAGCACGCTCACCAGGATCGCAACGGCCCCCAGCTGCTTCCCCAGCACCTTCACGCAAGGCATCCGGCCGCGGTACCTCGCCGAGCTGCGCACCTCGACGGTCACGCGCACGGGCTCGTCGCACATGTTGAGAACGTAGACGAACCCGGAGTCCGAGTTGCCGCAGACGTCCCCGGAGTCGAAGATCTTGCCTCCGGGCGAGTTGGGGTCGGCCGAGGCCACGCCCGTCGAGAGGACGGACTTTGCCGAGAGCACGGCGCCCTGCGGGGCCTGGGCGAAGGCCGCGGCGCAGGTCGCGGAGCCGGCGTCCCTGGCCGCGTCGCAGGTGAGCTCCTTGTAGGACTGGAGCCCGAGGTTGTTGTCGCGGAGGGAGAGGCAGGCGTTGCGGACGTAGAGCTTGGTGATGCTGATACGTTTTTTTTGGTGGTGGGGGGGAAAAGAAGGGAAGAGCTTAGATGAGAAAGCGGGCCTTGTGAAGCTCGTTTTTGTTGTTGGAACAAAAACTTTCCTTTCGCGCCCAAAAGAGGAGTGATTTCCTTCGTCTCCTATTCGAAGAGAGAGCGGAGGATGAACGCGAGAATCTGATCAGAAAGACCAAGAGACGGAACACCAGGGGGGGGGAGGGGGGGGGTCGAGAGAGAAAGAGAGAGCGCGAAACCGATAAAAGCTCCAGCGGCTAGGCAAAGTCTATCGGGTCGAAAAAAAAGATGTCGAGCCTGATGCGCCCCGATTCGCCCCGCTCCCGCGTTGTCCCCACTCACTTGACCATACTCTTGCTGCAAAAAGGAGAAGACTCCACCCCGAGCAGCGCCGCCTCGTACGAGAATTTCGAGTTCAGGCCCGTCAGCTCGATGGCCGAGCACCCCCTCGCATTGACGGTGAGTGCCGAGGGGGCATTGGTGACGGCGACCGCGGAGGCGTGAGACGAAAGGGAGAGGAGGAGCACCGCGAGGATGGAGAGGGAAACTGACGGGCGAGACATCGTTTCGTCGATGGAAGGAGGAAATAACGGAGAGGCGATGCCGGGCGAGGCAGAAGAAGACGGAAGGAAGAAGAACCGGAGAAAAGCGATGCCGGGCTAGGAAGAAAAAGAAGACGGAAGTGGTTTTCGGAGAAAACGAAGTTTTTTCTTCTCTCACTGAAACTCGGAATTTACAACGCCTTCCCTCTCTCTTCCTCTCTCTCTCTCTCTCTCTCTCTCAGTCCGCTATATAGGCAAGCGACCTAATGCAAGTCCGCGCTCACTCGCTGTTGTTTCAAATTCGTTTTTTTTTCTGTTGATCAAAATTGGGGTCGTTGGTTGCTTTTTTAAACTCTCAGTGCTATGGTGACTGCCTTCCCTGCCCTCCTCGTCTCAGAAAGGGAAGGAGCCCAAAGGGCAACACGCCCAAAAAGGCAAAGGCCGCGGCAGTCGTGCCGCTCGAAGCAGCGCTGCTGCTGCTCGCTCCCTCCTCCTCCTCCTCCTCCCCCTCGGCGGCGTCGCGCCTCGTGCCTTGCCTCCTCTCGCCGACAAGAAAAGAGGTCGACGTCGACGAAGAAGACGAAGCAGCGAGCGCCCCCTGCCCAAACGCCGCTTCGGCCGCAGCTGCGGCCCAGCGCTCCTGCGCGCTCGACAGGATAGGAGCAGCATATGCGGTCGCAGAAGACGGAGCGGAAATGGAAGAAGAGGAAGCAAACGGAACGGCATTGTTCTTCGCCGTCGCCGCTCTCGGAGCTGGCAGCATCAGCGGCGCGCACCTTTTCGTCGCCGCCACCTCCTCCCTCCTGACGACGCCGGCAGCGGAGGAAGCCACCTCGCCAAACAGCACCGCCGAGCACAAAACACCGGCGTAGGCGCCCGTGAACCTCGCGAACCGCGTCGCCGAGTCCGCCGCGGACAGCCTGGCCCTGCGCGCCGCCGCCGCTGCGCCCGCGCTCGCGGCGCGGAGCTCGGCCGCTGCGCCGGGCCCGAGGAGCGCGTCGAGGGCGGCGTCGACGTCGGCCCGGAGCACCGCGGCGCGGCGGGCCGTCTCGAGCTGCGCGTGCGAGACGTTGTCGACGTGGCCGTAGAGGATCTGGCGAGAGCGTCGTGATCGGTTGGTCGGTTGGGGAGTTGGAAAACAGGGAAGAGGAGAGAGAGTCATGTGTGAGAGAGAGAGAGGGGACGAGGGTGCCTTTTTTTCTTTTGGCTAGCTTGCTGCTGCTGCTGCTGCAAGTTTGAAACCGATTAATGTTCTTTCTCTCTCCTCTTCTTCTTTGCTTACCGAAATCCCGCGTTCGATCCCGGCCAGCGTCTCGCTGTGCTCGGCCAGGGCCTCGCGGAGCCTGCGCGACTCGGAGAGGCGCGAAGACGACGACGACAAAGAAGAAGAAGGCGAGCTCATCGCGCCCCGACTAGCCCACCCAGCGGCAACCGCGAGGAGCACGAGCGCGGGCCATGCCGCGGCCGCTCGCGCAGCAAAGGCGCGCGCGGCGGCGAGTACCGCGTCGGCCAGGGCCGCGGCTCCGGCTCCCAGAGCGAAAAGCAGGGGCCCCGGAGCACACGCGGCACAGATGACGACCGCGGGGAAGGAGGCCGCGGCGGCGGCGGCGTCCGGGACGCGGAGAGAGGCAGCACTAGTCGAAGAGGACATGCAGCGCCGCCATTGCCTTGGCGTCGTCGCCGGCACCTGTTTTTTTTTAAATGGTAAAAGGGGGGTGAGAGACTGTGATTGCCTGTTCTTTTGGCGTTTCAACTGCATAGAACGCGAGTAAAGATAGTGAAGTATAGTTCTCAAACAGAAAAGAGACTCACGGGATGGCTAGCGGGTCGCCGGAGCGAGAGAGGCATGCACCGGAGCGAAGGTGGAGCAGCGGTCAACCGACGACGAAGAGAAAAGTTCGACGGCGCCGAGGAGGCAGCGGGAAGAGCAACAGCAGCGGCGAGCTTCATGGTCGCTGTTGTAAAGATAGTCAAGTATTGGAAGAGTTCAATTTTCTCTCGTTCGTTGTCTCGCTGGTAGAGAGAGAGAAGGAGGGGCGAACAAAGAGAAGAAACGCTGAGGTAGAGAGCGAGCGGGGTCAACAAAAGGGGGGAAGGGTCAACAAAGAGGTTTTGTGACAAAGCATTTCACACTTTTTTCCCCCTCGCCGACGAGGAAGAAGAAGAAGATTTTTTTTTCTTTGCCTCGCGCGGAAGGCACACGATCGCTTTCACGGCGCTCGCTAGCGACGAGGTGAGAGTCACGACTCTGCCGCTGGCGACGAGAGAGAGAGAGCGAGCGAGGAGAGAGAGCGAGCGACGAGAGCGGCGAGAAAGAGGGACAGATGGAACGTTCGATCGGCGCTCTTCTTCCTCCTTCTTCTTCTTCTTTTCTTCTCACTTCACTCTTTCCTTCTCGAAAAAATAAAAAAAGCAGAAACGAAAGACTAACTGCCATGGTCTCGAAGTCTTCCCAGTCGAAAAAGCGCGGCCCAGGAGGCGCCGCTGTCGCAGCCGCTGCGGCCCGCACCGTCGCTGCTTCCCCGGACGCTCGCGTTCCTCGCGGGTCATCCCGCTTCACGGGAGTCTACTGGAGCAAAGCGACGAAAAAGTGGCAGGCTGCCCTCCACGTCCCTGGAGAGAAGAAGCAACACTACCTAGGCGTGTTCGCCAGCGAGGAAGCCGCTGCCAGGGCCCGCGACGCGGGAGTGCGGAGGCGGAACCTCCCGACGGCGCGGCTCAACTTTCCGGCGGAGGGTGAGGCGACGGCAACGGAGCTCGCGGCCCTAGCCTCTTCCACCGACGCTGACGCCGCCGCCGCCGCCGCGGCTCCGCAGCAGCAGCAGCAGCAGCAGAGAAAGCGCCAGCGCACGCCTTCGCCCTCGCCGCCGCCGCCGCGCTCGCCCCTCGGGTCTCCCCCTCCGCCGCCGGGCCCGGGCCGCGGCACCAGCGGCGGCGGTGGCGGAGGCGCCCCCCTCCCCGTCCCCGAGGGGGCGGGAGGCCTGGCCCCGCTGACCCTCGAGGCCATCCTCGAGCTCGCCGGCGAGCCCGACCCCGGCGTCCGCCGCGCCTCCCTGATCCAGGCGATCGGCAGGCTCGAGGTTGACGCCAGGGCGATCGCGAGGAAGCGCGGAGACGCCAAGAGGGCCGCCCTCGCGGCCGACGAGTCGAGGGACAGGGCGAGGGAGGCCGCGACGCAGAAGGAGGTCGCCGTCCTCGATCTGCTCAGAGAGGCCGAGGACGCCGCAAGGATGGCCCGGGGCGCCGCGGAGCGCGCGGAGAGCCTGAGGGTCGCCGCGGCCGGTGCCAGGCGCGCCGCCGACGAGCGCGCGCAGCTCGCGGCGCGGGCGCAGGAGGACGCCGAGCGCGCCAAGAGGGCCTACGAGGGCGCCCTCGGGATGCACGACAGAGCCTTCGAGGTCGCCAGGAGGGCGAGGACGTCGTTCGCGGCGGCCGCCGCGGAGATTGAGGAGAAGAAGGCGAAGGTCTTCGAGCTGCTGGGGGTGCCGGGCGGGACGTGAGGAAAAGAGTGAGCGCCAGTCTTGTTCCAGACTTCTTCTTCTCGAATTTGCAACTTGTCTTCACCTCAAAAAACTCGATGCGAGAGGGCATCGTCGTCGTCGTCGCTTTCTCTCTCTGTCTCCTCTTTTGCTTTTTTTGCAGCCATGTCTCGCGGCTCTAGCGGCGGCTACGACCGCCACATCACGATCTTTTCCCCGGACGGCAGGCTCTACCAAGTCGGTGCGTCGCCTCAAACACGTGGATGCGGTCGAAAAGAGAGCGGGGCTTGCCGAGAGCGGAGGAAAGAAAGAGGGAGGAGGGGGGCGGTCGAGCGATGGATCGATGGTCACGGAGAAACGATCGCGCCTCCCATCTGAATCTCTCTTTCCCCCCTCGGCGCCTCGCAAACGAGACTCCCTCCTTGAGGCCGCCTCCGCGACGTCGATTCCGAAACGCTCTCACACAAAATCCTTGCAAAAAAATTCACAAACCAACGACAGAATACGCCTTTAAGGCCGCAAAGGCCGCGGGCAACACGGCCATCGGCGTCAGGGGCGCTGATTCCGTCGCCGTCATCACGCAGAAAAAAGTCCCGGTGAGTTCGCTTTAGAGAGAGAGAGAGAGAGAGAGAGGCAGCAACAGCATCCTCCAGCGGGTAGCGCGCACGATCCTCTGCAGAGAGAGCGGAAGGCGAAAAGATAGGAAGAGAAAACGCGAAGAAAACGGGACCGACGTTTTCGCTCACCTCGACAAACCGATGCCCCCCCCCATCACTCTTTTTTCTCAACCTCTCAACCTCAACCTCCTCAAAACAGGACAAACTCATCGACCCGACCTCGGTCTCGCACCTCCACCGCATCACCAAGACCCTGGGGATGCTCGCGACCGGTGCCCCGGCGGACGCGCGCTCGATCGTGCAGAAGGCGCGCGCGGAGGCGGCGGACTACAGGTCAGTTGGAGTTTTGGGACCCAGGAGGCGGGTCGAGGAGGGGGGGGTCGGAGAAAAAACGCGCACTCTCTCGCTCACTCTTCTCCCGTTCTCTCCTTCTCTCCACGCCAACAACAACACCAACAACACCAACAACACCAACACCAACACTCATCTTCGCCGACGAACGACTGCCCAGGCACAAGTACGGCTACGACATGCCCGCCGACGGCCTCGCCCGCGTGCTCGCAGACCAGGCCCAGGTCTACACGCAGCACGCGTACATGCGCCCGCTCGCGGTCGTGCCGATGGTCGTCGGCATCGACGCCGAGCGCGGGCCGCAGCTGTTCAAGGTCGACCCCGCGGGCTACACCGTGGGGTACAGGGGCGCGGGGGCCGGGGCCAAGGAGACGGAGGCGGAGAACTGGCTCGAGAAGAAGCTGAAGCCGGAGAGCCCGGCGCCCGCCGACGCCGGCGCGACGGTGCGGATGGCGATCGCGGCCCTGCAGGCGGTCCTGTCCGAGGACTTCAAGGCGCGCGAGATCGAGGTCGGGCTGGTGGACGCGCGGGACGGGCAGGGAGGGAGGTTCAGGGTGCTGAGCGACGCCGAGGTGGACGAGCACCTGGTGGCGCTGGCGGAGCGCGATTAGGAACAAGGTTTGTGGAGGCCGAGAGTTTTTTTTTGTGGGGGACGGGGGGGAGAATTCCGGCCCCTCGTTCCAACTTCTTCTCGCTTCCCCCTCTTCCGGCAGTCTTTTCCCGCTCCATCATCACCATTCTTCCTCTGCTTTTTATCCAGCTATTTTTAAATTTGTTTCTCCTTGTTGTTCCCATCTTTGCACACACAACGAACCGAGTCGAAAACAAAGAAAAGAATAGAAAAAAGCTGCCTCTGCCTCTCTGTCGAGAAAAAGAAAAAAACTCTCGACCTCGCCGTCTCTCTCTCCCCCCCATCTTTTCACGCCCTCACCGGCGCCGCTCCAAACTTCTCCTCCAGGGCCCCCATCGTCGTGCTCTTGGGCCTCTCGATCGGCAGGCCCAGCGCCCTGCTCCAGACCCCCTGGCTCAGCACGCCGATCGCCCTCGAGACCCCGAAGAGGACTGTGTAAAAGTTCTCCTCGACGATGCCGTACCTCTGCAGGAGCACGCCCGAGTGCGCGTCGACGTTGGGCCACGGGTTCTTCACCTTGCCCGTCTCGGCCAGGACCCCCGGCACGGTCTCGTACAGCAGGCTCACCAGCGCGAACAGGGGGTCGTCCTTCATGTGCTTGAGCGCGAACTCGCGCTGGCAGGTGTACCTCGGGTCCGTCTTGCGGAGCACCGCGTGCCCGAACCCGGGCACCACCTTGCCCCCCGCCAGCGTCGCGCGGGCAAACTCCCTGACGTCGTCCGCCGAGGGGCTCGGGCCGAGCTGCCGCTGGACCGCGACCAGCCAGCGGAGCACCTCCTGGTTGGCCAGCCCGTGCAGGGGACCCGCGAGCCCGCACATCGACGCCGCGAACGAGTAGTAAGGGTCCGAGAGCGCCGAGCCCACCACGTGCGCCGTGTGCGCCGAGACGTTGCCGCCCTCGTGGTCGGTGTGGATTGTCTGGTAGAGGCGCATGAGCTCGAGGGCGGCCGGGTCGTCGTGTCCCATCATGTGGGACAGGTTGGCCGCCCAGTCGAGGCCCGGCTGGTCGGTTTGGAGGTGGAGGGAGACGGAGGTGGAAGGGGGAGAGAGAGAGAGGAGAAGAGAGTGAGAGGTCAGAAAAAAAAGAGATGTCGAAAAAAAAGAAGAGCAGACAGAGATAAACAAAACTAAAAAAAAAACTTACCTTTGCCTCGATAAACTTCCCGCCGTGGTAGGTCCTCCTGTAGATCCTCGCGGCCAGCGCCGGCAGCCTCGCGATCAGGTCCAGCGAGTCCTCCAGCACGGGCTCCCAGTACCGCGACTTGTGCAGGCCGTCGGCGTACGCCTTGGCGAACTTGGACCCGGACTGCATCGCGAGCGTGCCGACGGCGAGCTGCGTCATCGGGTGCGTCGATCCCGGCGGCAGGGCGTCCACCGCGGCCGCGACCTGCGGCGGGAGGGCGGCGCGGGACTCGAGCTCTGCCGAGAGGGCCATGGCCTGGGCCTTGGTCGGGATCTGAGAGGAATTTTTCGAGTTTTTTTGAAAGTCGAGGTCGAGGTTTTGAGAAAGGGGACGGTTTTTTAAGAACGAAAAGCTGAAGAACGAAGAAAAAGAAGAAGCTCACGTCTCCGGTCAGCAGCAGCCACATGAGCCCCTCCGGGATGGGCTCCCCTCCATCGACGGCCGCGGGGAGGCGCTCCTGTTGTTTGGTTGGTAATGAGAGAGGGAGAGAATGAGTGAGTGAGTGAGAACGACTGCGAGAAGAACGAAAAGAGAAAAGAGAAAAGGTCGGAACCAGAAAGAGGGGAAAAAAGAACGCACCTGGCACTCTGGGATCGAGTACCCGCGGAACCTGATCCCCTCCTCCGGATCGAGCAGAGACGTCTCCCAGAGCAGGCCCTGTTGTCGTTTCGTTTTTTTTATGTCGAGAGAGTGAGTTTGAGAGGGCGAAACAGAAAAAGAGAACAGCCCCAACTTTCTCTTCTTTCCTCTTTTCTCAGTCGCACTCACCGTGATCCCGCGCATCCCGCCGATGCACATGTCGACCGTCACCGTGCCGAGCTCCTTGGAGCCGTGGAGCTTCTTCAGGGCGCGGAGTCGGTCCTGTCGGTTGTGCGGAGGTTTTTTCGGTTTTTTTTTCGAGGTTGAGGATCTGGAGTTTTTTTTTCAAGGGCGACGACAATCATCTTTCTCTCTCTTTGTTTTGATGTCTCGCGAGTAGATTCGATTCTTGTTTGTCTTCAAATCCTCCTTTAAGTTAGAGCTCGAGATCAATCCTAGGCAGAGCACCTAACAGAAACGCAATCAAAGGACTAGTCCCTCGCGAAAGATGGGGTCGAAGATCGAGTTCGGTAGGGCGACGACCAGCAAAGACGAAAGGGCGAACTCGTTTTTTGTTGTCATCTTCATTCTCGCCAGCAGCGGCGCCTCTGAGAGCTTTCTTTGGCTCTCTATCTCTTTGAGCTCAAGTCTCTTCCTGTACACTCCCTCACCTGCTGCTCCGGGATCTTGTCGGCGAGGACTTTCCGGATGTCCGTGTCGGTCGAAAGGGAGCGAGACGACAGCGACGACGATGGTTTGATCGACATCGAGCTCGAAGGACTCGAAAACAGGATCGAGTCCGCAGCGGCGACGAGGGCGCCGTTGAGGAGGCTTCCATTGCCGCCTGTGGCGAAGAGGCCAGCGGCCAGGCGGCGTCCTGTGCTGGCCAGCATACCGCGGTGAAGAGGAGGGAGAAGAAGGAGGAGAAGAGAAAGAAGTCTCGCTCTCTCTCTGAAAGGGCGAGAGTTTCTTTTTCCTTCGTTTGGCAAAGAGATAAAAATGTTTTGTTTCGCTCCTCGCTCCTTCACAAAAAGAGGGGAGAATCGCCCTCTTCCGAGAGCACACTACCGTCTGGCTGCTGCTTTCCTTCTCTCTCTATCGTGCGTGCGCCCAGAGAGAGAGGTCACACCTTCCAGCTTGCACGAGTCGTTCATAGAAATCAAAAACTTAAGGGGCAGAAAGAGGAAACAAAAGCTCCGATGGGCGGCGTCTCTGGCCACGGCCAGAAGAACAAGCCACACAAGTCCGGCCGCCACGCGGGCCGCTCCGCCAGGGAGAAGCACGCCAAGAGCAAAGGTCGGTTTACAATCGTCGATTTCTACTCTCTCGCACAAGAGGAGACAACGAGAGGAGGAGGAGCGAGAGCAGAGAAGAGGAGAAGGTGCCGATGGCATCAGTTTGTTTTCTACGTTCGTCCCGGGCCGCCGACGGCGACGGCTGCCGGCGTCCAGGCGTCAGCACCCCCACACCCTCCCTTTTTCCTTCGTTTCTCTTCATTCAACCCCCTTTACTCCACGCCACTCAACAAAACAACGACACAGAGGCCGGCTCCACGCGAGCGTCCATCAAGACCGCTCCTGGGAGGCAGGGCAAGCAGCAGCGCCTCCTGGCGTCCAAGGCGCTGAGGTAAGGGGGCGCAGTTTCTTTCTCCTCGTCCTTTTTGCCCTTTCGTTCGACCGTCCTGTTCTTCCTCCTCTCTCTCTCTCTTTCTCTCTCTCTTGCTCATAAACAAAACGCACACCGCGCTTTCCCTCCCTGTCTTCTCTCTCTCTTACATCGAAAACAAAAAAACGAAAACAGGGACAAGAAAAAGGCCGAGATCCTCGCGTCGAGGCGCGCTGCGGCCGCGGCGCCGAGGGTCGTCGGCGTGCTGCCGCTGTCGGCGAGCGCCGCCGCGGCGCTGAGCGGCTCCGCCGGGGGAAGCGAAGCTTCGGCCTCGGCCTCGGCGACGGTATGGGCCGCGCTCGTGGGCGCCTGCCTCGGCGGCCTCGACACAGGGCTCCTCGGTTCCGCAGACGCCATGGAGGCCGACGGCTCCAGCGCCGCCTCGTCGCTCGGGCCCGAGGGCGGGCCGGCGCTGCTGCCGCTGCCCGGGAGCGCTCCCTCCGCGGCCGCGCCGCGCCTGCTCCTGCTCCCGCCGCTGCGCCCCGTCGGGAACCCCTCTGCTCCCGCCGCCGCCTCTTTCTTCGACCCGCTCGCCGTCGTCGACCTCGTCAAGGCCTGCGACGTGCTGCTTCTCGTCGCCGACGCCTCCGCCCTTGCTTCAAGCTCGAACGCCGACGCGAGCGCGGCAGGCTTCGGCGACGGAGAGGACGGGGCCCCGCTCGTCGACGCCGCGGGCGAGGCCGCGCTCTCGGTCGCGCGCGCGCTCGGGGCGCCGCTGGCGATCGGCGTCGCCGTGCTCTCCTCGGGCCCCTCCTCCTCCCGCCGAGGCGCGACCAACGACCTGAAGCACCGCGCCGCCGCGAAGAAGCGGCTCGCCGCGGCGCTCGAGAGGCACCTGCCGGGGCGCGAGCCCCGGATCGCTGTCCTCGGGTTCCCTTCTTCTTCCCCTTCGGCCTCCTCCTCGTCCGACGCTTCGGCGCTCGCTCGCACCATCGCCGACGCGCACGCTCCCCCGCCGCCATGGAGGAGGCAGAGGCCGTCTCTTTTGATCGAGAGGGCGAGCTTCGTCGAGGGCGGAGAGGGAGGGGGCGGCGAAGTGGGAGGAGGGAAAGGAGAGGGAGGGGTCAAGGGAGAGCTGACGCTCCGGTGCCACGTCCGGGGCGGGGCCGGGCTCGCGGCGGCGTCGCTGGTGCACGTCCCCGGGTGCGGCGACTTCCAGATAGGGAGGATCCTGGCGGCCCCTGCTCCGCGCTGCGGTCGCGCCGGAGGAGAGAGAGAGCGCAAGGGCAACAGCAGCAGCACCGGAACGGCGGCGATGGAGGGGACGACGGCCGTCCTCGCCTCCGTGCCGGCGGAGGAGCGGGAGCCCCTCGTCCGCGAGGCCGCCGCCGATGCCGGCGCCGCCGCCGGTGCCACAGACAACGGCGAGTCCTTCCCTGCCGTCGAGGACATGGCCGCGGTCGAGTACGCGCTCGCCGCCGCCGCTGCGGGCCTCCCCGAGCAGCAGCGCGCGGCGAGGGCCGCGAGGAAGCTGCCGGCCGGCACGAGCGAGTACCAAGCCGCGTGGCTCCTCGACGACGACGACGAGGCCGGGAGCAGCGACGGGGACGACGGCGGCGACGAGGGAGAGGAGGGCGATTTCGACGACGAGTTCGGAGGAAACGCCGCTCTTCCTCCGCTGACGCCGCTGCCTCCTGCTCTGCAGCGCAAGATGGACGCCGCGGGAGGAGGGTGGGGAGGAGGAGGAGGAGGAGGAGGAGGAGGAGGAGGAGGAGGAGCGGAGGAGGGAGGGAGCGCAGGAAGCTCCGATGACGACCGTGCCGACGACGACCGCGACGGCGCCGCGACCTTTGCGGGCACCGACGACGAAAGCGACTTCGACGCCGACGACGACGGGGCCGCGACCACCGTCGGCGGCCAGGAACAGTCCGCCTCCCTCAAGGCCGCGTGGCGCGACCAGGCCGAGGACGCGCGCTTCCCGGACGAGGTCGACACCCCGATGGAGCTCCCCGCGCGGCTCCGCTTCTCCAAGTACCGCGGGCTCAAGTCCTGGAGGGCGTCGCGGTGGAGCCCGGCGGACGGCGCGCCCCCCGAGTTCCGGCGCGTGTTCGCGTTCGAGGCCCCCAAGAGGGCTAGGAGGCGGGCCGTGGCCCTGGCCGCCTCGGCCGGGAGCGGGAGCGGGGGGGCCGTGGGCGTCGCGTCGGGGTCGAGGGTCGACGTCGTCCTCTGCGGCGTGCCGGCGCCGCTCGCCGAAAAGCTTGTCGCGGCCGTGGAGGCCTCGATGGGGAGAGGAGGCTCGAGCCCCTCCCCTTCCTCCGTCCCCTCCTCCTACCCCCCGCCCCCCGTCGTCGCCACGGGCCTCCTGCAGCACGAGGGGCGCCTCTCCGTCATGCACTGGGCCGTGCGCAAGTCGACCTCCTTCGACGCGCCCCTCCGCAGCAAGGACGAGCTCCTCTTTGTCGACGGCGTCCGCCGCTTCGCAACGAGGCCGATCTTCTCCGGCGACGACCACGGCGCGTCGCACTTCAAGCTGGAGCGGTTCCTGCAGCCCGGCCGCGCGTGCGTCGCGAGCAGCTACGCGCCGATCGCGCACGGGCCCCTCCCGCTGCTGGCCTTCAGGAGGGTCGCGGGGGGCGGGGGCGGCGGGGAGTCCTCGCCCTGGCAGCTCGCCGCGGCCGGCGGCGTCCGCGGCGCCGACCCGGACCGCGTCGTCCTGAAGAAGGTCGTCCTCTCGGGGTACCCCGTCAAGGTCCACAAGAGGAAGGCCGTCGTCCGCTGGATGTTCCACGACCCGGCCGACGTGCGCTGGTTCCGGCCCGTCGAGCTCTGGAGCAAGGGCGGGCGCCGCGGCAGGATCAAGGAGCCCGTCGGGACGCACGGCGCGATGAAGTGCATGTTCGACGGGGCGATGAGCCAGGCGGACGGCGTCTGCCTGAGCTTGTACAAGAGGCAGGCGCCGAAGTGGCCGCCCGGGGAGGACCTGTGGGTTGGGTAGTGAAGAGGGGGGGAGTGAAGAGGGGGGGAGACGGCGTTGGTCGCGGTGGCCGGGCCGGGGGGGGGGGAGCCGAACGAGAGAGCGAGCGAGCGAGAAAGAGAGAGAGACGGAGAGGGGGTTTGAAATTCAAAAAAATGAAAGAAGTTCAGAGTTTTCGTTTTTTTCCCTCTCTCTCTCTCTCAACGAAATGCGAAGCCTTCTCGCGTCATCCGCGCGAATACGACGCCGCGTTTCCATCGAAGGATCGACTAGCGCAAAGAGAGCTCTCTTTTCTTCCCCTCCGACGGAAGAGAGCCGCGAACGCCGCGTACACGCCGAAAGCGAGCGCCGCGACGAAGATGCGATTGATGCTTTTCGTCCTCGAGCGACCATCGTCGCGCCGGCGACCTCAACTTCGCAGGCCGCCGCCCTGGCCGTGCTCCGGGTCTCGGGGCCGCACGCCGACTCGGTCCTGCGCTGGCTGCTGCCTCGAGGGCAGCCTCTGCCGGAACCCCGCGCCGCGACCCTCGTGAAGCTTCTCAAAAGGGAGGAGGAGGAGGAGGAGGAGAAGGAGGAGGAGGAGGAGAAGGAGGAGGAGGAGGGACGGCACGGGCGTGACAATGCTCGACCTCCCCGCCCCGCCCCCCGCTTGCTCGACAGGGCGATCGCCCTCCGCTTCCCGGGGCCGAAGTCGTACACGGGCGAGGACGTCGTCGAATTGCACGTGCATGGGGGGACGGCCGTTGTCTCGGCGGTGATGGAGGCCGCGCTGGACGCCGGGAGGAGATCGGCAGGAGGCGAGAGGAGCCCGAAGTTTACCGTTCGCGTCGCCGAGCCGGGCGAGTTCACCCGCCGCGCCTTCGAGGCCGGGAAGATCGATCTGACCGCCGCAGAGGGGATCGCCGACCTCATAGCCGCCGCGGACGACGCCTCGGCCGCCTCGGCCGCGGCTCTGGCCGACGGGAGGCTCCGGGAGGCCGCCCGGAGGTGGAGGGAGCGGGCCGTGGAGCTGCTCGCGGCGGCCGAGGCGGCGGCGGAGTTTGAGGACGACCCGGCTGCGATGACGCTGATTGACGACGACGAGGAGGAAGAAGGAGCGAGAACACGCAGCGTCGCCTCTGGCGTGCCTCGGGGCGCTGCGCTGCTCGCCGACGCCCTCGACGACGCTCTCGCTGCCGCAGCGGCTTCCCGAATAAGCCCTTCTTCCTCTACTTCTGCATCCCCTCGCCGCGTCTCCTTGCTGGGCTTACCCAACGCGGGGAAGTCCTCGCTGCTCAACGCCCTGACGAGGACGGAACTCGCGATCGTGACGGAGGAACCTGGAACGACCAGGGACGTGCTCGAGGCGACGGTGGAACTCCGGGGGAAGAAGCAGAAGACGAAGAAAAAGGGAGGGGAGGGAGAGGGACGGGGAGGAGGGCCCCCCTCGCCGACCTCTTCCTCGCCGCCGCTCGTCGTCGTCGTCTGCGACACCGCCGGGGTCCGGGCCTCCCAGCGGGGGACGAGCCTCGGAGGAGGGAAGTCCCGCTTCTCCGCTGCCTCCTCCTCCCGTCAGCCTCTGGGTGCAGCAGAGGCCGAGGGCGTGCGCAGGGCCCTGGAGGTCGCCGCGGCGGCGAGCGTCGTGGTGCTCGTCGTCGACGGGGCGAGGCTTGCCTCCGCGAGCCGCTCCTCTCCCCCGAGCGACGCCGCCGACGACGAGCGCGAGCTGGCAGAGCTCGCCGAGACGGCCCTCCTCTCTTCTTCTGGTCCTCATTCCCCCTCCCTCATCGTCGCCGTCAACAAGTGCGACGCGATCGGAGACGACGAACGGGGGTTCGAGGCCGCGATGGCCGCAGCGAGGCGCGTCGCGGCGGCGGCGGGAACGGCACGGCGAGGGGAGGGGGGCGCGGCAGGGGGCGCCGCTGCCGCCGTGCTCGCGCTCTCGGCGGCGACCGGGCAGGGGCTCGGCGCGCTCGTCGACGCCCTCCGGAGCGCCGTCGTGGCTTCCTCCTCCTCCGGGTCGTTTGCGTCTCCTCCTCCTCCGCCGCCGCCGGCGTTCTCGGCCCCCCCGCTGCCGCTGCACACGGAGAGGCACCGCGCGGCGCTGGCCGCGGCGTCGGCGGCGCTGCGGCGCGCGGCAGCGCTCGGAGGGGGCGGCATCGAGAGCGGACCCCTCCTCCTTCCTTCCCCAGAGCTCGTCGCGGAGGAACTGAGGGAGGCGGTCTCCGAGATCGGGGCCCTGTCTGCCGGGGGAGGGAGGGGGGGCACGACCAGCTGCGACATCGACGGAGAGGTGCTGGACGCGGTCTTCTCGAGGTTTTGCGTCGGCAAGTGAAAAGTGGAAAGAAAGTGGAAAGAAAGTGTAAAAAAACAGAAACAGTCACTCTCGTGTTTCTTCCCGTCCTCCACGTTTATTTTTTTTACAGATTTCGCGCGCGTTCTGAGCGCGTAGCAAAGGGTTGTTTGGGTGGGAGCGGGGTTGGGGTGGGAGCGGGAGAGAGAGGACCGTAAATGAGAGGTCGTTCACGCGCTTTCTTGTTGTTGTTGTCATCGTTTCAAATTTTCTGCTCCTTTGTTTTGTTGTTTTTTTCTTTTCTTTGCGCATCGTTAATGTTTGGTGTCCTTTTTGTATCTTTTCCGGGGAATCGGAGAGTGTGCAGTCGTAGTCGTTTCTTTTTGGGGTTGGACGGCGGGAGGGGGGGAGCGTCGTCATCAAGCATCAAAAGCAGTTTTGTACAAAAAAAGGCAAAGTTTTTCCCCCTCAAAAAGAGGCGGCAATCTTCTTCTTTCACTCGTCAAACCACTTTGCGACCTCGATCAGGAGGAGGCAAATCTGTTGTTTTGAAAAGAGAATGCAGGCGAAAGCGAGAGTGAGAGAGGGTGCGAGAGGAACCGGGGAAGAGAAGGAAAGAGTTTTTTGGCGGTAGCGAGGGCAAAAAAAGGCAAAAAAAAACAAGACTCTCTCTTTCTTCTCTTCTCCTCTTTCTCTCTCTCTCTCCACTCACTGTCAGCAAGAAGACGTCGACGGGAGAGGCGAAGATCGTCCCGATTTTCGCGAAGAACGTGTGTAGGGCTGTTTTCGTTCGTGGTGGAGGTGTTTTGTTATTTTTTTCAAGGTGAGAAAAAGAAAAAGAGAAAAAGAAAGAGAAAAAGAGGAAAAAACGCGATGCGCCTTCGTCCTTTCTCTCCGCCTCCCTCTCTCTCAAAAACCAAGCTCACTCACCCGGATTCTGAACCTCGTCGATGACGCCGGCCAAGATTCGCAACGAAGGATTCAGCTCGTAGCAGGCCGCGAACCCGGCCGCGTTGAGCAACAGCCCTACTCCGGTGGCAAAGATGCGGGCGGCGGCCGGGACCTCCTCCTGCTCGTCGGGTCGGTACTCAGCTCGAACGACGACGGCCGACGTCGCGCGGCGAGGTTGGGGTTGGCGGGAAGACGACGACGACCGGTGACGCAGCAGCGTCGAAGCAGGTGCGGGGCGCAAGAGAGCACGCGCCATCTCTCTGGCTCCTGGCGTTCCTTTCTCGTTTTTTTGCTTTGGAGCAGACGCGGATCGGCCTTGATGAAGCGGTCCCGTCACGGTGGAGACAGAGGCGGCTCAAGGGCGGGAGAGGCGGAAAAGGAGGCAGAGGTGAAGAGTTCTACAATGCCCTCGTCTTCGCGTCGAGTCGAAAAAAAAAAGTGGAAAGGAGGAAACGTGCCCGAATGTTTTTTTACTTGCTTCCTTCGGGTGGCCTTGCCGCTTTCGCGAGACGATATCCGGCGTCGCTCGCTCGTCTTGTCGTGATCGGCTCCTTTTGCGGCCATGGCTCTCGTCGAGCGCGCCTCGACGAGCAAGCGCGCTGCAGCGACGAACGCCGATGCTGCGGGCGAAGGAGGGGCGACTCAATCGACGACGATGCCTCCTCTGACGTCCTCGTCGTCCTCCTCTCAACCTCCACCCCAGGCCCCCCACCCTCCTTCGCCGCTCGTCCTACCTTCGCCGCGGGGCCTGCGCGGCCGCCGGTCCCTGGGTGCGGGGGCCCCCTCGGTCCGCGAACTTCCCCGAGCGAAGCACGTGGGAATCCTGGCCATGGAGGTCTACTTCCCGGACACGTTTGTCGACCAAGCCGACCTCGAGGTCGCCGACGGCGTCCCCGCCGGCAAGTACACCTCGGGCTTGGGCCAGCTCCGCCTCGGCTTCGCGCCCTCCGACGCCGAGGACGCCGTCTCGATGGCCCTCACGGCGGCCGACCGGCTCCTGGAGAAGACGCGGACGCCGCCGTCGGCGGTCGGGTCGCTGCAGGTCGGGACCGAGTCGAACTCGGACCGGTCGAAGAGCGTCAAGACGGCCCTGATGCGGCTCTTCGAGCCGCACGGCGTGACGGACGTCGACGGCGTCGACTGCGTGAATGCGTGAGTCGGGTGTTTTTGCTCCTCCTCGATTTCGTTTTGGGTTGGAAAAAGGAGCGAGCGAGCGAGCGAGCGAGAGAGAGAAAGCGACTCTGACGAGAAATACTCGAGGCCGAAAAAAAAAAACTCTCCCAAACAGCTGCTACGGAGGCACCGCGGCCCTCCTCGCAGCTGTCAACTGGGTCGAGTCCCGCGCCTGGGACGGCCACAGGCTCGCTCTGGTGGTCGCCACCGACGTCGCTGTCTACGCGGCGGGGCCCGCGAGGCCAGCCGGCGGCGGCGGCGCCGTCGCGATGCTCGTCGGGCCCGACGCGCCGCTCGACCTCGAGCGCGGCCTCGCCGGCGCCTGGATGAGCGACGAGTGGGACTTTTACAAGCCCGCCGGGTGCGGGCTCTGGCCCGTGGTCGACGGTGCCAGGAGCGTGGCAGCGTACCTGAGGGGGTTGGATGCGTGCTGGGCTGCGCTGTGCGACAAGGCGGACGCGAGGCTCGCGGACGTCGAAGAGGAGGCGAAGGCGAGGAGGAGAGGAAGCGGCGGCGGCGGCGGCGGCGGAGGAGGAGGAGGAGGAGGAGGAGAGAGCGGGAGCGGAGGAGAATCAGAATCTCCCTCTTCCTCTCGCGCGAAGCCCTTCAGCCTCTCGGACGTCGATCACGTCGTCATGCACGCCCCTTATGGCAAATTGCTTCGAAAGGGTTTCGCGAGGATGGTGGCCGCCGACGAGCGGCGGCGGAAAGCAAGAGGGGAGGAAGGAGGAGCGCGAGGAGGCGAGGCGGGGCGAGGACAAGGAGGCCCGCAGGAGGAAGCGCGAGGAGGCGAGGCGGCGCAGGACGCCGCGCCGCGCCGGCGCGCCGTCGGCCCAGGCCCAGACTTCGACGAGCGCGCCGCCGTCGAGGCCACGGCGGCCTCCTTCGACGCCTACGTGGGCCCCTCCTGCTGGCTCGCCGCGGAGGTCGGCAACATGTACGCCGCTTCGGTGCACGCGGGCCTGGCGGCGCTGGTCGAGGCCAGGGGGAAAGGGCAAGAAGCCCGAAAAGCGGGGGGCAGGAGCGAAGGAGGAGGCACGCCGGGCGGCGGCGGAAGCGGCGGCGGCGGCTGCGGCGACGGCGACGGCGACGGCCGAGGCGGCCTCGAGGGGGCGCGGATCCTGGTCTACTCGTACGGCTCCGGGGCCGCGGCGTGCCTCTTCTCGGTGACCGCGAGGCGGGTCGGCGACCCGAGCCGCGGCTTCTCGCTCGAGGCGCTCGCCGCGTCGCTGCGGCTCTCGGACGCCCTGTCGAGGCGGCGCAGGGCGACGCCCGAGGAGTTCGCGCGCGCCCTGGCGCTCGCCGAGGCGCGGTGGGGCGCCTGCGATTACGCGCCCAGCGCCGAGGCGATCGAGGCCGTGGCCCCCGGCGTGTGGTACTTGGATTCGGTGGACGAGAAGCACCGGCGGCGGTACGAGAGGAAGCCGTGCTTGGCAGCGGCGGCGGCGGCGGCGGAGGAGGAGGGAGAGAAAAGAGGAGCGTCGTCGTCGTCGTCGCCTCCTTCTTCTTCCTCTTCTCCACCGCCGCCGCATGGCATCCTGTCCGGACTCGCCGCGGGGGCCTCGGCGGACAACCTGGCCGCGGATTTGCTCGAGAAACTGAGCGCCGGGTAGAGAGAGAGAGAGAGAGAGAGAGAGAGAGGAATCACGTTTTTTTTTTCCTTTTTTGTTTCTTGTTTTTAACTCAAGATAATAAGAAGAAAAAAGGCATCTCTCTCCCCCACGAGGTCGAGGTCTCGCAGAGACTTGATATACGCGAGCTCTGCAGGGAACGCCTCGTCTTGGGATGCGACCCCTTCTTCTTCTTCTTCGCTCACTTCGCCTCCGCCGGCACGAACCCGTAGTTGGCCATCCACGCCCCGCCGTCGCCACCGCAGAGCCTCGAGTAGTCCGTTGTGAGCTCCTCGCCCTCGGAGAGCGGCGATGCGTTGCGAAGCCAGCAGAGCCTCGGCTGCTGCTGCTGCGGCGGCGGCGGCGGCGGCGGGGAAGAAGAAGGGGCGTCGCTGCCCGCCGCCGCCGACGACGACGACGCCGACGCCGCCGCCGCCGCCGACGACGACGACGACGAGGAGGAGACGACCCCCCAGGCCGGGAACCCGCCGCGCGGGGAGTGGTTGCAGAGGTCGAGCACGGGAAGCAGAGCCGGGACGATCCGGCCCTCGCCGTCGTTTCCCGAGGAGGAGGGAGCCGCGAACGCCCGAGAGACGATCTGCGAGCGAGCCCAGGTCAACAGGCGAGCGGTGAAAACCTCGCCTCTGTCTTTCTCTCCCCCGAGGAAGGCTGCTGCGACTGTCGCCTCCGCTGCTTCTCTCTCTACCCGGAGAGCCTCGTCGAGCGCCCTGCTGATTTGCTTCCTCCTTCTCCCGGAGGGGAAGGAGCGAACGAGTGCGGCCTCCCTGGCTTCGGGGGGCAGGAACCAGCCGGCGCAGCCGCTGCTGGCCCGTCCCTCCTCTTTTTCCTCCTCGACTTCGCTGCCCTCCAGCGGAGGAGGGGAGAGAGACGCCGTGTAAGCCCCCCAGGGGGAAATCCTCCACCCTCCCCCCTCGGAACCAGTCGTCTCCCCTCCCTCCCCGCCGGGCCTCGCTATCCGGAGGGCGTCGGCGGCGAGTACTAAGGAGATCGGCGCGGCCAGGTCGCCCGACGCCGCGGCGTAGCTCGACAGGGACTCCAATCCGTCCTCGCAGAGGACCCCGGACCTCCCGAGCGAGAAGAGGGCCGCTGCCGGGGTCAGGACCAGGGGCTCTGGGATGGCGACGAGCGGGCGGGAGGTTTCCGGGATGGACGAGGTGGCGACGAGGCCCCTGAGAAGAAAAGGTTTGATGTTGAGGACACGAGCGGGTTGAGACAAGTTTTTTTTTCTTTTTTCCCTTCTGACTAGTCAATGGTCAGAAAAGGGAAAAGCCTTTCTCCCCTCACCGAGAGCCCGATGCCGCGACTGCGACTGCAAGCCTCTCGTCGACGAAGCCTCCGAGGCCTCGGAGCCACTGGACGAGATTGAGAGCCGAAGTGCGCGACATCAGAGAGCTGAATTCCCTTTCGCTTTTTTTTTAATTGCCTCCGAAGAGGAGAGAGGCAATTTAAAAAAAAACTGAAAAAAAACGTACACGACGACCAAACACCTAAGGAGGAAAAAAAGGCCAAGTCGAAAACCGCTCTTTGCCATGCTTTCTCGCCGTCTCCCAGCGGGGCCTCGCTCCTCACAGCTCGCAGGGCGACGCTCTCTGCGATCATCGCTGTCGTTGCCCGCTGCTCAGTGCAGGCAACATGACCCCGGGAATTCGAGGTTCGCCGTCAGGGCCTCGAGCGATGCCGTCGGCCATGCCGACGAGTCTCCAACGACGACCTCGACTTCTTCAACCTCGACCTCCGCTTCTTCCTCTCCTCGCCGCTCCTCCGCCTCCTCTCCCGCCTCCTCCAAGGCCCCCCCTCGCGTCGCCGTCATCGGCGGCGGCTGGGCCGGGTTCGGAGCAGCAAAGGCCCTCGTCGACCAGGGATACGACGTGACTCTCCTGGACGCGGCGCCCGGCGCGGGAGCGAGCGCGGCCGGGTGGCGGACCGAGAGCGGGAGGAGCATGGAGGCCGGTATCAAGGGGATGTGGTGAGTCCCTTGCTCTCTCTCTCTCTCTCTTACTCTACAGTCGTGGAAGCGAAAGAGACGGAAAAATAGTGACGAGCGGCGCGAAGAGATAAAAGACGGGGAGGGTTTTGTCGCTCACTCTCTCTCTCTCTCTCTCTCTCTCTCTCTCTCTCTCTCTCTCTCTCTCTCTCTCTCTCTCTCTCGCGCTCTCTCACTC
>Ga0315289_10002534_pt1 | contig 27936 bp, 26 predicted proteins | sample YL17G11_40_MG_FD_203452 | JGI IMG/M metagenome (GOLD analysis project Ga0315289, IMG submission 203452) | Sediment microbial communities from Yellowstone Lake, YNP, Wyoming, USA - YL17G11_40 | ecosystem: Environmental > Aquatic > Freshwater > Lake > Sediment | place: USA: Wyoming | collected... | reverse complement strand
CCCAAAAAAAGGGTGAAGCCGTGTTACTTCAAGGTTTTCTTCTCACAAGAATTCGAAGAATGACGCGGGTTTGCAAGTTTATAGGTGCCCCCGACGTCCCTACATTCGTTAACCATCACGGCAAATTGACGCTCCCTTCACCTCTTTATGTTCCTAGTTTTTCTTTTTCTGATCTCTCCATATTTTCAACGTCTGTAGGGCATGCCAATGAAGGCATCTGAAGCGAAAAGCAGTTCTAAGCACAAAGGTTATATGTTTTGACATTGTACAAATTTGGCATCGGAACGGGGGAAAAGAATGAGAATAAAACTGTTTGCAGTAGCAATATGCCTCTTTGTATTGTTAACAACCATATCCATTACATCTATAAAGCCTACTCTTGGTGTTGTGGAGACTGGGGAATGGATTACAAAATACAAAGTGGAAGACTCACAGACTAACCAACTTCTTATGGAAGTAAATTTTGAAACGGGGACCAATACCACTTATTCGCCTATATTAGCTGGATCCGAGCTTACGGTGACATTCACAGTTAATGTAGTCGTGACAGGTGGCGGCTTAAGACTTTCAACTAATATGTTGCACTCATCGATTCATTCTACATTCTGGAGCCTTGTTACAGTGAATTATACGGCACTTGGGAGTTACAATCCGAATTCGGCAGGCGTTGATTTTAATGGAGAGGGAGGAGCTTTCGAAATGATAGTCTATGGAAGGATAGCAAATGCTACTGTGACAACTAAACCAGTGCCCGTCACTTTAGTCGCCTTGTCCAGTTCTGGCGGTGATGTTCTGGACCAAATTAGACCATTGGTGGTAAACGCTAAAGTGGATGTGTACCTAACCCTTCTAGGTCAAAAGGAAGACAAGTTGCAGTCTCTTAAGGACGGCGGGGTTGCTGCGGGATACATAGAAATCTATGAAAACGTTCTTAAACGAGCCAAAGCTGAGGCAGCGCAAGGGTACGTTGATAATGCGGTTGCGCTTCTTCATTCGCTAGATGTCTCTAATGAGCCTGTTTCATCGGCTGTTGAAATGTTCTTCCTGCCTGCAATTGGCGTTTTAGCGGCGTTGGCAGTTGCCTTTGTGTTCATGTTTATGCGGGCTAGAGGAAAAATACGCTATGTCGCTTTGGTTCTTGAAGACCAAATTAAAGATTTAGAAGGATTGACCCTGAGAGCCTCCAAAATTGACAGAACTATCTCGTCAAGTTTGACAACCATTGAAGACAGGCTTAAAAGGTTAGTTGGGATGTGATAAAACACGCGAATATACCAAAACAGTGTGCAGTTGATAGGACTCGGCTCAGCAGGAACTAATATTGTAGAAGCTTTCCTAAACGCAAAAAAAACCCACGAGCTCCTAGAGAGCGATATTACACGGCTTTCCCTTTTGGCAATTGACATAGCTGATCCAGAAATCAGAAGCTTACTAGAAAGCAATGATAAAATGATGAAGGCGATGGTTAAGGCAGGTATACCTAAAGAAAGAATGCGACTCGTTGCCCAATCAATCAAGTTCCCAACCGCCGAGGCAATGTTTGACTTCATTAACCAAAAATACAATGAATATCTTGTGGGTGAAGGAGCCAAAATTAATGACTTTAAGCCGTGGCTTAATTCAACGATGGCTATACCTCCAATGGCTGGAGGCGCGGGCAGGAGAAGAGCACTGGCGAAGGCAATCTACGCCTTGAATTATTATCAACTTGGCATCATCAGAAGCTGTATAAACACATTCAAGGAACAGGCTCTCTCATCAATAATCACCCCAACCGTGATTTTGGTATATGGATTAGGCGGAGGCACGGGAAGCGGCATATTCTTTGATTTCGCTAGGCATCTGCGAAAAGTGCTAGGGTCCGGTATACCCATCATAGCTTTTGTGATAACTCCGTGTGGCGGAGATGACCCTCCAGCAAAGGGATGCTCAGCCTTTGTGTCAATGAGCGAACTGGAGCTGCTGTTGAATAAAGATTACAACGAGTACGTTATCAAGGAATTTGGTGATTATTATCGAAATCCTTTGAATGCACTCATTTATTTGCCGTTGCTACCTGCGTACTCTAAGGTAGGCAACATCGTCACTGCCCGAAGAGAAATGGATGAAATGGTCGTGGACATGCTTTATGTTTTAATGGACTTCGATTTAGCTGACCTTCTAGGCGGCATAGGGACAGAGGTGGGACTTACAGATAATTCCTCTCATACGATAGGCATGTTTAAAATGATGTATCCGGTGGACGATTACATAACAGCCTACAAATTATATTTCGAAAACCTTGAGTTGGTGTTTGAGCTGAGAAAGGAGAAGCTCGACATCTTAGAAGGAATTTATGAAATACTCACCGTAATCAACAAAGAAGCAAGGAACATCTACAAGAATTATCTCATAAAGACGGGCACCTACGCCGAAGAACAGTTTGAGGAGAAAGTGAAGTCCGTTATTTACAGCAATCCACATCTTGAAGAAGACACGGCATTACACGTCAAGGGCATAGAGATACAAGCTAAAAACTGGATAAGCGAGCTGAAAAAGTTTCTGTCAACCATCAAATTGATGGGCAAGACTGGACCAATAGAGGAAGCCATAATCAACTTGACCCTCCACAAAGAGGGATCCAGAAAATTGGACAATCTCGAAAGCCTGCTGACTCATATCACTAAAACACACCTCGAATTCTGCGAAAGGAAAGCTGCCATCTTCGACCGCCTGAAGCAACTAGTTCCTAGCTCACAGGTTTTCACTGTAAGGCAAAAAAGGATTTTGGAGGATTTCATGAATCTGACGGAGCTTGCCGAGAAGGCTCTCAATATTCTAAAGTTCTATGACGAGATCAGGTATCTGACTGAAGCATTAGCAGGATATTGCGGGGTTCTCCCTGAAGCTGAGGCTGATTTGAAAGAATTGAAGGATATTCAAGATGAGTTGGCAACCATCTATCTCGTAGTGCAGCTGATGCTCAGAATACCCTCTGATGAAGCAAAGATGATTGACGAACACCTCGCCTACATAAACGGAATCACTGCAAAGCGCATGGAGAAAAGAGGCGTCGTCGATAATGAAGTTGTGAGAGTACAGGAATCGAAAAGAAGAAAAGAGTTCGACAAGGCAAAACTGGACAAAGAACTGAGAAAGTTCTTGAGTACGAAAAGATATGCCAAAGAACAACTCAGGGAACTTGAAAGGGAACTGAAGAGAATACAGGAAGAGGAATCTTACACTCTTGAGAACCTCGAAAAATTAGATAGCACGATCAAATTGTATGACAAGCTGGCAAAGAGGTTTGGACTCACTTCTGAATATCGCAAGAGATTGAATAAGATAGTGGATTTGGTCAAGGAGTATGAAGAACGACTTGCCAAAATTATCGAACCCAAGAAATACTTTGAAAGGTCAACTGAGCTTACTGCAACCGAGCAAATGAGAATAATCTTCAAGATACTAACTGAACAAGAGGAAACCCTCACGAGAGACATAATACTCAAAGACATAGTGGACATGGACCACTTCAGGGATTACATGAAAAGCCTCATACGAGCCTTCAAAACACCGAGCATAATGGGATTTAAGCCCGTCTACAAATCCGATTACATCTGGGTTACTGTGCAGACCCCTCCGAGTCTATGGAGCGAAGACCTCTCACAAGAGGTATACACAGCGCTAGCAGGATATGTTACCAGCGAGGTATCAAGAACAATAACCGTAAGGGTGGTCGAATCTCGGGATCCATGGACAACAAGAATTCTCGTTGTGGGTGGTAGAGGAAAGCCAGAAGACCTTGAGGCATATGACGAAATGCAACTGCTGTATAGTAAGTCTAGCGATTTCGAGAGGCGTCTCTCTCGTTCCTACCTTATCGAGCATGGAATTACGGCAGGGCAGGTTATTGACGAGATAAACCATAACACAACCAATTCGAAGAAAAAATAAATCGTTAAGAAAGCATGATCTTAAACCGCTGCTAAACTCTTAACGATTTCTTGCCAATCTTCCTCTTTTATTAAGCCTTTTTTGACTATTTGGCTTTTTATTGCGTTCACTTCTTTCTCCATCGAAGTGAACATCTCAGCTAAATCGAACCCTCCCACAAACATTAACACGTCTATTCGATCACTAATATCTTCTACGTAGATGGGTTCAGTTATGTAAATGGATTTGAGGCTGGCTTTTTTCTTGAACCATCTGGCTATTGCTAACTCAATTTTTCCCCTTGGAAATTTGTCCTTAAGTTGAAGAGGCATGCGAAGGAGAACATAGACCACCGATGCACTCGACAGGTCAAACTCTAAAAGAGGATTAAACAAAGTCGTGTTAAGTATATTTTCCAGCGAGCCGTAAATATTGAGACTCGCTCCCATGGTTGATAGAACAGTATACATCTTAACATTAAATGATCTGGACAGCTCAGTGAGTTCTTGAACAAGCGTTTCTTTAGCCATCATCAATTCTAGCATGTAATTTACAATTGTGTTGCCAAATATTTTCGAGCCGTTTCTGTTGACTCCCGCGTAGCTTTCAAGAAGGTCCCTGCCTATTAGCAGGACATTTGCGTTGTCCTTAGATGCGCACATTCCCAGTGACCAAAGCGCGTTAAAAAGTGCGTCTGAAGGCTGTACCGTGGAAGGCAATATGGCTAATGCGACCGAATTTTCGTTCCATTCTTTGAACTGCGAAATCAAAGTAGGCAACAAAGCGCTGCCAACACCCTCCCATAAGGATGAAACCATTATGGCTCCATTTAGCCTGTCGACAGGTTTGTTTTTTAAACGCGCAATGAATTCTTCATTTTTTGCAACATTGGGTAAAACATTAAACCAAAAATGCGTATCGATGTTTGCGTCTAAACCGACGATGTTGTATGGGTCAAGACTGGATTGGCTCCATTTAGCAATCTCCCCCGCGGATTTGTCAATGAAGACAGACAACACGCCATCTGTTTTGCCTGCGAAAGACCCTTTTAGAAGAATCTTTGCGGGATATTCCCCAATGCATATGATCGCTTGGGTAGGTAAAAGCGGCTTTAGTTGAGCCATGTGCTTTTCAATGTTTTCAAGAACTTCCGAATCGGCTTTTGCGCTTTCCATAAGGCTTATCCACAATAACCTTTAAGAAGGGTTTGGTAAAATAAGGTTTTAGGTCATAATAATTGAAAACAGTGAATGACTCAAGCCGTTCTGGCATGCGGGGTTGGTACAGAAAACGGAAGCAAAAAACAAAAGAGAAAGAGAAGAAAAAGCGCACGGTTGAGCCGACACCAATAAGGATTCTTGCGTTTGCGCTTACGCTTGTTAGCATGGGATTGGGGCTATCGCTCATGCCGCTTTTTCCGCAGCCATTGCCTATCTTACTCGCTTTTCTAGTTGCTTTTGTCACGTTCAAATCGCCAAGATTTGGTATGCCCATAGGAACCCTGCTCATTGGGTTAGGTGTGATGTATCATTTGTCCACGATAGATTTCATAGCGATGCTAGGTGAGCCCATAGTTCGTGAAGGCGTGATTGTCGTTTTTATGGCTATATTTATCATAATCCCTATTGTTTTTCGCCGATACAAAGATGCTATCGCTATTGATTTGGGTATTATGGCTGCAATTTTGCTCTTCTTTAATCAAACCTATTATCTTGCTATACCTTTGATTTTGACGTCTGCGGTGCTCTTTAAGAGGAGTTCAGTCTTCACTGTGATATACTATGTTTTGATTTCGGTGCCTTTTCAAATGATGCAGTATCTGAGCTATATCCGGCAAATAAATCAGGTGGATTGGTGGATTACACCTGGCTCTAGCCCGACGGTTTTTGTTCCTCTAAATGGAATTTTCAAAGACATTCAACAGTCTATGCTTCAATTCAGATTATTTGATACATCTCAAGTCACGTCCGCCATAGTCGGGCAGATCAACTCAACTCCTGCTCCCGCGGCCCGCACCTTGGGTACGGTGTTAACCCAATATCTTGATTCTTTTCCCGGCATAGTTCTTTTTCTGGTCATAGTGATCGGTGGTGTTTTTGCCTTTGCTTTCGTAGCGCGCTCATTTGTAAAGAATAGTGCACCAGAGGCGGAGAATCTTCTTCCAGTTATTACAGCGGCAACTGCAACCGTGTTATTCTTCCTTTTTCTCGGCGCTCTCCAAGGTCCCTTAGCCTTCAGGGCTGAAATCGATGGGGTAAAAATCTTAATTGCCACTTTCACGGCTGTGGTGCTCACGATACCTTCAGCTTTTATCAATTATTCGCCAAAGCAAAGAGCAACTGTTGAAATGATCTTAGGAAAGGCGCGAGAACTAATGACGAAACTGCAGGTTTTTGAAGATTCGCTGAATAAGGTCAAGAGCACTATTCCTGTCGTGGTTAGTTCTACAGAGGGAAAAATGTTGGTAATCAAAGACAAGCTTGATGATACCCTCAGCAAAAGCTCGGAGAGATTCTTCTCCTCATCTGAATTAGATGCGAAATTCAAGGAACTGGACATCTTAAGCGCCGAGATTGACAGCCTAGTGTCGGAGCTAGACGTTACATTGGAAGAATATCAAGTATTCACTAACTGCGAATTCTCGTCATGGACAGGAAAACTCAGGGACACTGGATTAGAAGTTAAAGTCACCGCGAAAACAGATTTTCAAAGAGGCCTACCTTTGGACATGAGGATAGACAGCATAAAAGAAGTAATAGAAGGAGGTCGGCTTCTTGCCAATGATGCCATTCCAGTTGTTGAACAAATTTATGGCATCATTAGGTCTTTATACGATCCAAGTCTTCCTGAAGAAAGCCAAACATTAACGTTTGCAAAACAAAAACTTGGCGAGAATATTGCTCCTTGGATCGTTGCAGAAGCTCTTTTCACTGCGCTTAACGCTTGGAAGAAACAATACGGTGCTCAGATTTCCAAGTCCGTGGAGAATCTTCAGAACTCTCTAGCGCCCATAGCTAATCTTGGCACTCAAAGTGAACAATTGTTACCAGTCTTAGGCGATAACCTTCCGAAAATGATGGATCTTGCAAAAAGGGCTGAGGACATCAAAGTTGGCATTGAGAAAAGGCCACTCAACGTTGTAAATGTTATGACCATAAGCGATATCTTCCAATCGTCGCTGAGCGTTTCTAAAGATGTACTTTCGATTCTTTATGAAGAGTTGAAGACTAAGGAAGAAGCAATCGACAATCTGCTGCCCACGAAGGATTATTTGTGGGAGAGAAACGTTACTTTGAAGCAACGAATGGAATATGCAATGGAAATAATGTTTGACTCATCAAAGTATAAGCTGAATGAAGTTATGGAGAATCTGCCCAAATCCTTATCCAACATAGACGAGTGCGTTGGAACAATAGCCGCTTACAATGACAAAAAAGAGTTTTTACTTAACTATCCCTTAGCGGAAATAGCTATTGAAGATGCACTTAACAAAAAGAAGCGTATCTCCGCTAAAGACCTTCCGTTTGAACCCAAGTATGCAGAAGAGTATCTCAGGCTGTTCTACAGTCAAAGGTTCAGCGAGTTTTCTTTTGACGATACAAGCATGCTGCTCATGAGGAAAGCGTAAACATGGTTTTCGCTTTCATGTCGAAGAAGAGCCAAGAATGGCTAGCGAGAAGAATAACCAGTTTCAGTTATGCCCGTGTAAGCGATCTTGACGGTGATTGCGTTGAGTGAGATTATCGCTAATTCAGCTCTGGTAATCACTGCAGTATCGCATATAGGGCTGACGTGTATAGTTGTTTATGTGATCGTGAGGCGTATGAAAAAACATCCACATAAAGAAGTTGATGCAAAGCCCGTGCCGAAAGCCAGTCCAAAGAATTTAGATAGGGGTACGTTGGAACTTAGCGACAACACCATCAAGTTTCACCCAGACAAAGGACGCTTCAAGAAGCAGGAAGAAATTGTTAAAGAAATACCACTGGCTGACGTTGAAAATATAGACCGAGTGACCAACGAAATTAGCATAACATGGAAAGGAGTTACTGAAACATTCATAATGCCAAAGGCGGAATTAGCCATAACAATATACGAGCGGATAACTGCGGCTTTGGAAGAACAGAGAAAAATGGTAGAAGATAACGAGGCAGCGAAACAGAAACAGAATGTAGTCACTAAACAATTAATCAGCATTGCCCTAGAGATTGTTGATTCATTATTCAACGTTCTTAGGAGTTTACAGGGGCGGGTTGACGTGAATCGACTGGAGGGTTACTTGGAACATTCTGAAGAAAACGTTAGGGGCTTCACAGACCTAAACGTGGGCACAGTAAACTTGGATTTAACAAAGCTTTCATCAGCAATAAAAGCACACCTTCTGGAAGAAACCCAAAAAGAAATCTACGCCATCTTACGGTCATTGCATGATTATTTCAGCGGATTAGCTTCCCAGAGTGAAGTTGATCAAACCCATCCAAACTACAATGATGCTAAAACAGTAATTCTGGCATATTACACGTTAAACGATATTATCTTAGGCACTATTGTTGGGGATAAGGAAATTGGAAAAGAAAGAAACGCGCTTGTGATGATGCTAGACGACTTATCAAAGGGAACGGCTTCAAAAATAGATATTGATGCGATCAAAGACGCTATAAACAAATTAGTCAAGGAGAAAGGACAGGAAAGCGTTATTGAGGAAAACAGAGCGGTGTTCAAGCAGCAACTAAAAGAACTCTTAACCGCGTGACTTCTAAGCATTTGCGTTTAGCCTGAACCTTAACAGGTCAATTCCCACTTTCATTGCATCGCGAAAAAGCTTAATTCCGCTTGGCTCGCTCTTTTTTCTGGTTTCAACCCATTCCACTCCAACTTCTATCAGTGGAAAACCCAGCTTCTTGCACCGCAAGATCATTTCTGTGTCAAAAAAAAATCCGTCTGACTTGCAATTATCTCGTAGAGCTTCTGCAACTTCATGACTCATCGCCTTGAAGCCGCACTGGTGGTCATGTACGCCGTCAAGAAAAAGTGCTCTTGCAAGCAGATTATAAGTTAAGCTGAATAAGGTTCTGGAGAAAGATCTCTTCACTCTGGAGCCTTTAACGTGCCGAGAGCCAATGGCCATTCCCCGATGCTCTTTGGCCAACTGCACAATTCGGGGCAGATACCTGAGGCTCGTAGACAAGTCAACATCCATGAAAACAATAACGTCGCCTTTAGCTGAGCTGAGCGCCTTCTTGATGGCTTTTCCTTTGCCTAAACGAACAGGCGAATGCAAAAAGCTCAGGTTGGGATTACTCTCCGCTAGAGTCGCCACGATGCGGTCTGTGCCATCTGTGCTTCCATCCTCAGCGACAATGATCTCATAGGAACCTGAAAAGGAACTTACTGCTTGCTCAACGTCTTTGACGCACTGTTCAATTCTCAAGGCCTCATTGTAGGCGGGTAACAAAATCGAAATTTCCTTTTCAGGCCTTGCACTTTTCAAAGACTCACCGCTTTCCCTGCATCAGAAAATTCAATGCTGCTTAATCATAAATGACTTTTGTATCTTCACTTTAAACCAACAGCAAAATCGGCTTTCACCGCTACTATATCCTTTTTTAGAAGTTCTCCTTAATTCATTTTCCTAAAGAAGGCGACTAGAACATCACATCGTCAACCAATTCAGGCAATGTGTTGCTGCCGTTTGGAAGTGCTCGCACTGAGGGTTTTCGATCGTGGCTCAAGAAGGAACCCAACAAATGGCGATTGCTACTATTTCTCTTCATGGCGATCTATGCTTTTGCGTTGTTGTATAATTTGGGGTACATGTCGATTCAATGGGACGAGATTCCCCATTTGTACGGGTCGCAACTTTTAGTCCGCGGACAATTGCGGGAGTACATGGCAACTTACGGTTATTATCCGCCTCTATACGACATAGTAGCCACAGGTTACTTCCAAATATTCGGAGTCAGCGCCGCTTCAGGACGATTAGTTGCCGTGACGTTTTCTCTCCTTTCAATATGGATCGTGTTTGAATTTGCCAATCGAACGTACGGACCAAAAATCGCGTTGGTTTCAAGCATCCTTCTCGGCTCAATGCCGGGTTTCTTTTGGGTTTCAAGAATGACTATGCTGGAAACGATGCTGGTGTTCTTTTTTTCACTCTCAATGTTCTTTTTCTTCAATTGGATACGCGTGCACAAAGACAAGGCGTTAATCTTGAGCTGCTTCGCATTAGGCGTAGGTTTTCTTGCAAAGTATCAAATCGCGGTTGCAGGCATAATCATGATAGCCAGCATCCTGATCCTATGCAGAGACAGACTACGCGCAAACCTAACTAAATTTCTAATAGTGCCCATAATAGCCATAGCGATTGTCGTACCGTGGCTTGTAATACTCTACCAGATGAACGGCGTATCAAAATTTGGAGAACTGCTATATGTGGTTCAAGAAGGCGGTCAAGACAGGGCGTTGTACAGCAGACGATTTCCTGCGCCCATATTCTATCTTATAGAGATGACGTGGCCCTTCCCTGACGTTCCCGTCCACCCTATCTCCCTGCCAATCTACATCCTTGGTTTGCTCGGGCTCGGTCTGTGGGCATACAGAAGAAAAACCGAGGACAAGTTCTTTCTCATATGGTTCATCACCGTTTACGTTTTCTTTACGTTGATTCCTAACAAGCAATGGCGCTACGTGACACCGCTTTTTCCTGTGTTGGCGATTTCCGCCGCAAGTTTCATCATGCTTGCTTACGGCAAAGCGGCAGAAGCTTGGAAAAAGAAACAGATAAGCTTAAACAAGAAGCGCGCCCTCAAAGTTGCCGCTGGGCTTTTCATAATTCTTGCAGCAACCGCGGTTGTTTACAGCGGCAACGACGCGTACCAGATGGTGGCGAGAGACCAAATTCACATACCCATCGAAGAAGCAACAAACTATGCGGCTGATCGCATGAACCAAAACGAGTCGATAATGGTTGTGTGCGCCACTAACTTTTACAATCGTGATATGGTGAAGTTTTATTTGCAAGCTTATGAATTCAGACAAAACCAAGTGTTCCAGTATCCAGAATTGCCTGTTGACGCGTTTAAACCCAACTTCGACGTGAACGAGTTGATTTCATTGTGTGAAGAGCATAACGTAAAATATGCGTTTCTCTACGCGTATGGAGGCGATTTCCCGTATTTCAACACGACCTTGACGGCAATGGATGTTTACCAAAAACTTCTCAATTGTAGCAGGTTTACTGATGAGTATAGGGTTCCCGTTGGAAACAGCTCGCGCGCTATCGCCATATTCTCTTTCGCGTAAGCACTGCACAGCTTGTTTATTGGATTTCGAGAAACTCGAAGCCTGTTTCTTTGTCTACAGCCCTGCGGGCGACGGTGCCTAACAGCTCTATCACCACCACTTCGCCTATACGCCAGACATCAACGCCCATGCGCACACAACCAGTAACAGTCTCCTCGTTTCTTCCGAAGCTTGCGTGCATATGCAGCTTCGGCTTTCCTTCCTCATCTGCAAAAATTGTTCCCACACCGCAAGCTTCATGCACTCCGCTGAGAAGCGTAACCATAGGTTCTGGAGGAAGCGCAGAGCCGTCTTTGGGACCGACAACAACGCGGCCTTTGTCTTTCACGCCGCCTAAAAAGAAACAAAGTGCGCTGGAAATTTGGTTCTCCACTGCGAACGATTCAAGAACATCGGGAAGATGATCCCCATCATGCAATCTTAACACGAAAACCCGTCCGAGTTTCGCTTCGGTAAACTGCATTGTTCAACCTCTCATCCTGAAACTTAAGGGGGTTGAAAGGAAATCTAGTATAAAAACGATTTCAAGCTGCACCAATGCAACGTCTCTAAAAAATGAATAGATATAAAGTCTGAGGAATTTGCGTTTTGCTACATTCTTTTAAGGTAGAGGGGTTTGTCAGCGTCTTCTTTTCTTTTTTCCAGAGGCATATCTGAGTTGCCGCTGTTCGTTACGGTGACAGCGTGTTCTCTTATCGAGTTTAGTTGAAGCGGAATTTCCGCGTATATCTCAAGTTTTGCTTTTGATTTGCGGGGCATTTTTATCTCCTTTTATTCTCGCAGAGAACACAAGTATAGCAAGACTTAATAAACGTTTTGAACGAACTGTAGCATCCCAAAACAAAAAAGTCTTCACAAAACTGAACCGAAGCGTTAAAGGGTGATCTCATCGTGAAAAACGGTCATTTTTCCAGACGTCGGCTGTGTCGCTGTAGCCGCGTTTTTCCCAAAAGCCCAACTCTTTCTTGGATGTGAAACGTACATGCGTGACCCATAAAGCGCTCTTATAGGCGTATTTGCTTGGAACAATCAGCCGCAGCGGAAAGCCTAAGCCTTCCTCTAGCTCTTTTCCGTCAAGTTTGTAGGCTAACAGAACATCATCGCCTGCCAGCTCGTTTAGAGTTAACGAAGTAGTGTAGCCATCAGCGCACTCGAAGGTTGCGAACTTGGTTGTTTCCATGGGTTTAACCAAGTTAGCTATGTCTTTGAAGTGCACGCCTTCCCATTTGCAGTTGAGTACGCTCCAGCCTTCAACGCAGTGGAAGTCGCTGGTGGACACGGTTTTTGGAAGCTTCAAAACGTTATCCCAGCTGAGCGTCACTGGATTTGCCACTTCGCCATCTACGATTAATCTGTAAGTTTTCAGGTTTATCTTGGGGTTTGAATGCGTAATGCCTGGGTGGTCTATTCCCCATCTTAGAATCCGCTTTATGGGAGTTTGGCCAGGCGGGAGTTTTTTCTCAGTTTGACTTTTAGAAGACATGAGAACCCAGTAGCAACTTGCTGAACGGGGAAAATAAAGTTTGCTAGCAGCCCTTTTGCAAATCTCACTGGCAAGTTTCCCTGATATAAAATACAGAATAGAAGAAATTGATAGTCTTGGAAACTCATTCAAAGGCAAGTAATTCTTCAAGCTGTTAGCGCTCGCAAACAATTTTCAGTTAGATTGCGCCATTGCACAACTGGAATTTTTCTCAAGATATGACAGTATAACTTAAACACAGAAAAAAGAGAGAAAGCTACTTAGACCCTCTGAACAGCTTAACATAGTCTAGGTGGCGCAGAAATCACGGATTGGTGATTTATTCTGGCCCTGCCTTAAATAGTGTGAGAGTTGCTCGCACATCGTTGATTCTTGTTATGTTCTCAGTTAGGACTTGTTTGAGTTTGTCCAAGTTTTCTTTTTTCACGCTAAAACAAACATCATAGGCTCCAAACACCATGTGCGCAAATTCTACTCCCTCAACTGCTTTGATTTCCTCCAGCACCTTTTGCACCGAGGAAGGTTCGGTAGTTACACAGACGAAGGCTCTTTGCATTAAAACATCACCAAACGTATAACAACGTTATACACATATTTAAAGAATCCGTATTTATCAGAAATTCAAGTCCAGCCTACAGTTTTGTCAGTAACTATCAAGCGAACTATCCGAGTATGATTCAGATTTTTCTCCAGATATGACAGTATACGCTTAAGTGAAGCCCAACTCCTTCTGAGGATTGCACCCGTGATGTCAATTAGGATTTCTTCAGCACCTTGAGTCTACTAGCCATAGAAAATCTTTTACGCAGAAATTGCTAATATGATTCTGTTGATAGCTTATGAGAGCTTATATGGGTTTAACCTGTAAGGGTGGTTGCTACAACAAGGTTTTAGAGCAGCTTACCGCGATGAATATCCCGATAGGAGACGTTTTTCTGCTTTACGGTCCAATTGATGTGTTAGTCAAATTTGAGGGATTCAATAGTCTAGACGAGTTTGTGAAAAAATGGTTTAACCCTGTTCGCATGGTCGGTGCCGAAGAAAAACTCATCGCGAAGACAACGACATACATCGTGGTGATGGAAGGCCCTACATTTATGGAAGAACCATTTGCATTCATGTTTTTGAGTGTTCAGCCTCGAGACGTGGAACTGGCACAGCAAACACTACTGAAAATTCCCCATGTTATTTCCGCCGACTTTGTATTCGGACCGTGCGATTTAATAGTTCCAGTGCGAGCAAAAAACAACGCAGACCTTGAACAGGTAGTCCGCGCTATTCATTGCGCCGTGTCTGGAATAGAAGAAGCTTATACCACTGTCGTTGCCATGATAAGAATCTAACATTTTGGGTTTGGGTTTGGGATTAAAATTTATTCCAACCAACAAATTTTCTCAAGATATGACAGTATATCTCAAGTTAAGTCACGACGACGGACAACGGTTAAGTGTCTCGGGAAAACTTGATGCGAGAGTAATCCCAGCTTATGTTCAAAACTCTGTTTCGCTAAGCGCTAGCATCGCCCATTCTACCCCGCCATCAGCCTGCTCTTTTTCAGGTAATTCGTGGTTCTACAACAAAGTTCTACCTATAAATAGAGGGGGTATAGTTTTTTCCGAGCACTAGCAGTTCCCTCTCATGCCAACTACTTCACCTGCCTTGCGCTAGGTGCCCTGGAAAAAGCTTGTCAGTTGTTTCTGTTCTATTTCTTCCTTGGCGAAATGGGAGATTTTCACGCCTACTCTGCGAATTTCCAGTTCAGATTCATCTAGGAATTTCTCGAAAAGCTCCTGAACCGTTTTTCTAAGGATTTCCCTGTCGCTTGTGGGGTTATCCAATGTTTGTGATCGGCTTCTAACAGTCAGGTCAGTCATGATGGCGATTATTCCGACTTGTTTGAAGCCGAGTTTTCTCTGAATAAGGTCTTTGTGGATGTCTTCGGTTAGCTGGTTAGTTTTTTCTAAAATAAGCGTCAAGTCGCGCGTATTTTCCTTCAAAGTGCCGATTCGGCTGATAGATTCTGCTTCGCCAGTTTCCTGCACAGGTTCATTGTCAACGCCGTTAGCCGCGTTATGAAAGTATATGCCTATGCTTTTCCCAAAAATCTCCACCAGCCTTTGCACATCATACTTTGCCAAGTCGCCGATAGTCTTGATTCTCAACGTTTCCATTTTCGTGGCTATCTTTCGCCCCACGCCTATTAAGCGGTCAACGGGCAACGATGAGAGGAAAAACGTGACTTCTTCAGGTTTAACAACTGTCAAGCCGTCTGGTTTCTGGCTGTCACAGGCGATTTTGGCGACAAGCTTGTTCGGTCCTACGCCGACGGAAAAAATGATGTTCAACTGGTTCTTTACTTCTTCTTTTATTTTCTGAGCCAAATCCTTTGCGGCTTCAAAGCTTCCCTGAACCCTTTGCGTTACGTCTAGGTACGCTTCGTCTATGCCGACCTGCTCGAAAGCGTCAGCGTAACCTCTGAGTGCCTGCATTATTTTGTCGGAGATTTGCTGGTAAAACTCGTGGTCCACGGGCAGAAAAACCGCTTCGGTGCCTTCCAAACGTTTTTTTGCCAGAAAAAGCGGGATTCCCGATTTTACCCCGTATTTTCTAGCAGAGTAGTTGGCGGTGCTGACGGCTCCGCTGTTTTCGGTGCGGCCTGAATATACGCCGACGACAACGGGTTTGTCTTTGAGGGTGGGATTTCGCAGTTCTTCGCATTGGGCAAAGAAATAGTCCAGATCCACAAGCATTATGACTCTGGCTTGCAATGGCACAGCGTTCACCTCCGTTTAGCGCGTAACAGCCATGAGCCGTCGCAGGCTGCGGTGTTTAGTTGGCTTAGGTTTTCTCTGCAAACGCCGAATTCAATGCCGTTTTTCATGGCTAAGCTGCGGACGTTTTTCATGAGTTTGAGCCTCAATTCTTTTGGCAAGAGTGTGCATCCGCCTATTTTTTCGCCTTGTTCGAAGTAGAGGGGTTTAAGTTTTTCTGCAATGTCAGGCATGGTAATGGCGAATCGTTGCCAGTTGTCAGGCTTCGTCTTGTACGTTGAGCTAGTTATGTGCTTGACGCCGATGCTTGCGAGATCAGCGATAAGGCGCTCGGGTTTGTCGTTTAAGAAGGGGATTACTGGGTCTATGCGCGCTGAGACTGGAATGCCTTTGCTAGTCAAAGCTTCAGCTGTCTTCAGGCGTTCAGTTGGAGTAGGAGCGTGCGGCTCGATCAGTTTTGCTGTGTTGCCATCGTCTGTAGTGATGGTTAACGCGACAGTGCATGGAATCTTACTTAGGAGGTCGGTGTCGCGTGTGACGAGGGCGGATTTTGTGATCATCTGGACGCGGCAGTCATGCTGCGCGAGTATTGCCAAGCACATTCGGGTTAAGCCCGTTTCAGCCTCTATGCGCGGGTAGGGGTCGGAGGAATTAGCGATGGAAACGGTTTCGCCTTTCAGCTTTGCAGCTTCTCGCTGTAAGTTGCGAAGTAAGCTTTTTTTGGGTCTGCAACTGGCAAAGCGGGGAATGTAGCTTGACGCGTAGCAGTAAACGCACGCGTGATCGCATCCCGTGTACGGGTTAAAAGTTAACTTAGGCGGACACGTGCATAGGCTGGAACGCCAAGGATCAAACCGTGTAATTAATGGCACCAAGCTTCACTGAGAATACACTGTGGCTGAGGGCAGACAAAAACCATTCGCCCTTGATTTAGTTTTACCCGTATTTTGCTGCTTTTGTAGTGGCACGTTTTCTAAATATGCGTTTGCCAATGACTATGAACTCCCAGTAGTGCGTTTACTCTTTTGTCCAGTCGATTTGTGATTATCTTACTTGGGTTTTAACAAAGATTGGGAATAGCTCAAGAGTAAACTTATAGATGAGAAGACACAAGATAATAGAAATGGTGACTATGGTCACAAAGATGCTCAAAAAGATGGAAGTTGATTTGGGGTTTATTCACATACCCGCCAAAAATAGAGTGGAACTTATAGGGAACACCTCAACTCCATTTAATACCAAGTTGAACGATGTGCCTGCAAAAGTCGACAAATATGGACGACTTTGGTCAGAATATTTGAAGGATAGATATCCCGTTGACACGCAAGTAACAATAAGCAAGAACAATGGTGGCTTTCAGATTACGGCAAAAGAGCACCAAGAAAATGCGGTTGGTTCGATTCCAGTTGGTTCCCAACAAAACACTTCAGTGATCACAAATACTGTAAACGAAAAGATAGTGGAAGAAACAATGTCGCTGGAGTTGGACAAAATTTACTTAGGTGACTGCGCGGAAGTACTAAAGATAATTCCAGACGGAAAAATCGACCTCATAGTGACTTCGCCCCCATATGCAGATAACCGAAAATCGACCTATGGTGGCGTTCCAATTAAAACGTACGTGAAGTGGTTTCTTCCTATTTCACTTGAACTTAAGCGAGTGCTTAGTCCAACTGGTTCATTCATTTTGAACATTAAAGAACGTGCTGTAAATGGCGAAAGGCAAACTTATGTTATTGAGCTTATCCTTGAAATGAAAAAACAAGGTTGGCTTTGGACTGAAGAATACATTTGGCATAAGAAAAACTGCTACCCCGGAAAATGGGTTAATCGTTTTCGAGATGCTTGGGAGCGCTGTCTACAATTCAACAAACAAAAAAAATTCAAAATGCTTCAGAAAGAAGTTATGGTGCCGATGGGTAAATGGAAGGATAAGAGACTCTCAAGGTTAAGTGAGACTGACAAAGTGCGTGATGTGTCAAAGGTTGGTAGCGGTTTCGGAAAAAATGTTTCAAATTGGCTTGGGAGAGACCTAGTATATCCCACTAATGTACTGCATTTGGCGACTGAATGCTCAAATCGGCAACACAGTGCAGCTTTTCCCACAGATTTACCTAAGTGGTTTATCAAGTTGTTCACTGAGCATGGAGATATTGTCCTTGACCCTTTCATCGGTTCAGGTACAACAGCATTAGCGGCTCTTGAACTGGGCAGACATTACATTGGAATAGAAAAAATGGAACAATATTACAAATTGGCCCAAGACAAGATCGCAGATTTTTACCGAAAGAATGGTCACCAAATGGAACTGTTAAAGGTGGCGTAAAAATTGGCAACTCTCGACTCAGACAAACTTGAAACCCTAATTAAAAAATGTCTAAATGATTTTCATGAAAGACGAATTGAAAAGCTTAAAAAATTGAGACTTAAACAAGTGCTTAGACGAAAGAATCCCTATCTTTTTAAAGCATTAGGAACAGAACAGGCTTCAGAAATTGTAAAAAAGATTCTTGAAGCATACATTAGTTCATCTGATGAAACAATTTTTGGAAATGTATACTTTGAACAGATAGCTAACAACCTTCCAAATATCACCGTGTCTTCAGGCAAGGGCATTGACCTAATTATCGAAGAGAATAAAGTCGTTCATGCTTATGCTCTCAAATCAGGACCAAATCCGTTTAACTCAAGTGCAAAAGAGCGACAAAACACCGAGTTTTTGGAATTAAAAAGCCGACTTATGAAACTACAGAAACAATTTGACCCCGTTCTCGCCTATGCCTATGGCAGGAGGAATACACCTTCAAGTGGCAAATTCATTTACCGTCAAAGTTCTGGACAAGCCTTCTGGAAAGAGATTACAGGAAATGACGATTTCTACCTCAAACTTATTGAATTAATGAGAAATGAGCCTCTTAAAAAAATGGAAAAGTATAAATCAGATTGGGACGCGACCATAAACAAGTTTACAAAAGAGTTCACTGAAGATTTCTGCTTGGCAGATGGGCACATCAACTGGGAAAAATTAACTCAATTTGTTAGCGCAACTGAACCCCTAAAACTCAAGAAACTAGAAAATAAGCAATGATTTATCAAGATTTGTAAATGTACGTAGGAAATGCAACTGTAAAAAAAATCTAAACTTGGAACAAAATCGTTATTTCTACGCTCAACCGCGCTAAGCATTATGTCAATTTTCCGTTGCTCCTTGTCCATAATCCTTATCCCTTGACTACACCATGCGTTACGGGTGTTCATGCCTAAATTTGCGAATTAATTTGTGAATTTCGTTTGGGTTCATAAAGGGCTTTTCAGTCTTCAGTTTTTCGTGGAGGAGCACACACGAATCGAGCGATTTTAGACTCGCCGTTTTCTCTTGCGGCAGGAGGTGAACAACGGCAAAGCAGCTTAAACGTTAACAAAGGCTATTCTATAAAAGCCCAGTGCACAGGAACCCCAGCATATTTGGAGCCTAATAGCAATAGCATGCAGAAACCTATAGGGGGTCTACCGTATTGGCGCTTTCCTCAACCAAAATCAAATGAAACACTAATTGACTCTATTTATAGAGGGGATATAGCCATTTCCACGCAAACCAGTTCAAACCCTCAAAAACTGAAAACCATCACCAGAAAAACAACGTACAACTTAAACGCAAATCCATACGACGAATTCATAACCATTTTAACCTCTTCGCTGATGAACATAACTCTGGCTTACGCAAAGCAACAAACTTCCTGATCGAACAGAACCAGTTGATATGATGATAAAATCCACCATTGAATCCGTGAATGAAGCATGCATCGACCTCTTCGAGAAGAAAAAAATACGAATTCTACACGCAGACGACGACCCTGAATTCTTAGCAGCTGCAAAACAATGCTTAGAAGAGCAAAATCAGTTTCAAGTCGACACCGCACTGTCCGCTGAAGAAGCCCTAGAAAAACTGAGGAACTCAGAATACGATGCAATCGTAGCCGATTATTACATGCCCGGAAAAAACGGCTTGGAACTTCTGAAAGAGCTGAGGCAAGAAGGAAAAAACGTTCCCTTCATCCTGTTCACGTGCAAAAGCAAAGAGGAAGTCGCCATCGAAGCCGTGAATTCAGGCGTGGAACAGTACATCGACAAACAAGGCAACGCGGAAACAACATACGAAATACTGAAACAAAGCATCTGCAACGCAGTAAAGAGGCAAAGAACAGAAAAACGTTTAAAGGAATCAGAAAATCTTCTCAGCCAAATCACAGATAACATGCAAGACATGCTTTCATTAACCGACGAGAACATGGCTTTTACGTACGCCAGTTCTTCCCATAAGTGGATTTTAGGATACGAACCAAACGAAATGGTTGGAAAGCCTATTCACCAGTATATTCACCCAGACGATCTGGTAGCTGCAATGAAAGTTATTCAAAAAGCTGCAGAGAAACGTTCCGGAGAAAAAATGGAAGTTCGCGTCAAACACGCTGACGGACATTACTTACTGCTAGAAATTCGCGGAAAAGCTTTGACTAACGAAAATGGCCAAATCAAGGGCGCAGTTTTTAATTCTCGCGACATCACAGAACGTAAGAAAGCGGAAGAAAAACTGAGATTTTTGAAAGAATTTAATGAAAGAATAGTTGATTCAATTGGGGACGCTCTTCTTGTAATTGATCCTAACGACTATACGATAAAAAGCGTCAATGAAATAGCATTAAAACAATTGAAGTTAAGAAGAGAAGATCTGATTGGGAAGACTTGCTACGAGATAACTCATCACAGTTTGGCACCTTGTGAATCTCCTCATCATGTTTGTCCAGTTCACGAAATGTTAAAAACCGGCAAAGCCTTCACAGTTGAACACGCGCATGTTGATAAAGACAACAACGAAATACGTGTGGAAGTTTCTGCCCATCCTGTGAGAAACCAGAAAGGAAACATAATCCAAGTACTCCACTTCGCGAAGGACATCACAGAGCGCAAAAGAAACTACGAAAAAATTGGTTTTCAAGCTCGTTTGTTGAATGCTGTGGGACAAGCCATCATAGCTACAGACCTTAAGGGAAACATTACATACTGGAACCACGCGGCTGAACAGCTTTACGGCTGGACAGAAACGGAAGTGCTAGGCCGCAACATCGTGAATGTCACTCCTGCAGAAACTTCAAAGGAGCAAGCAGAAAATATACTTAAGAAGCTAATCGCGGGAGAATCTTGGTCAGGCGAGTTTCTTGCTGAGCGCCGTGATGGCACGCCTTTTCCAGCCATTGTAACGGATGCGCCGATTACTAATGATAAAGGAGAGTTCATCGGAATCATTGGCATTTCAACGGACATAACTGAGCAAAAGTGGATGCAAGAAGTTTTGGGAGAAGCAATCACAAAAGTGGCAGAGCTTAATGAAAAACTGCGCGTGGTTGAGAGCTTAACCAGGCATGATCTTCGAAACAAGCTTTCCGCGTTAAATGGCAGAGTCTATATACTGAAGAAACGATGCGGCGAAAATCAGGAAACCCAGCAACATCTCAGAGATATTGAATTAGTCGCTCAGCAAATGTTGAAAATTCTGGAATTTGAAAGAATATACACGCAGGTGGGTGCGGAAGAGCTTGAGTACATTAATGTGGAGCAGCATCTCACTGAAGCGATTTCGCTGTTCTCAGACCTGAAGGGCGCCAAAGTGATTAATGATTGCCATGGATTGACAGTGTTTGCTGATTCTCTGTTGAGGCAGTTATTCTATAATTTAATTGATAACTCGTTGAAGTATGGCAAGAAAATCAGCAAAATCAGAGTACACTACGAGGTGGAAAAAAATCAGGTGAAGCTAATTTATGACGATGACGGAGTGGGAATACCTGAGGAGATAAGGAATAATCTTTTCAGTGAAGGTTTTGGGAAAGGCACAGGTTATGGGCTTTACTTGATTAAGCGGATATGCGAAGCTTACGGTTGGACGATAGCGGAAACAGGTAAGCAGGGTCAAGGTGTGCAGTTTACTATGGTTATACCTGAAAAGGGCAAGGAGGGCAAGAGAAACTACGAGATCAGCTAAGCGCTGGTCTGATGTGTTCTGCGGAACTTTAGCCCCCTTATTTATAGGTTGAATTCTTGAGTGATTGGTGTGTTATTCGGCGGATTGACTGCAAGGTTGGCTATTTTCTGCGTTTATAGAATAGACAGCCTGTGACTGCTGCGGTTGCTACAATTATTGCAGTTGCCATCAGATAGTTATATTCTATTGGCAGGCTTGAACCCGGAGAATCTTGTTGAGGCGCTGGTTGGGGTTGGCTGTTTGATGGTGGAGTAACTAGGGAAGTGGTTGATTGATTTCTTGATTCCGGGGTGTATGATTGCTGCGGCGGCGTTAGAATGTGCTTCGGTGTCGGTGGCGATGCGGCAATTGGTGATTGAGGTTCTGGGACTGGAGCGTTTGTTTGTGATATTGTAGTGATCATGCGCGGCGTTCGTGTTGATTTTGGTCCTATTTTTGACATTTTAGTTCATTTTTCCAGAGGATTTTGTTTTCGGAATCTGAATTGCAAATCCTAGCAATCTATATTTAGTTTTCATAACTGTTATTACGCTTAACGCCAAACTCGAAATAAGTGAGCAGCGAATGAGCAAATGCAGCATTCTGACTAACGTCAAGAGGTTTGACATCTTCACGGAAAGCGCGACTCAAGCATCTGGATTCCGGAGGAATACACGGTGTACGAGCTAGTGCATATTGTTGCGGGCCTAATTGACTTTTCTTTTGGAGTTTTTCTGAGTTACCACGCTCTGAGAGCATTAATGGCACTCCATGAAAGCCCCGAGGTGTTGAAAACTCAAAGAAAGATATGGTTGCCCATTTTGATAGGAATGATACTTGTCGCCATTTCAGGTCTATTTCACCTTGTTGACCACACTTTCTACTCGGATCCCTTGACAGAGTTGCTCCATGAGGTCACTTTGGTTGCAGGGCTTCCGTTTCTTGCGGTTGCCGTATTCAGATATTCGCGAATGCAGACAGAATACAATAGAATGAAACGTGAAGCCGTCAAGAAAACTGAAAGAGGGTGATTGCTTGGTTTATGTTGCCCAGATCTTTGACATAGTGACTATGACCATGTCGGCGGTACTCCTTTTCATGTCATTATGGCTTTGGAGGTTCTTTAGGAGGGGCATCATGGATAAAATGTGCAGGATGCTCATAATCGCAGCTGTCTTCCTGCTATTGAGCTCTGTCTTCTGCTTTACAATGATGCTCATGGAGAGTAGCGAGTGGCTGCTTGCATTCCACGAGATCCTCAATTCTCTAGGGATCGTGCTGTTAACATACTCTATCTATCTGCTTTACTTGGCATGGAGCAAACTAGGAAAACCACGATAGACGCACTGCAATTATCTAACCACGTATCTAACCCACATTTTGTATGCATAGTGGTCGACGTTAGCCCACATTAATTCGAATGGAAAACAATCAAGACCAGTGGGCCGGCGTAGCGCGGAACTGAATAGTTGCAGTGCCCTTGTCGAGTCCAGCCGTGTTAAGTAAAAGTGCAAGGTTCACTCCACCCCAATTACCACTGGTTACAATTAGGCCATAACAATAAAGGTCAGCGTTCACGGTGCTTTTGGGCATGGCGGCGAGGTTGTTCAGGGACAGATTAAGATAGTTATTGTTAGATCCGTTTACTATCAATGTCCATTCTGAATCGCTGGTTACGGGTGGCACTGGCGACAGTGGAAAACTTTCCGATAACTCCCATTAAAGAAATGGACGTTAATCCTAAGGATATTGCCAGCAGCGATTTTTGGAAAAGGCTTTTTTTCAATTAAGCTTTCCTTTGATACGGTTTTATAATTAAATATGACATGTGTCATTCTCTTAAGCTTTTTGCGGCATTAGGAACAGTTACAATGGACAAGAATCAGTTTAATCTGTTCGGGAATCTCCTGTTCTGTGGATGCTCGCAGGCACGCCAGAAAAAAGAAGAGCGGAAATTCAGGTCTATTATTTGCGGTAATCCTTTAGTGGCGCCAGTGGTATGGTGAAAGTTTCGAGGACACCCTCTACTAAGCGGATTCTGTCTCCGACAAAATGCAAGGCATTCTCGTTGGTGTCTGCTTGAAACAGAACAGCGAAATCCCATTGGCCAAAGACTTGATATGCCTCCTCAAGTTTCACGCCTTCCATTGGTTCTTCGCCAAATTCCATCAGGGGTTCATACAGTTTTGCAGCCATATTAGGACTTAGTTTGATCATTAGCAAATATTTCTGAATAGATTTTTTCATGACAATCACCTGAGAACAATTCTGTAAAGGCACTTCCCACTAAAAAACGTGACGGATAAAAATTCTAATCCAACCAATTTCAACGACTAAAAAGTAGCAGAAATAACTATGAGAGGCAGTATACACGATCCAGAGCATGGGCATTCTTAGAAGCAGAATAAAGGCAAGTAGTAGAAAGCAAGTCATTGTAGGGTAAGTATATCGGAATCGAGTGTAGGGTTCAATAGGTCGAAACCTAATTTAGCCATCGAAAAATTACTTATAAAACGTATGCACAATTTGTCAGCGATTTCGAAGTGCTTTTGGCAGAAAAAACTTCGAAGGATGAAGAACAAACTTATAAAGAGATAAAAGAGACCTGATAAAGCAAGTTGACCTTGAAGCTGTTTTCAGTTTCTGCTTTCAAGAGAGGAAAATCTAAATGCGAGTGCTCCACTGAATATACCGAGTTAAGAGTTGAACGTCATGACTGAAAAAGTTAGAGAAGACCCAGTTAAAATGCACAAAGAAGCCAACACTATAATGGACGCTGGAAAATACTCGGAAGCAAAAGACCTCTTCCTAAGAACCGCTGAGCTTTACCGCAAATCGCAGAACTACTTTGACGCCACAACCATGTACTACAAAGCAGGAGAATGCAGCTTCGCGCTGAAAGAATACGAGAAGGCAATAGAGCACTTCACAAAGTCCGCTGAACTTTCCTTTGAAAAAGGGTTTGACAGGTTCGGCGTCAGCGCACTCGAATACGTAAGAGACTGCCAAAAAGCGTTAGGAAACAACAAAGAAGTCGCAGAACTGGAGAAGAAAATCAAAGAAGTCAAGGCAAAACTCGAAAGCACCTTCTAAACCGCTTGCACTGCAAACGACGAAATCGTCTTTTTTTATGGCAACGCACTCATTCAAGGAATTAATTAATAAACAGCCTAAACCACCATTCTAACAGCATAATTCTAGGAAACCAACCATGCCCACACTCTTCAAATCTCTCGCTGAGCTTCTCGAAAAAATAGAAAGCACCAAAAAACGACTCCAAATAATAGACTTGACAGCCGACCTTCTGCGAAAGCTGGAACCTGAGGAAATAGAACCAGCAATATCAATGATTCTCGGCAGACCCTTCCCAAAATACAGTCCAAAAACCCTAGACGTGAGCTGGACAACCCTAAGCGCGATACTCCAAAGAACAGCCAGTGTTGACTGGAACGCTTTCCGCGAAGCATTCAGCAGCACAGGCGACATAGGCTCGGCAACAAAAACGGTTTTCGAAAAAACCAAAATGAAAAAGCAAGCCCTCCTTGTGGAAAAAGCGTTCACAATAACAGAAGTCCGAAGCATGCTGGAAGCCATAGCCGAAACCACAGGTTCTGGTTCAAGAGAAAAAAAAGAACGCTTAGTCACTGCGCTCTTAAGCCAAGCATCACCTGTCGAAGCCAAATACTTGTTAAAAATTTTAATCGGTGAAATGCGCACAGGTCTCCACGAAGGCTTAATGGAGCAAGCCGTCGCACGCGCTTTCGAAATTCCATTGCCAACCGTGCAGAAGACAAGCATGGCTTTAGGAGACATAGGAGAAGTAGCTGCCACAGCCAAAACAGAAGGCAAAGAAGCCTTATCACAAGTACGCTTCAGAGTTTTCAGGCCCGTTGAACTCATGCTAGCTCAGATGGCACAAGACGTTGACAATGCCCTATCCGAACATGCCGGTAAAACAGCATTTGAGTACAAGTACGACGGAGCAAGAGTCCAAATCCACAAACAAAGCGGAGAAGTCCGCGTTTTCAGCAGAAGACTAACAGACGTAACGCACAGTCTGCCCGAGATTGTTGAAACCGTGAAAAAAAACGTCAATGCAGACGAGGCAATACTTGAAGGTGAAGTCATCGCCGTTGACAACGCTGGCTACCCGATTCCTTTTCAGCATTTGATGCGCAGGTTCAAGCGAGTTCACCAAATCCAACGGATGACTGAGAAAATTCCCGTCAGACTTTACCTATTTGATATATTCTACCTCAACGGAAAAAGCCTAATCTCGCTTCCGTACCAGCAGCGCAGGCAAATTCTAGCCGAAAACTCTGGAGATATACCACTGACCAAGCAGATTATCACCGACAAAAAGGAGCAAGCGGAAAAATTTCTCCGAGAAGCCATTAATGCGGGACATGAGGGGCTCATGGCAAAAAAACTCGATAGCCCTTACACGCCTAGAACTCGGGGAAAACGCTGGCTTAAGATAAAACCCGTGCTGGAACCCTTAGATCTGGTCATAACTGCGGCTGAGTACGGTTACGGACGGAGACACGGTTGGCTTTCAGACTATTACCTCGCCGCACGCGACGCTGCGACAGGCGAGTTTCTGACAGTGGGCAAGACGTTTAAGGGATTGACAGACGCAGAAATCATCGAGATAACCAAGCGTCTTAAAGAGTTAATCGTGAATGTCGAGGGTAATCGAGTTGTGGTTCTTCCGAGAATTGTTGTTGAAGTGGTGTATAATGAGGTTCAGAAAAGCCAAAAATACAAGAGCGAAATGGCGTTGCGGTTCGCTCGCATAAGCCGCATAAGAGATGACAAAGGTCCAGAAGACGCAGACACTATAGCGAAGGTAAGGAAAATTTATGATAGGCAGTTTGCGAAAAAAGGCAGATACACGGCTGATTAAGATTCTAGGATGATGCTGTCAGGGTTTGTTTTGCGGTAGTGTTCGTTCTGTTGTGTGATTTTTTGTCTATACCCCCTCTATAAATAGATTCAACCAGAACTTAAATTATTCATTTCATTTCGCTCTGTATTATTTTGATTAGTTCTTTCGAGTCCGCTATTGTGTTTTTGGCTACCTGGAAAGGTTGCTTAGAAAGCGAAAGTGAACAAACATTCCCTGTTTATCGCTTGCGTTTTTTGAAGTAGAGGAGCAAACCTATGCCTATTATTGCACCTAAGGCTCCAAAAGCAGTTGCGACTCTGAAGTCGTTAATGCGTGCGTCCACTCGTCCAAAACGATATTACCCACCTTGAGCGTAGTCACAACCACTACATCATTCAGAGCAGTGCTTATTGTAGTGTATGCCCTGCCTATAATTTCCCGACTCTCCCCTGCATTGAGCCTATCAATCAGCGTTATATCTCCATCCCCAATCTCGGCACCTGTAGCCTTATTAGCCAATCTTACAGCTAAGATTAATCCGCTTAAGGGAACAACATCGTTGTTCTGAACAGTGACGTTTACGGAATGTACAAGGGTCAAACCAACTATAGGATTGAAACCCCCTATCCATTTAAAAGCCGTAATCTTCACGCTGAGATGACTTCTGACAGCGAGTTGATATGTGAAATCAGTTAGTCGGTCTTGTTGTTCACGGTTTTCAAGTTGAAGGTCACTGAGTTGGTGTTGTAAATCACTGGTTTGGTTTTGCAGCTCACTGTTCTCTATCTTTACTTCACTAATCTGGCTTTGCACGTCACTAATTTGATAATTGACTAACCATGTGGCAAGAGTCAAGGAAATAATAACAATAAGAACTATGCTTAGAGTGATTTTTTTGTTCATTTTAACTCAACCATTTCTTTTTTGTGTTTGCGTTTCTTGAAGTAGACCAGAAGACCTATGCCAATGACAGCTACTGAAGCTCCAGAAGCAGTTGCGACAAATGCTGTTGGGAAGGGAACTTCTACGCTGAAATAGATTGTTTCAGAAGCACCAATGTGTCCAGCAATGTCAGTTGCATAAACCGTTATGTTACGCTCTCCATTGGACAAGCCAGTCAAGGTTATGTTTCCAGCACCCGTCACATTATTCTGTCCATCCAAGCTGTAGGTGATTTGCGAAACTGATTCGTTCACAATGAAGTTTAATGGAATATCGGATGTGTCGTATGTTTTATTCTCTAAAGAAAGAATGGAGACTTTCGGAGTAGTAGTGTCCACAGTGAAATTGATTATCCAGAAGTTACTTATGGCGAAATCGTATACATAACTGACTTTACCCACCGCTATAGCGGACCCTCCCAGATAAAAGCCTCTTTCAGTCGCATAGATTGTTATGCTATGACTTCCATCAGGTATATTTGTCAGGTTGCGAGAAAAGCCGATTGAGGTTTGGTAATTTGTATAGTCGCTCGTTATGTAAGCAATGGTTTTGTCTTTCAACCAACTTGCTGTTTTTTCTTGCAACCAACTTGTTTCACAGTATACAAGGGGTAAATATG
>Ga0315289_10002532_pt1 | contig 27947 bp, 28 predicted proteins | sample YL17G11_40_MG_FD_203452 | JGI IMG/M metagenome (GOLD analysis project Ga0315289, IMG submission 203452) | Sediment microbial communities from Yellowstone Lake, YNP, Wyoming, USA - YL17G11_40 | ecosystem: Environmental > Aquatic > Freshwater > Lake > Sediment | place: USA: Wyoming | collected... | reverse complement strand
GAGGCTATAGGCTTGACGGCGTAAGGATTAGATTCTGAGCCGACGTAGATTTTTCCTACCTGTGAGCTGTCAACGGCTGCATGGATCAGTGCTTGCTTTCCAGCTTCCACGGCGGCTGTTATCGAGTCTTCGTCGATGAAGGGGACTGCTCGCTCCATGTTTCCTTCTTTTATTCTGAACCTTGAGGAGTAGAAGCCGTAGCCCACTATTCCGGGCGACTCATACTCTTTTTTCGGTTTGACAACAACGTATTCTTGGTGCGGGTAGTATTCGTCTGCAAAGGTGAAGGTTAGGGAGATTGTCGGGATGATGTCGCTTTTTTCAACCGAGTAGCGTCTTCTGAACCTAGGGACAACTGGTCTTCCTTCGAGGGCTGAAAAATCTATCTTCTCATCTTTACCTATCATCCGGTCCGTTAGCCTTCCTGGCATGCGAATTTTTCCGTCGTGGAACGAGACTATACCGTATATGTAGTTGCCCAGTTTGATGAACTTGTTCGTGGGTTCATTAACCAGCGTACACGCTTCCAGTTTGCCCTTTTCATAGAACAGGTCTGTGACTGCCATTTTTCCGAAGCTCTTTCTTCCGCAGTTTCCGCAGTAGTCTCTGATTTCAAAATACTCTTTTCCACAGATGGAGCAACGAGTTCCTCTTAGCCTGTCGCCAAGGTAAGAGACTCTTCTTTCGATCGGTTCACTGCTCATTTCCTAGTCTCTCCCCAAAATGTAAACGTAACCTTTGGTGCCGAAGCCTTCAAGCTCAAGCACGCAGCCGTGCCTCAGTTCCTTGTCAGCCTTCGCTTGCCTTTCGCCAGCTTCTCCTCTCAGCTGCTTGAAGATCTCGAAGATCTGTGCGCCGCCTGTAGCGCCCAATGGGTTTCCATCGGCTTTCAGTCCGCCGTTCATGTTGGTGAAAAGTGCTTTTCCATCTATCTCGTAATAACCCTTATACTCTTGACAGCTTTCATGGATGCTTTTCCATGCTTCGCCAGGTTTGCAGAAGCCCATGTCTTCCAGTGAGACCAATTCCATGACGGTTGACTGGTCATAGAGTTCAACGAGTTGAAGGTCTTTCAGGCTTAGCCCGGACGTTTTGAGGGCGTTTTGCATGGCTATTCTGGTTACTATGAAGTGAGTCATGTCTTCTCTTGCTGGAAAGGTCAGGTAATCCGTTGCTGAGGAAGCGCCGAGAACGTAGATCGGCTTGTCTGTTGTTTGTTTGGCTACGTCGTCGCTGGTGAGGATTACCGCAGTGGCACCATCTGATATCGGTGCATAGTCATACAGCCCTAGGGGTTTGCGTGCTTCTTTTCTTGCGTTTAGGACTTGTTCCACTGTGATTCTTCTCTGATATTGGGCGTATTCGTTTTTTGTTGCGTGTAGGTGGTTTTTGACTGATATCTGTGCTAGGGCGAGGTTCAGTTTTTCCAAGTTCGCGCCTGTTATGCCATGTTTCCTGATGTAGGCTCTCAGCATCAGCTCATGGTTTGCTTCGGGCGTGCATCCTGCGTAGTAGCTCCATGGGTCTTCCAGAAGCATTAGATCATCGCGGATCTTGTCCCATCGGTCAGTCATTTTCTCTATGCCGCCGACCAGGACGGTTTTGTGTTTGCCTGCTTTGATGGCGTTGCAGGCGATTGACAAGGCTGAGCCGAATGAGCGTGTTACCTCCATTGGAACGTGAAGCTCCGTCAATTCTGAAAGAAAGCCTTCTTCAAGTCCAAGCTTGTTTGTGATCGGGAGAAAGTAGTCTGACAGATAGCAGGCTTCTAGGTCTCTACGTTCGATGTTTGCTTCCACTGAAGCCTTGAGCCATGATTCCTCGATGAGTTTTTCAGGCTCTTTCTCGTAGTGCTCCCCAAACTTTGTTCTCCCAGCAGCTATGATGGCTGGACAAATCTCCATTTTTCCAAACATCCTTTTCAATCAGTTAGCAATATCGCTTCTACAATGACTTTTAAGCGTTTGCCAAATCAATGCTGAAGAAGGCTCGTTAATGTTTTAGAAGATCTTGCTCTCGAAGACACTGCCTCCCCCTCCGCCTATATAGGTTGAACTGGCACATGGCGACTTAAAGTACAAAAGGCTTAAGTTTCGTCGTGCCCTTCAGTCCTTCTCGGATGATGAGACCGAGAGTCAATAGAGCTTCGGCTGTGATGTGACTCGACGGGCAAACTGACATCAGCTTCTACGGAAAACTTATCAGTAGAGAACACGAATCAGAAAGGAAAAATCAAGAGCGTTTAACCGAAATTGGCGGAGAAAGCTTGCCTAAATCGAAGATTACGGAGAATTTGGACAGACTTTCATCGAACAAGGCTGTCAAGTACGCGATCTACTCAGCTGCTGTAGTCGTCTTCTTTGCGCTGATCTTGTTGCCGCCGATTCTCGGAATAATCATAAAATGGGACACAATGGGACAAGTTCTCAGCAATCAGGAAATCGTATCGCGCTCACTTGCTGCTGTCAGTAACTCGTTTGTTGTTGCTCTTATTGTTTCGGCTTTGGATGTTGCAACTGGTGTACCGATGGCATGGCTTATCACTCGAGGAAAATCTAAGTGGCTAAATGTACTCGACACCCTTTCTGACATTCCCTTCATCATCCCGACAACTGCTCTAGGTTATTCACTGCTTTTGTTCTGGAATCAACCAGAAGGCATCTCCTCTCTGTTTGGCAGCTCGCTTGTCTCACCCGGCTGGCTGCTGGTAATGCTACTGCACTTCACTTTTTCTTTGCCAGTTGTGGTAAGAGTCGTGGTTGGTGCATTGCTTGACTATAAGAAAGAGTATGAGAATGCCTCTAGAACTCTTGGCGCCCCGCCATTCATGGCGGCAAGAACAGTCACGTTTCCAATCATCAAGCCATCCTTGATTGCGGCTTTCGTCCTTGCCTTTGCAAGATCGCTTTCCGAAACTGGAGCGACGCTAATGGTTGCCGGAGTATTCGAGAATGGCCCAGTTTTCATCCAGAACATGAAAACTTTGTACGGGGCTGAGAGCGCCCTTTATGAAGGCTCAGCTGTCTTCGCGAGTTTCCTACTCATAACCATCGCATGCGCAATCTTCATGGTTATCCGAACTATCGGGCCGAGGCTGAGACTGCCGCTGAAGAGATTTTGGCCTACCTTTGAGAGAAAACTCAGCTACTCAAAGGCTGAAACCTCAAGAAACAGCGTCACGCTCGTGATCTTCTTTGCCATAGTGCTTGTTCCGTCTCTTTTTGTTGCCTTGCCCGCTTTTCAAGCAGTCTTCACCGATGCATTGCCCAAATCAATTTATGGCGTCGGCATCTGGGGAGAATACTGGCAAAGTCTTCTGCTCTCATACCTTCTTGGAGCCATCGTAACCTTCTTGAACATCATAATAGGATTGCCCATGGCGATTCTTATAGCCAGAAAAAAACTCGGAGTATTGCCCTCAGCGATTATGGACATTCTTGTAAACATCCCTTTGATCGTTCCTTCGATTGCGTTGGGCTTTTCGCTGAAGATCTTCTGGAAGCAGAACTTCGCGTTCATACCTGAAATGCTGTTGCTTGTCTTTGCTCACCTAGCAATCACCTATCCCTACTTCGTCAGAGCAATGTCCGCGGCCGTTGAAAGAATAGGAGTTGACTTGGAAGAAGCATCCAGAACGCTCGGAGCCAAGCCCATGGGTGTTTTCAGAACCATAATCTTGCCCTTAACCAAATACTCTATCCTCTCAGGCGCAATAATGGTCTTCACACGAAGCGTCAGCGAAACAGGTGCGACTGTAGCAGTAGTTTCAACCTTACGCACGGCTCCCGTGGTTCTTGTCGACTGGGTTCCAAGACTTGGCAAACAGATCAAATATGCCACCCCATTAGAAATCGGATTGGGCTGCGGCTTCCTGATTCTATTCTCTTTCGTTATTCTCCTGACGCTGAGGCTCATCACAAAAGGAAAAGGAAGATACTAGCATGGTTAATATAGTGCCAACGATTTACCCAATAGCCTCACGTACTCACAGACAACGTACGGAGGAGGACTGACAATGCCAGACGTCCGCGTGGTGAACGTCACCAAGAAGTTCGGCAAGCTTATCGCTGCCAACAACGTCAGCCTCCACATAAAAGACATGGAGTACTTCGCGCTACTCGGACCAAGCGGATGCGGGAAAACAACTTTGCTCAGACTTATTGCAGGATTGATAAAACCTGACAGCGGCGATATCTACATTGGAGACAAACTTGTCAATGATGTCCCACCAGAAGACAGAGACATAGGCTTTGTCTTCCAGACCTTTGCCTTGTTCCCTCACATGAACGCTTGGAATAATGTGACCTATGGGCCAAGAGTCAAAGGTTTCGATATGAAGAAAGCAGAGGTAATCGGGCACGAAGTCCTCGAAATGGTTAAGCTCCACGAGCGACTTGACGCTTTTCCGAACGAACTTAGCGGCGGCATGATGCAAAGAACAGCAGTTGCCAGAGCCTTAGCCGCAGGCGCCAAGCTTCTGCTTTTGGACGAACCACTTGGTCAACTTGATGCAAAAGTAAGAAACGAGATAAGGTACGAGATTCGAAGAATGGCCAAAGACCTTGGACTCACCGCCATACATGTAACTCATGACCAATCAGAAGCCATGGCAATATCAGATAAAATCGCCGTCATGAAAAAGGGAACTATCGTACAGGTGGGATCGCCCCAAGAGCTCTACATGAATCCTTCGAACATTTTCGTTGCTCACTTCATAGGCGAGTCAAACTTCTTGGAGGGTTTTGTCTCCGGCATAGAAGGTAAAGAGAAGACGATGGAGTTGCGGGGTAGCATAAGGGTCCAAGCACTTAACGATGACGTGAAGAAGGGAGATAGGGTAGTTCTGGCTGTCAGGCCGGAAACGTTCAGAATTGAGCATGGGGAACAGAAAGAAATCAACTCCATGCGTGGCGCGATTGAACATGTGACTTTTGAAGGAACAAACATACGTTACGATGTCAGGCTTGAAAACGAAGACTCGGTCGTAGTGGTTAAACCTTCGATGACTGAGGAATGGTTTAACATGGGCGAGAAGGTAAGTGTCAGCTTTCCGCCTGAGAAAGCGCACATATTCGCATATCCAGACAAAGGATTGAAGGAGGAAATAGCAGTTGAGTGAGTTGATAAAGTGGTTTGAAAAGCGAAGAGAAACCAAGGCGCTTGCGACCGTTCAGAGACACCTGGCTTTGACGACGGGGATCGTTGGAGACTTGGAGAAAGCATTGACGGCTGCAGTTCAAAAAGACGAGAAAGAAATGCACAACTGCATCGAACGGGTTACGGCTGGCGAAAAAGAGGCAGACGCGCTGCGCAGAAGCGTAATGGATGACATCTCAAAAGGAGAACTCTCACCGATGGACAGAGAAGACTTGATGGATCTCGTCAAGAGAGTGGATATGGTGGCTGATTGGAGCCGCGAATCCACGCGGGTGTTGGGGGCAATTCCGATGGAGTACGTTCCAGAACCAATAAAGAAGGCCCTGTTAGAAATGTTCAAGAACGTTAAGGAATGTGCGTTTGCGGTTCAGAGATGCGTCAACAAAATGATGACCAAATCTCAAGAAGCGCTTCAAGCAGCCGACACGGTGGAACGTGAAGAAGAAAAGGTTGACGACTTGCACGAGAAGGCAAGAATACTGATAGGCAGGGAGGATTTGCCACGGGCAGGAGTAGCAGTGTTAATAAGCCAGCTTTTTGAAGCAATAGAACAGATCGCGGATTCGTGCGAGGACGTATCGGACCAAGTGAGAATCATAATGGTCAGAAAGTAAGGTGAAAGGGCAATGATGGAAACCAAAGTGGACATATCAGAGCTGAAAAGTGAAGGCTCAGACCTGATCAAGGAACTGGCAGACTTCCTGAAAGAAAAAACCAAAGCAGAGGTTGAAACTGCAACAAACGACCTCACCGTGAAAGGCGAAGGCAAAATGGCTTCCCGAGTCTACTTGCGCGTGCTTCTGCGGAAATTTCTGCATGCACAAGGGCTGAGAGAGTACTTCAGAGTGATCGGCGGAAAAGAGAACGCACTCGTAGTCAAAGAGATAAAACTCGCAGAAGAAGAATAACCCCCCTTCTATATATACCTAGGATTCAGATGCAGGCTACTGGGGACCTACGCTCGATCCTGAGAGCGAATGCTTGACTTTTCCGTTCTTGTTCAAAAAGACATCAATTGTCAATTGAGAGTTCCATAGGCAAAGCCTGCCTACAGATGAACGTGACGTGAGATGCATGAACGTGACAGGTTGCACGGGGGTTTTCAGTCCAGTCATGACTTCTCGGCATTCCTAGTAGGCAGAGTCGGATTTGCGCCCACACCAGCTCGCATTATCTCCAGCGACTGTCTCTGTCTTCTGTTCAGCCCGTGGTCGTTATCGGCAGGAGCGGATAGGTTAAATCTGTGTATGGTTCTTGCTTTTTGTGGGTTTCAAAGTGTGTCACAGCGTGAAGGCAGACCCCACAGTTGAAATCGTCGATGCGGCTGAGAATCCTGAATTTGAGGGATACCTTCACAGATGCCTGTTTCATAGTTGGAAGGACAGATACAGAAGCCGTTTTCGTAAGAGAAGTGTCACCTCTTATGATCATCGTCATGAGTACTTGAAGCGCGCGATTCCAAAGGGTTTTCACAAGAAGATGTTGATCTTCGAAGGAGACCAAGTGGGCACAATTGAGTATGCGCCTACCGCGGGTTCTGGTCTTCCTATAATCGGTGAAAATGCTGTCGTAATGAACTGCATATGGGTGCAGAGAAGGGCTCAAGGGCACAGCTTCGGAAAGCAGTTGCTGAAAGCCATGATTGAAAGCGAAAAAAGAGCCTCTGGCTTTGCTACCATAGCCCTCGAGAATTATTGGGGTCCGTACTTCAGGAAGAGCGAAATAGAGAGCCTTGGTTTTGAATCTGTGAAGTCGATTAGAGTCAGACACAAAACAAAAAACAGGAAGAGATGCTTCAAGCTGCATCTTATGTGGTTGCCCGTAACTAGAGATTCAGAACCCCCTATATGGAATGAGTCGAAACTTCTGGAAGGGGTATGCTTCTGTCGAGGGCACTCATTGTTTCATGATAGACATCTTACGCCTCATCAAAGACTTAAGCTGAGAGAGGTTCTCGAAAAATGCTGATCCAACACGTCGTGGAGTTTAGCTGTTACCGCGAGGTGAGATTTGAACTTGCAACCAAGTGCAGATTGCGCGACTGAAGGTGTTGAAAATGGGCAAAACTTAAATCGCCCTCTTGTTTCTCACGCCTCTAAAGGTGGGACGCTTGGATGGTTCAATGCGCAAGCCTGCGCGAGGGTATCCTGAAGTCATAGTACGATTGCCAGAAGCGGACATTCAGTTCAAAGGTATTAGAGCTCGGGTTCTGCAGGGCGAGAAACATCAATTGGTTTTCTTTGAAATGGAGCCTTCTGCACAGGTGCCAGAGCACTGTCATGATTATGATCAATGGGGAATGATGATAGAAGGAAGAATGGAATTAACCATCAATGGCGAAACAAGAACCATCGAGAAAGGCGATGAATACGTCATCCCTGCCCAAGCAAAACACTATGCAAAGTTTCCTTGCAGGTCTAGAGTAATGGATCTCTTCTCCGAGAAAAGCAGATACAAGACCAAATCATCCAGATGACCAGTTCTCAAAAGCTATTCTAAGAGAATCTGAAGTGATTGGTTTGTACTCAGCTGGACACGTGGGTTTGGTTCTTGGTGGACAAGGTGGATTTCAAATCCGTGCGCTCCTGGTTATTGTTCATTTCTGATTATGAAGAATATGCCGATCAAAATCAAGATTGCGCCAAATGCAAAAAGAGGCGCTGGGATTTCAGCGAACAATGCTATGCCTAGGATGGTTGCGCCTATTGGTTCAAGCAATGCCATAGTTGCGGTTTCGAAAGATTTCAGGTTTGAAAGCGAAGAGAAATAGAGCGTGTGAGCTGCCGCAGTCGGCAGTATGCCCAAGCCCACAAGGAAGAGTCCTAGGAGTAGATCTGACGGAAACGTCAAGAACCTGCCTGCAAACGGCAAGCTCAAAACTCCCACGATTAGGGCAGTCAAAAGATAGATCGGCGTCATGATAGACAGCACATTCATTTGCTGCCTTATCCTTCGACCGTAGTTGAGATAGAATGCTTCAACGAGCGCAGCCAGAACAGCTTCCAGATCGCCCTTCAGACTTGGAGAATAACCTACTCTAGGGGTAGCTTGCCCAGCAATTGTGGTTTCCGCATAGGCGATAATGCACGCGCCTAGGAACGAAACTGTCAAGCCGACAACTGCGAACCGCGAGGGCTTCACCTTGAAAATGCTGCTCGAAACGAGCATTGAGAAGATGGGTGTTATGTTGACGAGAACGGTTGCATTCAATATAGTAGTGTCTTTCACGGCCGATATGAAGAATATAAAATGAAGCCCTAGCAAAGCGCTGAGAAAAACGAGGTCTTTGAGGTTCTTCCGTGCGAAGTGAAAGTCAAGCGGCTTTTTCAGGAGAATCGAGAGTGCAGCCAAAACCAAGCATGCCACAATCAGTCGCCAGAAGGATATGGAAAACGAGTCCAGCTCCTGCAAATATCGTATAAAGATCGCCGCTGTTCCGAACAGGGTTCCAGCAGCTATGCCTTCAGTAAGCGCCAGCTTCCTCGTTCTTTCATGCATCTTCTTGCCCTTTACAAGCTAACAAACAGAAGGCTGGTTCGCTTATAAGCACGCCATCGAACGACGAGTAACCTCTGTCGCCTGATCGCCCACAAGTCTTTTACTTGCACACAGACAAGTGTAATTGCATTCAGAGAACTGGAGGATGCAAACGCCACATGAATACTGAAGAGATCATGAAGTTGTCGCTTAAACTTGCGCGACTAGATACCGTGCCAGAGGACAGCGCAATCTACGTGAAGGGGAGAGGAATCCAAAAGGTGCTTTTCGGCATTGACGCAGGCGTTCCTGAACTCCTGCTCGCAAAACAGTCGGGCTACGATGCTGTCATAGCGCACCATCCAGCAGGCGGAACCGCGGTCATAAGCTTTCACGAAGTGTTCAAACGTCACATTCAGCAAATGGTCAGAGCCGGGATCCCGCAGGAAAAAGCGAAGAAAATCGTGAGCAGAAAACTTGAACAACTGGAGCTTGACGGACACACGAGAAACTACGATCATGCGCTTGATGTGGCTCGCCTTCTGAAGATGCCTTACATGAACATTCACACGCCGCTTGATGAGGTTGGAAGAAGGATAATGAGCGAACAGATCGAAAGCCAGACAAAGAAAAACCTCACAGTGGGTGATGTGGTTGCCGCGCTAGACAAGCTGCCCGAATTCAAGAATGCCACCACCAAGATTAAGATCAGGCTTGGAAAAGCTGACAACGCCGCGGGAAAGGTTGTTGTGTCGCATGGAGCAGGAACCAACGGGGGTTATGACATTGCCAAAGCCTACTTCGAGCACGGCATAGGAACAGTCGTATACATTCACGTGAGCCCTGCTGACTTGGAGAAGCTGAAAGCCGAAAACAAGGGAAACCTCATCGTGACAGGGCACGTGGCAAGCGATTCCGTGGGCATAAATCCATTCATCCGCGAACTTCAACAACAAGGAATTTCAGCAACAACAGTCGGAGTCGTTCCGGGCTAGGAGAAAGAATCGGAAAATGAAGTTTGCGTGCTACCGAGACAAAGAAAGAGTCAGCTACGGTGCCATACAAACCGACGCTGTAGTCTGTTTGCCTGATCTCGCGAGGCAAAAGAAAACAAAGCTTCCGGCAGAACTGGAAAGTCTGGTGGCTTCAGGACGAAAGCCTGTTGAAGAAGCAGAGAGACTGCTTGAGACCGCAACAGCAAAAGAGATCAAATATGCTTCAAGATCAATCAGTGAAGTGCGTCTGTTGGCACCGGTTCGAAAGCCTGGCAAAATCATCTGCCTAGGCCTGAACTATCGAGATCATGCAGCCGAGCAGAAAGTTACTGTGCCCGAAGAACCCGTTATCTTCATGAAGCCCCGAACAGCAATAATCGGACCGAAAGATAACATAGTCAAACCGAGCTTCGTCAACCAGCTTGACTACGAAGCTGAACTGGCAGTAGTCATAGGAAAGAAGACCAAGAACGTCTCACTGGCAGAAGCCATGACATATGTTTTCGGCTACACCATTCTTAACGATGTATCTGCCCGAGACATCCAGTTCAAAGACAAACAGTGGACCAGAGGAAAAAGCTTTGACACTTTCGCCCCAATCGGCCCCTGGGTTGTATCGGCCGAAGAGCTTCAAGACACTTCTGACCTGCACATTCGCACATGGGTCAACGATGAGATCAGACAAGACTCATCCACGAAGAACATGGTTTTCAATGTGGAGGAGATAGTACATCAACTGAGCAGAGTAATGACGCTGGAACCATGCGATGTGATTGCCACGGGTACGCCTGCAGGAGTCGGGTTTGCTTTCAAGCCTCAGCCAAAGTTCCTTCAAGCTGGTGATAAGGTAAAGATTGAGATCGAGGGAATAGGCACTCTAGAGAATATGGTAGTTGATGATGCGCATCATGGCGTGTAACCTGCTCCAAGCCTAAGAAAGTGGATTGAACATCTGAATTCTGATTTCATAAAACATAACTTCTCATGCAAGCGACAATCATGTTTGGGATAGTATGAAGTTTTTAACAAAACAAAAGACATCAGGCACCACTAAATGCGTCAAATGCAATCAGCGCGAAGCCACAAAAGACGACCAAATGTGTAATCACTGTCGCTTCTCGCTTGTGCTGGATAGCATCGCCCAACCTGCACAGTAGCATAGGCTAACGTAAACCTGACAGTGAAGTATCCTGAACCGTACGCTCAGCTTGAGCTTTAGACAGGTCTGAAGCTTTCCTTAAGCAGTTCCCTTATTTCTTCAACCTCAGCCTCGTCTGCTTCCAAAGCTTTTTTCTTCGCTTTCTCAATTCGCTCGCTACGGACATCAGCTTCCTGATTGTACTCGTCAACGCCTTTGTTCGTTTGATTTATGACTAGTTTGACCCATTCGAGCTTCTCTTTCAAGTCTGTTGGTGGAGTGATGAGTCTCAGCTTGTCGCCGATTGGGAAGATTTTCCTGTCCCATATATGTCTGCTGGATTTCCATTCACGGTCAAATATGTCTTGCCAAACGTGGTCTGGGGCAGAATCTAGAGGAAGATCGATTATGTAAGCTCCGTGGAAATAGTGATCTGGCCGTATGTGTACTGAGTTGACATCGACTTTCTGTTTGAGTTTGACCTTTTTGGCTAGTTCCTTCACGTGTACTCCCAATTGCTAAACGATGTTTGGTGCTTAAAAATTCTGTGCTAGGAAGGAAACAGGCTTTCATCTCTCAACTGAAGCCCTACTCACGGCAACTTCCTTCTCAAGTCTGATCACATGTTCAGCCTTCTCCGCAAAAGCTTCGCTATGCGTGACTGCAATGATCTGTTCGATTGCCTTGAACCGGGATATGGCTTCGGCAAGGCGGTCTATCGAGCCGTCCTCTCTGCCAAGGCTCTCGGTTGGTTCATCAAGCAACAACAGGCTCAAACCATGCCCAGTTCTGGACTGCATGATCAGCTGGCCCAGCCCCATGCGATAGGCAAAAGCAAGAAATGTACGTTCGCCGCCCGAGAGATTTGAGACTTCACGTTCAACGCCGCTTTCGCTTTTTACGAAGGGCGAGTACGTCTCGTCAATCAGTATGTTCAGGAACGGGCCTTCTCCGCCTACAAGGTTGTCGAGTATCTGTTGGACGAAGTTGCGTAGGACTTTCACGAATTCTGCCCGTAGCTTGGGTTGAATGTTCCTGTAGGCATCGCGCATTGTACTGATGATCTCAACGAGCTTCACTATTCGCTCCATGCGCTCAATCTTCTGCTGAGCTGTATCAATTCTTTCTTTTGTCTCGTCCAAGCGTTTCGTTAGGTCTGTTTTGCGGTTTTCTTTCGTTTTCAGATCAGATTCCAAGACATAGTATTGCTTGAATGCCCGTTCTCTTCGTGCTTTGGCTGTCTCTAGCTCTGATAAGTCAAGTCTGCTGATCTCGGTCTGAACATTGGCAAGCTCTGCACGGGCTTCACCTTGCAGCCTCTGTTTTTCTTGAAGTTCGCTTGAGAGATCATCACGTGATTTTGACTCATCATCCAAGCGAGACTTCAGGTCTTCATTTCTGAGCATCAACTTTTGCATGTCCGAGACTACTGCGTTTGCTCTATTCTTCAAGGACTGAAGCTCGTCAATCTCGCGCTGCAGCCTACTTGTGTCCTTCTGGAAAGAGCTGTTCTCTTCCAAGATCCTCTGCGTCAAGCCGTTTTTATATTCCTCGGAAAGCGATTGCAGACACAGTGGACAGCGGTTCTCGGTTGTCAGCTGGGTGTTTCTCTTCTGGTTTTCTCGCATCGCTCTCGATGCTGCTTCTTGCTCGCCCTTGAGATTCGAGATTTGGTTGTCAAAAGTGGTCAAGTACGTTCGAAGCTCGTCTAGGGGTTGGTCAGGTGATATCCCAATCTGTCTAAGCTCGGCTTTGTAGGAATCTACTTGCTTGTTTGCGGTGTCCAGACGCTGCTCAAGATTTTGTATGATGGTTTCTTTGCCTTTAATCTTGGCTGCTAATGAAGCTGATGCTGCTTCCAGGTTTCTCAAGTCTGCAAGCGTTTGAGTCTCCTTTCTCCTGAGATCTTCGACGAAGGCTTTTACCTCTTCTAGCCTGCTGAGATCGGAATCAGCCTCTTCCAGAGCTTTCTTTGATGAAACAAGCTTTTTCTGTGCTTCTTCAATCTGCATTTCGATGAGCGAGAACTCTTCAATTACTCGATTGTATTCGCTGTTGAGTTTCTCCATTCCTGTGACATCTGGGTCTTTCTCGTACGCCTTTCTTTCTCCTTCATACTCCTTCTGGTAGCCTGCTATGTTGCTCCATGCTTCCTCATAATCTGACAGCTCGAACAGCTCGTCCAGACGTTTCTGCCTCTCACGTGGCGCAGCATCCAGAAGCTGTTTCAGATGCTCCTGTCTGACCCACACTATTTCCCTGAAAAGCTCCTTGTCCAATCCAGTTATTGACTTGAACTGCTCGGCTACAGCGTCGCCCTTCAGGCTTGCAATAAGTGTTTCATCTTCGAAAAACTTCAGTTCCTCAAAGTCCTGGCCTATGCTCTTTCCTCGCCTCTTCAGTCCTCGGCACATCTTGTAGCTCTTCCCATTCTGAACAAACTGAACTGTCACCTTTCCGCTGTTTGTGTCTTCACGCAGCAGATACTCGAAGCTTCTTCCAATAGGGTCGCCGAACAAGGCGAAGTCTATGGCCAAGAGAATGCTTGATTTTCCGCAGCCCACTCCGCCCACAAGACAGTTGAACCCTCTTGAGAACGGCACAGTGGAGAGTTCATGTGAACGGATGTTTTCTAGCTGCACGATTTCGATTCTCATTGCAGAAGCGCCTCCAAGGCCTGCTTCACGTTTTCTTCGTCTTTCTTGGTTAAGGGTTCAATCAGGCTGATGGCTGTCCGTGCTATTCTTTCGGCTTCTTCGCGGCTGTGACGTTCCGAGAAGATCTGCAGGAAGTATTCGAAGGTCTTCGTTTTCAAGTCCTTGAACTCGCTTTCGAATATGGATCGAACTATCTCTTCGGATACTTGGCTTTCGCGTAGCAAGACCACAGGATGCACCAGCAACGCTTTTTCAGCGGCAGTCCGTATCCGTGCAATGTCTACTTCAGAGCGGCTTGCTTCGGCAGGTAGCACGCCCTTCAACACGGGTACGATGATCACGCCTTCCTGATCGGCTTCTTTGACAAGCTGCATCGTGCGCTCAGTGATCTTCGAAGGGCTTAGCCCCATGAAATCCTGCTCCAGAATGACAAACCTTCGAGGCGACTCAAGCTCCACGAATTCCGCTGAAGCCTTGCCCTTCGCGTCAACTCCAACATGGTAAAAGCCCTTCGGATTTTGAGCTTCCTGATAGTCGACGGTTTCTACACACCCGCTATAGACTAGTAGGCCGGTTTTGAATTTCTCTTTATAAGTCTCGTGAACGTGTCCTGCGGCGTAGTAGTCGAAGCCTTCGGGAATAAGCTCAGGCGGAACCTCAGCCTCAATGTAAGGTGGTTTGACGTTTGGCAGGTCCACGGCCATGTGCAATACAAAAATGTTGAACAGGGATGGGTCAGGCGTGGGCTTGTTCTGTTCCATGAATGCTGGAAGCAGCTCCTCAGTCCTGTGTCTAGTTCTGAAGTTTGGAACTCCATAAACGTAGCAACATTCAGGTTTCCGCCAGCATGCCCCCTCATACTTCGGCAGATGATAGATCAGCCCCGCACTGTCCAACGGGTTAAGAATGGTGCCAGTCACGACATTGGGCGCTGAGTCATGCGAACCATCAACCGTCAAAACGGGAATGCCAGCTTCACGCAAGCGACTGAAATTCCTGATAGCTTTCTCCAACGTGACGTTCGATGGACGCGCTTGATGAAACAGATCTCCAGCTATGATCATGAAGTCAGGTTTCATATCAATTGCTTTGTCAACCAGTTCCTGAAAGACCTTCTCAAAGTCCTCACGCCTAGCTTCCAAGCCGTATTGTGAATAACCCAAATGCAGATCTGCTGCATGAATAAAGCTGAAGGCTTTCAAATGCTGCCCTGCTCCCTTGCGTTGCGTCGTTACGTCTTAACTCACTCTAAATATCGGTTCTATCCTGTATTTATCGCTTCGACCAGTCAGACTTCTCCGACTTCGGCAGAAACATATAAACGACAAAATCGTTCTAGTCCTTGAAAGGTTCGTGCGGATACAGATGAGGTGTGAAGTGTGTCATCAAGAGATATTCTTGCCGTTCAGATGTCAGTACTGCGGCGGCTACTTCTGTTCCGCACATCGTCTGCCCGAAAGCCACAACTGCCCACGGATAGGACTTGCACGAATGCCCAAGCAAGAAGCCAAACCCATTGTCACTCAAAACCAAGGAGGATATGAATATTCAGTCACGTATTTGCCGGTTGACAAAGCCAGAAAGGTATTGCGCTTCAGCGACAAAGAAATTCTCCACTTATCAATAGCGGCTTTACTGGTCACTGGTGTCGGCTTGTCCCTTTTTGGTTTCCAAAACATTCTCGCCGCAGACCCTGTTGCACTATCGATATTTGTTGTTGCTTTGGTCGTGTCTTTTTTCGCGCATGAAATGGCACACAAGCTGACTGCACAGAAAAGAGGACTTTGGGCAGAGTTCAGGTTGACGCTTATAGGAGCGGCTTTAACTCTCCTATCCACAGTTGCACCATTTTTCAAGATCATATCTCCTGGAGCGGTTATGGTCGGCGGGATGGCTGGCTCAGAAAGCATAGGAAGAATCTCGATAGCAGGTCCGATAACTAACATTGCGCTCTCCACAGTATTCATGTTGGCCGCGGCTGTAGCACCACAAGGCACCTCGACCGCTTGGGTTCTCATGCTCTGTGCTGGTTTCAACGCTTGGATTGCTCTCTTCAACTTGATTCCGTTCGGAATGCTTGACGGCTTCAAAGTGTTCCTGTGGAACAAGGCAATCTGGGCTTTAGTCTTCACAGCAAGCATCGTTTTGACAGCGATCTCGTATGGATTCATCTTGTCAAATGCCTAAAGCTATATATTCTGAGAGACAAGAAATGAAGCCTTGAATAGAACTGAGAACACTTTCTCCTGTGATAGTGATGGTCAGAAGAGACAGGCATGACATTGCCGTTGATATTCTACGGAAGGCAACGCCGGGGAAGAAGAAGACTGAATTAATGTCTGATGTGGGCCTCTCTTACCTGCAGACCAAGCAGTATTTGGACCTGCTAGTGGAGAAAGGGTTGCTTGAGGTTGACGAGCGACGGTGTCTCAAGACTACAAAGAAGGGTATAGCGTTCTTGGAAAGATGCAGTGAATGCTTGCTGTTCCCTTGGGAAAAGCAGAAAAGAAAGCCCTAAACGGTTAGAGAAGCTCTATTGTCACGTGCACTTCTTCAGGAACGCGTATGCGCATGATTCGCCTCATGACGCGTTCTTCAGCGTCTATATCGATGAGACGTTTGTGGATTCGCATTTCCCACCTGTCCCATGTTGCAGTTCCTTCACCGCAAGGAGACTTCAATACTGGAACCTTCAATCGTTTTGTGGGCAATGGAACTGGCCCATTCATTTTTACGCCTGTTTTCTGGGCGATGCCTTTCAGTTCGTTACATACCTCTTCCAGCTTCGGGTAGTCCGTGCTTGTCAGGCGTATTCTCGCTTTTCTAACCATCGCCCATCAATCCAAACTCTCTGTCGCCAAACAGATTTATTGGTGTTTACCATAGACAATTAACCGCAAATAAAAACCTATCGAAAACGATAGCAACATCGAGCACAATATGGACTGACAAAACGTGACGAACTTGAAGCTTAACGCGAAAGGCATGTTCTTTGACCTTGACGGAACCATAGTTGATTCAAAAAGAGCCTATCTTGAGGCGATCAAAACAACTCTCATCAAACTAGGGCACAATGTGTTTGACAGCGAGCTTGTGTTTGAGGTTCCCAGAAGGTTCGAGCAAAGCATGGCGATGGATGACTTACTCGTCGACATTGACCCGAAGAGGTTTCGAGAAATATACATCACAGCCTATTACGAGGCAACGGGGAAATTCTCGCAACCGTTCCCAAACGTGAGGGAAACGCTGAGAGATCTCTCACGGAAGTCGAAGTTGGCTCTGATCACGAGACGTCGCATGCCGAAAGAGGACGTCATCCGACAAATGGAAAAGTTGAGCCTAGCTGAGTACTTCACGTATGTTGTTACGGGCAATGATACTGCAAATCCGAAGCCTTCGCCGGAACAACTGATGACCTGCGCGAAACATATGAGCTTAGACGTTTGTGAGTGCATAACGGTTGGAGATTCAGTCATTGACATAAGAGCCGGCAAGAACGCAGGAACCCGAACGGTAGCGGTTTTGTCCGGGATTTACTCGTATGAGGAGTTAAAAGCCGAGAATCCAGACTTGATACTGGAAAGCGTTAACCAGCTACCCGTTTTCATCAAATAATCCGTGCAGAATGCTCTATAATATTCCTGAAACTGAAATATAGCTGAAAATTATCGAATAAAGTTATAGAAGCCAACACGAATAAAGCTTAATTAAAGCTTCGCAGCCTATTTTCTATCGGAGAAAGGAGAAGGCTTCGAGACGGGATATCCTATGAACTTCATTGAAATATTGATGTCCGAGAAACTCAAAGACAAGAACCCCATGATGGATATTCTCGGCTCGGATCGCAAGGTTCTGCAGATAGCATGCCAAGACCTGACAAACTTCCTTAAAGTGCACTGGGAACTGATCGGTAAGGAATCAAACGAATGCGAGGTCGTGGATAAGCTGGAGAAGTTCTTCAACGAGAACCGCACGGAACTTGAAGAGTTCTTGGATGTCTGGACGGGAATATGGTTCAAGAAATGGAAGGAACGCGTGAAGCTGCTCATCGGAAACGAAAACGCTAGCCGCTGGAACAAGGCCACGAAAACCTTGAACAACGCCGAACCGTTGTGGAACAAGCTTACAAATCGGAAGGAAATAGAGGAAATCGTTACTCTCACGCTCATCAGAAGCGGGGAAATCTGCGGAACGTCAATCCTTGCAGAGAACCTTTTGAAAATGGAATTGGGCGAAAAGAAGAGAGAACCTCTCAACGAAAAGGAACACATAATTCACGTAGTCAATAGCACGTTGAGAAAGGCCAGAGAACTTGCCCACAGTCAGGGACCATTGATCTTCGTGAAAGTTGACAAGGGCTACTATCAATCAACCCAATAAACAAGCGGTCTTATCGCAGTCGTTCTCTGTGAACGTTTTTCGTCTGCCAAGAATACCTTCGTATGGTTGTTGTTTCGCCGTAGCCGCAGGCTGCGCATCGCTTCTTTGAAACGTGGTACGCTCTTCTGCCACACCGTCTGCACCGTGTGTGAACGGTTTTGCCTGCGCGTTTTCCAAAAGACGGCGTACCCTTGCCCAACTATTGTCACCTTGGCGGCGGAGAAATCAGAACTACGTTGTCTCCTCTGACTATTATCATTCCAAGCTTTCTTACGTTCTCAGAGGTAGTCGTGTCTTCTGTCTCTTCCAGGACCAAGTTCAGGTGTTGGTCGAATCCTTTGAGCCTTCCGCGCAGACTTTTTCCGCCTTTCAGTCTGACGAGCACGATTCTTCCAAGGTTTTGCTCAAGGATTTCAGTAGTCATTTCGCTCATTCTTGCACACCTTCGTAGCCGTACTATTTTACGCCTTTTATACTTAAAGCTATCACATTTAAACCTATCTAAGTGAAAATCGACATGCCGAATAGGTAGACACCTTAAGGACAGGCGTGGAAACGTTAGGCGTTTCTCGCATTGTTCTTGCTCAAAAAAGGAAAGTGGGGGGGTTTATGGTTTTTCTTCGCCAAAGTGTAAGGCAGTGATGAATATGTCGTCTACGCCTATGTAGCCGTCGCCATTCAAATCATGAATACGGAAGTAACCTGGCTCTCCTAGTTTGTTGCTGAAGTGTGAAGCGACAAGGAAGATGTCGTCGATTCCTACAAATCCATCACCATCTACATCGCCTGGAATACTGCCGAACGGAAACATCAACGGGTAATTGTCTCGATTACTAGCATCAACGAAATATGGTGTATCGCCTATGCCATCGGTCACAGTGTCGTTCTGATATTCTCCGCCAAAGAAGTCTGTGCCATTGTAGTCGCTCCAGTAGTTGCCGCCTGAAGGGTATCCGTCATCCCAAGTGTTAACAGTGCTATCGTAGAATCCTGGGGTCCAGTTGTCGATGAAATTATTGTGCATGAACTTGTTGTTGGAACTGCTTGATTCAAGGTCGATTCCTGGTCCTGAGTTTTTCGATATTGTGTTTTCCGTGACTGTGTTCTGGCTTGATTCGAAGAAGAATATGCCATAATCGTTGTTCATGATGAGGTTTTGATGGAGCGAATTATTGTTTGAGAACCAGAGCCTGATTCCATCATAGATGGCATTGGTGATCGTGTTGTTTGCTATTCTGCATTCTGATGAATAGGCAAGCATTACTCCAATATTGTCCAATCCGTTTCCATCAATAAGGTTGTTTTCTATCGTTGCGTTGATCGAGTTTTCCACATCAACTCCAAGGCTACTGAATATAATCTTGTTTCCAGTTATGATCACGCCATTCGTTGTGTTGATGACGATGTTTGAGAAAGTCCAACCTTCAAAAGTGAAACCGCTTATCTTCACATCATTTGCTTCCACAATCATCGTAGGGTCAATATCGGTTCCATTGAGGACAGTGCTTTCCACGTTTTCTCCAATAAGCGATAGGGTCTTGTCAACCACAATGTGCTCATAGTACGTTCCATTTCTCACAAAGACCGTGTCTCCTGCATTTGCATTGTTTACGGCTTCCTGTATAGTTGGATAATCATCTGGGACAGTAATCGTGCTGGCTTTCGCCGATTGAATGTGGATTGCGAATACTAGCACGTTTGTTAGAAGGGTTGCGATGATTATCAGTACGTAGAAATGCCTTCTCATAGTACACCCAGACATAGCTTATACCTGAAGTTATATTTCAGACTTTTCACTACTTGATTATAGAAGAAGGTTCTATTCTCTCATACTGCGAACTACGAGTCGTAGAATACATAGTGTTGGCAGTTTGGATAAGCCATCTGTGACCAATGAACCATAGTGAGACTTGACCAATAGTGTTCAGATTCGCCTAACCACTGCTCGCAGTTTCTTTTCCGAGAATTGACAGGAAAGTGTTGGGGGAAACAATGAGAACTTTGGCAGGGAAAGTAATCCGAGTTCTCTGGTGTACGAAGTTCTGTTCAAGAGGATGAGGTTTTATACTAAGAGCTATCTCGTCTACAATTGTCTAGGTGAGAATCTGGATGCCAGAAAAGCACAGACGCTATTCCTTGAAGGAGAAGGAGGCAAAAGCGCTTCTTGCAAAGGCTTCTGAGAGGCTTGGACTAGACCTGATTCAGTTCTCAAAAAGCAAGGCCAGTTTTGAGATTGTCGAATCAGATTCGGGAGAGGTTTTCCTGATAAACGGTAAGCCGTTCTTGTTCAAGGCTGGCGACGATGTTTTTCCAACGCTGGTTTTTGATCAGTTCCTAGATTCAGCGCCTCATGTTGTGGTTGACATGGGTGCAATCCCGTACGTGTGCAAAGGTGCTAACGTTATGGCTCCTGGGATTAGGCGTTTTGATGGAAACTTCAGAAAGGGCAGCCTAGTCGTGATTGTGGATGAGAAGCATGGCAAAGCCCTTGCACTAGGCGAGATTCTGTATGATTCAGAAGAAGCGAAGAACGTCAAGCAGGGCCCTGTTGTAAGAAACATCCACTTCGTAAGCGACAAAATCTGGAACCTCATCAAAACCTTGTAGACAAAGAATAGCCTTTGTTGAACCCGCGTTTTAAATCCATAGAATACTTTAATAGCACAGCATTTATTATGGTTTAAAACGCGGAATTAGGAAACGCTTAAACTCTTGAATTGCAGAAAAATAGATGGTTAAGAGAGGAGAAGCTTGCCAGGATTAGGCGGATTACTCCGCAAACCCAAAAAAGAAGAGAAAAAAGAGAAAACAAGCAGCAGTAATTCTGGCAAGACCTACCTGAAGGCTATTCCTCTCCGAGACTTGTCAGATCTTGAAAGCATCAAGAACGAAGTGAAGTCTGGAAATATACTGATTTTGAGAATCACTCCGCTGGCAAGCAAGAGCATCGATGACGTGAAGAGCGCTGTGAATCAGTTATGCGAGTTTGCTGAATCAGTAGGCGGTGACATTGCCAGACTAGGCGAAGAACGCGTTGTCGTTTGTCCTCAGAACGTTAGAGTCTGGCGGGAAAAAACGCCAGTTACAAGTGAGCCTATACCTACAGCAGCCTGAAAGTTTCTAGTAGTGCAGGGGCTACGGCGTCGATTTCGCATCTTCTCGAAAGAAAGTTCGCTATACTCAGGCATTTTGCTCTTTCGCCGTGGCACACGAGAACTCTTTCGGGCTTCGGCTTCAGATGCGTAATGTAGTTAATTATCTGTCTCCTGTCAGAGTGCCCTGAGAAGCCTTCAATAGAATCTACGTGCAGTCGAACCTTGACCACGTCCATTTTGCCCTCGCTGGTCATCATGGCCACCTCGCCCAGGCCTTTCTGGACGCGTCTGCCTAAGGTTCCCTCGATCTGGTAGCTCACAAAGATGACCGTGTTCCTTTCGTCATCGGCAAGGCTCTTGAAATACTCGATGACGGGACCGCCTTCGAGCATTCCAGAAGTCGCCATAATGATACAAGGGTCGCCCTCGATGATCTCCTGCCTGACGTTAGGATGTTCCACAATCGTGAAGTAGTCTGACTGGAACGGGTTGATCCCATCGTGGAGTATGCTTTGACGCACTTCTCTGCCCAAGTATTCTGGGAAAGCCGTGTGAATTGCCGTGGCTTCGGAGATCATGCCTTCAATGAAGACAGGTGTCTCTTTCATCAATCCACGCTTCATGTAACCGTCAAGAACCAGCATTATCTCTTGAGCTCTGCCTACTGCAGGCACAGGAATCAGAACCTTGCCCTTACGCTCCAGCGTATCGTTCACGACTTTGGTCAGATGCTCTTCAGCCTCAACCCGCGAAGGCATCATATCGTCAGGCCCACCGTAAGTGCTCTCAGTTATGACGGTTTCAACGCGCGGAAACTCGGTTGTGGCAGCTTCCAGCAACATCGTCCTAGCGAACTTGTAGTCGCCCGTGTAGACGACATTGTGCAAGCCTTCACCTATGTGCAGGTGAACCATTGACGAACCTAAAATGTGGCCAGCATTGTGCAGAGTCAAGCGAACATCCGGAGCGATGTCTGTCACGATGCCATACCGTAAAGGATTCGTGTGCAAAACGCATTCGCGCACGTCTTTCTGATCATAGTGCGGCGTGGTTCCCTGCTTGCTTGCCACATCCAGATAGTCAAGCTGAAGCAAAGTCATCAAACTGGAAGTCGGTGCTGAACAATAGATAGGCCCATCATACCCGTACTTGTACAGGAACGGTACGAGCCCGCAATGGTCAAGATGAGCGTGGCTTATGATTACGGCATCCAGCGAATCAACCTCAAAGGCTGGATTGTCAAATCGTGGAAAAGCTTCAAACGGTCTTGAAGAACCCGGATTGGTGCCACAATCTAAGAGCACGTTGCTTTCTCTCGTTTGAATAAGGAAAGCTGATCTGCCAACCTCTTGAACGCCGCCGAGAGTCGTGATCCTTACGTCGCCGACGTCGTACATCTTGGGTCTGAAGATCCTCTCGCCGACGGTGCGCAGGATCCTTTCTCTTTCTTTGCTTTCTGAATGAAGATAGTGACGCATGTGAGTGACTATCTTAGAACGCAACGGTGGACTTCTCAAGACTTGGGGGCGCCATCGGGTCTGCTTTATGATCTCCTGAAGAACCGTGCCATTCTTGCCAATGACGAGCCCAGGTTTCTTGGCTTCGATTATGATTTCGCCTAGGCTCGGGTCGAAGTTTATTTCCGTCACTTCAGCTTCGGCTGTTACGATGTCTCGTGCTCTTTTCTCAGCTTCAGTTTCAACAAGCCGCACCGAAGGGTCCGAGCGGATCACTATTCGTTTTCGAATAACATTAACGATTTCTGCGATCAGGTTGCTTTGGTCAACCAGAACTTCAGGTCTCTTCGTGTAAACGGCCAGCGTCGGTCCTTCATACTCTATTCGGGTCACTTCAGCCTCTTTCGGCACGTGCCCCAGAATATACTGGCTGACTTCAACCTTGTCCTTATCAGAGTTTCGAGCCACGACTCTTGCTTCCTCAGTTTGCCAAAAGCTTCTTCTTCTCTTTTTCCGTCAGCTCCCGATAGCCGTTGTCATCGATAACTGAAACGTTGAAGCTGTCGCCTGTCGCAATGTTTCGCTTCATTGCCGCGTCAACTGCCTTGACGACCACGGGCAAGAGCTCGCCTATAGAAACATCCTGCTTATACTTGTCTTCAAGAACGCCCAGTGCCACAGGTGAACCTGAACCTGTCGAAACGTATTTCTCGTCAGTCAACGTGCCAAGCAAATCCAGCCGGAACAGATGCGCTCCCGTGTCGTCCATGCCGCCTAGCAGCACTTCTGTCTCCAAGGGCACGTACCTAGCTGAGAACAAGAGGTTCGCCACGAATCTTGCAGCCGAGCTTACGGAAATCGGTCTGCCATTGTCCAGTCTATAGAGTTGAGCGTTTGCAGTCAAGATGTCCACAACTCTTTGAGCGTCAGCGACTGTTCCTGCAATGGTCATGGCCAAGTGGTCATCTATTTTGTAGACTTTCTTGCCATGCTTATGAGCTACGTACAAGCCCATGCTCACACGTGTGTCCGAGGCCAGAATGACCCCGTCCTTGCATACAACGCCTACGGTTGTAGTGCCTCTCATCGTCAACTTGTCTATTGAATCGTTGTTCATCATGTCATATTCACCGAAAACCTAAACGCATGGAAATACTTCACAAGGAAGTAGCATCATGTAATCATGGTGTGGGATTTATTAATATTACGGTTCAGAGAAACAAGTCAAAATGATGGTTGCCCAAGCAGAAACCGCTTGATTTAAAAGGTCTGAGGCACAAAAGGCTATGGAATTACTTACTACTCTGAACAAAAAACAGTGATCAGGTTTGACCTTGGCATATCACTACATGCAGCTTCCGAGAGAAGTGGTTGTCGGAAATGGCACGATACAGCGCATACCCGAAATCTGCAGAAAACTCGGGTTCACACGATCAGCTCTCGTGATTGCAGGATCGAAGCGGACCTATGAAGTTGCGGGAAAAGCGGTTAAGGAACTACTTGAAGAGAAAAAGATGGAGATCAACACTTTCGTTTTCGAAACCGCGACGATCAAGGATGTTGAAGCTGCGGAAGCGCGAATCAGGGAACTGAAACCTCAGATAGTCTTCGGAGTGGGTGGGGGAACAAGAATAGACATTGCCAAGTGCAGTTCAGCCAGACAAGAGGTCTCATTCATCAGTGTTCCGACGACAGCTTCTCATGATGGGATTGCAAGTCCCTTTTCATCGATCAAGGGTTTTGAGACACCATATTCCGTGGCAGCCCAAGCACCACTGGCGATAATTGCTGACACAGACATAATCATGCAAGCACCTTGGCGCTTTACCATAAGCGGATGCGGCGACGTAGTCTCAAAACTGACGGCGGTAAAGGATTGGAAGCTAGCACATTTGGAGAAAAATGAATACTATGGCGGATATGCTGCGAGCTTAGCTCTGATGAGCGCAAGGCTCGTGATGGAAAATGCCGACTTGATCAGACAGAAAAGCGAAGAAGGCTTGCGGATACTCTTAGAGGCTTTGATCAGTTGTGGTGTATCTATGAGTATTGCTGGAAGCAGCCGACCATGCAGCGGTTCAGAACACATATTCGGACATGCGCTTGAGATGATCAAATCTAATCATGCACTGCATGGCGAAATGTGCGGCGTCGGCACCATAATGATGGCTTACCTGCACCGGGCAAACTGGAGACGGGTGAAGGCGACGCTGAAAGAGCTTGGCGCGCCTACAAATGCTCAGGAACTAGGCGTGGAAAAGGACGATGTTGTAAGAGCTTTGAAGACAGCTGCGTCGATAAGACCTGAGAGGTATACAATATTAAACAAGCTGAACCTGGATCTCGGTGCTTGCGAAAGACTGGCGAAAGCAACCGAAGTTATTTAGAGCTCATGTTTGAGCTACGGATGTGGTTTCCTTCGCAGATTCCTTCTTCTCCGTTTCTTCGGCTTTCTTGGGTTCTGCCTTAAAGGTCTCACTAAATCTGACCGTCGTCATTTCAGGAAGAAATCTTTGAATGTCCAAAGCTATGCCTCTCTTGGCCAGTTGTATCCCCTCGATGTAGAAGGCTTCTTCGGGCATTTCTACGTTGACCGCTTTGGTTTTAACTGAAAGCTCGAATTTGGCTTCGTCCACGGCAGGGGTTCTCCTATGAATCAAGGCACGAACCTTCTCTTCATCCGCCTCAAGCTTCTTCTTGACCGTAACCTCATAGACAAGCGTTTTACCAGCCAATGGTGGATTGAAGTCGAGCAGAACGCGCCCTGCGCCTATTGTGCGGACAGTAGCCATTTTGCCGCCATACTCAATACGCGCCCCGAGGCTGGGAGTTATATCTTTAGCCAACAGATGCTTCAATGGAACACGTTTGACTTTCTCGGGATCTCTGGCGCCGAAAGCCTTGTCCTGAGGTATCTCTACCGAGGCAGTCTTGCCGATGTCCAGCGTCGCTAAGTTTTCGTCGAGGGCTTTCAGAACCCAACTTTCGCCTAGTACGACGAGTTTTGATTCGAATATCTCGCCTTCCTTGTACAGGTGTTCTTTCTTGGCGATGTCTTCGAATGTTGTATCGAAAACCTCGTTTGTTTCCTTGACTCTGGCAATATAATCGATTACTATGAAATCGCCTTTCTGGAAACTCATGAGTATCATCTTCAAGGTTCTGCCATTCAATGTTTTGAACCTCAATAAAAGCTTTCGCTCGCTAGCAGTTTGGAAACACATAAAAGGATTCGGCTGTCTTTATGGAAAGAAAAAGGACTGAGTTGTTGATAGAATGACCCAAGACGTAGGCAAAGGCAATCACAGGGAGGCCTACGTGGGCATCCTTCTCTTGGGAATCGTAAGCCTGCTAGGTGACATCGTATATGAAGGCTCGAGAGGCCTTGTTCCGGATTATCTCAAGTTTTTGGGTGCCACAGCTGTAGTCGTAGGGTTAGTGGGTGGTCTTGGAGACTTCATAGGATACGCATTGAGACTTGTAAGTGGGTTTTTGGTGGATGCAACCCGCGCCTACTGGATTTTCATACTCGTAGGATACGGTCTAATCGCTTCAATCCCCTTATTGGGTATTGCCACGGGCTTGGAAATAGCGATTCTTCTCGTTCTGCTTGAAAGGCTTGGGAAGGCTTTGAGAGCGCCATCTCGAGATACGGTTTTGTCTATTATATCAAGAGGCGTTGGAGCCGGAAAAGCTTTCGGCTTTCATGAGCTTTTGGATCAGATAGGCGCGATCATAGGGCCCGCACTTGTGGCTGTAGCGATGTTCTACAGTAGCAATAATTTTCGTCTCACTTTCAGTTTTCTTCTTATACCATTCATAATGCTTCTGGTTGCTTTGTCTTACACTTACAGAAAGATAGGTTCTAAGACAGCAATTTATGAGCAGAAAAAAACTGGAGAGAGAACAGGAAAGCTTCCAAAACCCTTCTACATCTACACCCTCGCGGTCCTGCTGAACACGATAGGGCTCATACCGTATACGCTCATCCTTTTCAAGGCCGCAGTAATGCTTGATCAGACTCAGCAACAGTGGATGATACCCTTGATTTACGTACTTATACAGGGCGTGGACGCGCCAGCTGCACTACTCTCGGGTTATGCCTTTGACAAGTTCGGAATAAAAGTGTTGATTTTGCCTTTTCTTCTCTCCTTGTTTCCGTCTTTGTTGGCAATGGTCAGTTCTGAACTGACGATGCTCATAGCGGCTGCTGCCATCTTCGGATTAGTGCTAGGAATGCAAGAATCAATCTACCGAGCAGCAGTTGCAGAACTAACTCCCATATCTTCAAGAGGCACAGCTTACGGCATATTCAATACAGCCTATGGCGTAGGTTTCCTGGTCAGTGGCGCAGTATTCGGCTGGATGATTGACAATCAAATTCCCTTTGTACTCACAATCTTCTATGCGTTGGCAATGCAATTTCCAGCAATGATTTCTCTGCTCAGCATTCGGCAAGAAAAAAGAGAAAATTGAAGCGCGAATACTGCCCTATTCTATGCCCCATTTCTTTGTGATCTTCACGAGCAGGAAGATTACAAAGGCCACGATTATGAAAGTTATCAGTGCTACCAAGAAGTCTCCTACACCAAACACCTGTCCAGTATAGCCAGTAGGCGGGTTTCCAGAGGCATCAAAAGTCGTGGAGGGGATTCCAAACTTGAGCGTCGATAGATTGCCAATTCCTGCGCCTGATAATGCCATGCCTATTATTGGCATTATGAAGTCTTTGACAAGCGCTTGCACTAGTGCGCCTAAGTATACACCCATAATGAAAGCCACAGCCAAGCCCATGACCTTGTACTTAGATATGAAATCCATGAACTCTTTCCACAAGCCTTTTGGAGGTGGCGGTGCAGGTGGTGCAGGTTTCGGTTCTAGAAGTGTTCGGATGCGGCGTAATTCTTCAATTATATCTTCATCTTTCGCCATACAATCACTAGACATATGTATTCTGTTGCTGCGTTTATAAGATTTCTTGGGCAGTCGCACAGGCAGCTAAGGTTGGCGTATTTCGGTTATTTGTCAAGACTCAGCTTATGACTTCAGAAAAGTCACTTATCTCTTGACATATATGCAGACGGCTTAGAATCTGATGTTGCGACTATAGCTTCAGGCTTAGTCTAGGCTGAACCTGTCCTGCCCTTCAAGCGAATGCACGATGTGGCCAAGTTAGTCCTTGGCTTCCTCTTTGAAAGAGTGCCCACGCTCAGAGATTTCGGGTATTACTTGCATCGCTTCGTCTATAGCCCTCAGCTTATTCTTGATCTTGCCAAGATACTTCTGGAAGTTCAAGGCTCTAAGTATGGCTATGCCTCTTTCCGTAATTGCGTACGTTGCTTTCTTTCCTGACGTTCGCTCTTCTACTAGATCGTTTTTCATCAGAAACTCCAAGTGTTGCTGAAGGTTGTCACTATCTGTACCGGATTCGTTTGCTATGCACTCGAAGGTTAGCTGTTTACTAACGAGAGCTTCAAGAATGACCTCGTACGTTTCAAGTTTTGACTTGCGCACGCTCTTCTGCCTCTCTTGAAGCTTTTCAGCCATAATAGATAAATCGATTATGAATTCTGAATCCTTATTCGCAAATC
>Ga0315289_10002531_pt1 | contig 27954 bp, 21 predicted proteins | sample YL17G11_40_MG_FD_203452 | JGI IMG/M metagenome (GOLD analysis project Ga0315289, IMG submission 203452) | Sediment microbial communities from Yellowstone Lake, YNP, Wyoming, USA - YL17G11_40 | ecosystem: Environmental > Aquatic > Freshwater > Lake > Sediment | place: USA: Wyoming | collected... | reverse complement strand
CCGCCCCAACTATTGGCAAGATTTAACTTAAAAAGGTAGAACTCTGTAGTCCAAGCTTGAACGCCTGGAGCATGATTGCGGTCAAAATAAACTTCCACGCTATCATCATTTCCCTCGATCGGATCACCATCTAACCAAAGATGGGTATCAGTTGTGGTGTAGGCAAAATAAAAATAAGTATCATCCCAAGCTAAATATAACTTTGAATTAATATTCCAGTCCAGAGCGGCTCCCCAAGATAATGGTGCTACACCATACGACATATCAAAGAATTGAGCATCCATGGGCCAATCAGTTAAGTTTCCGTCGATAGTAAGTGGAGGAATTTTAATAACCAAAACTTGGCTGAATATTGGGAATCCTGTTAGAATGCAAATGCTAAATATGACGAGAAAAGTACATACCTTAAAATATCTCATAATTTAACCTCCTTAATGAATATTGTGAATTTTATAACTACTAAACTAAATAATATTGCCTAATTACCCGCATCTTAATTTGCTGGAGGAATATTTGTCAGTTCCATTTACTGGCTGTGCCTGTTCCACCATACCTGAGTATATCTCCAGCGGATATGGTTCCATTGGTTGAATCATATCCTAAACCATCAGGTAAAGGAGGCATCATCCAATTCAGTTTTTGATCGGGACCCCAGCTTTGCATTTTCCAAACACGAGGAGGTCCATTTTGTCCCCCTGTTGGATCATCATAATAGATTACTCTTATGGCTTTAAGAGGAAAATAAATTTCCGCGTATAAGTAAAGTTTCCAATCTTCAGGGTAGGTACTCCACGGACCAGTCATCAGAGTACTTATAGCAAACGGATCTTTGTAAAGAGATGTTAAATAAGCAATGGGAGTAGTTAAGCGTTTTAAGCGGTCCACCATAGTTGGAAGCCATATACCTGTGTTTGGGTCCGCTGACGGTGGATAATGGTTATAATCAACCAAATAAGTCTCTAAAGCAGTAGCGTAGGTTCTCAAATCAGCCTGCACTCTGGAGACTTTTGATCTTGTTTGAGCTTCTAAAAAATTTGGAACGGCAATTGCTGCAAGAATTGCGATAATTGCAACTACAATAAGAAGTTCAATAAGCGTAAAGCCTTTTTTCTTTTTCATAATTTCACCTTTCCTTTCTTTTAAAAAATTTGGTATCATCCAAAATTATCCATCTAAAATAATAGATAATTATAGTGAAATCAAGTAATTAACTTTTATGATTTTTTTTCTATTTTCCCTCCTTTCTTTTTTTCTTTGTATTCAATACGCATTATGATATTTTGAGGATAATTTCCAAACTTCTCACCAAAAATATTAATGCCCCCGATATTTTTAGCATCTTCTTTTATTCCAAATCGAACTTTGATTGAATTCCCTTCTGGGTATATTTTGTAGTTTATTCCCAAATCGTTAAGAGTGACATTTGATATTTTGAGACCATCCACATAGGAGCCTGCGTTATTAACAATCCAATGTTTTAAGAGCCCATATTGGGTGTAATTTTTATGCCACCAAGATGGAGTCAATTTCCCTCTTTCTGTTCCCCCAAAATCACCGGGTGAGGTCCAAGTTCCAATGTCAACATTATTAATCCAAACTGTGATGTCGGAAGGAAAGTCGGGATTTGATAGAGGAGCTTCAGAGCAAATTTCATTATGTATTTCCAATCGTATAGGCTCAGTATTGGGTGGAAGATTATTGGGGAAATCATATTCAATAAATCCATTTGCGAACCAAATTAGTTGGGCAAAAACTCTTTGAGGATTATAGAAGGAATTGGGGTCATCATATAAACCAATAGGTTCTGTTTCTGAAACTAAGCCGCATTGAGGTAGGACTCGGAAGTGGGTATATAATCCAACTGGCATATCTATCTCATAATATAAAGGTCCTTTGATAAATTCAATACTTGGTAATTTAATTATGATTTCATCATATATTCTAATACAGATCTTTTGATATGTTCCATTGATTTGCTGAATTTCAGATTTAACTAATCCAACTTTTTCCAATTGTTGAAGATGTACAGTAACGGCAGGTTGAGAGATAGAAAGCTGTTTTGATAATTCTGTTACTCCCATCTCTTTAGTAGATAATAGTTCAAGAATTTCAAAACGAGTCCTTGATGAAACTGCCTTTAGGACTTGAATCGCCTTTTCCCCCTCAAGATTAAGTCGTTTCATCTTTCACTTACTCACTTTTATAATTTAAATAATGATGAGAGTGGTTTTAAAATATAATTTTTTTGTTGGACTAAAAGGTCTTTTAACTTTATATAATGTTATAATTTATTACTTATACCTATAAGCTGTCAAGTATTTTTTTTCAAAATTTATTATCTTACGATTTTTCACAATATTTTACTATTTATTTTATAATAATGATTTAATAAATAATTAAATTTTTTAATATCCCACATTGATATTTTTACTCACCGCTTCTTTCAATTCAAGTCCTACTAAGAAAATGAGACATATCATTATGAGAATTTTTAGTACTTTTTATTTATTTTTTGGGTTATAAATTTGAGGGATAGACATACAATTAATGTATAGAAAAACACAAATTGACATATTGTAAAATCTAAGTAGATATATAGAATTTATACTTGACAATTATTGATTCCACACTATAACCATAACTAAAATATTATAGTGTGATAGTTTGAATTTTAATTTTTTGATACAGGAGCGAAAAAAAATAGAGATGATACACTTTGGGAAAAATAAATTCATAATATTTCTCTTGTTAGTTATTTATTTTTTTATATTGTCTGATGGAGAGACAACGAAAGCTTATATTGATCTTCCTTCAAATGGAAATATTGAAGTTTGGTACATATTAGGTCCCTTTGCCAAAAAAGAGGATTCAGTTAGCAAAACAAATTCGTTGTTTAACCAAGACCTTTTGCAAGTAATAGATGGTGAATCTAAAATAAATTCAGAACATCTTAAACCGGTTTTGAATAGTTATCAGAATGAAACACTTCGTTGGAAGGCAGTAATGACAAACTCACTTGGTAGGCTGGATCTTACTAAGTACTTGAATGCCATCAATTATAGCATAGGTTATTCTTGTTTCGCTGTTGATTCCAAAATAGATAACCTTGAAGCAATCCTTTCGTTTGGTACGGATGACGGTTGTCGTATTTGGTTAAATGGCTGTGAAATATTCTCAGTAGACATTGGTCGATTTTTGAAACCTGATGAAAACCGTATAAGGATTTTCCTTAAAAAGGGACTTAATTTCATTCTCTTTAAGATACAACAGAGAGAATTAGGTTGGGGAGTTCAATGTCGGTTAGTGGACCGTTACTTTAAAGCTCTTAAGGGAGTTTCATTGGTTCTAATAGAAGACACTGAGATTGAGAAAGAACCTAATTACACAAAATTCCAAAGTTTAAACTCAATAGATCCCACAATAACTCCACATAACATTGCTCAGGTGGTTGAGATGCTTACTCGCGTTCAGAATTCTTTAAATTGGGAAAAGGTCAAAAAAAGGATTCCAGAGGAAATTTTCAAAATTGCAAATGCAAAGCTCTCTGAAATCAATCAAAAGTTCTGGATGAGTCAAGAGCCTCTTAAAGTGGAATCGTTAGAGAAATTTCATTTAGACTTGAGTAGATTGTTAATTCAAATCTATGATAGCTTAATTCCTTTATATAAGAATGAAGAGGTTCATCGAATCACTGTAGAGAGAAATTCAAGATACTTCAAATGCGATGGTAAAAATTTTTTTCCTATCGGTCAAAATGAATTAATTACAAATCCCTTTTTAGGCTGTCTTTTACCTGGGAAAAACACTTATAATCCTACTCAAACCGATGAATACTTTAGGTCGCTTACTGATAATGGAGTCAATTTCATTAGAATTATGCTTGACCATGAGTTCTTTGCGGAACTAAATTTTGAATGGCCCATAGGCTATTTTGTTCCTGAACTTGTTCGTGCCTATGATGATATCCTAGATCTTGCAGAGAAGCATAGCATCTATGTTATGATCTGTCTCTGGGATGGTTTCTGGACCGGTCTTCACTGGGAGAATTCTTCTTATAATTTATTAAATGGTGGACCACTCTTGTCATATTCTGATGGAAAATTTTTTAGTGACTTGAGACTTAGAGAGCTACAAAAGAATCGTATTGATTTTGTAATCAAACGTTGGGGAAATAAGCACAATCTTCTTGCTATTGATATATTTAATGAGTTTGAACTTCATGGTGGTCAATATAGCGAAAATCGAATTGAGTGGGTTGAAGAAATGTTAAAGTTTGCTAAAGAAAAAGAGAAAGAATATTGGGGGCAAAATCGAATACTTCTAACAGTTTCAACAGCATTGCCTGACCCACAACAAAAACTGGGAGAATTTATTTTTCATTCTCCTTTGTTAGATTTTTCAACGACACACCTTTATGTACAATCCTACAGGAATATTAAAGACCCTAAACAACCTGCTATTGAAATATCTAAATTACTTAAAAAGTTTTATGAATTAGATCTTAGTCACCCATATTTTGACTCTGAAAGTGGTCCCATTGATGTTCGCTTTTCTGTAGATATTCCTCTTTTTGAAAAGGCATATCATTATGTATCCTGGGCCCATTTCTGTGGTGGTGGTGCCGGACAGTCGATTTGCTGGCCTTACACCCCACAAGGTATTTTAACTCCAAATATGCGGCGAGTTCAGCGTTCAATAGCAGAATTCACAAAGTTAATTCCCCAAAAGTTTAATCCTCAAATGGCTTTGCAGGACATATCTATTACACCTCCAGAAATCGCTGTTGTTGCTGTTCACGATTCTGATTCATTTCTCATTTGGCTTCTCAATCAAAAGGATGCTAAAACAGGTCAATTAGAGATTACACTTAAGTCCATTCAAGAGAAGACAAAAAACTTTGAAGTTAACTTTTACAACACCCAAGAAGGACGGATTCAAGATACACTTTTTATAAAGCCAACAACTGATGGTTCCTTGACTTTCAGGATTACTGGATTGGTAGATGATATGGCAGTAATTGTGAAGCCGGAGAGTATAAAATGAAACAAAAAAGATTTGAATTAGCTTTTAAAATATTTTTTATAATAGTATTACTTTTTTTTCTGTTAGCTTCCATTTGCTTTTCTAAACAAGAAAGCTTGTCCAAAAAGCCCCAAAAACAATCTAAAGTTTACAACCGAAACAATAATAAATTCATGTCCCGAAGTCTTGAGATTGACAGTAAACACTTCCCAACGAGTAACCGAAAAAGTCAGTACGAACTTCAAATAATTTTTTTACAAAGAGGGCAAAGATACTTAAAAAGGGGGAGTGAAAATTTCATCCCTATTGGCACTAATGAAATGGTCGTCAATGCTTACTTGAGAACTCTTTACCTTGATTCAGGTGTATACAATCCTGCCATAGCTGAAGCCTACTTCAGTTATCTTCAAAGTCGTAAAACCAATTTAATGCGTATCTTTTTGGACCAAGAGGATGCGTTTAGCAATGGTTTTAATCTGGAGATGCCTTTAGGGAATTTTCAACAAAATGTAGTTAAATATCTTGATGACCTCTTTACCTTAGCAGAAGAGTACGGAATTTACATTTTGCTGGAACCATGGAATGGTTTCTGGACTTATAATGCCTGGCAGAATTCTGCATATAATATTATTAATGGGGGACCTTTAAATAATTATACAGATGGAAGATTTTTTACTGATCCTGTTGTTATAGAAAAGGAAAAAAAGAGAATTGATTTTGTTCTACAACGATGGGGGAACTCTCCATACCTTATGGGAATTGATATACACAACGAAATTGATATCTGGGGGGGTGGAAGCTCTGAGCAAAAAATCAATTGGGCAAAGGATATGATTCAGTACATCAAACAAAAGGAATTCGAATTATATGGAAAAAATCGGATTCTCCTAACCTGTTCCACAGCCAACCCCAATCCATCAGGAATAATGGGAGATTTTATATATCGCTCTTCTTTATTAGATTTTGCGACTACACATATGTATTATAATGAATACAACACTTTGACTAATTCTGTTGATCCGGCTATTGCTTTTATTAATGGAATAGAATACCAATATTTTCAAACGAGCGCTGAGGGTGGTAACTCACCCATTTATCGAGCAATTAAAGCTCCTCAAGCTACAGGAACTTTATCACTCGAGTTTGATAGAGATGACCCCGATTATCTTCTGACCTCACCGGTAGCACCCGTGAATACACTCCTCAATGGAGCTGGTCAACAGTTTACTATTGAATGTTTTGTACGATTTAAGACAACTTCGAAACAGGCAATCTTTGCAAAAAGTGGTTCAAACGGATTTCCCACTGTGATTGGAGGCATTACTGATGATGGCACTTTTAATTGCTGGCTGTATGATACAACATATCATAATGTTGGTGGAGGGATAGTAACTCCTATTTCAGATCATTGGTATCATTATGCTATTATTTATAATAGTATCACGGCACAGTTATACATTGATGGTTCCCCGGTGGGTTCGGCTGTATCTTTTGGGGGATTGCCGGAACAGGGCTATCTTGTTCAGCAAACATCCGGTATCTCTATTGACGGGAATCTCAACGAGTGGTCGTATGTCCCGGAGATTGATATGTCAGATGATCCAACGCTTCTATCTTGGGGCGTACCCAATAATACGAATGCCGGGGTAAAAATATTGTGGGATAATACATACTTATATTTTGCCTATGAAACCCAGGATGCCAATCTTGTGGTTGATGACCATATAGAAAACCAGGATGACGCAGTGGATTTTTATTTAGATAGACTTCACGATGGAGCGACATCTCCTTGGACTAATATGTTCTATGTATTCAAATATACACCCTACGGTGAGTTCTATGCAGGGCGAGGCACAGCACCAGTTTCAGCACCAGCTTATACATTTAATCCTGCCTGGAGACCATCGACACATAATTTCGCAGTTTCTATTAATGGAACCCTTAACAATGATAGCGATGTTGATACAGGATGGGGAGTAGAGGCTCGAATAGCTTGGGCGGATCTGGGTGGTTTACCAATAGGTGGCAAAAAAGAAGGATTTGGAATAGCAACCCCTGATGATGACACCCTTAACAGTGGAACAGGAACTGATGCGGGGAAATATAACTATGACTTATTTGATTTGACTACTTTTCCCGAAATAGAGTTCGTTGGTTCTCCTGAAGGGTCAGTATGGAGTATTGGTGCAAATCAATGGAACGGTCAAATCGACCCAAACACATTTGCAGATAGTTATATAGACCAGATTCGGTTCAATAGCAAAGCCTTATCCCCGACAGAATTTTTGAACGCAACTACTCCAGGAGGATGGTCTACTACGCTCGCATATTTGGAATTTGAAGAAGGTAGCGATGGAGCTATAATCAGCTTGGATATAAATCATGATGGGACATATCCTTGCCCTGATACTTCAGGAAATGGGAACTCATTAGGAACACCGGATAACCGTTTTGGTGTTCGTCCTTATTTTGATTCAGAGAGTGGTCCAATTAATAATTGGCAAACTGTTGATTTAGCCTTATACGAAAAAGCTTATCACAATACCTGTTGGGCTCACTTCGCATCCGGAGGTGCTGGAGGACCCATTCAATGGCCCTATGTTCTTCCTCAATTGACACTTACAGATAATATGCGTGCCGTTGGCTTTGCCATTAGCAATTTTAGTTCAAATTATCTTAAAAATTCTTTCAATCCGCACTTCGCGAAGGATTCCGTTACATTAAATGATAATAACATTGTTTATACATCTTCAAGATGTGCTGATATTTGGATGGTATGGCTATTGAAGAAGAATAAAATTCCTAACAACTCAATATCCTTAAATGTGAACAACCTAAGTCGGGAATCAGAAATATTTAATATTGTGTTTATAAACACATATTCAGGGAGTCAGATTAGTAGTTCCATTATTGACTCATATAATTATTCACTAATTATTCCTGTTCCTGACTTTGAAGAAGACCTTCTTATATTTATTTCACCCAAAGAGTCTTCATCAGTTACGTATTGGACATTATATTGAAGTAAATATTTACTGATAAGAAAAATAATTTCATTATAAGGAAATAGCAATAGGAATGACATCAAGAGAAAGAGTTCGACACACATTACATCATAAAACACCTGACCGGGTTCCAATCGATTTTGGGGGATGCGGTCAAACAGGTATCGCTGCTTCTTTGCTACATCAAATTAAGAAATATTATGGTCTATTGGATAAAGAGGAGAGGATCAAAATCATTGAACCGTATCAAATGCTTGGAGAAATTGATGAAAAGACCCGTAAATTTTTCGGTCTTGATGTTGCAGGTATTTTTCCACTTAAAAATATGTTTGGATTCAAAAATAACAATTGGAAGGAGTGGACAATGTTTGATGGAACTCCTGTTCTAGTTCCAGAGAATTTTAATACTGAACCTGATGAAAGTGGTGATATATTGATGTGGGCTGAAGGCGACAAAAAATATTTACCATCTGCGAAAATGCCTAAAGATGGTTTTTATTTTGATTCCATTCCAAGACAAAAACCTATCGATGAGACAAAACTTGATCCTAAAGATAATACGGAAGAGTTTGGGATTTTATCTGATGAAGAGCTGAAATATTTTGCATATGAAGTTGATAAATTATACAAGAACTCGGAATATGCGATTGCCTTAACAGCTCCTGGTATGGCTTTTGGAGATATTGCCCTTGTGCCTGGACCCTTTATGAAAGATCCAAAAGGTATTCGGGATGTAACTGAATGGTATATCTCAATTATTACAAGACCAAGTTATATTAAAGAGGTGTTTCGCATACAGTCTAAGATTGCTATAGAAAATTTGAAACTGATTTACGAAGCGGTGGGTAATAAGATTGATATAATTGTTATCTCAGGAACAGATTTCGGGACACAAAATGCTCCGATGATTTCTAATCAGGTTTATAGAGATATATATTTCCCATTTCAGAAAAAGCTTAATGATTGGATATATAAAAATACAACTTGGAAATGTTTTATGCATTCCTGTGGTTCTATTACGCCTCTGATTCCTGATTTTATTGAAGCAGGTTTTGATATACTCAATCCCGTCCAATGTTCAGCCTGCAATATGGAACCTGCGATGTTAAAAGAAAGATATGGTAATAAGATAGTATTTTGGGGAGGTGGTGTTGATACACAGAAAACATTACCATTTGGAAATCCTGACAATGTAAAAAAAGAAGTTACTGAGTGGTTAAACACTTTTAAAAGAGGTGGAGGATACATATTTACTTCAATACATAATCTTCAAGCTAAAACACCAATTGAGAATTTCGTTGCAATGATAGATGCTTACAAAAAAAACGCTAATTATTAAATTGGGAAAAGAGGAGAAAAGGGTATGTCAATTTTAGTAACAGGAGGAGCAGGTTATATAGGTAGTATATTGGTTGAAGAACTAATTAAAAAAGAGAGAAATGTAGTTGTATTAGATAATCTCTGTAAAGGTCACAGGATGGCGATTCATCCAAAAGCAGAATTTATTAAAGGCGATATAGCCGATGATGAATTGCTTGATTATTTATTAAGCAAACATAGAATTGATGCTGTAATACATTTTGCAGCTCAGAGTTTAGTTGGTGAATCAGTAGAAAATCCTCAGAAATATTATCATGACAATGTAATCAAATCGATACGATTACTCGATTCTATGATACGAAATTCAGTTAAATGTATAATATTCTCTTCCACTGCTGCTATTTATGGCGATCCAATTAATGTTCCTATCCTTGAGACAGATCCAACACATCCTATTAATCCTTACGGCAAGACTAAACTTCTTATAGAAAGTGTAATGGAAGATTATGATAAAGCTTTTGGATTAAAATATGTTTCGCTAAGATATTTTAATGCTGCCGGTACTTCTGAGAATTATGGTGAAGACCATTATCCTGAAACTCATCTGATTCCGATTGTTTTAGAAGTTGTTCAGGGGAAACGGAAATGTGTGACTGTATTTGGGGATGATTATCCAACGGAAGATGGCACTTGTATACGTGATTATATTCATGTCATTGACCTCGCAATAGCCCATATCCTTGCTTTAGAATATTTAAAACATGAGATGAATAGTAATATTTTCAATCTTGGAAATGGAAATGGGCATAGTGTGAAAGAAGTAGTTGATATCGCGAGAAAAGTTACTGGACATAAAATACCTATAACGATAGGACCTCGTCGTCCAGGTGATCCAGCAAGATTAGTTGCATCTTCTGAAAAGATTAAAAAAGTTCTTAATTGGGAACCCCGATATCCGGAATTACAAAAGATTATAGAATCGGCGTATAAATGGAAACAGAGGTGTCCTAATGGATATGAGAATTAATATATGAATTTATCAGATTATCCTCACAAAAGATATAATCCCTTAACAAAAGAATGGATCTTAGTTAGTCCAAATCGTTTAAGACGTCCCTGGCAGGGCATGGAAGAAAAAATTATTTCTGAAAGCCTGACTACTTATGATGCCGATTGTTACTTGTGTCCAGGTAATAAGCGTGCGGGAGGGAAACAAACCCCAAAGTATAAGAGTACTTACGTTTTTGATAATGATTTTCCTGCTCTTTTGCTTGATGGGAAGAAGGATAGATTGAATGAAAATGATTTATTAAAGGCACAAAGCGAAGAAGGTATTTGCCGAGTAATCTGTTTTTCTCCTCAACATAATTTAACTATTTCTCAAATGAATGAGGGAGATATTGAGATCGTCATTGATGTCTGGGTTGAGCAATTTGAGCAATTAGGTCACTTAGATTATATCAACTATGTACAGATATTTGAGAATAGAGGTCTGATTATGGGGTGTTCCAATCCTCATCCACACGGTCAGATATGGGCTACTGAAACTCTTCCTGTCCAGATTGAAAAGGAACATTTGTCTCAAAAAGAATATTTTGAAAATCATTCAAAAAAATGTATACTTTGTGAATATTTAAAGATAGAAATGGAAAAGAAGGAAAGAGTTATTTGTGAAAACAATCATTGGCTTGGAGTAGTTCCCTTCTGGGCACAATGGCCCTTTGAGACAATGATTCTTCCTAAAAGGCATCTTAGTTCGTTGCCTGAACTGGAGCAACCAGAAATAGAGGATTTTGCCAATATTCTAAAACGTATTACAACATGCTATGATAATCTTTTCAATATTTCGTTTCCATACACAATGGGCTTTCATCAAACACCAACAGATGGAGGAAATTACCCTTTCTGGCATCTTCATTTACATTTTTATCCACCATTATTACGATCAGCAACTGTGAAAAAATTTATGGTTGGTTTTGAAATGCTCGGAACAGTCCAACGTGATTTTACTCCCGAAATGGCGGTAGAGAAACTAAGAAGCTCACCCGAAATACATTATTTAGATTTTAAAGGGACAATTAAATAAATGATTGATAATCAACAAGTGATTGAAAAATTCAATGAAATATATAGGCATCGTCCTATTTTTATATCATCTGCCCCAGGTCGAATAAATCTTATTGGGGAACATACTGACTATAACGGGGGATTTGTGTTGCCTGTTGCAATAAATCAGGGGATAAAAATGGCAGCTATTTTAACCGAAGAAAAAATGCTTTACTTATTCTCAGATTATTATAGCGAATTATTATCTATATCAATTGAAAATCCTTTGAACCTTCCAAAGGAAAAGAGCTGGTATAGTTATTTCCTTGGTGTATTAGACCAATTTATGAGGAGAAATATCCAAGTACCCGGGATGAAGATTGTTATTAGTGGGAATGTTCCTTTAGGGGTAGGACTTTCTTCTTCAGCTGCGTATGAAGTTTGTGCTTGTGCAATGTTGAATGAGATTACCAAAGCAAATTTGTCTAAGAAAGAAATAGCACTCTTATCGCAATCAGCTGAACATAGTGAATTTGTTGGAGTGCAATGTGGTATTATGGATCAATTTTCATCTGCTTTAGGGCAAAAAGATAAAGCCTTATTTATCGATTGCTATAGTTTGAATTATGAACTTGTGCCTTTTGACTCAAATAAAGTAAATATTGTTATAATTAATACGATGAGAAAACGTGGACTGGTTGATTCAGAATATAATCAGAGACGAAAAGAATGTGAAGATGGTTTAAGGCTTATCTCAGAATTAAGCGGAAATGACTATCCTTCAGTTCGACATATTTCTTTAGATGTTTTCGAGAAACATAAAAATAAACTTCCATTAAATATTAGGAAACGCCTAACACACAATTTAACAGAGAATACTCGCGTCATAGAATTCAAAAAAGCTTTAGAAGAAAATAATTTTATAAAAGCAGGAAATCTCCTTTACCAATCACATAAAAGTCTTCGTGATGATTTTGAAGTTTCCTGTGATGAGCTCGACGCTATAGTTGAGATTGTGAGTAATTATAAAAGGGCATATGGATGTCGTATGACAGGGGCTGGTTTTGGTGGATGCGCAATAGCATTGGCTAATCCTAAAATTGTAGATGGGTTTTCGGAGTTCATTATAAAAGAATATCGTAAAAAGGTTAAAGTTGAACCGGAAATATACATAAGCCAGGCCGCAAATGGTGTGTTATGTAAGCAAATCCATTAGACTTTATAGGTCAAGTATAAAATAAAAATCACCGGTTGGTCTTTGGTTAAAACTGTATTATTTTTTTGGAATTTATTTTGAATCTTTTTTGTTCATCCCTGCTGTGATAACTATATAAGGAGCACCGCAAGCTTCTGCAGCCTTGAAGCCCGTAAATGAATCTTTAAAAACTATGCATTTTTGAATTGGAATGTTCAGACGTTTTGCTGCAAGAAGGTAAATGGCAGGGTCGGGTTTGGCTTTTGATACATCATTACAATTTAACACCACATCGAAATAGTTCCTTATCGATAAGACATCGATAACCATATCAACGTTCTCCTTTGGTGAGTTCGACACTGCTGCACAAGGAACATTTTTAGTATTAAGAGCTTTTAATAGTTTTGTTAGACCTGGAATTTCTTTTATGAATGGACGGTAAAGCTCTCTATAAATGACTTCTTTTTCGTCCCCAATTTTTTGAATAAATTTTTTACTCTTTTTGTTAGGGAAAAGTTTTTTAACTATTTCATCATTGTTTCTGGCATGAATGTATTGTCTGTAATATTTTTGATCAATGGGAAGATTTAAGCGTCTTCCTAATTCAATCCAGGCTTGCTCATGATAGTTATGATTATCTACTATCGTGCCATCGACATCAAAGAGAACTGCCCAATCGTTACACTTAATCATAACAATTCTATACCTTTTTTTGTTTTGTTAAAATAGGTTTACTATTCATTTTGGACTCGATTTTTTCTAAGAATAAATAGTAATTAAGATATTTAGAGTATAATAATTGATTATTAATAAAGTTCCCTGTCAAGAATCTTATACTGAACGAATTTTAAAAGAGTAGAGAGTGTGTGGAGTTTATGCGTGGAAGGTTGGTGAGGGGTGTGTGAGGTGTTCTTGCCTTTTTCTTTTTTATTTCTTTTCTATATTGAAAAAAATAAATATAATAATAAAGAACACATCTATCACATTGTTTTTTTATTTTGACGTGTAAACTCTACTCTCTACTCTTCACCAGTTATTAGTAGAATCGGTTCTTGAAGATGTTATCAAGGATTTTGGGATTGAATAAGAGGGCTATTCGGTTTGTGTAGGTTCTATGGAGCTTTGCTGAGGCTAAGAGGATTAATCCAAGACTCTGTAAGTAGCTTAGATTGTTGTAGAAGTAGACATAAGAGTAGGGTTGTTCCTTAAATTCTTCACTATTCTTTATATAAATGCTATAGACCTCTTTTACATTGTTTTTCTCAGCCTTTTGTGCTGCCCTTAGGATGAGCAGGTTTTTATCATTTAAGTCCTGTATGAGGTCTATATAGATGTCTCTTTTTGCCTTTTCAAAACAATCTTCCACAACATTTTCTTCTCCTGTGGCTAAATAAAACAAGGTTTTTATGGCGACCCTCACATCTCCTGAGGTGTTTTTTACTGTTAAGGCACTGATTTGTTGAAGTTGTTCAGGTTTGTATTGCTTTAAGCCTGTTTTTGCTCTTTGTTTAAGGATTTTATACATTTGTAAGGAGTCATAGTTTTTGAAGTGTATAATTTGTGGTTGTAGAGTGGATTTTGTGCTTTGGTCAATTTCGTTAAGGAATCGGGCATTGTTACTTAGCATTATTGTCATATAGTTATTTTTGCTTCTTGAGAGTAGGTATAGGATTTCTTTGTTCTTATCTTTCGGAGATAAAAGATCTATTTCGTCAAGAATAATAACTGTTTTGTTAGGGTATCTTTGAGTAAATTTTTCGAACATTTCATTGAGTGATATGCCTCTTGGTTTTAGGTGTAGTATTTCTGCCAAGATTTTGAAGGTGGTATTTGCATTTCTTACATTCACATACAGGAAGGTGAGAGTAGTCTTTTGATCCAAAGTTTTTTTAAGGAATTTAAGCATTATAGTTTTTCCACTGCCACGACTACCAAAGATGGCAAGATTAGTTGGTATCTTTGTTTGGTCATACTTGAGTAAAGCATCTATAATGGGCTTAATTTCTTCTCTAAGTAAGGGTTGGGGCGGGAGATAATTAAAGTCAAAGACTTTTAAGTCTTTAATATTTTTTATCCTGTTTTTTAATATATTCTCTCTTTGTTGTAAGTATTGATTTAAATCCATCTTTCAGGTTAGTTTAAGTGTCATAAACTTCAGTGGTTGTTTTAACTCTTCCTTATGCATAAACCATACTATCATTATTCTGATGATTTTTAGTATATAAATCTTTCGCTTAACTAAGAATCATTCATACAACTTTTTACATTGGCATCAAAGAAAGAGGGTTCCCCCATTCCCCCTCCCAGAAAGAATTTCTTTAATTTGTCTCATCAGACAAAAAGTTTAAATACTAATAAGTATAGTTAGGTATTGAGTTGATGAATAATGCTTAATGATTATCTTGATTCATTGAGGAATGTGGATGTTGTTGGTCTTTATTTAGAGAATCCTCTATTATTTGATTTCTTGATTTATTTATTTCTCTTCATTGGATTAAGCCATTTAGGGCTTAAGAAATTTTTCGGAGATAGGTCAAGCAGAATCATTGCCTTAATTTTGGGGCTAATGCTGGCTACAGGAATGATTGTTTTCGAGGAGGAAAGAGGTTTTAACTTAGGTTCTTTTGGTTACTTTGCCTTTTTTATTATCGTTATTGCTATCTTTATTATGGTCTATAATTTCTTTAGTATGGCTTTTAGCTTTCTTCCTAAGGGCTCCTCACAATCTGTAAAGCCTTTACGATTCAATCCGTTTCTTAGGCGTGAGAGTGAAATGTCTTCGGAATCTAAGATTGTTAGGAATGAAGTTATTTCTATTTTAAGAGGTGAGGAAGGTCTTAATAAGAATATTTTAGGGGACTTAAAGAGGATTAGGGTGGATTTAGATAGATACAAGGATAATCCTTTGGTGAGGAATGAGTTAGGTACTATTTTTCGTCGACTCCAAACCCAGCGAAGAACATTGATTTCGAATATAAATCGTTTATTGAGATTAAATCATTGTCTTGAGGTTGAAGATTGGGAGGCTTTGCGAAATGATTACAAGTTTTTCAGACAAATCCCTAAATCTACGCAAGCTTCTATCTTGAAAGGTATTAAGTCAGATAGGTTCCGTATTTCTTTAGAAAATAGAATCAATGAATTATTAAAGGCTTTTTCTGAGTGGAACACAAGACTTAATACCCTTATTAACGAAACTATTTTATTCATCAGGAAGAAAGATTTTGCTTCAGCTAAGAAAATGGTTTCAGAAGCAATAATTGTAGAGCAAAACTTAAACAGTCTCTTGAAGAGAGTTGAATTCTTGGAAAAATGGATTTTCCAGAACCTTAATCAGGCACTGAGTAAGGTCAAAAAGTTAGAGTTTACTTCAAAAGCCTAATCTACGCACAAGGATGATTCCAATTACGCACAGTCCACCAACTATTAGGAGTGTTTTTTGTTTATTATCTTTAAACTCTTTCTTGGTTAGAATATAGCTGAATTCTTTTATGTTGTTGTAAAGGATTTCATTGTCACCAACTTTGATGAGTTGCATTCCAACAATGATGATTCTATTCCTATTTTTTATGGAATCACTTTTAACCTCTCCAGATAATACAGTGTCTATGCCTTTATTTTTTGCTTCCCTAAGAGCTATTTCTAAGGTGTTAAGGTCTTCTTTTTGATTCTCTTTTTCTTGAATATTTCCTATTTCAATTACTTTATACTTTGTTTCCGTAATTAATTGTTCCTTTATTTTGTCTGTAACTAATCCCTTTTTATCTCCCTGTAATTGCAAGACGCCAATAGTACCAATACCTGATATTTTACTTAAATCCTTAACAAATGATTGAGCTATTTCCTGAGCAAACTCTAAGTCCTGATCAGCAAAAAGAGCTAATGAAAATATTAAAGAAAAAATAATTATTTGAAGCAATATTATTGAACTTTTCATAATTTATTCCACCTCTCATTGTTTATTGTGGTCTACTCCTTAACACAAAATTCACTGCACAGACCACTATTGATAATGTTACTATGATAAATCCAAAGATACCCCAATCTTGTAAATGCCACTCATGTTCACAAGCCCAAATAAGAAAGGAAATACTTAATAACAAACTTATTCCAAGCACTAATGGTGTTGAGCCTCTGCCCTTAAAAGCCATTAAGGCAATCCCGAAAAATATTAATATGAAAATTAAGGGCTCAAGCCAGTGATTGTTTTGATGATAGAAATCAATTATTAATTCCATAAAAATATTACCTCCATATATTTATATCACTTTGATATCAGATATAATCAACAGGTATTACTTAGAGATTTTTTAATCCGAACAAATCAAATCTGATTATCTATTTTATCCTTTTTGTCTCCTAAGATACTCCACAATTATGACTTCAATCATTTGATTTATTGATCTCATCTCCTTTTCCGCCAATTTAACTAAAGCCTTTTTTACACTTGGCTTAAGTCTTAACGGAATAGCAGCAGTCTTCTTCTCTTTCTTCATCCACCACTCTCCTTTCAATAAATAATATCAAAATAATATCTAATTTATATCAAATTGATATTGTTAGTCAAGGGAAAAAATATATATAAATTCGCTTCCATAAAGGAATTTAAAAGAGATGAACGAAAAAGTTATTGGAATAAGACGCTGTTAATAAAAGAGTGCTCTTCTTAGGAAAGGGATTTTGATTCGGAACTATTTCTTTAAATTATTTCTATTTTAAAACTGATAATGTATAATAACCAAGAGTATGAGCTTTCTGCTGCATAAATTTCATCACTTTTGTTCTTCGGTTAGATTATTTGTTTAGTCACTCAATAGCCACACTTATAATTAATTACTCCATCCCCTTCATCGTTTATCTCCTTAATTAATGCCTATTCATCTGATTCTGTATGATACAATCTTCTTATTTTGTCTCTCATTCCTTAATAACATCGTTATCTCTATTTCTATTATCTCATCAATAAATCTGGTTAAATTTTTTACTAAATTCTCCCTTTTATATGTCACCAATTACACTATGAACTAAAACTTTTTTCTTTACAAACTCCTACCTTTTCTGGCATACTTAATTTTATCTTTAATATAGTGCGAGATTATCATTTTTTAATTATTCCATTAACTTGGGTGTATATCTATTCCTTTTTGTCAAAGCCCGAGATACTCATTTATACACTACCCTAAATTGTACTTGGGGGGGTATTGATATGAAACGTTGGTTAGTTCCTTTGTTTAGGGTTTTTTTGTACTTATTAGTTTTGCGATGGGTCTTCCCCTTTTTTTTACGGTTTGTTCGTTCCCACTATAGTTTGCTAAGCGTTATACAAGTTTCATTTGAACCAACCAAGATTGCATTTTTCCTTAAAATCTTAGAAATAGTAGTGGTAATTTTATTAACTTGGACATTCTTGCGATGGTGGGATAAGAAAAAACTTGGAAGTCTTGGTCTTCAATTCCCTCACCGTTGGTGGGTAAAAATTCCCTTAGGATTAATACTCCCCCTTTTTCTCATAGGGAGTATATTTTTTATAGGATGGTTAGGAGGCTGGCTGATTGTTGATGGATTTGCATGGGAAGGTAGAACTACAATCGACGTATTCCATGGTATTTTGAATGAAGCACTTCTTTTATTATTAAGTAGTATAAGTGCAGAAATAATATTTCGAGGATATATACTGCAATCTCTCCGAAGAAGTTGGGGTGAAAATGGGGGAACTCCAATCGCCGTGATAGTTTCTTCTTTAATATTTACTATAACACACGCCTCTATTCCAGGAATAAGTCTTTTAGGTTATTTCACTATTTATTTTCAAGGTGTTTTCTTTTGCCTTGCATATTTGTATACTCGGTCGCTTTGGATGCCAATTGCTATTCACTTTTCGTGGAACTTCTTCTTGGGACCAGTTTTTTCGATGCCGGTGAGCGGCATTGATGCTGGAGGCTTACTAATCACAAGGTTAAGTGGTAGTCATAAAATAATCACAGGCGGCTCTTTTGGTCTGGAAGGAAGCATAGTGGGAATCGGTGTTGTTTGGCTTGGTATTATCCTATATATAGTTTCATTGACTATTCCAAAAAAAATAGCTGTTTGGAGGTTTTCAAAAATATGGAGAGACTTTTGTTCCCCACAGTACATGGCTAAAGACAGCGCAATGATTAAAGGCCTAAGAGCCTTAGAAAAAAATAATCGGAAGAAAGCACGGAAAATTTGGGAGACCCTGCAAAAGTATTTCCCCAAAGACTATAGAATTACACACTCTCTTGCCCTGCTCAATTATTGGGAAACCGTGTCCGCTCGAAATCCTAAAAGTTTCCACAATAAGGTAATAGAAAAAACTATAGGCAACTGGGTGATGCTTTTGAACTCCGATTTATTCTGGGAAACTTGGCGAAAAGATCGACAGCCATTTTATTTTCAAGGCAATATCCCAAAGGAACAAATAGAAGAATTACGCAGAAGTCTCAGGGCGGAATTAGAAAACAAAATATCTGATGACTACCAAAATGCTCTTTTATTAGAAAGCAAAACAAGCGAGCTTCTAAGGAGTATTGCAGATTGGGGACAAAGAAAAGGATTGAACCCAAAGATATTTATAGCTGGTCCCATTATGCTCAAGGAGTTAGATATGCTTAAAAGGGCTCGGCGACTAGTGTTACTTGGACTACAGGTTGACCCAGAAAATAATGAGTTTAAGTTACTATCTCTATATCTTTCACCTCTTGGTATCGTAACTCTTCTCTTGAGAGAAGAAAAAGTAGAGGATGCTTTAAATAAACTTGGAAGGACTGAAAACAGAAACCGATGCTTGACAGAAGAATTTAAAGAAGAGTTTGCAAATGCAACCTTAAAGTGGATAAATCAAGCTCCAAATGACAAGGAACTGATCGAAAGATGTCAAAGGGCATTAAATGTTTGTCCCTCTGAAAGGTTGAAATTATTTTTATCAAATAAATATCAGAGTAAGGCGAATGAGCTTGCAATACAGCCAAATCCTAACTGGAACGGAATCTGTGATTTGTTAGAAAAAGCCCTTAAGCTACAACCTGATGATGAATCCCTAAAAAGGGAAGTTGCTCTGGCTTATTGTTATTCAGTTTGGGAAGAAATGAAGAAAAAGCAGAGGAATTGGCTAAACAAATTGTTGATAAAAATTCGAAGGGTTGAAGAAACTATTAAAAAACTGAAAATTCACTACGAATCCATTGATAACAATATAGCGAATATTTTTAATACTATTGGTGTGGAACTGGCTAACCAAGGACGTTATTGGAAGTCGCGTCATCTTTTAAAAAAAGCCATAAAATATGACCCAAGGAATGGTGCTATCCAGAAAAATATTAAAGCGGTGAGAAAGGTATTATTTTGGAGAGTAGTCAATCCTTGTCTAATGCCTTTAAAAATCGTAATTCCTGGTGCACTGGTAGGAATTTCATTGAGTAGTATAGGATTTGTGTTATCTTATTGGAATGTTTTGAAATATGCTGGGAATTTTGTTCCTGGAATATTAGTAGGAGGTCTACTGATAGTTTTATTATCGTTACTTTTACCTGTTTGGTTATTAGGGGCTACACAGGCATATAGTGGCATTGTGGTTACCCTATGGAAATTTTTTCGTGGGAAGCCCATTATAGCTTCTCTATTAGGACTTGCTATTCTACCATTTGCATGGATTATTTATTTAGTTTTATCCTTTCTTGTATTAGGTTCTAATGTTACTAATCTTAAAAATTCATTCACAAAGGCCATTTTATCATTGGGTATAAATACTGTGCCTGTTCGCTTGTTTTCTATTTTGTATTTATGGTTAGCCATGAGTTTTATTTCAAGTCTATCGTTTTGGTTAAAAAATGCTTTACATCTTTCAGATTGGAATGCTCTTTTGGCTCCCATTATGGGTATGTATTTGGGACTTGTTTTAGCATTATGTTTATTTAGGTATGAGGAAGAAAGTTAATATTTATTATGCGATTCTCAATATAAATGTTTTTATAAAACCAATGTTAGAAGGAGATTAAATAATGAAGAATTTAAATCCACGCTTTGGTCGAGGGATGAAGGATAATGATGATGATGATGATTTATTGCAATTGATTAAAGAACTTGGAATTTCAAATAAACAACTTTCAAGAGAACAAATAGAAATGATGAAAATGATGAAAAGAATATCTGATAAAAGGGAACAGGAACCATTAATCGCAAAGCCTCTATTAGAACCATGGGCTCATAGAAAAGAACTTTACCCGGCCCCTCTGGTTATTAGAAAAGTTTTAAAGCCTCATCCTCTCTTTCCAGAGTGTCATCTTACATATGCTTTTTTAGGTGCACTCGCAGGAATTAGTCCATGGTTATGGGAGAAAATTATTGTATGGTTACCCATTTTACAGTATCTTGTTAACCCTGAAGGTTCACCTAATTTCTTAGGTGTGTTAATTACTGGTGGAACTATTGGAATTTTGCTTTCTATAATTCTTTGGATTATGGGTATAAAAATGTGTAAGAAATAAGGGAATATTATAATATGGTTAATTTCATGAAAGATCCTCTAAACAAAGAAGAAACAGCTTATGATTATTTTAAGAAGAAATCAGATATGGATATAAGGCCAGATTCAGATATAAAAAAAATTAGAGAGGCATATAAAAAAACCCGAGAAAGACATCTAGACGAATTCCAAAAAGCCGGTGAAATGTGGAATATTTGCAATACAGTTGCCAAGAGACTTAAAATGGATTTTTTTTACTATCTGAAAGACTGGGGGAAGTAAGAATGGATAATTATCCTAATGCGAGAGGAAACCTAAAAGACGAAAGAAGGTTATTCTTATCAGATATATTAACGCCGCAGCAGATAGTCTCGAGCGCCGATGAGAAAGGCGAGAATCTTTACCTTGCATTGATAGAGGCGGCTCAAAGGCACTATAAGTTATTATTAGAAATTGAGGTAAAGTTAGATGAAGAGAAGGAACGGAGGAAGCAAATCACTTCACAGTTTGAAGGTTTCTTGGTCGAAATGTTGGAAGTCTTAGACTTTTGGGAGAGAGTATTTGAGTTCGCAGAGAATAGTAAATACTCTACAGATAAGGATATAAGGAATCTAATTGATAGTTTCCAGCAAGGGTTTAAACTTCTTCAGAAAAAATTGTTTGGGAGAGGTGTCGAACCCTATGAGCCAAAGGCAGGAGAGTCTTTCATACCAGGAAGACATTACTGTATCGGGACGGAGGAGAGCGAGAAACTTCCGGAAGGTGTTATTTCTAAAGTAGTAAAAAAGGGTTACACTTGGGATGGTCGACTTCTAAGACCAGCCTATGTGAAAACCGTCAGAAATAAAAAGGAGGGATAAAAAATGGCGTATATTGGCATTGACTTAGGAACAACAAATACAGTGGCGGCTAAATTATACCCAAAGAGCAAAGAGAAGGTAAAAATATTAGAAATTGAGGACGAAGTTGCCAAGATAGCACCTGATCTTCCAGCCGAAGATAGAAAATTAGTTCGCTCTGTAGTCGCTTTTCAAAACGGACAATATCTAAAAGGCTGGAAGGCCTTTGTATATGCCAAAAATAACCAGAGAAACACCATCTTCTCTATAAAACGATTAATGGGACGTGGCTATAATGACAGACAAGAGTATGGAACTGAAAGGAATAAGGGGCAGCTAATCCGTGAGTTGATGCGTAAGAACTGGCGCTTTGAAATCGTAAGACCTACAGGAGCTACAGAAGATGCGGTAGCAGTTCTCCTTAACGAAAAGGAACATTCCCCACAAGAAATTTCTAGGCACATTCTCCTTGAAATGAAGAGAGTAGCAGAAGCTTCCCTTGGCGAAAGAATTGAAGGTGCTGTTATTACTGTTCCTGCCTATTTCAACGAAAGACAGTGTTCAGCAACTGTGGAAGCAGCAAATTTAGCAGGCGTTACAGTTCAGAGAATTCTTCCTGAACCCATTGCTTCAGCTAAAGCTTATGCAATGGAGACCCTCGACCTAAAAAACAGGATAGTATTGGTTTATGACCTTGGTGGAGGAACATTTGATGTTACCCTTCTTACAATTCAAGGTCCAAATATTGAGGTGGAAACAATTGATGGGGATAACTGGCTTGGTGGAGACGATTTTGACAGGGAGATTGTAGATGCACTTATAGATGTGATTAAAAGAGAAACTGGTATAAATCCAAGAAATGATGATAGTATAATGTTTGATTTGCGGATGAGAGCAGAGAGAGCTAAAAAGGAGATTTCTAATAAACGAGAAGCAGAGATTCTTATAAGTGATCTGTTCCCTGGTTTTCCCCCTGTCATCTTATTTAGAGAAAGTGAAAAACTTGCAGATGCTATCAAGCATAGTCCAGACAAACCCTATATAGAAAAAGCTTATGAAGAGATAATAAGCGAATATATAGAAGAGACGATTCAATTAGTTAATAACGTTCTAAGAAGGAAGAATTACGAAGCCGAGGAAGTTGATAAAGTTCTTTTAGTTGGGGGTGCAACAAAAACTCCGTTGGTGCGAAGAAGACTTGCAGAGATATTCGGTGAAGATAAGCTCATAACTGAGAAAGTAGACCCAATGTTAGCAGTTGCTATCGGGGCTGCCTACGAGGCTGATTCACTTATTGAGCGTAGAACTATCATATGTCCATGGTATCTGAAAGATGGTGAACCTTGTGCCACTGATAATAAGATTCAAACAAGAATATGTATTAAGTGTGGCAAACCATTACCGATAGCTGAGGAAGGGAATATAACAGAGAGACCTTATGGAATCGCAAAATATCACGGAGAGAAAAAGAAGAATGTATTTGACGTCATTATTCCCAAGGATGAAAAATACCCTCTCAAGGAAGCTGCAAAGCGGACATATTATGTAGGTGCATCCGGCGCTCGAATAATGAAGGTTCGCTTTTTTGCTGGTAAAAAGTGGGAGTGTGGAGATTTTTATGAAGATATAGAGAAAAACGAGTACCAGGGGACAGTATGGATGTTGCTTCCTCCGGAGACTCCAGCAGGTTCCAAGGTAGAGATTGGATTTAATCTCAATAAGAATAAAGAGATGGTGGATATTTTTATTGAATGTCAAGGGCAAGTTGTTAAGAAAGAAATGATTTCCAGAGGAGAAAAAGATGAGGCTCTTGGTTTAAGAATTGAAGCTGCTATAAATAAGATTCAAAAATTATTAAGTAACGGATTGGGGGGTATTATCCCAATTGATGAGCCTTTTACTTTTGCAAAAGGTATGAGGAATTATGCCTACTTTCTCCTGAGAGAGTATTATTGGCTCCCATTTTTACAAGATGAAAGTCGCAAGGTTGAAATAGAAAAGACATTGAAAGATTTAGAAAATGTTATTGGGCAAGGAGAAAGGGCTATTCAACATAAAGATAAGATAGCTATCGGGGATGAAAAAGCCCAGCATTTTCAGCATCTCATGGATAAGGGATGTTCTGCTATGGAGTTAATAATTGAAAGCTACCGTGCTTCTGGAGAACATAAAGAACAACTTCTTACGAATGTGGAGCGGGGAATTAAAATCTTAGATGATGAAATAGCGTTTGAGGAGATTAAAGTCACAGAAGATAAAATGCAGAGTAGAGAATTAGATGATGCCACTTTTTTTACCGCAAAACTTGGAGCTCTCTTTGCAGACCGTTATCTTGATATGCTTGAGACTATTCGCGTAGCGATCTCAGTGGCTAAAGGAGAAATTTTAATGGTAAAAAAGTCTCAAGGTAAGGATAAACCTATATTTATAGAGCCTACCGATAAATATCTCCCCACATTAGAGGCGAAAAAGAAAGCAGGAAGTAGTGAGGGATTGCAAGATGCTAAAGTTATGCAGGAGAAATTAAATGAAATAATAGCTTACCTAAAGTCAACTGGTATAGAAAAAGATGAAAGGAGAAGAAGAGACAAAATTGGAAGGGCTGAGGAAGCTTATCGAGATATCGAACCTTTGATCTTAAAATGGATTGTAAAGGTAGGAGTATAATGATAACCCAGACAAAGTGTCCAGTTTGTGATTCTCACAGAGTAGAAAGAGGAGATAATATATGTCCTCGATGCAAAACAGACTTAAGTCTTTGGAATCAAATTATTGACTTGCCCAACAGATATTACAACCAGGCGTTACATATGATAAAAGCAAATCGTATTATTGAAGCCAAAGACAAGCTCACTATAGCTCTCGCTCTTTATCCTGAATATTTTGATTCCCAGTTTCTTTTAGGAAAGATATACGCTGAGTTGAGGAGGTATGAGGAAGCAATAGCTATATGGGAGAAAGCTCTTAAACATAGTCCTGAAAATTCGGGTGAAATAGAAGACCTTATAAACGAGGCTAAGAATCGCCAGCATGAGATAGTAACCAAGAAAGACGAAGAACAGAAAAGGATGTTAGAAAGGGTCAAGAAAGAAGAATCACGTAGAATGAGATTTCGATGGATTGCATATTCCGCTATTTTTTCCATTATAGCACTGATGATTGGAATATTTCAACCTTATCGTCCTTTTGGACGAGCCCAATCTGCTACTTTACCTGTTACAACCTCAAAACCTATAGAGTATAAGCAAGCGGTTGAAAACATATTAAAAACTCATGGTGCCCTGGATATTCAGGTTAACCAAAAGAATTCAGTTATCTATTTGCTTGGAAAGGTATTGATTCCCCAAGAGAAATATCGGATAGAATCCCTCGTCCGTGGCATAAAAGGAGTCTCTGCAGTGGATTTAAGTGGAATTGATGTCTTATATCCTAAAGGATATTTTTATACTATTAGAAAAAATGATAACCTCTGGATAATTGCAGAAAGGTTATGGGGAAATGGAGCGAAATTTGAAAGAATCTATCAAGCTAATAAACAAACAATTCTTGACCCGTCGAATATTTCGCCCGGAATTACTATATTAATCCCAGAATAAGGGGTGAGATTAAATGGATAGACTCGTTCCTTTGCCACCAGGATATAAAAGTAAGAAACCTTCTAAAATCATAAGTGATATAGTTGAGAAAGTGGGCGAGAGACCAAATGAACCCGGTGGTCATTTTTATCTTGGATGTGCCATATATCATATTCAACGTGATATTAAAAAAGCGATGAGTGAATTTGAGAAAAGCATCAAGTGTGATGAAAACTTTTTAGAGGGATATAAAGCCTTAGCTTCATGTTTCTTAGAAATTAGGAATTACCAAACTGCAGAAAGTACATTAAAAAGTGCATTAAAAATTTCGCCCCAAGACACAGATATTCTTATTGCGTACGCTGACCTTTTAAAAAGAACTAATAGATGTGAACAAGGCAGGAAATTGCTGAGGAAGGCGTTGAAATTTGCAACCGATCAAAAGACTATGAAAATAATTCAAAATAAACTGGAATCCCTACCCAAACCCCCAGAATTTATCGAAGGATGGACAATGGCAAGAAAGGATTGCCATCGATCTTCTTTCACGCCAATGGGTAAGTCACAAGAAAAGATTAGCATAGTTCATCAAGATAGTCTCTCTTTTAATAGCCTAATTAATCCATCTTTTTTACCAGACATACCAAGTCCAATTGTCGCAAGAGAAATGATTATTTTACCCGATGAGTCCTTGAGGTCATTTAGAGGTATCAAACTTTCAAACCTCAATGAAATAGTCTGGAAAACAAGTGTGTTAACCGACAGATTAACATATTCTTCTACTCCTGTTTATGCCTCTTCTTACCTGTTTTTTTCTGTTGGAAATTCAATAATGCGTGTAGATCCGAGTAAAATTAATTCACCAGTCGAACCTCTCGAAGCCGACGATAAAATACAGATGTCTCCTTACTGTGCGCCAATCACATACGAAAATATTGTGATATTTGTGTTTAGAGACTGTGTATATTGCTATGACTTAGGTGAGGAGAAAGGTAATTTTATATCTTTGAACATAACAGATACTCAAGATATAGTAAGGTCTCCGGTAATCTGCAATGGAGAACTCATAATTCTTTCTCGAAATGGAAGAATATTTACAATAGATATTTTGACAGAATCTGTTATAAAAGAGAATACAATTTCAATAAAAGGTGTTTACTCCGCTCCCTGCGTTATAGAAAGTAATGTTTATTTTGAGATATTTGACGAGGGGCAGAACATCCGAAGAATAACTGCATATTGCCCTAAAGATGAAAGCATAGTAATGAAAGAGTTAATTTTAAAAGATGAATTGTGCTCACCAGCGGACATGCATCTAAATTTTCCCCCCCTTGTTTTTGATGATTTTATACTTCTTGCCTCTGATGTTTCAGCCACTTTTTATAAGGTTAAACGAATTGGGAGTTCACTTGTGATCATCCCCTTAGAATTAGACATACAGGTAGGGCATCAGAAGGTTGTAAATGTCTCTCATGTGTTTTCAACTGTTCTTGGTTCCTTACTTATATCAAAGAGTAAACAAGGATTTTTCTACGTCAACCTTAACAACCTATGCTTAAATGGTTTAGAAAATCTGATTTCTGATTTAATCACTCAGCCAATTGTAGATAAAGATATGGTTTATTTTTTTTGCAAAGGAAATATAGAATGTTTTTGCTTTCAACAAGAATCATCACAAGAGGAGATTAAATAAATGTGTATACTTAAATCACTAATAGTTTATCTTGTTTTTAATCTTTTATTTTGCTGCATAGCCTTAGCTCAGGAAACAACTCCAACAAATACGATCTACCTCCTTGATGTATCTGGAAGTATGAGGAGAGAGGAACTGTTTGAAAATATTAAAGAGAGGTTGAAACATCTCGTTGAGGAAAGGAATATAGGAGATCGTGTTGTTCTAATTACTTTTGGGGATGAGAAGGATACAGGACCAGTGTTGGATATTCCCATTGATACTAATAAAGATATAGAATATATAAAAAATAGAATTGATAACTTGCGAGCTGAATCACCTTGGACATGGATGTCAAAAGCTTTTGAAGTTACTAAAGAGAAAGCGCAAGACATTAAGGCTAAATCACCTGAGAAAAGATTAATGGTTTACATACTGACAGATTGCATAAATGATCCACCGCCACAAATAAAGAAAGTTGAACCTCCTTGGAAATTTGTTGAAGTGCTGCTTAAATACTTTGAAGGTTTTGAGGTAAAAGATACTTATATCTATCTTTTATCTTATCGCGCTCTTGAACCAGAAGAGAAAATTACAATCGATAATAAGACACCTATAATAGTTAAAGAACCCGAGATTGCTGGACCTATACCCCGAATCAAGCTTAGCTTTTCAGGATTTGATTTTGGGGAAATCGATATTTCTGAAAAGGAAATGATACGCTCAGGTGAAATTAATATTGATGAGCTTCAAGACATCGCTCCGGGTGTTGAAGTTCAACTATTAGCACCAGCTAAT
>Ga0315289_10002530_pt1 | contig 27957 bp, 18 predicted proteins | sample YL17G11_40_MG_FD_203452 | JGI IMG/M metagenome (GOLD analysis project Ga0315289, IMG submission 203452) | Sediment microbial communities from Yellowstone Lake, YNP, Wyoming, USA - YL17G11_40 | ecosystem: Environmental > Aquatic > Freshwater > Lake > Sediment | place: USA: Wyoming | collected... | reverse complement strand
CGTCGAACGACACTGTTGCGGCCAGCCAGCTGACGATGTGGCGCAACAACACGAACATAACGCTGATGAACGGGACTTCCGAATCGCTGCCCGTGGGCTACTGGACGTTCGTGGCGAACAGCACGCTGCCGGCTGCGAACTACAGCTGGAGCGCCGTGCTGAACAACGTGACCGTGAACGGAGCGGCCACGACGTGCACGGTAGTGCCTGCCACGCAATCGATAACGTACGAGTCGCAGATACAGCCTTACTGCACCGCGAGCGGCGGCAGCGGATGCACGCTTTGGTGGGACAGGGGAGCGGTCGATGCGGACTATGTGAACGCCACAGGCCTAAACAACACGGCCGTGACTCTGGGTGCGGACATGTCGGCTACGCTGCTGAAGAGCAACAACACTGCCACTGCCAACTACAGCGCCTGCAGCGCTGCTACGAGCACGATAACCGTGAACAAGAAGGCCTACACGTTCACGCTGTCGCCTACAACGCAGACGATCACTTATCCGGCGACCGTGCTCGAGCAGGTGCTTTCGAACGGCACGACGGCGCAGAGCCAGCTGACGCTCTGGAGGAACGAAACGAACATAACGCTGATGAACGGGACGACTGAATCGCTGAATGCGCGTGCGTGGAACTTCACGATGAACTCCACGCTGCCGACGGCGAATTACAGCTGGAGCGCGCAGACAGGCATAGTGACGGTGAACAAGGCCGCAGTGGGGGTGCAGGTCTCACCGCTCACGCAGGCTATAACTTATGGTAGTACGCTGAACCAGAACTGCACCAACAACGTGACGCTCGGGGCGTGCTCGCTCTGGCGTGGTACGTCCAGCCCGCCGACTACCAACATAACCCTGCTGAACAACACGAACGACGTGTTGTCTGCAGGGACGTGGTACTTCAACGCCACGTACTCAGGGACTGAGAACTACAGCGCGGCCACGACCGCGGTGCAGACGATAACGGTGGGCACGGCTGCTCCAACTTGCACAGCCTATATAAATGGTTCTACGTCTGATCAAAGCTATTACTCTAATCAAATGGCCAACTTTACGGGCTTTGTCAATACTGCTTACGGCGTAACGATTTATCTGGACTTGAACAAAACCGGCTATGGTAACAGCTTTACATCGGATACAGACTCGCAAGTAGAGAATATAACGAACACATCGTTGCTTGGAAAAGCTACTTTCAACCTAACCACGCACTTTAATGGGAATCAGAACTATACAGCGTGTGCAGACGGCATTTATCTGACTGTCCAGAACACCGCGCCAACCGTTAGCATACCAGCGTTGAACAGCACCACGCCTAAGACAAATGACGGGCTGAGCTGCAATGGCGGCACGTTTTCAGACATAGACTTGGAAGACTCGGAGCAGAGCAGGCAGTACAAATGGTATGATGGCAATGAAGAGGTGTCGGGTCAGACCTCGCAAGCGCTTTCGCTAACTGTGGCTGGTTTGGACAGAGGCGACACGATCAAATGCTCTATAAGAGTGTCGGATGGGACTGTTTGGAGCAATTGGGTTAATTCGTCCAACGTAGCCACGATACAAAATACAGAGCCGACTATAACAGTCACACAGCCAGACGGCGTAAACGACCAGACGAAGACTACTTACACTGTTACATGGGCTGCGAGCGATGACGATGCTGCAGACACGATAACAATCAGCTGCTACGGAGATGCTGACAGCAGCGGCTGGGACAAGACATACACATGCTTCAGCGGAACAGCTAACGACGGGTCGGAGAGTTGCAGCATGTCGACGTGGAACGATGACACATACTATATCTGGTGCAACGCTACTGATGGCACTGCCTCTGCAAGCGACTATTCACCCGGAGAAGTAAGAGTGGACAAGACCGGACCCACGGTAACGATAGAGAACCCGAGCACGAACGAGGTGCTCGGTTACACTATAAGCTTGGAGACTACGGTCAGCGATTCTGGTGTGGGTGTTGACAAAGCGAACTACACAATAAGCAACAGTACTGGCGTCTACAAGTCTGGCACGCTCACTGCGGGTGGCAACTGGGACGATAGCTGGAACAGCTACGGCCAGGTCGCGGATGGCAACTACAACTTCACTGTTTATGCGAACGATACGTTAGGGAATGAGAACTCCTTATACGTGCAATTCACAATCGACAACACCAACCCGGCTGCGGACATAACATACCCGAACAAGATTTATATAAAGGCCAACTTCAGCCTCGACTTGCAGGCGCAGAACACGCACATGGACAAAGCATGGTACAACATCACAAACAGCACGCCCTCGTTCAACTACAAAAACGCCTCCTACAGCATTGGCGCAGCCTCTTATTCGTTTACAGATTTCATAAACATAACAGGTTGGGCAGATGGCAACTATACGCTGAATTTCAATGCAAGCGACGTAGCTGGTAACAACGCCTCGTCAACAAGCTGGTTCTGGATAGACCGCGTAGTGCCATCAGCATCGATAACATCGCCAGCAAACGACACATGGCAGAAAGGGACTATAACTGTGACATACTCGGCAACAGATGCAGTCAGCATAAGCAGCTGCCTGTGGAGATGGAGGGACGAACTAGGAGCGTGGAGTGCTTACACATCAACGAATTGCGGAAGCGGACAGAGCTTCAACTTTGGCACAACAAACTGCAATGACGATGGCACTGCTGATTGTGAGATTGAGATAAATGCAACAGACTCTGCTGGCAACTCGGCTTACACCGCACTTAGGATAAAAGTAGACAACACTGCGCCTGTGCTTGGAGAAATAAAAGAATACCCGACCGACGCGGCCACGTATGCCGCTGGCCAGAATTATCAATTCAACGTTACTGTGCTCGAAAATACAGGAGATACACAGATTTCATTTGTATTTTTCGAGTGGGCAGGAAGCAATGCGACGGTCACGACTTATAGACAGATCAATTCAACAGCGCGCGAGTATTACACGTCCAAGACTGATTTGGCTGTAGGCACGTATGACTACAAGTGGTATGCAAACAACAGCGTTAATCTTGGCACATCCGTATCAGATAGTTACACTATAAACAAGGTATCGCCAGTTGCTGGGCTTATTTTGACTTTGGATAGCTCTTCGTCTGCGTCGCAGACGCGCGTCTATCCGAACGCTACGAATGTGCAAAGCTCTGAGACGAATGCAGGCGATACTGGCTGTTCGTACACTCTGTTCTGGAACAGTTCGACAATAAGCAACGGGGCGATCACTCTGCCTGCCAGGGCGCACAACTTCACGTACAACACGAGCGGCTGTGCTAACTATACGGACGGGAAGCTGGAGAGGATACTGACTGTGAACAGGGGCGTTACCAGCTGTGGCGTGAGCCCGTCAACTCAAACAATAACATATGAAGCATTGGTGACGCCTTACTGTTATTCGAACGCCACGGAAGTGAAATGCTCATTGTGGAGAGGCGAAACAAACATCACAGCTCAGAACGGCACGGATATTATGTACGGTGCTGACAATTCGCCATACACGTTCAAGTCGAACAACACGGCCACGCAGAACTACAGCGCATGCTCGGCAGCTACGAGCACGATTACGATCAACAAGAAGGCTTTCACGTTCGCGCTGTCGCCATCGACGCAGACGATCACTTATCCGGCGACTGTGCTCGAGCAGGTGCTTTCGAACGGCACGACGGCGCAGAGCCAGCTGACGCTCTGGCGCAACGAAACGAACATAACGCTGATGAACGGGACGACTGAATCGCTGAGCGCGCGTGCGTGGAACTTCACGATGAACTCCACGCTGCCGACGGCGAATTACAGCTGGTCGGCCCAGATAGGCATAGTGACGGTGAAAAAGGCCGCAGTGGGGGTGCAGGTCTCACCGCTCACGCAGGCGATAACTTATGGAACTACGCTGAACCAGAACTGCACCAACAACGTGACGCTTGGCGCGTGCACGCTGTGGCGCGGCACTTCCAGCCCGCCGAACGTGAACATAACCGCGCTGAACAACACCGCGGAAGCGCTGACGGCAGGGACGTGGTACTTCAACGCCACGTACTCCGGGACTGAGAACTACAGCGCGGCCACGACTGCAATCCAGACGATAACGGTGGGCACGAAGGCGCCGACGCTGACGCTCACTTTGGACGGAAGCTCGGCAACTCCGCAGACTAGGACGTATCCGAACGCGACCGCGTTCCTGCTCACCGACCCCAACACTGGCGACTCGGGTTGCACGTATGACATAAAGGAGAACGGGACGTCGCAGTCCTCGACAAGCTACTCGAAGACGCTTGCGGCGAGGGCGTACAACCTTACAGGCTACACGAGCGGCTGTGCGAACTACACGGCCGGGCAGGCGGAGATAACACTTGTGGTGAGCAAGGCTATGCCCACGTTCACAACGTCAGTGACCAGTCCGATAACATACAATGCCGCTTCGAACTACGTGGGCAGCGAGAGCAACGCTGTCGATACGGACTGCGTGTACAAGCTGTGGAGGAACAATACGCTTCTGGCTACTGCCAGTTCCGTGGGCGATACCACGGTGCTGGCGGCGCGCGCGTACAACTACACCTACAACACGAGCGGGTGCACGAACTTCACGGCTGCGAAGGACGAGAAGACGCTTGTAGTGAACAAGGCCGCAGTGGGGGTGCAGGTCTCACCGCTCACGCAGACGATAACTTATGGAACTACGCTGAACCAGAACTGCACCAACAACGTGACGCTCGGGGCGTGCACGCTGTGGCGCGGCACTTCCAGCCCGCCGACTACCAACATAACCCTGCTGAACAACACCGCGGAAGCGCTGTCGGCAGGGACGTGGTACTTCAACGCCACGTACTCGGGGACTGAGAACTACAGCGCTGCCACGACTACGGTACAGACGATAACGGTGAACAAGAAGGCGTTCGTGTTCGGGCTGTCGCCAGCGAACGGAACTGTGTCGTACGGCACGCTGTCGTACGAGAACGTCACGTCGAACGACACCGTTGCTGCGAGCCAGCTGACGATGTGGCGCAACAACACGAACATAACTCTGATGAACGGGACAAGCGAGGCGCTGCCTGCTGGCTACTGGACGTTCGTGGCCAACTCGACGCTGCCGGCTGCGAACTACAGCTGGAGCGCCGTGCTGAACAACGTGACCGTTGTTGGTGCGACCACGACGTGCACGGTAATGCCTGCCACGCAAACGATAACGTACGAAAGCCCGATACAGCCTTACTGCACTGCCAGCTTGGGCAGCTGCACGCTGTGGTGGGACAGGGGAGCGGTCGATGCGGACTATGTGAACGCCACGGGCCAGAACAACACGGCCGTGACTCTGGGCGCGGACATGTCGACTACGCTGCTGAAGGCGAACAACACTGCCACGCAGAACTACAGCGCATGCTCGGCAGCTACGAGCACGATTACAATCAACAAGAAGGCTTTCACGTTCGCGCTGTCGCCATCGACGCAGACGATCACTTATCCGGCGACTGTGCTCGAGCAGGTGCTTTCGAACGGCACGACGGCGCAGAGCCAGCTGACGCTCTGGCGCAACGAAACGAACATAACGCTGATGAACGGGACTACTGAATCGCTGAGCGCGCGCGCGTGGAACTTCACGATGAACTCCACGCTGCCGACGGCGAATTACAGCTGGTCGGCCCAGATAGGCATAGTGACGGTGAACAAGGCCGCAGTGGGAGTGCAGGTGTATCCGCTCACGCAGGCTATAACTTATGGCACTACGCTGAACCAGAACTGCACCAACAACGTGACGCTTGGCGCGTGCTCTCTGTGGCGCGGCACAGCGTCTCCGCCGAACGTGAACATAACTGCGCTGAACAACACCGCGGAAGCGCTGTCGGCAGTGACGTGGTACTTCAACGCCACGTACTCCGGGACTGAGAACTACAGCGCTGCCACGACTGCAATCCAGACGATAACGGTGAACACCGCAGGCATATCGCTCTCGCTCGCGCCGACGACGCAGACGATCACATACGGCGACAGCAGGCTGCAGTACTGCGCCGACAACTCGACTGCCGCGGCGTACCATTGCGGCCTGTACATGAACGACTCGAACGTGACCGCGCAGAACAACACGTCGCCCGTGCTTACGGTTGCGGCGTACGCGTTCAAGGCCAATATCAGTGCTCCGCTGGCGAACTACAGCTGGTCTGCGCAGACGAGCGTGCTGACTGTGAGCACGTCGGCCGCTGCGAGCGTGTCGGTTCTGCTGACGAACAACGACACGGCCTACGGCACGCAGACCACGGCGCAGTGCGTGCAGAACGTGGGCGATGCAGGCACGACGCTGACGCTGTTCAGGAATGGCAGCCAGGCGGCTCAGGGCACGACGCCGATACAGGAGCAGACGGTGCTGGCTGCAGGGTTCTGGAACTACACGTGCGTGTATCCTGGCTCGCTGAACTACAATGCCATGTCCAACGCGTCGTGGATGATGGTAAACAAGGCGACGCCGGCACTGACGCTCAGATTAGATGGCAGCTCCGCCTCGTCGCAGACTAGGACGTATCCGAACGCGACCGCGTTCGGCCTTACTGAAAGCAATTCGGTCGATTCGGACTGCGCGTACGACATAAAGGAGAACGGGACGTCGCAGGCTTCGGCGAACTACTCGAAGACACTTGCGGCGAGGGGGTACAACCTTACAGGATACACTACAGGCTGCACGAACTTCACTGCTGGGCAGACGACCGTAATGCTGAATGTCAGCAGAGGAGCAACCAGCCTCACGCTCTATTTGAACGACACACCGGGCGACAAGGCTTACACGCAGTACCAAGTGGCGAACATAACCGCCGCGCTGAACGTCAGCGGCAAGACCGTGAACATATTGTCGAACATGACCGGCTGGACGCTCCAGTCAGGGCCAACGCCGCTTAAAAACTATACGAGCATGTCGCAGCTGGGCGGCTTCAACATGACCGGCTACTTCGATACGGACGAGAACTACACGGCCAGCTCGGATACGCACTACGCGACTGTAACATCTGGTGTTCAAGCCACCTCCATCAGCCTCTGGCTGAACGACACGCAGGCGGACTACGGCACCACGTATGGCATTCCAGTGAACGCCACGGCCAAAATCAACGTGAGCGGGATGCCTGTGACCATACTGAAGAATGGCACTATGATCGCGAGCGGCACGACCACGGCCATGTCCATTCTGAACAAGAGCGACCTCGCCAATGCCACGTACAACATAACAGCGAACTGGACCGGCAATGCCACGCACACCGGAAGCTCTGCTCAGTATTTGATAAGAGTGAACAAGGCCACGCCCACGTTCACAACGTCGGTGAACACTCCGATAACTTATGGAACGGCCTCGAGCTACACGGGCAGCGAGAGCAACGCTGTCGACACGGACTGCGTGTACAAGCTGTGGAGGAACAATACGCTTCTGGCTACTGCCAGCTCTGTGAGCGATACCACGGTGCTGGCGGCGCGCGCGTACAACTACACCTACAACACGAGCGGGTGCACGAACTTCACGGCTGCGAAGGACGAGAAGACGCTTGTGGTGAACAAGGCGACCACTGCTATGAACCTGATGTTGAACGGCACAGACGCAGACAAGACGTATGCTTATGGCGAGCTCGCAAACATCACAGCAAGCCTGAGCATCGCCGGCACGCCCGTCAAGATAAACACGAACTTCACCGGCTCGAACTCTCTGTTGGGCAGCGGAAACTCGCCGTACGCGAACTTGGCAAACCTCAACTACGCTTCGGGAATCTACAACGTGACCGGCTACTTCGAGGGCGACCAGAACTATAGCGCGAGCTTCGAGACGCACTACATAAACCTTGGCATAAGACTGACGTTCAACGTGACTTCCGCCTCATCGGAAGTGCAACAACTTGACAATGTCAAGTTCTATGTCATGGAGGCGGGCAAGGCTTACACGGACTTCAGCTATCAGAAGATGTACGGCATAACATCCTCCACTCAGCCGGCTCTGTCATACGTGTTCACGCAGAAGGACATATCTGAGAAGAGGGACCTGAGGTTCGAAATGCCGACGGCGATGGGTCTTATGATTGCGGATTTGTACAACGTGACGCCGAACACGACCGCCAGCGCGGTCATACCTATAAGGATAATAGACGGCGGGGACTACGCCGGCGTCAGCCCGATAACGGGCGAGCTGTCGTACATATTCTTCATCAACGACACCGCGCTGAACTACTCGAGCTACAACATAAAGATTCCGTTCAACCGTAGCAGGATGACGCAGCCGAACAAGTTCCTGCGATGCCTGCAGTTCGACTGGAACTCGAACATCTGCACTAAGTGGAACGTTACCGATACGAGCTCCATAACGGATCCAGGGAGCAACTACACGTTCGTGAACAAGACCCAGTCCCTGAAGTGCTCGCCTGCGCTGGCCGACACAGGCATGCACGGAAGCAGTTACTATGAGATGTATGGAGGAATGACAACCCAGTTCAACATGACGTACTTCGACGACTTCGAGTACGGTTACGGCGGCTGGTACGCGGACGCTGCCACAAGCGCCTACCTGTACCCGAGCGACAGTTACAGCGGCTCGTCGACTTCCGGCTACTCGCTCAAGGTGGAATACATGGGGAGCGGCGGCGGGTCGCAGACGTACTGCCAGAACTATGAAGTGCAGAACCTTTGCAATCCTTACCAGAACTCCACTTATTACGGCTGTAGGAGCGACTGGTACACGAGCCCTGCGGACGAGGAGACCGCCAAGGCGCAGGCCAGCAGCTCGTTCGAAAGCAGCTGCGATGTATGCTGCGGCGGCAGTGGGACATTCTCGCCTTACAGCGGCTCGCCTTACAAGGAGTGGAACTCCGGACAGACACAATACAGCTACCACGCGTACGGCGACTGCATATGCGGCAGCGGGTCGTTGGCCGGCTACGCCACAAAGGACGTGAATTACAACAGCAAGGACAACAAGTACGTGACGTTCTCTTACAAGCTGCCGAGCTCGTCAGCGATGAGCTTGAGGATTTATGTGAGCAACTGGGCCGGCGGGAGATGGGTCATCTATAACGGCACTTCCAACCAAGGCAACTTCAGCATACCCGGGTTCAAGGCAGACGACATGTGGCACACGGCCACGATAAACATACAAAAGGATCTTGACAACATAACCAGTTGCTCGTCCGCGCCGTGCGACCATATCATCACCAAAATCGGGTTCGGCAGCGAGTCGGGCTCGCCTGGCCAGAGGTTCTTCATGGACGACTTCATGGTAACCAACGAGGTGGGCGCCGCGAGCAAGGTGCTGTACCACGCCGACTTCGAGAACTATTGCCAGATTAACGAATGGTACGGAGGCCAGCAGGAGTATCAAGGCTACTACAGCGCCTATTCCCTCAAAGTCCCCTCAGCCGCATACGTCGACCATTATGTGGAGTTCTTCAGTCAGGACTATAGGTACATAGATTTCGTCTACAAGACCTATCAGAGCTCGTCGTTCAAACTGATAATAAGGAACGACAAGCCCGACGGTCAGGGCTATTACACAGTATGGAACGAGACGGAGATAACCATACCGGCCAGCGTGGGCGCTTGGACCAAGAAGCACATAGACCTCGCTGCATACGGCCTTGGCAACACGAAGGTCAAGAAGGTGGGCTTCTACGGCCAGTCCGGCACGTCGATCGTGGACGACTTTTCAATATCGAACGAGATGCCGGGTGTATGCACGGACTGCAACATAAACTACGGGGGCGTGCAGTTCAACACGTTGTACTTCTCGGACTTCGAGTACGGCCTCGGGGGCTGGGTCGCGGCCGGCGGTTCGACCATGAGCATCAACACCACCAACGCGACGTCCTACTCGGGAATGCGCTCGCTGGTTATGGGCAACAGCAGCAACATAGTCGCCGACTTCACGCCCGGCTACGCCTCGCCGTCCGTGCCTGTGAGCTCCTATCCGTACATGTCCTTCGCATACAAGGCTTACGGCGGGACGCTAAAGTACAAGATAGGAAGCACATGGTACAATATACCGGGTTTCGTAGCTGACGGCGAATGGAGAAACGCGACCATAAGCCTCAGCGGCTACGGCAGCCCCATAACGGAAATAGCATTGGGCAACCCGTCCGCTGGCGGCGCCACGTTCCACATAGACGACTTTTCCATAACAAGCAGGCCGCTCTCGGACTGCCCGTACACGGACGCGAGGCAGGACATAACCTTCCAGATGCGTACGATGGCCGGCTGGCGCATAGACGCAGGCAGCGGCCAGGCCAAGCCGGACCTGTACCCGCATTCGGTGGGCTTCAACAACACCACGGCCATACAGTACGGCGACTTTATCCTCGTGAACGTGACGGCCGCGAACATGGGCAACGCCTCGACCGCGAACCCCGTGCAGGTCTACTGCTACATCGACAACGTGCTGCAGAGCCAGAACGAGAGCAAGGGAGCGCTCCCGCCGGCCCCGCCCGTGAACACCACGGACCTCTTCTGCAACTTCACCGCGCCTGGCGCCGGACCGCACACGTTCAACGTCTCCACGACCATCAAGGAACAGATCGAGGAGTGGAACTACACGAACAACAACGTGTCCTTCGGGATAATCGTCTATTCGAACACCAAGATAACGCCCGTGCTGGTGAACACGAGCACACCAGTACGCGGCAGCGGCCAGGGGAGCGGCCTGAGTACATACGCGAGGCTGCTGTTCACTAACAACAGCGCGGTGCCGGACCAGAACTTGACATTCACAGATACGAGCACATCTACGTATATGGGCTTCGGCTTCACCAACTCGAGCGGCTATGCAAACCTGATTTACGAGTTCCCGGCAGCCGCCATGCTCGGGCCGCACACTATTAACGTCACATACGCAAGCAACGATACATCCTACACGTACGGGAGTCACAACGACTCGGTCAGCGTGAATGTTTATTCGCTCGCAAATGTAAGCTTCCTAACGGCCGATAACCAGCTTGTCCACTTGGGCGACGCAATGCGGCTGGAGGGCGTGGTCAGGGATTCGATAAACGGAAGCGCAGTGGGTAGCTATCCGTGCAGGTTCTACGACAACACCACGCTGCTTTACACGAACCTGACGAACTCCACAGGACAGTGTTCCTATATATGGGACACAAGCGGCACGGACTCTGGATGGCGTACGCTGCAGGTCAACATAACGACCAACTCCACGCTCTATTACTTCGGCGACTCGCCGAACGACGTGGACGCGTTAATAAACATCACGCTGAACACCAAGCCCACGGTAGGCATCAACGTAACGCCCGCTGAGGTAGACAGGGGCAACGGCATAGAGGTAAGCTGCGACGTGAGCGATGTCGAGGATGCAATAGACCTGCTGACTGTGAACATATCCGTCCGCGACGCTGGTGGGGTATGGTCGAACACGACTATTACGGACAGGATAGACAGCACGTTCTACCGCGATTACCAGACCACGCAGGAGTCTGTGCTGGGCAACTACACGGCCCTATGCACAGTCATAGACACGGACGGCGGCCGCACAGACAACAGTTCGATGTTCCTTGTCTGGCAGAACGGCACGGTGTCCGTTAACCTCAACGCCACGTCTGTCACATACAGCGCGGCTGTAAACGCCTCTGGCCAGGTCGCGTACCTTAGCGGAGGAGCGGTCACGTTGTCCTACGTGGTGGTTTCGATACTGGGCGAACAAAAGTGTACCGACACCACTGATGCGGCAGGCGGCTACGCGTGCGTGTTCAGCGCCCCGAACCGGGTCGGGACGTTCATGGTGGACGTGCAGGTCATTGACAAGGACACTGGCAAGCGACTTACGAACAGCACCGCGCTGGCAGTGTCCGTTTCATACGGAGAGCCGAGTGCGGCCGAAAGCGCGGCGAAGGATGTCGGATGCTACGAGGTGCCGTCGCTCGTGCAGAACCCGGACGGGTCGATAACAAAGTCAACGGTGAGGATATGCGTATGGAAGTAGGCGCGGCGTTGGCCGTGCTTTCAATTTTGTGCGTGGCGCAGCTTGCCGGCATCGCGGTTGCGGACGCGACTACGCCGCCAGCTCTGTCGGACGCCATACCGCGCAACAACACCTACGTGCCCGGCGGCAACAGGGATTTCTACGTTGGCGTTAAGGCATCCGACCTCAACACATCGGAGGTCATGCTATACATAAAATCCATCGAGGCGTCCGAATGGGACAGGTACGCGATGACGTGCACGGCTATAAACGCCGCGGACTGGAACTGCACTACTGTGATTTCGTTCAACATAGTCGGCTCGGACACCAAGGAGACATACTACTTCGAGGCGAACGACACGTCGGGCAACATGGGCTCGCTTGGCGATAGGCTGCACCCGCTGATGTTCACCGTGGACATAAACAGGCCGGTTTTCGAGTTCGTGAACCCGCTCAATAACACGTGGGTCGCGGCCGTCGAGGCCGTGACGTTCAAGGTAACGGATGCCTCATCCGGCGTAGGCAACGCGAGCGTAGCGTACTCCACGGACAATTCGTCTTGGATTGCAATGACAACGACCGACAACCTCAACTACAACGCGAGCTGGTCCACGCTCGCGCTGGCGAACAACCAGCCGGTCATACTTTACGCGAGTGCTTCTGACAAGATAGGCAATACCGGCTACGCGTGGCTGAACGTCACCGTGGACAACGAAAATCCGGCATCGTACGTGCTGCGGCCGTCGGCCGGCGAAACGCTTAGCGGCGTGGCGAAGTTCGAGATAAACGCCTCGGACGCGTATTCGGGCATAAAGACCTTGGCGGTAGGCATGTCGGTCGGAGGATACCAAAGGTCGATGACATGCGCGGCGATAACGGGCGGCTACAAATGCGACGGGTACTTCGACACGACCGTACTTTCTGACGGGATGCACATTGTGAACTTCAGCGTCTCGGACAACGCCTGCAACTCGGTGTCGCCGTCGGTGCAGGTCACTACCTACAACAAGGAGACGTACGTCTCGATATCCGGACCCAGCAGCGGCTCGTACATACGCGGAGCTGTGACAGTGAACGCATCGGTGGCGAACCCGACCAGCAAAGTTTCAAGTGTGCAACTGAAGGTCACTGGATCCGCTGGCTCCGGTTACAGCGACACGAATACCATGAGCTGCTCCTCAACGTTCACGCTCTGCCAAGCCACGCTCGACACTACGCAGTTGCCAGACGGCCAGTACACGCTCTTCGCGAACGTGACTAACACTGCAGACAAGCTGATAAACAGCTCCGTGTCCGTGACCGTGGACAACACCCTTCCGCTGATGGCGATAGACAGCCCGGCCTCGAAGGTGGTGAGCGGTACGATATACCCGAAAGTGGTCGTGACGGACAACGGCGGCGTTGCGGCCGGCTCAGTGTTGTTCAACATGTCGAGCTACTCGTACGTCATGACGTGCTCCGTATACGTTATTGGCAAGAAGTACGTGTGCGGCTGGAACTTCGACACACGCGTGATTTCCGACAATTACTACTTGCTTACATTCTTCGCGAGCGACATCGCTGGAAACACGAACACAGTATCGATGACGCTCCTCGTCGACAACGTCGAAAACGTCGGGCCGTCACCGAACGAGACGACGACCACGACAACGATCACGACAGCACCTGCTGGAGCAGGCACGACAACGACAACGCAGCAAGAGGGCCAACCGACAACAATGACGACGTCGCCGCCTTCTGTCTGGCAGACCTGGGTGGAAACCTCGGATAGCCCTGTGGCAGTGCTAGTGTGGAACGCACAGACCGCTTTCGACACCACCTTCAACACTTGGCCGCTCAAGGCGTTCGCAATAAGTATGATAGTGTTCTTGATATTATTGGCGGTGTTCCGCACCTCGCAGGTGAGGAGGCTGTTTGAAAAAAAGAAGGAAACGATAGAACTCGAATGATTCGGTTTAGGTTGATGAACTATGAGCTACGTTGACATGGCGGTGGGGCTGGGTTTCTTCCTGTTCTTTCTGGCTATAGTGCTAATGCTGTCCATACAGCACTTCGTTGAAGGGCCGGCCACGATGCGCATTGAGGAGTATAGGGAGGCGGCGGTGCGGCTGTTCAACCAGTTCTTCGGCACGGGCGGCGCGCCTTCGGACTGGGAGAGCACCGGGGAGACGCCTTCGAAGCTCGGACTGATGAGCACGATATACAAGATACCTATAACCGTGGAGGAGAAGGCCGGCTCCGCGAGGACGAACGAACCAGTGGCGGCGAAGCTCACGTTCGATGACGCGTGCTCGAATGTTGCGTGGAACACGACGATAAGGCTTTACAACTCAGACCTGAACATCACGTCGTACGAGGCCGTGAACCAAGTGCCGTGCTCGGGCAACATGCTGAACGAGTCGTACATACGCTTCAACGTCAACGTTTCGCAAGGCGAGAAGAAGTTGTATTACATCTTCTACACGAATGACAGCGAAGTTGCGGCGCCGAACTACAGCATGTCGTACAGCGTTTCCACGTGGTCGCCAACGAGCGGCGACGCATGGACGGAAGGCACGAGCTCTTGGGCAGTGTACGGCGGCAGCGTGGGCAGCTCTGCGGCAAACTCAAACGTGCATCTAATCGGCACGTACAGCGTGGGCGTGAACGGCGGATTCGACGCAACGAAGCTTGGCCTGCAGTACAATCCGACCGGTGTGTTCAGCGGGGTTTCCGACGGCACGTACGTGGACGCATGGATATATGTGAACGACACGACCGGGCTATCTTCGGTCACGGTCCTGCTCAACGACAGCTCTGGAAGCATCACATATGCGATATCCGCATCGAGCTTGGACAGCGGACAATGGTACCACTTCAGCCGCAACCTCACGTCATCGCAATGGACCGGATGGTCGAGCTTCAACACCGCCGGCATAGACTACGTTGCGATCTACATGACAAACTCAACGTCCGGCATAGCGCGCAACCTTGAGGTGGACGGACTGCATTTCGGGCCTCAGCCGCTGGAAGTTACGGTGTTCCCAACTGAAAGCGAGCTGACGGTTTCCAGGAAGAAGGTCGATGCGATGAACAACATGTCCTACGACGACCTGCGCGCAGCGCTCGGCGAGGACTACAGGTTCAGGATAGAGATACAGTAGCGGCGGCCTCGGTTTAAACTTTAACTGGCAGGCGCCGCAAATAAAATATAGATTCTCATGGCACGGCTGCGTTATTCGAAAGGTTCCCTCTACATGATGGAGTCGGCGCTGGCGATAATAATGATGGTCACGGCGCTCGCGTTCGTGCTCAGCAGGCCGCAGACGAATACGGACTTGAGTAAGATAAACTACAAGCTGAATGTGTACAACGCGCTGAAGCTCTCGGACGAGGCCGGCGACCTGCGCAGGAACGCGGTGGACAACGACGCGGCCGCGATCAAGGCGGAGCTGCAGGCGTACATCCCAGGCACGTTGGGCTTCGGCATAGCAGTGTACAACTCCACGACCAATACAACCGCAATACCAGTGCCATCCGAGAGCTCGGACAGCGTGATAACCGTGGGCTATCTTATTGCGGGATGGCACGGCAGCTACAGCCCGAGGGAAGTGCGCGCTTTCATCTGGGGATTCGATTAATATGGCAAACAGCAAAGGTCAGATGTTTTTGATAGCGGCGGTAGTCATAGTGTCTGCGATAGTGGTTCTCGGTTTCAACATGGCTTCGCCTAGCGCGACCAAGGAAGCTGAAACGATGAAGGCAACGTTCGAGTCGGAGATGTTCGACAACCTTATGGCGGAGTTCAACGCGACCATAGACATTTCTTCAAGCGCGCCTGAGAACATAACTTCGAACGTGGTTGATTTCGCTAACTTCACGCGTGCAAAGATAGCTGGCAGGTCGATGACGCTCAAGCTGCTGTTCATCGGCACGGTCGCGAACAAAACACTGGCGACGCTGAACATCACTACGCTGAACATGCTCGGCGACCCGATCAACGCCTCACTCGAGGCGATTGGCGCTCCGAGCACGAATACGAGCGTCGCAAACGGCGGCAGGTGGGACACGTCCTTCACGGATATTAACCCGGGCAGCACGTACCTCCTGAACATCACTTACAACGCAGAGGGCGGCAGCGGCACGAAGGAGACGATCGAGATAAAGACGAAGAAGAACAAGGACACTTACACGGGCTTCTTCTATGTTATAATGTCGGGCGCGAGCGCGAACCACGTGAGCAAATACCAGAAGTACATAGTGTTGTAGCCGACTTTCGATTTCGACGGTGAAACGTTTTTACTGGAGGAACTGAATCTAATTATATGGGAATCGCCGTGATGCCAAATTCGAAAGCCGTCAGCCCGCTTATTGCGACGGTCCTCACGATACTTTTGGGCGTGACGATGCTCGCCGTAGTGCTGAACGTCGTGAACCCGATGTTCAGGCGGGCGCAGGACACTTCGGTCGTCACGGACGCGTTCCAGAACCTCGAGATGCTGAACACGGCCATAGAGGGCGTTTCGTCCGAGTCGCAGGGCTCGAAGCGTACGGTGTCGCTGTCCGTGACAGACGGGTTTTACAGGACGAACTCAACATACGACTGGCTTTATTTTGAATACGAGCCGCAGGAGGATATCAGGCTCACCGGCACGAAGGGCAACGTGGAGATCGAGCGCGGGCTAGAGTTCGCGGACTACTTCAACTACTATGCGGACGGCTCGAAGGCAACGCCGGCGTGGACGAACACCTCTGGTCAGTGGACAGCCAGCGATTACAAGTACTCCGGGCAGAACGGGCTCGCCTACCACAACGTCTCCGGCCCGTTCGAGAACTGGAAGTTCAGCGCAAGCATAAGCAACGTGACTGGGCCGACCGGGGGGCAGGCTTTTGTACTGCCAACGAACCCCGAGAGCCTTGTCGGCTTCTGGCCGTTCGACAACCGCAGCGGGAGCGTCGCGTACGACTACTCGGGCAACCGCAACAACGGCACGCTGACGAACATGAACACGACCGGCAACAGCACATCCGGTTGGCAGGACTCTGCAAACTGCGAGGCCGGCCGCAGCTGCATGATGTTCGACGGGGTGGATGATTATGTCGATGCTGGAAATGCAAGTAGTTTAAATATGGGAACAAACGATTTCACAATTTCTTCGTGGATAAAATTAAATAAACTTGATGTTGGTTATGGAATAATAAAGAAAAGGGGAACGGGAGCGGGTTGGGATTTGCAAGTATGGGATACGAACAGACTCGATTTTAGAACATACAATGGCACTTGGAATGAAATATATCCTTCTGCAGGAACATGGACAGCAGTAACAGATACATGGTATTTCATAGTCGCTCAAAAGGATGGCAGCACTCTGAGACTGTTTGTCGATGGTGTACAGATTGGAACTGCCGAAGCCCATTCAAGCACGATAAGCAATACAGACAATGTAAAAATAGGCTTGGCACAATATTACGCCAACGGCACCATCGACGAGGTCATGGTATTCAACCGCGCGCTGTCGGCGGCGGAAATCCTGGCGCTTTACGAAACGAGCACGAAGAAGCTTCTTGCGACCGGCACGCAGACTATCGCGACAAAGACGGACGTTAGCGTCGTGCTGTCCAACCCCGCTGGCAGGACGAAGTTCGACGACGTAAGGGTTACGCGCGAGAAGAACAAGCTGACATTTATTATTCCATACGATGGCATAGACATCAACGGCACACTGCGCGTCGGCAAGGGCGAGCACCAGATAGAGATAACCCACATGGGCACCAGCGCAACCTCGAACAGGCCGGTCATACAAATCACATCGGTATGAATCGCATACGGGCCGTAAGCAAGCTTCGATACTTTTTAACAGGACCAAATTAATTATATGGAGTTGGATATTTTTTCGTTAAAGACTGGTAGAAAAGGCATAAGCCCGCTGATAGCGACCGTACTCGTCATACTCTTCGGCGTGATTACGCTCGGTATCGCGCTCGGCGTAGTAAATCCCGCGTTCAGGCGGATGAAGGACACGTCGATTGTGAACGACGAGTTCCACACGCTCGAAACGCTTAACACTGCGATAAAGGAGGTCGCCTCGGAGTCGGATGGCTCGAAGCGCGTTGTGCCCGTAACGATCACGGACGGCACGCTCCGCGTGAACAGCACGTACAACTGGCTCTACTTCGAGTACGAGCCGTCGGAAGCGATGGACATATCGGGCGAGAAGGGCGACATACGCATAGAGCACGGCCTCGAGTTCGCGGACTACTTCAACTATTATGCGGACGGCTCGAGGGCAACGCCGACGTGGACCAACACATCCGGACAATGGATTGTTTCGGGTGGCGTATACTCCGGCACGAACGGCACCTCCTACCACAATATCTCCGGCCCGTTCGAAAACTGGAAGTTCAGCGCAAGCATAAGCAACGTGACTGGGCCGACCGGGGGGCAGGTTTTTGTATTACCAACGAACCCCGAGAGCTTGGTCGGCTTCTGGCCGTTCGACAACCGCAGCGGCAGCGTCGCGTACGACTACTCGGGCAACCGCAACAACGGCACGCTGACGAACATGAACACGACCGGCAACGCCACGAGCGGATGGCAGGCTGTGCCCGCATGCAAGGCCGGAAGGAGCTGCCTGATGTTCGACGGGGTGAACGACTATGTCGAAGTATCAGATTTAGGTGAAGAACCACTCACAATAGAATTTTGGTTCTATGCTAATTCAATAAATGATGTTACTCCTTATGATAGGTTGATGAGTAATATAGATAACACCAAAGGCGCAAGCCCATCATTTTCTCTCGCTTTTGCAGATGGTGATATCAAAATATGGGGAACTGCGTGGAAAGGTTTTAGTGTTGGCACAATATCTGTAAACCAGTGGTATCATCTAACTATAGTTATCAAATCAAATGGCGATGCAACAGCTTACTTGAATGGGATTGAGAAAGGAACAGTTAACGACAACTATGAATTCTATAAAATTGGTATAGGTTCGAACTTTATTTATTCTGGCGGGGCATCTGGAAGAATTTTCAACGGCACCGTTGACGAAGTCCTAGTATTCAACTACTCATTTTCATCCGAAGAAGTAACAGCATTGTACGAGCTTAGCACCAAGAAGTTAATAGCAACCGGCACGCAAACAGTCACAGCCAAAACAACTCCAGCGATTGTCCTTTCAAATCCTGCAGGCAAAACATCGTTCGACGACGTGGCTTTATCGCGCGATAGGAACAAGCTGACGATACTCATACCTTTCACGAACGTCGAGCTGAACGGCACGCTGCGCGTCGGCAAGGGCGAGCACAAAATCCAGATAAAGCACATGGAGACGAACACGACGACGAGCAGACCGATTGTGGAGCTGACGGCAGTCTAACATCACATGCATTCGATAACCACCCCCGTGCATCTTAAATCTTTAACAGGTCCTCTAATTTTTGTATGGCTAGGCCAACATATTCTGACTTCAAAGAGTTTGGCTCCGGCTTAGGGCTTTCTGGAAGCGTTGCACTGCAGAAGTTTTACAACGAGCTAGAGAAGAAACTTCTCGTACAGATGTATTTCCCGGACATAACTGGCGGACGCGATGATAACATATTCATTGGCAAAATAAAGATCAGGGAGAATCCTGACAGGCAGACGGGATGGCTGGATGCGAACATAATAATACAAAACTACCTATCCAAACACGACACGAGGCAGCCGCCCATATTCTTCAGCCTGGAGGACTACGAGAAGGCGAAAAACGAAGGAAAACTCCTGTACAGCTTCGAGATATTTCGTGTGCTTTCCCGCGAACCGAGACCTATGTACTTTGTCCACTCCGAGCCACATAAATAGAACTGCCATACCAGGCACGGGCACACTACAACCTTACAAAGGAACTTGGATATTTTTCAAGTTAACGGGCTTCGCGTTGTTCCACATGTTCTTCGCGTAGCTGTCCATCACTGCGACCAGCGACGCATCCTCGGACCAAAGCGAGCTGAAGAGGAACCCGTTGCGCTTCTCGGGTTCGTAATCCAGACGCAGCAGCATCTCGCGGCCGTCCGCCACGATTATCCTGGGATGTACGCGCGTCTCGAACACGCGCACGTCTATGCCGTGGTCCGCGTACCATTTCGCCTTGTAGTAGTTGCTCTCGTCGATTTTCTCCATGCCGATTACGCGTATTTTCACCCCGCGCTTCTTGCACTTGCGCAGCGCCTCGACGAGCGCCTCGGAGCGTGAGAAGTCGCGCGTGATTGCATACACGTAGCGCTCGCTGCGGGCCATCATCTCTGCGGCCTTGTTGAAGAACTCCTTGAACTTCTCTCCCTTTATGGTCCACACGCCGCCTGTGACCTCCGTGGGTTTTGTAGGCTTGAGGAACTCGCTCATGGCCTCGACCTTGCCCTTTAGCGCGTCGAGCTCACGCGAACGTTCCTCGAGAAGGTTCCTTAACGCGGTCTCGGGCTCCACGGCCTTGAACTCCTTCGGCCGTCCGTCGAACATTTCCACGAGCTGCTTGTCCATGAGCTGGTCGAGTATCTCGTATATCTTGGACTGCGGCACGTTCGATTCGCGGCTGATCGTGCCAGCTTTCGAGGGTCCTATGAAGACGAGCGACGCGTATGCCTTGGATTCGTACTCGCTCAGGCCGCAGCTCGTCAGCGTGCTCAATATCTCTTCGCGTTTCATCGTGCCTTCGCTCCCGGCGCAGCCGCTTTCGGCGCCGTCGTTCTCGATGTCGTCGAGGCTTCGGGACATCCGCAGCCGCACGCGCTCGTTGAAGAAAAAGCGGTCGGCCTCCCTATGAAATATTTCTTGCTGGGCCTGTCTTATAAACCTACCCATTTTCAATCACACTAATCACACGCCCGCTTCCTTCACGTTGTTCCTTTCCACGGACTCGAGCCAGCCTGGTATGCGCCACACCATCTCCTTCAGTACCTTCGGCGCCACATGCAGCTCCTCGAGCGCTATCCACCTGTCGCCCTGCTTCTCCTGTCGCTGGAACGTCACGCTCGTCTTCCAGAGCGTCCACTTGATGCCGCGTCCCTGGCCGAGCGAGAACCACCCGTGCGACACCGGCCCCTCGGGCTTCGGGTAACCGCTAGCACCGCTGTTCGCGACAGCGTTGTTGTCGATGCCGTTGCTGTTCATTCGATTCACCTCCTCTGACATCCCCGCTAATCTTTTTTGTAACCGGGCAGAATGCGTCCGAAAAACGACGAAACGCGGCCGAGAATTCTGTCCGTGACCAACGAACCGCCGACGTATCCGATGACCGCACCGGCCGATGCCACATAAGCGGACGTTGCCAATACGTTTGTGGCAGCGGCCGCTGTGTGGTATAGTGCTTCCTGCCACGACCCCATGCAGATGTCTCCGAAAATGGTCGGGCCGTCTGCGTAAATCAAGTCTGCTACGCCCTTCACAATACCTCCGGTCCCGCCTGCCATCGAGCCTATGCCCGCCATGTAGAATCCGACATGCGTAGAAGGACTCGCAAAATAACCCTTAGTGCGCTCGACAACGCCGCGCTTCGCGTCGCTCATAATCCAAATTTGGAGAAACACAGTTGATAACGCTTTACAACCTTCGAAAGTTGGCAAGCTCGCTGTTTTTACCACTCGCGGTGGTTGCCTGTTGTTAAATACAGCGCACGAGAACGTATGGTTCATGAAAAAATCGAAAAACGTAAAAACCGAGAAAGCCGGGTTGGTTTCCGTTGTCGTGTTTGTGATAAAGAACGCGGGCCGCGTGCTGCTCCTCGGCCCGGATGAGAATGGCGCCTGGAAGTTTCCATCCGAGGAGTTCGACGGCGAGCTGAACGGCAGCTTGGAAGACACGATAATGCGGTCGTTGAGAAAGTTTTTGCGCATTGCACAGCCAGACGCAAAATGCGTAGGCAGTTTTGTTGCAAAACGCGGCGACGTTGTAGAGGCTGTTTACAATTTCTCGGCGGAGGCTGCGGAAGATAGCGTGACGGGACCGCACATGTGGGTCGCGCCCGACGAGCTGGTAGGAATGGAACTGGATTTCCGCACGGCCGCTTTCCTGAAAGCAGGCCGCTTGGTTAAATAATATTGCCGCCAAAATAATTAATATGCAGTGCAATAATCTGGCTCTAGTGCTGTCCGTTTTTGCTATTCTTGCTTTAGAAATGCCGGCATATGCGGCCGCTCAACCGACTTTTGTGTCGTTTTCGTTCTCGACAACAGCAAACCAGCTAAACGTGAACTGGATCACGGAGTACTCGGGCAACACTTCGGTGAGCGTGGAATGCAAGCTCAATGGCGTGCAGAACTGCAGCTACACCACTCCGTTCCAGTACCCGGGCGCGCCCAGAGGCGGCAGTTGCACAATAATATATCCTAATTACACCACAACGCCAGACCCGTCGGGATTGCCGAGAACGGTTGCGAACCAGCTTGCGTGCACGGCATACAATACATCCAATCCGTCGATCAATACGACAAAGTCAGTCAGCTTCTACCCGCGCGCTATAGAGGTTAGCGTGCCCGCCAGCATGAACCCGACCGTAGGCGACACGCAGAATCTGCTGATAACAGTGAAGAACAACGGCACGCTCACCGACAACTACACCGTAAGCGTCATTTCCACCGGTCCAAACCCCAACTTGCTGGTAGTGACGGGCGGTGCACAGTCGACGCAAAGCCTAGACACGAACGACGTGCAACAGTTTTACGTAGGGCTTACGCTGCTGGTTTCCGGCAAATCAACCACGGCGAACGCGACCGTCCGCTCGAAATCACAGCCGACCATACAGTTCAGCATGCTCGTGTCTGTCAAAGGCACGGATAAGAGCCTGCCGGAGTTCGACGCCTTTGGCGTGCTGCAGATAATTGCGATGGCCGCACTGTTCGCAAGCTTTTTATTCTAAACCTGTAATTATAAAACGCAACTGACGTGCGGGTTCATAGTCTATCGGCTAGGACGCCACCCTTACAAGGTGGAGAGCCCGGTCCGACTCCGGGTGGACCCATCGTGCACAATGTAAAAAATAAATGGGCAATCTCAGCTACAGAAATGGATTAATACAATCGGATCCAGCAACCCGAACTATTTGGAAAAAATAAAAAGAATAGCGCGGGCTGGAATTTCAGAATCATACTCTTTTGAACCAGCGACCTTCGGGTCTCCCAGAGCGAGCGTATGAGCCTTTCGTGGTTTAAACCTCGACGAGCACTCCATTGCAGGCGGAATCCCGCTAGCTGCTCCACCGCGCTATTTGTATTAAATGATGAACGCAGTAGTTTAAATCTGTTTGCGCGTGAGTTCTAGCTTCTTACAACCTATTTTTAAGGTAGGGAGGACAAATTCTATGTAACTGCGCCAGCTGGGACAGAAGATTTTCAGAGGTATGAAAAGTGAGAAAAGACGCGGCTGAAAACCTGATTAAAATCGTACGCTGCTTAAAGGAGGCAGAAGATGGCTGGCTTTGGGTAAGGGAGATAGCCAGACGCTCGGGAATGCATCACAAAACCGTTTCTCGCCTCATAGACAAGCACCTTGGCATGTTTTTGGACACGCAGACCATGGAGCCGTTCAACGTTCAGATGATCCGACTGAAGCCAGGCACCGACATAAACGCCGTTTTCCGCTTTTTGGCCGTGAAGGAGAAGCTCGAGAACGAAGCGGAAAGCAAGAACAAAGCCAAACAGCTGGATTTTCTAGATAAAAATAACGCTAAACAAGTCTAATTTTATTGTTTTCTATTTTTATTTCGTCTTTCAAGCGGCAAAATCCGCTCATGCTGCCCGCAACGCCTAAAACATGGCATTTTACGGTTTCCTGGCATACTCCAGAAAGCCTAGACATTTCCGCCATAGTCAATCCATAAGGATAATCGGACAGAAGCGAGTGTAATCGCTCTTCTATTTCCAAAAATCTCTTATTTATTTTTGTTTTTGAAAGCTTGTAGGTTTTTGGTGAATTCACGGCGGCTTTGCTGTTTATGCTGCGAATCCCTCCATCCAGTGCGAATATTTTGAAATCGTATTTTTCAAAGATTTTAATCCAGCGTTTTGGCAGCGCTTTCGAAGGCGGTATTACAAGCCATACGTTATCAACGTTGCGGATTGTTTTGGTGAAAGCGAGCTGGCCAAAGGCCTTTGCGAGCCAGTTATCTTCGGAGCTTTTGAGCTCGACTCCGATGGTTACGCCGTTTTTGGACAGTACTAAATCGGGAGAATCGTTAACGTATTCTGCTATGATTTTGAATCCGTTAGATTCTGCGAATTCCCTAAATTTGTCTCTAAACTCGCACTCTTTCATGAAAAATGATTGAATTTTCCTTATATATGTCATTTCGAGGGGGTCAGTTCCGCTGACTGCAGCGATGCAGCAGCGCTTCGACATTACTGTTTGATTCGAACCATGCGTTGGCCGTCTTCGATGTATCTTTCTATCATAGAAGTCCTTTTCATCGTGTTTGCGAGAAGCCCTCTTAACGAAGAGCGTTGCACTCCAAGTTTTGTGCAGAGGTCGTCATAGCTGATTCTACCAGTCTGTTTGACGATATTGATAACTTCTTGCATTTTTGGCGAAAGAGGAAGTTCTGCCGCCATAGCGTCTATCTGCTCCAAAAGCTCGGTTTTCAGCGGTTCTGGGGCTTTTCTGGCCGTTTTTTCGAGCGATTGAATCAGGAATTCAATCATTTCGAGCTTTCTAATCGAGTTTTCGTCATGTGCCCGTATGGAATCGTAGATTGCGCGCAATTGCGGTCCGAACTGGGTTATGAACCATTCCTTGGATGCCATCAGGCTTTCTATCCTAGTCATGGAAGATTCTATCTCCTTCAGCGATCGCCCGGCATATCCTGCGGCCATTCCGAGTTCGAGCGAGTCCTTCTGAAGTTCGATAGTGGGCTGTCGTTTCGGTGGCTCGGCAAAAACTGGCATCTGCGGCAAGGGAGTTTGTTGTCTTGGAGGAAAAGCTGGTCGTTTGGAAGGTTGTGCGACTGGCATCTGAGGTTGTTGTGGCAGTTGCCCGACTGGAATTGTTTTCGGAAGCGGTTGGTAAAATAGCTCGGGCTCTTCTTTCTGTGTGAAGTCTGGCAAATCAGGAATCTCTTGGTTCATGGGAGTTGAAGCGCTTTGAAGCGCTGCTGAAGCGCTGCGATTATTTTCTACATCGCTTTGAAGCGCTGCTGAAGCGCTGCGATTATTTTCTACATCGCTTTGAAGCGCTGCTGAAGCGCTGCGATTATTTTCTACATCGCTTTGAAGCGCTGCTGCATCGCTTTTATTGCCGAAAATTTTTCTTAAAAAATCGATTAATCCCATAATTCTTATTGTTTTCCCAAGTATAAATTGCTATCATTTGAATTTACCCTCACATAAGCTCAAATCGTGGTTGCTCTCACCTCGACTCTAATCTCAACATTTTTCGAGTTTTTGGCATAGTCGCTTCTAACCCTCACTCTTACAAAAGAGCCTACGACGCTCACTTGCGTGTTCTATAGTATATATTTCTCTTAGCATTCTTTATAATCTATATGTTATATAGAATGTTTTTTGTTCCGACCTTAATATAACATACTTTATATGATATATTTTACTTCACAGTTGAATATGAAAAATTATGCCAATTTTAGGGGATTTAACAAATCTTAGTGGGAATGAATATGAAAAATATAGGAAATTTTGTTAAATTTTTATTAAAATTTATTAGAAAAACTGTATATTTTTCAATTTTTAGCAACAAATACAACATATAACTAATGTATATTGTTTGTAATATGTTTTTAAGCAGGTGCTTTAGAACAAATCTTTCATCAAAATGGGTAAAAATACAAAATTTTGGCAAATTTTAACAAAATTGGTAGACTTCTGAAACGACGTTTGGTTGGGCTATCTGTTTAATTGCGCAGTACCTGCCTATAGCTGGCGCATTTAGTTGGAAAATACAAAGAAAGAAGCAAAACAGGCGATTTTACACCATTTCGAGCTCCTTTTTGGCCAGCTCAATCAACGTTTTTTCGATATAGTGGTAGAAAAGGCCAGGCGTAAGCTCGTAAGTCGTGCGGAATTTTTTCTTTCCAGCTTCGTCTATCTCCACGCGCCGGTGCGATTGGACCAGATCCCACTTCCTAAGGCTGGCCAAAGGTTTGTAGAACAGGCTAGGAGCCTCGCTACGTGAGATGTTGATCTTCTTTTCCAGGTCTTCAGCCTCGATTTTGCCTCCGTTTTCCTTCAAAATCTTGATTATCTGTATGATTCTTTCCTTCAGCTTGGCCGTTTTAGGGTGGTTTCCGACCAAAAGATATGGTATGATCTTCATATTTGCTCAGTCCCTCCATATGTCTGGCGCATTTTCTTTGTTATCGAAAGCGGTCCAACATAGCCGCAGTTGCCGCATTGGTATATCATCCCAACGCTGAACCCAAGTCTCGGTGCCAAGGTCTTCTCACAAACAGGGCACAACGGGCCAATCGACTTTGGCTTCGGCATAGATATCTATTGTTGGAGCTCGAATTTATACTTTCTATATATAGAAAATGGTATGGGCATGCAAGCAAACAGCCTCTGTTTTTTGTTTTTTATACATGACAGAGAGCACGAATGACCTTGATGTCAGACCAAGTTCGTAGCCGGAAACGAGAACTATGGATTCATGAACAACATAAGAATTAGATAAAATTTTATGGATTCGGAAGTGATGTTGCCCAATCCAAGAAAATTGGACCTAGAAAAATCACAGCGATTATTACTAGAACCAATACTCCAAGAATTATTAAAATATTACGAAGTTCCATACTGCCATCTATTTTTTGAAATACTTAAACTTTACTACAATATCTATTTTCTACTATATACGTTTTTTCATTTCATAAATGCGCCAGTTCGCGTACAATGCAAGAGCCTAAACTAAAGAAGCGACCGTAATTCCAAGAAGCATCGCCGCCGCCTCGAGCGCCACGCAGTGCCAGTACCTGCCGACGACCGCCCGACCAATCATGCCTACGTTGAACGCGAGCAGCGCGTAGAGCGGAAGCCTGACCGACAGGAAGCCCAGGATTGCGGAAAGCGGATATATCAGAATCCTTACGTTGCTCGGAAGCACGCTCTGAAAGATGAACCCGGCCAGGATGTATAGCCCGTAGAGCCAGACAGTCGTAAGTTCTAGCGCCATGATTAGAAATGGCTGGGAAGGAATTTAATCGTGTGCAACGAGAGGCTAGAGCTTCAGACCTATGATGGGTGCGGGCGCGCACGGGCGCATGTATATCGGATCGCCTTCTTCGACGCCATAGTGCTCCATCCAGCGGGAAGACGTCATAACGTTTTCCTCGTTGGACGGCCGTACTGACCTCACTTCGTTCGAAGGTTCGGCGAAAGCTGGATGCCACTGCGTTCTGTATTCTTTTTCAGTGCTTTCTGGCAACCGGACTCGAACTTCCAAAAATGCCGGCAAACTTCCACCAATCCTCTTCCTGAGGACGGATAGCGAATAGAACGTCTCTGGGCTCGTTAAGATGCGACCGGGAGTCAAATCTTCAATCGGCTCCAATAACCGTTGGTAGCAATTATGCGTAATTATAGTCCCCCAATCTGGCTTGGACATAAAACTCTGAAAAATAAATCGCACTTCAAACTTAAGCCGGTTTCAGCATCTGCGGGTGCGTTCAGAACCCGCTACGGGTTATCTCGATTTTGGACTTTTCGATTTCTCCCCTGTACACCACAGCGTCGCCTTCCTTGTTGAATTTCAAAGCCATCGTGATCAAACCTATCCGGCCTCTGTAGATTGCGTACCTCTGGCACCAACTTCCACAAACCATACCGGCCTTCTGAAGGTCTTTTTCGCTGTACGGCGCCCCTTCGACTATTTCGAAGTCGTTATCGAGCTTTACCCTACCTGGCATAGAAGACATAATCTACTGACAGTTTTTCAAACATTTAAAAATCTGTGCAAGCTGTTCACTTGATTTTGTTCAGCTGCATCTTCACGCCTTCGAAAGCGTGCGCAATGGCCTCGCCTGTGGGCGTGAGCTTCACAATTTTTATTCGGCCTTTCTTCTCAAAATCCACCAAGCCGAATTTCTTG
>Ga0315289_10002529_pt1 | contig 27958 bp, 25 predicted proteins | sample YL17G11_40_MG_FD_203452 | JGI IMG/M metagenome (GOLD analysis project Ga0315289, IMG submission 203452) | Sediment microbial communities from Yellowstone Lake, YNP, Wyoming, USA - YL17G11_40 | ecosystem: Environmental > Aquatic > Freshwater > Lake > Sediment | place: USA: Wyoming | collected... | reverse complement strand
ACCGGGAACTGAGCGGCAAGGCCACCGCGGGGCGCGAGGGTAATGGAACTGCGAAACCGCATGACTCTCGTTCTGGGCGTTCTGCTCGCGCTGGGCAGTCTGACCTGCCGGCCGCCGGAGAAGAACGGTTTGGGACTAGGAATGGCTGTGTCTGGCAAGACGATTGAGCAGGTTCAGCAGGAGCACACAGATGCCTGGATGGCGATTCCCGGCGTGGTCGGTATCGCTATCGGACAGTACCAGGGCAAGCCGTGTATTCTTGTTTTCACGGCCGCCGATACCGAGCAGGTAGGGCGAAAGATCCCCCCGACGGTCGACGGCTATCCGGTCGTCCTGCAGTACACGGGCGAAATCCACGCGCGGTAGTTCACTCTCATGAGGGTTAGGCATGTCTGTGCAAGCGTAGACATGGCACCCGGCAAAGGCAGGTCTGGACTAATGGTCTTGTCTATCAAGATTCACTAGACTACTCGCACCGGCAGAGTCTATCCGACTGTGCATTCCCGTCGTGACAGCGCGGGCGCATTTGGACGGACAGCCTTTTGTTCATAGGATTTAGGCAGGGGCGAATCATGGTGTGGGCCCCACTCTTGGGGAGACCTATGGGAGTGATGATTGAGACGATCCTCGTGACAGGCGGCGTGCTGGCCCTCGTCCGGTTCCTGCACGCCAACAGTGCGCCGAGCCTTCAATGGATTGCGATTCCCGGCGTGCTGGTCACGGCGGCCCTCGTCCCCGCCTGGATCGGCCGGAGGGAGTTTCCGCGCCTCGGCCTCGACCTCGACCATGGCAGCCTCGTCGCGGCCACCGTCGGCGGCGTGTGCCTGTGCGTTCTCCCGGCCGTTTTTCTCGGTCTCTGGGTATTGACGCTGCTGAATCTGCCGGTGCCGCTGCGACCGATCGTCCCGGAACGACAAGGCTGGCCCGCCTGGCTGCTCTACCAATTCTTCTATGTGGCCGTCGCGGAAGAAATCTTCTTTCGCGGCTATGTCCAGGGCAACACGACGAGGTGGCTGCAGCAATCCACCCGGTTGCCGCGGCTCGCGCCGGCCTGCATCGCGATCTTCGTGTCGGCCGGCTGTTTTGCCCTGGCCCACGTCGTGGTCCAAGGTCAGATAACGGCGGCCCTGACGTTTGTGCCCGGCCTTATTCTGGCCTGGCTGTTCCTCCGCACCGGCTCTCTCCTGGCTCCCATCCTGTTTCACGGCGTAGCCAACGTCTCCTATGCGGTCATCGCCATGACTTTGGCCCGGCCGTGACGGGCGGAAACTCGACGACGATTCCCTCCCTGGCGGGCCCGTTACAGACCTATAAGAGATAGCTCCCGGCATCCACCACGCCGATTTCGGCCCAAAGCTCCCGTTCCTGTCCATCTGCGTCAAGTGCCAACCGCCTTGGGACGATAACAGCACCGTGAGTAAAGTGTCATGGGTGGGCAATATATGGATGAGAAACGCTTCGTCAAAGTCCTATGGATAGCCAAAGCCGCTCTGGTTGCCGTGCTGCTGTACGTGGGTTTCGAGGTGGTGACCAACCGTGTGCATCTGGGCGCCGTGCTCGATCCGGGCGCCGCCAGCGGAGAGCCGCGCGTGGCCGGTAGACACGCCGCGCCTGCGGAGACTCACTCCCCTTCGGACTACACCGCGATCGTCCAGAGAAACCTGTTCACTGACGCGGGTCAAGCGGCCAACCAGCCGCCCGACACCAGCCGTGCGCCGGCCGTGGAGTCCTTGCCTTCCGCGGATGAGCTGGGCCTGAGATTGGTGGGAGCCATTGCCGGCGGTCCGGCCGCGTCTCGCGCGATCATTCAGAACACCAAGAGCAACACCACCGGATCGTACCGGATCGGAGATACGATCGCCTCCGCGACGCGCAGCGGCACCGCCGGGCCGACCGTGGAGGCGATCCACCGGGACGCCGTCATTTTGCGATACCAGGGCCAGCCGGCGGTCTTGAAGCTGTGCGCCGGCACGCCGGCGGACAAAGGACCGAAGACCGCAGAGGCCGGGCCGAAGGCGGACCGTCAAGGCCAGCCGGCGCCGGTCGCCAGTTCCGCGTCCTCCGAGTCGTCCGGAGGAGGATATGTGTCGGAGATCTTTCGCAAGGCGACGATCGAGCCCTACGTCAGAAACGATCGAACCGAGGGTTTGAGGATTACCGGCCTGGACAAGATCCCGCTGGCCGAAGCGTTCGGTTTCAAGAACGGCGACATCGTTCAGGTGGTCAACGGGCAGCAGTTGACCAGCAAGCAGAAGGCCTTTCAGATCCTGCAGAAAGCCAAAACGCAGTCAAAGGTGAACATCCGGATCCTGCGCGATGGCAAGAGTAAAGATTTGTCTTTCAATCTGTAACAAAGCCCCCAAACGCGGTAATCGAGTTTGGGAATCTACACAAGGGAGGGCACCTTGAACAGCAAGCAGCACCAGACCACAGGGCCCCGAAACCACTTCGAGTCTCACCAAGTCGCCATCGTGGCGGCCGCGCTCACGCTGATGTTGTATGCGGTCGCCGTACTCGGATCGGGCTGTGCAGCCCGTCCGCAGGCCACGGCAAGCAGCCAGCCCCATCCGGCCCAGCTCGCGGGCGAGCAGCCGGGCTCGTCCGAGAGCGGATCGGGAAACGATTGTGTGACGGTCGAGCCGCAGGCGACGACCCCGGCGCCGCGTCCTGAAAACAATGCCTCAGAACGACTTCAGGCCAAAACCGAACCTGCCCCGGCGGTCGCGATCCCTCTCGAGACAACGGCACGCGAGCAACCAAGTGGACAGCCAATCACGCCGGTTCAGAAAACCAAAGCTGCGTCTCCACGGCCGGACACCACGCCACGGGCGAATGTCCCGCTGCGCAACGAGGCGGCTCAGAGTCCGACCCAGCGCAACGAGCCGCATTTCGCGAACCCGGATGAGCTGGTCTCCGTCAACTTCGACAACGTGGACATACGGACCGTGCTCAAAACCATCGGGGAGCTCACCGGCATCAACTTCATCCCGCACCAGAGCGTCAACGGCACGGTCACGGTCATGTCGCCGACCTCCATTCGCCTGGGCGACATTTACCCCTTCCTGCAGTCGATTCTGGATGTGGCCGGCTATGCCACGATCGAGATGGACAATGCCGTCAAGGTGGTGCCCAAGGCCGACGCCGTCAAGAGCCATACCGAGGTGCGCGTCGGGGCCGATCCGGCGCGTATCCCCAACACCGACATGATCGCGCGCCAGATCATCCCGCTGAAGTACGCCGATGCGGCGGAGATCAGCGAGATCGTGACCCCGATCCTGTCGCCCGGGGCGCAGGTCGCGACCTATCCGCGGACCAACTCCCTGGTGATTACCGACACCTCGGCCAATATCCGCCACATCGCCCAGGTGATTCAGCAGCTCGACGTGGAAGGCTCCAAGGAGAAGGTGCTCCTGTTTCCGCTGGCCCATGCCTCCGCCCAGACGCTGAGCGAGCAGGTCTTGCGGATCCTCGAGAAGAGCAAGACGATGACCCCGCCGACCGGTCGTCTTCAGGCCGTGCCCACCATAGGAAACGGACCGCGAGTCCTGCCGGATGACAGAACCAACTCCCTGATCGTCATCGCCACCGAGCAGGATGCCGCCACCGTGGGCCAACTGGTGGAGCAGCTCGACATCCAGCGTCCCGCCGGCATGGACAGTGTCAATGTCGTCTATCTCAAGAACGGCGACGCCAACGAAGTGTCACGCTCGCTGGAACGCGCTCTGACCAGCATGAAGCTGACCGGCGCAGGTCAGGCAGCGCCGCGCATCACCCCGGACGCGAGCACGAATGCCCTGGTGATCGTCGCCCCGCCGTCCGACTTCGATCTGATCTCGCAGATCATCGAGAAGCTCGACATCGTGCGGGAGCAGGTCCTGGTCGAGATGCTGATTCTGGAAATCAGCGATGAGTCGCTCCTGGAGCTCGGCGTGGACTGGGCCACCCTGGACAATCCCTCCACGAACAGCGTGCGCGGCTTCGGGATGACCAACCTCGGGCCGCGGGTCAATTTCCTTAACGGCACGGCGGAAGGGCTCTCGATCGGGGCCTGGAAATCGGTCGGGGGAACCGTCAAAATCGGGGCGATTCTCCATGCGATGGAGAAGCAATCCGGCGTGAACATCCTCTCGACGCCGCACATCCTGGCCTCCAACCATCGCAAGGCCAAGATCATCGTCGGCGAGAACCGGGCCTTCGTGACCCAGTCGCGCATCACGGAGGCGGTCGATCCGGTCACGCCCACGGTGATCAAGAGCTTCGAGTACAAGGACGTGGGCATTACGCTGGATATCACGCCCCACGTCAGCCAGGGCGGCATGATCCGGCTGGAGATCAAAAGCGAATTCACCAAGCTGATTGAAGATGTCACGAGCCCGTCACCCGACACGCCCACCACCGCCAAGCGGACCGCCCAGACGGTGGTCACGATGGGCAGCGGCGCCACGGTCGTGATCGGCGGCTTGATCCGCGACGATACGGTCAAGACGGTCAAGAAGGTGCCCCTCTTGGGGGACATCCCGCTGGTCGGCGCCTTGTTCCAGATGCAAAGCCACCATACGCAGAAGACCAACCTCCTGTTGTTCATCACGCCGGAAGTGCTGTCCACGCAGGAGGACTTGCAGAACATGACAGACCAGAAGCAGCAGCAGATGGATGCAGCCCGTGAGGCGAATCACTGATGTGGAGCCACAGGTCGACGGAGCTTTCGGCCGAGCCAACGGCCGGAGGGCGGAACGTGAGCCCGAAACTGATTGAGCGAACGGAGAATCGGCAGTTGCAGAAGATCGCCCCCGAGCAACTGAGCTCGGAGCTGATGAGGCGACTGCCCCTGGAGTTCCTCAAGAAGCAGCAGGCCATCCCCATCCTGCTCGACAAGAACGAGCCGGCCGTCGCTTTGGCCGATCCGCTGAACCTGCAAGCTTACGACGCGATCGTCAGCGTTCTGGGCCGGCCGTGCCGCCGGATCGTCTGTCCGGCGCCGGAGATCGAGCAGGCCATCAGCCGCTGCTACTACCTCAGTTCCTCCGAAGAGGGAAACTACTTTACCCCCGACACACCCGACGCCACGGAGCCCGGACCGTCGCAGGATCCCGGCCCCGTGGACGTCTCCAGCACCGTCCAGACGCGAGCGGAAGATCTGCTCAACATCGCCGACAAAGCACCGGCGATCAAGCTGGTCAACAAGATCCTGTTCCACGCGGTCCACAGCCGGGCCAGCGATATCCACATCGAGCCGTATGAAGAGCAGGTGAATATCCGCTTTCGAGTGGATGGCGTCTTACGCAATATCCTGACCCTGCCCAAGGCCCAGGTGGCTCCGGTCCTCTCACGCCTGAAGATCATGGCAAACCTCAACATCGCCGAGCATCGTCTGCCCCAGGATGGCCAGAGCCGCGTGAGCATCGGGGACGATCTGGTGGATATCCGCGTCTCCGTGATCCCCACCGCCGGCGGCGAGCGGGTCGTCCTGCGGCTGCTCGATAAAGGCCGGGGCGAGCTGACGCTGGAGGAGGTCGGCTTTGGGCCGGAACTGCTGAAGACCTTCCGCAGCCTCATCGGGATCTCTCATGGCATCGTCCTCATCACCGGCCCGACCGGCAGCGGCAAAACGACGACTCTCTACGCCGCCCTCAACGAGCTGAACTGCCAGGAGCGAAATATCCTGACGGTGGAGGACCCGGTCGAGTACCAGTTGCCGGGCATCGGGCAGATGCAGGTCCGACCCAAAATCGATCTGACTTTTGCGAACTGCTTGCGGCACATCCTCCGGCAGGACCCCGACATCATCATGATCGGCGAAATCCGCGACTGCGAGACGGCGGAGATCGCGATCCAAGCGTCCTTGACCGGCCATTTGGTCCTGAGCACGCTCCATACGAACGACGCCGCCTCGGCCGTCACCCGGCTGACCGATATGGGGATCGAGCCGTACCTGATCTCCTCGACCGTCGTGGGCGTGATGGCGCAGCGTCTGGTACGCGTGATCTGTTCCGAGTGCAAACAGCCGTATGACCCCCAGGACGGCACGGTCTGCTGGACCGAGTTGCAGCAGGTGGCCAAAGGCTTCGTCAAACTCTATCAGGGCGCCGGCTGCGAGAAGTGTCTTCAGACCGGATATCTGGGTCGGACGGGTATCTTCGAGCTGTTGCTCATGGACGATCGCATTCGGAACCTGGTCGTCGGGCGGCAGGAGGCTCACCTCATCAAGCAGGCGGCCATCGAGAAAGGGATGACCACGCTCCGGCTGGATGGCCTGCGCCGGGCCCTGGAAGGAACGACGACGCTGCAGGAGGTCTACCGCGTCACGCAGGATAGCGTGCAGATTACGGGGGAGGCCGGCTAACATGCCTGCGATTGAGCCATCATCGCTGAACGACGCGGAAACGACACCGGAGAAGCCGTGCTACCGCTTGCAGATGGCGGATTACGAACTCGAATCCATCCTCTCTCCGAATTCGAAACCAGAAATTCGCAGTCCGAAATCTCCGCGACGGACCGCCAGCACCAAGGAGCTTTGCCGGATGACGCGGCAATTGTCCACCCTGCTTCATGCCGGGATGCCTCTGGTGCCGGCGCTGACCGCCCTCGCCGAGCAACTGCAATGCCCGACGAACGCCCGGGCGAGATCCGGCAGCCGGCCGAAACGACCGCTTGCGGCGATCGTGGAAGACATCCGTAACGACGTGAATGAAGGCGGCAGCCTGGCCCAGGCCCTGCACAAGCACCCGGGCTTGTTCTCGCCGCTGTTCGTCAGCATGGTCTCGGCCGGCGAGAGCAGCGGCGCCCTAGAAGAGGTGCTCGCTCGCGTCGCCGATATCCTGGAGAAACGCGTCCAGCTTGTGGACAAGGTCAAGGCGGCCATCGCGTATCCGGTGATGATGGTCTTCGTCGCAACCGGTGTCGTGGTTTTTCTGCTATCCTACGTGGTCCCCGGCATCACACGGCTGTTCGTCGAGATGAATCGGGAACTGCCGTGGCCCACGAAGTTTCTGATCGCCGCCAGCGATTTCACGCGGGCGTATTTCGTGGTCATCATTGGCGTCCTGTGTGCCGGCGTCATTGCCCTCGTCGCACTTTATAAGAACCAGCAGTACAAGACCACGTTGGATCGCCTTACCCTGAGACTGCCGCTGTTCGGTCCCCTGCTGTTCCGGCTGGAGTTGGCACGGCTGACCCGGACGCTCGGCGCCTTGATGAAGAGCGGTCTGCCCGTCATTACCGCGATGGACATCACGCAACGGGTCATTCAGAACAGTCTGATCGCCCAAGCGATGAGCGACATCAAAGACTCCGTGCAAAAGGGGGACAACATCGCGGACGCCGTCCGGACGACCGGCCTGTTTCCGCCGGTGGTCTATCACCTGATCGCCACCGGCCAGATGTCCGGCAATATCGAGGACGGCCTGATCGACATCGCCGAAATGTACGACGGCGAGGTCCAAACCGCCGTGCGAACGCTGACCTCCCTGCTGGAGCCGATCATTCTCCTGGTCATGGGAGGCGTCGTCGCTTTCATCGTGATGGCGATTCTGCTGCCGATATTCGAAATTAACCAGGCCCTGTGAACATTGATTATCGATTATGGATTATTGCTTATGAGCCAATCATCAATCATCAATCGTAAGTCATCAATCGCAAGGGGTTTCACTCTGATCGAGGTGATGATCGTCGTGGTCATTCTGGGTGTGCTGGCGACGATGGTCATGCCCAAAATCCTCGACAAGCCCGAGCAGGCCCGCCGGACCAAGGCGAAAGTGGACATCCGCAGCATCCAGCAGGCCCTGGCGCTGTTCAAGACCGACACCGGCCGCTTCCCCACCACCGCCGAGGGCCTGCCGGCGCTGGTCGCCAATCCCGGCGCTCGCGGCTACAACCAGGACGGCTATCTGGAGCGGGTGCCGCAGGACCCCTGGGGAAACAAACTCATCTACCTCAGTCCCGGCGTGCACAATAAAGACTACGACCTCGTGTCCTTCGGCAAGGACGGCGAGCAAGGAGGCACAGGCGACAACGCCGACATCGAAAGCTGGAACCTCGAAGGCTCGTAATGTGCCCGTAACGGCATGCAAAAAGACGCCGACGGCTTATGAACAAATCATCAATCATCAATCATCGATCATCAATCCCCCAGGGTTTCACCCTGATCGAGGCCATGGCGGCGTTGGCGGTGGCCGGCATCGCCCTGCTGGCTCTGCTGCAACTGCAGTTGATCAGTATCCGCACGGCGGATAAGGCGCAGGTGATGACACGGGCCGTACTTCTGGCCCAGACCAAGATGGCCGAGGCCTTGAGCTCGGGGTATCCGCAGATCGGGGTCCAATCGGACACGGTCGAGACGGAGGGCGATCAACTCACCTGGCGGGTGGAGGTGACGGACGCCCGCCTGCCCCTGTCCTACCGGCCGCCGGATGGCCGCGACCGGGCGCGGAAACTGTCGGTCGATGTGACCTGGCAGAAAGGGCCCGGGGAGAAGCACATCGGTTTGACCACCTATGTGGCGGAGAACACGATTCGTGAAGGGTAAGAGGGTAGCCCGTTATCGATTATCTGTTGTCGGTTGTCGGCCGACGGTGGTTCGCGTGCCGCCTACCGGCTACCGACTGCCGGCTACTGGTTTTACGCTGGTCGAGATGCTCGTGGCCCTGGCGCTGGTCGGCACCATCGCCACGATGGTATACGGCAGCTACGCCGCGGTGTCCCGATCCCTCGACCTTTACGGCAGCCGGACCGCATGCTACGAGCGAACGTGCCTCGTGCTGCGCCTGATGGCGCGTCAGATTCGCTGCGCCTACGTGCCGCTCTCCCCGGCAGGCCCGACGCCATCGTCGCCGCAGAACAGTACGTCCCCTGCGCTGCCGGCCGCGTTTCGGGCGGATTCCCGCGATGCCGGCGGCACAATCCTGAGCTTCATCACGACCGCCGGACTTGCCACAGCGCCGGACACACCCATGGGCGTGGCGCGCGTCATGTACCGGCACGATCCCTTCAACGGAACACTATCGGTCTGCTGCGAGCCCTACAGCTATGCTGCCGATGATGCACAGGAAGCAGGGCAGTGGCGGACGATCCTGAGCGGCGTCACGCGCGTGGGCCTGCAATGCTACGATGGCCGGCAGTGGCAGATCGCCTGGACTGGCGAGAGCCAGACATTGCCGCAGGCCGTCAAGATCGGCGTGACCATCCTCGACGAGAAGGATCGCCCGCACGAGTTTGAGACCACCGCGCCGATCGGGAGCCGGATGGCCTCGCCCCAGCAGACGGTCGGCACGGGGGCCGCAAAACCATGACACGGACTAGGCTGGTACCAAGGCGGGACGGGTTCATTCTCCTGGTCGTGCTGGGCGTCGTGCTGGTGCTCTGTGCCTTGCTGTTCGGCTTCAGCCAGACCACACGGACCAGCCTGGCCAAAGCGGATAGTTTCTACCGGACCGAGCAAGCCTGGAATGCGGCGTGGGGCGGACTGCAAAGCGCCCTCGCCGCCATCCGGGATGTCAACGCCGTCTCCACCGATCCGCAGTCCGCCAAGCTGCTGACGTCGGAGAACACGTTTGCGATAGGCGACGTCAACTGCGCCGTGGCGGTTACGGAAGAAAACGGATTGCTGAACGTCAACCGCCTCAAGGGCGCGGATGGGCAACTCGATCGCAGGCACATCGACCAGTTCCTGCGGCTTATCGACGTGGTGAACCACGAACAGAAGGACTCGCCGCCGATCGGGTACGGCATCGTGCCGGCCGTGATCGATTGGGTGGACAGCGATGACGAAATCACCTGTCTGCCCTTCGTCCAGCACGACAATACCGGAGCGGAAAATGTCGACTATCAGGTGGGCACGCCGAGCCGCTCCTGCCGAAACGGACCGGTGGGCAGCGTGGACGAGCTGCTGGGGGTCAAGGGAATGACACCCGAAAGCTTTGAGCGTTTGCGTCCCTACCTCACCTGCGGGGGTGACGGCAAGATCGACATCAATGCGGCCCCGAAAACCGTCCTTCAGTCGTTATCGGAACAGATCGACGCCGCCTTGGCGGAAATGATCGTCCAGCAACGAAAACTTGGACCGTTCCGGACGCTGGCGGAACTGGGAAGAATCCCCGGGATGACCGATAATATCTGCCGCGACATTCAAAGCCTGATTACGGTCAGCCCGGCGGAGCGTTTCTACCGCGTCCGAGCGCAGGGAGACTCCCAGGACCACCGCTGCACCATAGAGGCCGAGTTGCGGAGAAACACGCGTGCCGGAACGGTCGATATCCTCCAGTATCGCGAGCGGTAGCACGGGCCGGATACCCGCGTTGCTGACTCGCGGTGGAGTTGGATAAGGCGAAGGTCATGCCCAAACGATGTATTGGCATAGATATCGGTCGCGTTCACGTGTGTGCCGCGCAGGTGGCGCGGACCGCCGAAGGCCTGCGTCTGGAGAAGGCGTTCGCGATGCAGACCCGGCGCAGCACCGATTCGCTGCCGGCGGTTCTCCATTCGTTGACGAACGAACACGGTTTCGACCGCCGCGCGGACGTGGCCATCGCCCTGCCGCAGCAGGTCTTTTTCTTCGCCGATATCGAGACGGATGCCGCGGGATTGGAGAAAATCCGGGCCTTGGACACGACGGGGCTGAAGGACTACTTTCCGATCCCGGCCGACGACATCATCGCCCAGGTCTGCTCCATCCTGCGCATGGAGGGGGGCAAGAGTTCCGTTCTCGTCGCCGCCTCCTCCCGGGGGCAGCTTCACGAGGGGCTGCGACCGCTCTCCGAAGTCAAGATCAAGCCGACCTGCCTTGACACGCCCATTACGGCCGCTCACGCAACAATCCTCACGAACCACCCGGAATCGGCCGGCGGGCTGGCGATCCTCCTGTACGTAGATTCCGCGACGCTCAGCCTAGCCGTGACGCACGATGGCAACATTCTGCTCGTCAGGAATATCCCTATGTCTTCCTCAGGCGAGCAGGACACCGAGACCTTCGCGCAGCAAACGGCGGACATCGTCGCCCAGGAGATCGAGATCACCTGGAGACGGTTGTTCGGCAGCAGTCCGGACCCCGGTTTTCGCGTCTTCATGATCGCCCCCCGCCAGAGACTCGCAGCGCTGACGGCCTCCGTCCAGGACAAGACCGGCAGCCAGGTCATCCCGGTCAATCCGTACGCCCGCGTGGCCCGGTCTGAAGGCATCGATGCGGACCTGCCGTTGTGCGTCGCCGAGGGACTGGCCTTGAGAGTGCTCCAGCCCGGCAACGCCAAGCCTATCGACTTCCTGGCGGCGTATCAGGCGCGAACGCGACCGAGATTGCGCATCAAGAAGGAGCTGACGGTCTGTGCCGGATTGGCGGCCGCGGCGGCGGTGGTCTGGGTGGCAGGCCTGCTCCTGCAATTGTCGTCTCTGGAATCAAGTTATGGACAATTGAAGAGACAGGCGGAGGAAGTCTTTCACCAAGCCGTGCCGGAAGAGGAGAACATCGTCGACCCGGTCGCCCAGCTTCAGCAGAGATTGGACGCCTTCCGCAAAGAGGAGACCCTGACCAGCCTCAGCCCCGGGCGTCCGTCGCCGCTGGAGATTCTGTATGCCCTGAGCCGGAACACCCCTGCCACGACGGGCCTGAAACTGCAGGAGGTGCAGATCGCGCCGGACTCCGTACGGATCACCGGAACCTGTGATAAGTTCGCCACGCTTTCGGAGTGGCAGCGTCTGTTGGAGACCATACCGGGGCTGCGCGTCAAGGACGTACCTCGTCCGACGAAGGACGCCAAGACGGGGAAAGTGCAGTTCACGATTTACCTGTCCACCGAGGGGAGCCAGGCATCATGATCCAGGTGACCTCCAGAGAGCGGTTGTTATTCATCGGCCTGATCGTCGTCCTCGCCGCCTGGGCCTTGTATGCCCTGGCGGTCCGACCGGCGCGCGATCGCATTCGTACGCTCCAACGCATCATTCCCGAGAAGCAGGCCCAGTTGCGCCAATTACAGACCCAAAGTGCGGAATACACGGCTCTCCGCGGCGAACTCGCCCAACGGCAGACGGAGATGACGGCGCCGGGGGCCGATTTCCAGCTCCTGCCGTTCCTGGAGAACATGATCGAGCGGCATAAGCTCACCAAGCACGTGGTCACCATGGAGCCGGACGCCCGCCAGCCGCAACCGGGCTACGCCGAAGCTGTGACGGTCGAGCTGCGCGACATCTCCTTAAAGCAGCTCATCGATTTCCTGAGCGCCGTCCAGACCTCCGCGTCCGCCGTCCGGGTCGGCAGTCTGCACATCCGCAAAAACCCCAACAATGAGGCGCTGCTCGATTCGACCCTGGGGATCTCCAGCCCCAGGCTGAGCCACCCGGCTTTGGCCACCCACACCGCCCCGTAGTCCCTCATAGGTGCCGCGCCGCTGTCCGGCCTTAGGACCCAAATCCGCCTGCTTCAGGATGGTCTTCGACCCTTCAGAACCCACCCAAAATCTTGTGAAAAATTTTTGCACAAAGGGTATTGCTTTTCGTAAACGCGAGCATACGATGAGTCCGACATTTAGGGACAGGCCCGGCGTGTGGGCCTGTCGGTTCGTGAACCGGTCCGAAAACTCTTTAGAGGTAGTACCAATGTGTGATTCATGTGGATGCACCCCCTGCAGTTCGTGCGGCGCACCGGTGGAGGATGGCGTCTGCTCTTCTTGCGGAGAGAAGCCCAGCAACTGCACCTGTGAGCCACTCGACGAAGAGTTTGACTACGAAGAAGAAGAGGAGGAGATCGAAGACGACGAGGACGAGGACGAAGACCCCGACGATGAGGATGAGGACGAGGACTTCGAGGACGAGGAAGAAGACGAGGACGAGGACGAAGACTTCGACGACGATGAGGACGAGGCCGAAGACTTCAAGGGTGAAGCCCAAGGCGGATGAGACACAATCCAGATGAAAAAGGCCCCGCGATCAGCGCGGGGCCTTCATGATTCTGGCAATCCTTCTTCCCCCTCAGCAGGGCCGCACATTGGTTGCCTCGAGGCCTTTGCGCCCGGGCGCCGCCGTGAACTCCACCGCCTGGCCGTCCTGCAGCGATTTGAACCCCTCTCCGGTAATCTTGGAATGATGGACGAACAGATCTTCCCCACCATCGTCCGGGGTGATGAACCCAAAACCCTTCTTCTCGTTAAACCACTTTACCACACCTCTTGCCACGTCGTCTTCTCCTTGGACCCACCGGATCCGTATAGCGCGTTCCCTCTGCTGGTTCTCAGGGGTATGCTCCGAGGGAGAAAAGTATACACCTTGACGTAGCATTATCGTATCCGTCCCCCGCCCGGGTGTCAAAGAAATTCCGGACAAAACGACAATCTCCGAAACCAGGCCTGCACGGGGCAAGGACCCGCGCCGGGGACAGCCGGCTTGGCGTTCGCTCTGTCACAGGAGGGGAGATACCTTGCCGCCGGGCGGGTGTTTCGGTACAATCTTTACGGCGCGTTGGCGTCCACAGGAAAAAGTGAGCGACACTGGCATTGGGTAAGGGTTGACCCCATGAGATACAGCAGGAAGATCCTCAATGTGGCGATCCCCGCGATTCTGGCCGGAGTATGCGCCGCCGCCGAGCGAACGGAACCGCAGACCCTCTTCGATTTCGGGCCGGGCTTCGACGTCAGAGTCATCGAGACCAAGGATTCGAAAGCCACCGTCACGAAGGCCGGGACCTTGCGGGTGGAGGCGGGCCACATCGCCCCATGGCCCAGCATAACGTTGAAGGCCCCGAAGGGCCGGTGGGACCTGTCGGCTTACGAGTACATTGCGCTCGAGGTTGCCAATCGTGGCGCGGAAAGGGTGAGTGTTCGTTGCCGCGTCGACAATCCCGGGGCGGACGGGACCAACCATTGCGTCACGGACCAGGTCGCGGTCGATCCGGGCGCGTCCCAGACGCTGACCGTTCGCATGTTCCCGGTGCCCTGGAGGCTCGATAAACCCCTGGAACTCGTCGGCATGCGCGGGGTGCCCGTCCACGCCGGCAAGGTTGACACAGCCGACGTGACACAACTGCTCCTGTTTTTGGATCATCCCAAGACCGACTGCGTCTTTGAGATCGACAATATCCGTGCGGGCGGCCGGATTGAGGTTCTCGATGCCTCGGCGTTCCTGCCGTTCATTGATGAATTGGGCGAGTACCACCACAAGGATTGGCCGGGAAAAACACATACGGTCGAGGAACTGGCGGCTCAGGGACGAGCCGAAGAGGAAGACCTGAAAGCCCATGCCAGGCCGAAGAATTGGAACAAATACGGCGGGTGGGCCGAGGGGCCCAAGCTCAAAGCGACCGGCTTTTTCCACGTGCAGAAGCACACGCGCAAATGGTGGCTCGTGGATCCGACCGGCAAGCTGTTCTGGTCCCACGGCATCGACTGCGTCCGCCCTGTCAACGCGACCCCGATCACGGATCGCGAGCGGTACTTCCGCAATCTGCCCGCCCAGGATTCGCCCTTCGCGCAGTTTTACGGGGAGGCCGGCCGGGCTCCGGTGGGCTACTACAAGGACCATACGCCGTACCGAACGTACGATTTCACCCGCGCGAACCTGCTGCGCAAGTACGGCGAGGACTTCGAGCAGATCTTTGCCGACGTAACGCACCGGCGTCTGGCAAGCTGGGCCGTCAATACGATTGCGAATTGGTCCGACGAGAAGATCTACCTCTTACGCTGGACCCCCTACACGGCCACCATTTCGTTCGATGCCAGGAAGCTGGAGGGCTCGGAAGGCTACTGGGGCAAGTTCTACGATGTCTTCGATCCCAGCTTTGAGGCAAATCTCCGCCAGCGGCTCGAACGGGAGAAAAGTCAAACGGTGGGCGACCCCTGGTGCATCGGCTATTTCGTCCACAACGAATTGGCGTGGGGCGATGACACCTCTCTCTCCGTCGCCACGTTGATCTCACCTGCCGATCAGCCCGCTAAAGTCGTCTTCGTCGAGGACTTGAAGGCGAGATACCAGACGATCGAGGAGCTCAATCAGGCCTGGGGGACCAACCACGCCTCCTGGGAAGCCTTGCTGCAAAGTCGGAAGGCCCCCGACAAGGCCAAGGCCCAACCGGACCTGGAGGAATTCTATACGAAGACGGCGGAGACCTACTTCAGCACGATGCGCCGGGAATTAAAGAGAACCGCTCCTGAGCAGCTCTACCTGGGCTGCCGGTTCGCCTGGGTCAATGACCGAGCGGCCCGGGCCGCCACCAAGTTCTGCGACGTGGTCAGTTACAATCGCTACACCTATGGCGTCCAGGACACGAAGCTGCCGGATGGAATCGACATGCCGGTCATCATCGGCGAGTTTCATTTCGGGGCGCTCGACCGCGGCATGTTCCACACGGGCCTGCGCCGTGCCGAGAACCAGAAGGACCGCGCCGAGAAGTACGCCGCTTACGTGCGAGGCGCGCTGCGCAATCCCTACGTCGTCGGGACGCACTGGTTTCAGTACCTGGACCAGCCCACCACCGGCCGCGGGGACGGCGAGAACTATCAGATCGGCTTCGTCGACATCTGTGACAAGCCCTATCCGGAGATCGTCCAGGCCGCCCGGGAGATCGGCAATTCGATGTACGAATATCGCCTCGAGGAATAGAACGGGTGTCTCCGAAGGACTATAGGTCCTATTCATCCGATGTGTCCTGTCCGTCCTATCTCCTGGCGGCCCAGTACTTCTTGACGAACCCCACCGGCCGGTAGCTCTCCTTGGCCCGTCGAAGTCCGGGCTCGCCCAAATCCTGTTCCCGATTGATCAACTCGTACTTCTGGGGCAGACTGGCCACAAAGGCGTGGTTCACATATTGGTAGATGCCGGTGTACTCTTTCCTGAGAACGGCCTTCTCAAAATGGATCACGAACATTCGGCCCTGGGCCAACTCCTCGCCCAGCACGTAGGCCACCGCCTCCCCGTCAACATAGAAGATCGCGCCGCACAATTGCAGCGTCTCCATGTTTTCGATGGCCTCTCGGGCCGCGGCGTAGTCTCCCGGCCGCTCCTGCTGTGTTTTCCACCGCTCCAGAATTTGCAGGGCGTCACCGGCGTATTCCGCCAGCAGCGGTCTTGCCGTGCACTGGTTGTTGCGGAGAAACAGGTTGACGAGGTTCTTCTTCCGGTGGAGCTGGCGGCCGGACAGCGTAGCCAGTTTCTCGCGGGCATAGAGATAATCGAAGTTGTCGCGGTCTTCCCACACCCGGCAGCCCCTCCGCGCAAGCTCTTGGGCCTGGGATTCCGAGACCGCCTTCATCGTGCGGTATCGGTCCAACAGCGAGTTCAGGATCTCTTGCGGCGGCAACTCGAACGGCAGGATGAAGAAAGGCTCCGCGTCCGTGCCGGCAATCACGAAGACGTCCTCGCCCGCACAGGAAATCTGATAATCGTGCGCCGCGCGAAAGAGGTAGATGCCGGCGAAGGTCAGTTCCGACATCCCCTCCGCCAGACGCTGAAAACGCGGATGCAGCACGGGCCTCTGCTCCAAGCTCAGCGGTGAGAACTCAGGATATTCCTCAATCATGGGACTCGCCACTCCTGCACCCCCATTCGTCCGACCCGCATTCGCACCCGGGCGAAATGCCCGAAATTGACCCCAGCCCTTGGGCCTGCTATACTACGCGGGCTTTTTCAAGGAGTTGCCAATGGATTTCGACGAGAAGGATCGTTCGCAGCCACCGTTCTTCCATGAGCCACGGCCGGATCCCGAGCCGCGACCGGCCGGCCCGCCGCCGGTCATGGTGCCCTACCCGGTCTATTCCGCGCCTCCCCGCCAAGGCGGTGGCTGGAGAATCCTTTGGCGCGTGCTGTTTGCACTATCCGTGCTGGCCAATGTCGGACTGTTCCTCCTGTTGTTCTCCGCAATCGTAATGGTCGCGGCAGGTGGAGGCGGAATCTATCGGACCGTGTTGCGTGAAGGGCCGCGCGACAGCAGGATCGCCGTGATCAACATCAGCGGGCTCATCGACGGCGGACAGGCCGAGGAGGTCTACCGGCAGATGGAAGCGGCTCGGCAGGACCGGGCGGTCAAGGGCATCATCGTCCGCGTCGACTCGCCCGGCGGCACGATCTCCGCCAGCGACCGCATCTATCAGGAGATCTTGGCATACCGCAAGCGCGGTTTGCCGGTCGTGGCCTTCCTTCAAGGTATGGCGGCTTCCGGCGGCTATTACACGTCCGTCGCCTGTGAGAAGATCATCGCCGAGCCTACGGTGGTCACAGGCTCCATCGGCGTCGTCATGGTCCACTTCGTTTTCCAGAACCTGCTCGAAAACAAACTCGGCATCCAGCCGGTCTTCTTGACCATGGGGGCGAAAAAGGATTGGCCCAGTTCCTTCCGAGCGCCGACGGAGGAGGAATTGACGTACGTCAAGGATCGCCTGCTCCAACCGGCTTACACGCGGTTTGTGGAGGTGGTGAAAGAAGGCCGCCATGATGCCCTCTCGTCAGATGAGGTCGAAAAGCTGGCGGATGGCAGCATCTTCGTTGCCGAGCAGGCGCTGCAGGCGAAGCTCATCGACAAGATCGGATATCTGGATGACGCGATCGCCGCGGTCAAGACGATGGCCGGGATCGAGGCGGCCCAGGTCGTGGAGTACCGCCGTCCCCTGTCTGTCCTGGGTCTGTTGAGCGCCAAGGGCCCCCAGATTCCCAAGCTCGACCGCAATACGCTCTTCGAGTTCGGCACCCCACAGGTTCTGTACCTGTGGAACGCCTATTAGAGAGTGTGTGAGAAGTGGCACGGGCATCCTCTGTGGCATCGGCATCCTGCCGATGATTCATCGGCTGGAAGCCGATGCCACGAAGAACCGGCTTCTCCCACACCCTCTTGGAAAGGGGAACGCATGAAACGATGGCTCTCGGCAGGCGTGGGCGCCGCTGTTCTGCTCCTGAGTGCAATGACTCTGGCCGGGGCCGCGGCGACAGGTCCGGCGCTGGGTTTGGTTACCATCAGTCCGGACGGGCAGGGCTTCGTCGAGAAGTCTTCCGGCCGGCCGTTCACGCCGTTTGGCGTCAACTACTATGACCCGAATACCGGTTGGGCCCCCAAGATCTGGCGACAGTTCGACGCCCGCCGCGTGACGCGGCATTTCGAGGTCATGCGCGACCTGGGGGTCAACTGCGCCCGGGTCTTCCTGACGGCGGCCACGTTCCAGCCGGACGTCAATACCGTTGATGAACAGGCCTTGGCAAAACTCGACACCCTGGTTCGAATCGCGCGGCAATCCGGCATTCGGCTGATCCTGACCGGCCCCGACCACTGGGAGGGCAGTCCCGCGTATTGGAAGCCCGACCGATTCGCCGGCGAGCAGGCCCTCAAAGCCTTGGACAACTTCTGGCGGGTCCTCGGCCAACGCTACCGCGGCGAGCCGGCGATCTTCGCCTGGGATTTGCTCAACGAGCCGCACATCCCGTGGTTTGCAGAGACCTGGCGGCCACTTTGGAACAAATGGCTCCAGGCAAAATACGGCGACTTGGACAGACTCAAGGCCGCTTGGGCCGGTGAGTTCAAGGAAGGCGAATCGTGGGACAACGTCACTGTGCCGGAGAATAAGGCGAGCAAAGGCAATCCTCGCTTGCTGGACTGGCAACTGTTCCGGGAGTCCCTGGCGGATGAGTGGGTCCGGCGGCAGGTGGAGGCCATCCGACAGGCCGACCCGACGCATCTGGTGACCGTCGGCTACATTCAATGGTCCTACCCTCTGGTGCGCGGCGGCAACCCGGGCCAGTACGCCGCGTTCAATCCGCAGCGGCAAGCCCGCCGGCTCGATTTCACGTGCATGCACTTCTACCCGCTCCTGGGCCGGCCGTTCGAATCGAAGGAAGCCTGGGACCGGAATCTCGCTTATCTCCAAGCGACTCTGGCCTATTGCCATGTCGGCAAGCCGGTGGTCCTCGAGGAATTCGGCTGGTACGGCGGCGGCGCCCCGCGTGGGCAACCCTCGTTGACCGAAGACGAGCAGGACCGCTGGATCGTGGCGGAGATCGAGGCGACCCGGCGCCTATCCGATGGGTGGCTCTCCTGGCCCTTCGCGGACACGCCTACCTCCACCGACATGAGCATGTACGGCGGCCTGGTGAGACCCGACCTGACCCGCAAGTCATGGGCCAAGAGCTTCGCCCAATACGCGTCCAATCTCGCCGCCCTGCCCCAGCCGACGCCGGCATTGCTCACCTTCGATGTCGCAGCATCCCTGACGATGTCCACTGATGACTTGAAGCCTATGCACGAGGAATACGCCCAGAAGGTGCAGGCCACCATCGGCAGTATCAAGTAGACGCCACGTTCACGGGTAGAGTTTGCCGAACAGCGTCAGAGGCGAGGTACGCGTGATGCGGACCTGGGCGAATTGGCCTGCCAATGAGATCGGGCCGTTGAAGACCACGATGTGATCGGTCGAGATTCGACCCACCAGTTGCGGATGATCTTCGCCGTCCGTCGGATTCACATGGGCCTTCTTGCTCGGTCCCTCAACCAAGACTGTGACTTCTCGCCCCAAGAAGACCTGATTCAGCTCGCCACTGATCTGGTCTTGGACCGCCAACAATTCGACATCTCGACGCTGCTTGACTTCTTCGGGGACCGTATCGGCCAGACGTTTGTCGGCGGTTGTGCCCGGCCGGGGGGAGTACTTGAAGACGAAGCAGTTCTTGTAGCGAGCCTGGCGCGTCAGATCGACGGTCGCCCGGAAATCGTCTTCGGTTTCGCCCGGAAAGCCGACGATGAAGTCCCCTGCCACCGCGATGTCCGGCACAATCATCCTGGCCTTGTCGATCAACTCCAGGTAGTGGGCGGCGGTGTAGTGGCGGTTCATCGCCTTGAGAATCCGGTCCGACCCGCTCTGGGCCGGCATGTGGAGGTAGCGGCAGATCTTGGGCGAATTCGCCATCACTTGAAGGATCTGGTCGTAAAACTCATCCGCCGGATAGCTGGTGACGAACCGGACCCACTCAATCCCCGCCACTTGCGAAGTCATGTCGAGCAGGTCCGCCAGGCAACAGGTTTTCTCGCCATTTTTGTACTTGTAGGAGTTCACCGTCTGGCCCAGAAGCGTCACCTGCCGGATGCCCGCGCCGGCCAGTCTCTTCACCTGTTCCAGAATGGCTTCCGGCGGCCGGCAGGCCTCCGGACCCCGCACGTACGGCACGACACAGTACGTGCAAAAGTAGTTGCAGCCCCGCATCACGCGTACGAACGCCTGACCCGGAAGGGTCCCCAATCGCGAAACGATGCGATTGGGAGCCCCGATCTGCCCATCGCTGCCGCTGTGCTCCAGTTCGAAAGCGTCGAGCGAGCCGTCTCCCGCCTGAGGCGGCCGGCGGATTTCTTCCGTCACGGCGACCTGTTTGGCATTCCGTGCCAGGGCCTGGTGGATCAAGTCGGCGATTTGCGGAATCTGGGCAGGGCCGCACACGAGGTTGACGGCCGCGTGCTCCAGAAGCTGGTCGCCGAGGCGCTGCGCCATGCAGCCGATGACACCCACCACCAGGCCCGGCCGACGCTCCTTCAGGTGCTTCAGATGGCCCAGATGCGACAGAACCCGGTCCTCCGCGTGCTGCCGCACCGAGCACGTGTTGATGAGCACGACCTGGGCCTCTTGGATGCCGTCCACCAGACGAAAGCCCGCCTCCGCGAGCGCAGAACCCACCAGGGCCGTATCCAGCTTGTTCATCTGGCAGCCAAAGCTCTCGATGAAAACAGATGGGGATTTCATATTTACTATTTACGGCGGACCATTTACAATTCGCACCTGATGATGCAGGCTCACCCGGCGGAGGTGATCGCGTCAAGACACGGAATCGACGTCCGCTATCGAGCTGCGAATCATAAATCATAACTCATGAATAGTAAATGATGACGGATGGTAAAGTACCAGAGAACCATTGAGCAGATTGCGGGATTGGCACTCATCGGGGCCATTGTCGTGGGCTGCGTGCTCGTAATGCGTCCGTTCATCTCGGCGATCTTGTGGGCGGCGATTCTGTGCTTTGCCACGTGGCCTCTGTACGAATTGTTCCGGCGCTGGCTGCGCGGCCGGCACACCCTCGCGGCGGCCATGACAACCGCCGTGCTCGCGTTGGTACTGGTTATCCCGTTTGTCGTCGTCGGTCTGACGTTGACCGACACGATTGATTCCGGTCTCCAATGGCTTGGCGACCAGAAGAAAGCAGGTATCCCCGAGCCGCCCGCTTGGCTCAACAGTGTACCGCTGATCGGTGAACGAATCACCCAATCATGGGCGGACTATGTCGCAGACGCCGAGTCCACGCTGGAAGAGTGGAAGCCGTGGCTGACCGAAGGCGGCCGGTGGCTCTTGGGCCACACCGTCGATCTCGCCAAGGGCCTTATGCACTTGGTGCTCAGCGTCTTGATCGCGTTTTTCTTTTACCGGGACGGCGAGGGGCTCGTGGCCCAGTTGCGCGAGGGCATGCAGCGCATCAGCGGCGACTCGGCCCAACGCCTGGTGGATGTCGTCAAAACGACCGTCCAGAGCGTGGTCTACGGCGTGCTCGGCACCGCGTTGGCGCAGGGGATCGTGGCGGGCATCGGGTTTGCCATTGCCGGAACGCCGGCCCCCATGCTGTTGGCCCTGCTCACCTTCTTCCTCAGCTTTCTTCCCTTTGGCCCGCCGATTGTCTGGATCGGTGCGTCGATCTGGCTGTTTGCGATGGGGCGGACCGGCTGGGGCATCTTCATGGTCCTCTACGGGGTCCTGGTGATCAGCGTCGTCGATAACATCATCAAGCCCATCATCATCAGCCGGGGTTCCAAGCTGTCCTTTATCGTGATGTTCATCGGCGTGCTGGGAGGCGTCACCGCGTTCGGGTTCATCGGCATCTTCCTCGGCCCGACGCTGCTGGCCGTGGGTTTCAGCTTGGCGCACGAGATTCTCGAACAGCGCCGCCACATCTCTACCTCTGTGCTCGCCCGGATGCCCGAAGGAGTTCCGCCCGTCGCACCTGCAACCGAGGCCGCCGTAGCGCCGGACCCTCCCGCGAGCGCCCCCTCGAAGTAGAGCCTGCTCGCTGCCGCCTCAGACCGTCCCGGCACGCTGTCGGCGATGCCTCTCCGCCGTCTTGACGACGTGCTTCGACGCAAAAGCTTGAGAGAAGATCCGCCAGACGGCATCCGCATTCTCCGCTTGGATCAACTGTTCACGAATGTCGGGCTCCTGCATGGTTCGGACGAGGTGGCCCAGGATTTGGACTTGGGCATCGCTGTACGGGGGCGCCAAAACGAGGAAGACAAAGTGCGTGTGTTGACCGTCCGGGGAGTCCCAGTCCTCGATGCCGGTGCGCGATCGGCCGAAGACGATAATCGGCCGGAGCATCCTCTGGAATCGTGCATGCGGAATAGCGAGCCCCCCTTCCAGAGCCGTGCCCATCTCGCTCTCCCGCGCCATCACCGCGGCATAGACATCCTCGGCCTCGTGCACGCGTTCCTGGGCCGCGGCCGCCTCTGAGAGTTCTCGCAGAGCCTCATCCCGGGTAGACGCCTTCACGTCGGCCAGGATGGACCCTTTGAAGAAGTATTCCAGGATGCTGACTTCTTTGCGTCTGGAAATCACGTAGCTTAGCCACGGCCCCAGGATAACCGACGAGAACAGGGCCCCGAAGACGATGGCCACAAACACCGCCTGTGTGATCAGGCCGTACTGCAGGGCCAACAGTCCGACAATGATCTCCATCTCACCGCCTGCCGTATGGGTAACGGCGACGGCCGCACGATTGCTGCGCGGGAGCTCGGTGAGCCAGACTCCCAGCCAGGCCCCCAGATACCGGCCGCCGATACCGATGACGCCGACGAAGAGCACCAGAAACCAGTCGAAATGGGCAATGAAGTCGATCTTCAGCCCGAGACCACCGAAGAAAAGCGGTACGAACACCGCGTAGCCCATTTGCGAAACGACCAGACGTGTCCGCTCGGAGAGCTCCCGGGCTTCTCCCACCATGATCCCGGCGAGAAAGAACCCGAAGAGGGCGTGGATGCCGATCCACTGAGTGATCGCGCCGCACAACACCCCGAGCAGAATAATGAAGGTCAGGGCGCCGCCCGGCTGGGGCATTTTCTGCCGTTTGATCTCGCGGACAGCCGCGTCCGCCAGGCGCCGCCCGACGGTCAGGCAGAACACGGCGAAACCGACCGTACCGCTCAGAATGAGCAGGATTCTCGCCACTTCCGGATTGCCTTGGGTAAAGCAGCTCAGCACCAACGTGAAGAGCAGCCAGCCAATGATATCGTTGACCGACATGGCCGACATGATGAGGAAGCCGAGGTCCGTCTTGGAGAGATTCAGGTCATACAAGGCCCGGGCGGCAATGGGCATCGCGCTGATCGCCATGGCGGTCGCCATGAACAGCGAGAAGACCACCCGGTGGTCGGGCTGGACAAAGTACGAGGCGGGCAGGAACAGGCAGGGGACGAACGCGATGACCATGGGGATGACGACGCCGGCCAACGCGATCTTGAGGGCATCGCCGCGCTGGCGCCACGCCGTGGAGAAATCAATTTCCAGGCCCGTCTCCAGCAGCAAGAAGAGCAGGCCGACCCACCCGACCGTCTCCAGCATGTTTTGCTGGATGGGGTCCGGCGGGAAGATCGCCTGCGCAAGAGAGGGAAAGAGCCGACCCAGAATCGTCGGCCCGAGAATGATCCCGACGAGAATCTCGGCGGTGATCGCCGGCTGTTTCCACCGGCGAAAGACCTCGCCCAACGCCCGCGCCAGGCCCAGCAGCAGAAGGACCTGCACCAGGAAGACAAGGATGTTCTGCTCGTTGATAAAGTGCATCACATGCACTACGCACGCCCACGACCGGAGTGCAGGCCTCGTTCGTAGTCACGCCGTGAGGCGTTCAGTAGCATGGGCATCTTGCCCATGAGTCGCAGGGCCATCTTGGCCCTGTTCTCTCGGGCGAGACGCACGGGCAGGATGCCCGTGCTACGACGCCCTTACCGGCACACTACGAGCCCACGTTTGACACGATTGAGCGGTTCAAGGCCCGCTGCAGGTCCTTGAGCCGGTTCACCTCGTCGAAGCCGAGACGAATAATGGGAAAGGCGGTCTTGTTGTGCATCAGCGGCTCGTCGAGATCGACCCAGCGCCGACACGCCTCGCCGTCCGGCGTGCCGGGGATCGGCGAAAAGTCCGCCAGCATCCCGCGAATACCAAGATGGTGCACGAAGCGCATGGACTCTTCCAACTCCTGGACGTCACTATTGGGATGGCCGACGATCTGGTACGCCGTGATATCGACGGGATCGGCCCCCGCGGCAAACAGGTGATCGACGGCCCGCGCCAGTTCCTCCGAAAACACCTTGCCGCCGGTGCCCTGCTGCCATTGTCGCGAGGCACTCTCAAAGCCCAGATAGAATGTCTTGAAGCCGGCCTGGACCATCAAATGCGCCAAATCGCCAGTCAGGAAGCGAGCATTCAGGGCATTCGGCGTGTGCAGATTGACGCGAATGCCCCGCCGGAGAATCTCCCTCAGGAAAGGAACGAGCACGTTCTGGGCGTCGAACAGCAGCGCATCATCGTAAAAGGCAACATTCTCCACGCCCCGCCCGGCCAGAAGCTCCATCTCGGCCAGCAATCGTTCCAGAGGTCGCGGTTGGAAACCGCCGTAGACCCGGGGCACCGAGCAGTAGCTACAGCGAAATGGGCAGCCATCGGCGAGCTTGATCGCCCCGGCCCGCGGGGGCGAATGATCATTCGCTCCTACCTCCCACAGGGCAGGCTGGCCGGGATCGGGTGCCATTTCCAGGAATCCCCACAACGGCCGCAGATCGGAGCCGGCCACGACAAGATCGGCCCCCAAGCCACGTGCGTGATCGCGGCAGACGGTCGCATAATTGCCGCCGAGTACGATCTTGGCGCCCGGCCACGCACCGCGGATATCCTCGATCACTTCCCGAACCCCGGGGTACCAGTACGTCATCATCGTCTGGATCAGGACGTAGTCAAACGGCCCGCGCTCGCGCAGGTAGTCGGTGAAGCGAGTGCGTGCCACGCCGAAGCGCCGGAAGTATCTCGGAATGTCCTTCAGGGACGCAGGCGATTCGATCCGCTCACAACAAAGCCGGCCGCGACCCCACCGGTCCGATTGCGGATTGCGGATTGCGGATTGCGGATTCGCTGACGACGCCTTTTTCAATCCGCAATCCGCAATCCGCAATCGGCAATCGTCGTACGCTTGCTCCAGGTAATCGAACAGAAAGAACTCCGCCTGCCCGCGCAATCGCCCGGCGACGCTCAGCAAACCGTAGGGCTGGAGCCAGAAGTCGTAGGCCGCGAAATCGTAGATCGGCGGATTTACCAGCAGAATTCGTCTCATGCCTGGGCAGCATAAGAGCAAGCCCGCCCGATTGTCAACGTGCGCCGTCTCGGACGTCCATCATAATGAGCATTGCTGATGGACAGGCCGCATCGTAGAATTGAATCGACGTTCGAAATGCCGTTGAAAGGCCAGGTTATGGTTCCTCGAAGAGAAAACGCTATGCCAACCGCGAGAGCCCGCGTGCACGGCGGCACGATCATCAACGTCATCACGGGCCTGATCTTCTTCGGCCTGATCGGGTTCGGCGTCTATTGGGTCATCAAGACGACGGGCCAGGCGGGAGAGCAATACATGACCGGCATGGTCAACACCCAGAAGAAAGCCTCCACCATCTCCTGCCAGATGAACCTGCGCTCCATCCACCAGACCCTCCAGACGTATGCGATCAGCAACGAAGCCTACCCGGATAGTCAGCAGGCACTGGTCGATTTCGCCGGCTACGGCTCCAAACTGTTCCACTGTCCCGATCCGAACGGCGGTGAGTATATCTACGTCCCCGGCCACCGCCCCGATGCCTCCGCCCCCAGTGTCCTGGTCTACGAGTCCAAGCCCGTCCACAACGGCAAGTGCAACGTGCTGCTCTCCGACGGACAGATTACCTCGCTCACGCCCGAAGAACTCCAGCAGGCTGTGGGAGCCACGCCGGCCCGCCGACAGCCATAGGAATGAAACGCGGGCGCCCGCGACACGCTTCTGGTACCCCCCTCCGGGCACACCAGGAACCAAGGCCTTTCCGCTCAAGGCCGGCGGTCCAGCGCGGCGAGGACTTCACGGGCGAGTTGCTTGAGCTTGTCCGTCTCCAAGGGGGAATCAATGACCGACTGGAGATACGGCCGAGACTTCTCCGTCCCCACGCCGTACAGCGCCCGCAGCTCGTTTTCGCGCGTGTAGTCATTTGTCTCTTGCGGTAGCGCCTTGAGCAATCCTTCCTCCACCAGAGGCTTGGCCTCTTCGGTGACGCCGTACGTCAGACCCCAGGCGGCCCGGCCGCTGTTGTTCCAATCCGGGTCACTCAATTCCTCGACGAGCCGCCGGCAGACGGCCGGGCTCTTGCTCCGTATCGTGCTCAGGGCGCTGTAGATGGTCGGGCCGTGGTACTCCCTATCCTTGGCCAGTTGAATCAGGAGCTCATCCAATTCGGGGGAAGAGTATGGCCCCCCCAGGCAAGAGAGCGTCCGTTGCACAACGCTTCTCTCCGGGTCCCGGAGCAAGGTCGTCAGAGCGGGGATGGCCTTCTCCAACTGCTTTCCCTGCTCGATCGAAATCAGGGCCGGGCCCACCTCCTCGCGGACCTCGACCGCTGGGTCCGCCACCAGGGGCAGGACCAGAGCCAGATCGCCGATGGTCGCGTCCAGTCCGGGCAGGCAACGCAGCGCCAGGGCTCGGAGGTCCGGGTCCTTCGCCTGCAACAGCGGCAGGACAAGCGCACGAAACGGCCGGCGGTCGAACTTGGCGGTGATCGCCGCGTAAAGCGTGACCAGCCCCTGCTTCTTGATGTTGTCGGAGGATTCGGCGGCGAGCATCGTCCGGAGCCGGGCCAGGGCTTTCTCCCGCCGGTCGGCGTCGTTGCGCTGCAAGATGGCGGTGGAAAGCTCCTTCATCGGCGCCATCTCCGCGGCTCTCGTTTCCCGGCGTTCAGAAGACATCCTCGTTTCCCGCCGGGCAGCCGACATCATCTGGTCCAACGCGGCCGTCACCTGCTCCGGGTAATTCACGCTGAACTCCCTCATGACGTCCCGGAATGCGTTGCCTCTTCGCGGATCGAACATCTTCCGGCCCGCGTTCGCGATAAACTGTATTCCCTCCTCGGCCCGGCCCGCCTCCAGGTAGCAGCGGACCAGTTGCCGCAGCGCGGCGTCATACAGGTCCATGTTCGCCAGATGTGTCTCGATCAGGGCCTGATACGCGGCGATCGCCTGTTCGCGACCCGCCGGCGTCGCCGCCAGCTCATCGGCCTTCCTGGACATCTCCTGGAGCGATCCGGGGGCGCTGCCGGCAACGGCGCCGCCAGTCCCTGCCAGGATCAAGACGGCCGCCAACACACCGCGGCATCGCAAGGCTCGAGGGCGGTCCACACGTTCGTTAGCGAAGAGCAATTCCTGACTCATCATCGGTCTCCTTTGTCTGCGGCCCCGTCACGGGCGTACCGGCTGCCGCATGTCACGTTTTTACGACCGCCGTCTCGACGTGGATTTCCGGCGTGTTCTCGGTCACCGCCGCGGAGTTGACCCAATTCCACCGGCCGTTGCGGGCGAAATAGGCACTCAGCAGCAGCAGTGGGGTCTTCAGGGAATTCCATTCGGTCGTCTCGTCGCCGTGGATGTAGAGGCCGCTGTCGGCCAGGCGGCTGACGATCACCAGGTCGGCGACATTCAACTCGGCTATCCGTTTGGAGTCCAGGTGGTCCCACAGGTTCCGCCGGACATCCACGGAATGGCCTTCGGCGACCAGCCAGTCGATCAAGCCCTGATCATCGGCCACCCGGTCCAGATTCTTGTCGATGTTCTCCGTCACCACGATGATGTTGGTGGCCGGCGCGGGGGCGACCGCGCACCAGAGCAAGGCCGCTAAGACCCGTGTGGGCTTTCGTGACATGGCTTTTCCCCTTTCCAAAAGTCTCTATGCAAGACGGTTTCTATCGTACCTTCTGGCG
>Ga0315289_10002528_pt1 | contig 27964 bp, 23 predicted proteins | sample YL17G11_40_MG_FD_203452 | JGI IMG/M metagenome (GOLD analysis project Ga0315289, IMG submission 203452) | Sediment microbial communities from Yellowstone Lake, YNP, Wyoming, USA - YL17G11_40 | ecosystem: Environmental > Aquatic > Freshwater > Lake > Sediment | place: USA: Wyoming | collected... | reverse complement strand
CGGCCGCCGCTGGGACCCTTTTTTCGGGCACGACGGGCAAACGGTTAGTGGTGTTGGATGAGGTCGATAACGTTTATGGAGTAGCCGATCGCGGTGGCTATCGCGCGATAGGGGAGCTCATCGAAGACCCAAGAAATCCAGTTGTGCTAATCGCGAACGACCAGTATGAGATACCATGGCAGATCCGAGCATCCTGCCTGATGATTAATTTTAGGCGCGTGCGGCAGGACGCAATCGTTGGCGCCCTCCAAAAAATATGTCGTGCGGAAAAAATCGAGGCCGAGCTCATAGCGTTGAAAGTCATCGCCGAGACGTCGAATGGTGACCTGCGCTCAGCAATCAACGACCTGCAGGCGTTGGCCGAGGGGAAGAAGCATCTTGCCATGAAGGATGTGGTGCTGTACAAACGTGACCGTGAAGCAAATATTTTTGATGTCCTATCGCAGCTCATGCGCGCCACCACGGCCAAGCAGGCGCGAGAGTTGCTTTGGTCGCTGGACATGCCGCCGGGGGATGTCCTCGCGTGGATAGATGAAAATATACCCAAGGTGTTAGCGGATCCAGCCGATCTAGCTGAAGCATACGAAGCCATCGCTCGAGCCGATATCTTTCTGGGCAGGACTAGGCGGAGGCAGGCATATAGAATGTGGAAGTACGCGAGCGATATGATGACGGCCGGCGTGGCGATGTCAAGAAAAGGTGAACTGAAGTTTGTGCGCTTCCAGCTACCCACCATAATCATGAAGATGTCCCGCACGAGGGCCGCGAGGGCGACGCGAGACAGCGTTGCGAAGAAAGTTGCGGGGCGCTGCCACACTTCAAGTCATGTGGCACGAAAGGATTTTTTGCCCTACTTGGGTGTAATTTTTAGGCGCGATAAAAAAACAGCCCGGCAAATCGCAGCAGAGCTGAATTTTAGTGAAGCTGAGGTTGACTATCTGGCCAAGTAGACCCTATCGCTTGCTGGGTTTTCCACGGTCCATGACGAGCTTTCCGTCTACCGAAAATTGCCCATGCCGCATGTCCTTGATGAGGTCAAGGTGGCTGGAGGCCTTGTTCTTGCCGTGGTAGGCCCCCGTGTTGTTGCCTATCGCGATGTGGACGGTGCCAAAAATTTTCTCGTCGATGATGATGCTGCCGCCCGTGTACCTCGCACCGGGATTGCAGCCCACGCCGAACTCTGCGATTCTGTCCTTCTCCCCCGTGTTCGCCTTGAGGAAATTTGAGAAGTTCGCCTTGCCGCTGGTGGCGTCGTAATCTGCGATCTTTCCCCGACGGAACTTTAGCCATAGCCCCTTGACCTTGCCGAATCCGTGAATTGCAGCATTTTCAAAGAAAATCTTACCTTCGGCGGTGGTCTCGAGGGGAGCCACGAAGATTTCTCCGGTGGGGATGTTCAGCCCGACATCTCCCTGCGCTATGTCCTCTCGCGAGATGAAACCATCGTCGACGAGCACCGGGCGGCCCTTTATCCTGAAGCGAAGGTCTGTGCCGTCAGCGGCGGTTATTTTTACTTTGTCTTTGCCAGCGAGCGACCTGCGGTAGTATTCGCAGAGTTCCAGCAACTCGGGTGTAAAACTTGCCCTAATGCTGTCGAAGAAAATTCGCCTGAACTTGGCGACAGGGCAGCCGTAGCCTCTCGCAGCCCCAGGCACAGGCCAGCCGAAGTACGCCCATCTCACCTTTCGTTTGTCCAAGATTTCGTGAAGCTTCTGCCTGGTTGGCCCTGTGAGCTTGATTTTTCCCGAGAGCCCCCGCGCCCACATGGGATCGTCATCCTCGCCCAGGTAGATGGTGACGTCGGCTCGCCTCGCTATTGCATCAGCGAACGGGCTCATTTCCTTGATGGATTTCTCAGGAGTGATTTTGTAGTGTTGCCTAGCCTGCCAGCAGCGCTCGGTGAGCAGAAGGGTGTGGGCACCGACTCGCCAGCACTCTTCTTCGATATTGAACGCCATGCGCTCGCAGCTCGGGTCTGTGGCGTTGTACAGGATGCGAACAGATTCGAATTTTCCGTCTGAGCGTCGTCCTATTTTCATTGAGCGCTTGACAAAGGCTCTAGCTATGTTTTTCATCTCCTTTTCAGACGGTTCTGGCATTCCAACACCATCTAGCGTTTGAACTTCCCTGTTTTTGAGTTTATCGGTGCTTTTCCATAGAATTATCTTTTATTATCAACCAAATCCAAAAAGAGTTGTTTAAAACAGAAAGATTTATAAAAGGGGCGTTTATAACATTAGTTATAAGCCAACGGAGGTGAATAAATGCCAAAAAAGGTATCAACAGCGAATTTACTGGCCAAAGTTGGTGAGATTGCTTTCATAGTAGTTGTGATTGTGGCTGTGGTAGCTGGGTTAGCGACAACAAGGCTTGACGCTGCACAATGCTCGTGGGTCTTCATAGCCCTCATGATCTTGGGAGTGGTAGTCAGCTTAACTACGATAACCGAGGCGGAAGTCAGCCAGTTCATGACGGTCGCAGTAACCCTGCTGGTTGCGAGCTTAGCTGCCGAAACGATTCTTGGCCTAACTACAGTTGCGGGGACATATGTTACCATAGTAAGTGGCATCGTACGCAACATCATGGCCTTCGTTGCACCAGCGGCCATCATCCCATCGCTGAAAGCAGTTTATAACTTGGCTAGGAAGAAGTAGAGCTAGAGCCACATTTTTCTTTTTTTTATTTTTCATACTTCTTAGCGTAGCGTCTATCACTTGCACCATCGCTGTTGATCATGCAAACTTAATTTTTAGGTATACTTCTTATTAGCACCAGACTTAGAAGAGCTATGCGCTATTTTTTACCTATAAAGTGTTAAATCAAAGTTTAAGGCAATTAAATTATCGTGAATTCAATATAGTTGTTTAAAACAGAAAGATTTATAAAAGGGGCTTTTATAACATTAGTTATAAGCCAACGGAGGTGAAAAAATGGCGAAAAAGATGGATGTATCGCATATATCTGGGTATCTCTTCATAATAGGTCTAATCGTGGCGATAATTGCTGGTTTATACGCGGGCTTTGAAGGACTTGCAGTGAACACACAAGCTTGGATTTCAATTGTACTCATTATAATGGGAGTAGTAATCGGGGCATTGATGATAACCTCCAAGAAGGTTGAGGAAGAAATCTATGGCATTGTATTGGTTTCGCTCGTGCTACTGGTCGCAAGTCAGTTTGGAATCTTCAACAGTCTTGGCTTGGCAGGATACACAAACTGGATGAACGCATTAAACGGCATGGTGAATAACATTGCAGTGTTTGCCGGTGCAGCAATCATCGTGCTAGCGGTAAGGACCATCACCCACTTCCACATCTCAAAAATCAGATAGGTGGTGGGTGATTCTTTTTTTTTCGCTTGCCTAGCGGTAGGTAGATTCCTTAGCTTTAATTCGTTTGAGCAAATTCTCGCACTTTTTTGAAACCCGCTGGTCCTTGAAAGAAATCCCCCTATATTCTATCTTCACAAGTGCCAAGCCCTCGGGGTTTGCTGGTCTGGGCAAGTGATTTTGGGGTTGTTTTAGCATAAGTTTAAAATCTTCTAGAGCAAACTTTCCCAATCCTATCGTGAGCAGCGCACCAACCATGCGGCGCACCTGTTGCCATAGGAAAGCCGGCGCCACAAAATCGAAGGTGAGGATTTTTCCCCCGCTGATCTTCACCTGTTCAAGCTCTCCTAGCGTCGGCCTGCCCTGCTCGTGCTTGCAGAAGCTCCAGAAATCATGCGCACCGAGCAACAGTTTTGCCGCGCTCCGTGCCTTTTTCAAATCGAAACCCTCCGGGGCTCCGCATTTGTAGCGGTAATGTTTGCGCAGCGCCATCCGCCAAGGGTCAAATGACGGTTGAACTTCAGTCGTCGAAAGGATAGAGATGTCATCGGGCAGGTGAGCGTTGATTGCGCTGATGTTCGGCCGCTTGAGCACGTCGATCGCCACTACTTGTCCCATCGCGCTCACCCCGCGGTCCGTCCGAGAAGCTACGCGATAGCTGGCCTCGGCTGGATCGTGGCATAGCCCACACTCTTTTAGCGCTTTCAACAGCTCTCCCTCGACTGTAGGCAGGCCGGGTTGTCTGGCGAACCCAAAGTATCGCGCGCCATCGTAGGCTACCTTGAATGCGTACCTCACGGACGAACGCCCCAATCATTCACATGTCGAAGACCTATAAAACCTCTTTAGATTTTTTGCTATTTGTTAGAAAATCTTTATAGTCACCCCCGTGTAAATAGAGGCGTCAGAGGGGATTGTGTGGCGGCAAAAAAGAGTGTTTTAGAGTTTATTTCTTCAATTAAAGCTAAAAAAAGGCGTGAATTGCTTGAATTCGAGGCGAAAAAACTTATTTCTATCTGGGGGATTCATACGACGCACGCCGAGCTCGCCCACGACGTTCAGGAGGCGGTGAAGCTAGCAAGGGAGATAAAGTACCCCGTGGTGCTGAAGGTCGCGTCCCTTGATATAATCCATAAAAGCGATGTTCGTGGAGTAAAGGTTGGGCTGAGTTCTGAGCTCGATGTGAAGCATGCGTTCGAGGAGATAATGGCGAACGTTCGCGCGAACAAGCCCAACGCCAACGTGTTGGGGGTGACGGTTCAGGAGTATGTGCCTCCTGCAAGGGAAGTGGTCGTCGGCATGGTACATGACAAAACATTCGGTCCAACGGTGATGTTCGGGTTGGGTGGTGTCTGGGTGGATGTTATGAAGGATATCAGCTTCAGGCTTGCGCCGCTCACGCGGGACGATGCGTTGGAGATGATATCGGAGGTAAAGGGCTATCTATTGCTGACGGGAACGCGGGGTGCTCCACCGGCGGATATCGAGGCCCTCGCGGATATCATACAGAAGGTCGGGCAGCTCGCCGCGGAGGTGCCAGAGATAGTGGAGATGGACCTAAACCCTGTATTCGTCTTCGATAAGGGCAAAGGTGCGATCGCGGTGGACGCGAGGATAGTCCTGGGGAAGGATTGAAATGTTTAAAAAGCTCTTCAAGAAAAAGCCCGCTCCAAAGCCGATGAAGCGCAAGGTCGTGGCGAGGAAGCCGAAAAAGCCCGTGCGGACGAAACCAATAAAACCAAAGCCCATACGGAAGAGACCGATAAAACCCAAGGCGGTGCCGAAACAAGTGACGCCGATCAGGAAAGGCGATGGCGTCAAGGCCCTCTTCGAGCCGAGTGGCGTGGTGATAGTTGGTGCATCTGGCACCAAGGTGGGGACAGCACCAGCCCTATTCAGATCAGCCATCGATAACATGCGCACGTACAAGGGCAAAACTTACATCGTTGATCTCAGCGGAAAGATGGAGGGCGCCTTCAAGGACGTGAAAAAAGTTTACGGAAAGGCGGAGCTCGCGGTGCTTGCTCTCTCCCAAGACCTAGCGCTCAAGAATGTCAAGAAGGTCGCGGACGCGGGCGTCAGAACGATGGTGGTCTCCCCAAGCTATGAACGAGAGCAACAGACAGAGCTTTTGGAGGCGAAAAAGCAGGGCGTCAGGATACTAGGGCCAAATTCTGCGATGGGAGTCATAAACACGCGTACAGGTCTGAACACGAGCTTGGAGCGCGAGATGATGCCAAAGCAGGGTGAAATAGCGATCATCTCGCAGAGCAACAGCGTCGGTGCGGCGGTGCTCGACTTGGCACGTCTTCGGGGGATCGGCATCAGCAAGTTCGTTTCGCTCGGCGACAAAACAGATGTAGATGAGGCAGAGTTGATTAACTACTTTTCAAATGATAGCGACACGCGCGTGATTTGCATCGGTATGGGTGACGTTCAGGATGGGAGGAAGTTCGTGGACGCATTGCGGGCTGCGGCTGAGAAAAAGCCGGTCGTCGTATTGAGGGCGGGGATTGCACGGTTGGATGATAGAATTTACGACGCGGCGTTCAAGCAGGCCCGTGCCATACGCGTGCGAGATGTCGAGGGGATGCTCGACGTGGCGAACGCGCTCGCGAAACAGCCTCCGATGGTCGGCGATAAAATAGTGATAATCAGCAACGCTCACGGTCCAGCAGTTTTGGCGATGGATGCCATGCATCGTGAAGGTTTGACATTGGCGAAACTTGATGAGAAAACTGCGAAGGGGATATCTCAGAGATACCCTGGCATCGATGTCGCCAACCCAATCGATCTGGGCATGGAGGCGAGGGCTAAGCAGTACGAGCTCGTCTTGAAAAACGTGCTCGCAGATCCGAACGTCGATGGGGTTATGGTCATCAACATGCTGAAGTCAAGCTTGCTCGATGTCGATGACATGCGCGCGATTGCCGAGGTGCTGAAGAAGTTTAAGAAGCCAGTTGTCGACGTGGCGATGGGCGGAGAGAGTTATGTGTTAGTCCATGATGTGTTGAAGGATACGAATGTGCCCGCCTACGATTCACCTGAGAGGGCTTCGCGCGCGTTGAAGGCGCTTCGCATATACGGACGGGTTAGGAAGATAAGCGAAGTGCCGGTTGTACCCAAAGTCGCGAGGAAACAAAAAGCGACTAGAAAGCGTGAAGCCGCCAGAAAACGTTGAACGCGTCCTAACTTTATCTAGCTAAAAATTTTCCACGACCAGCTTTATCTATTACTTCCCCATTTTCAGCTATCACGGTTCCACGCGAAATCACCAGCGTCGGCGTTCCTCTAATCTTTCGTCTTTCGTATGGCGTCCACCCGACCTTGTAGTGGAGCTTTTTTCCTTTGATGGTGGTTTGTTTTTTAGGATCGATTAGGACGAGGTCGGCGTCGGAGCCCCTCTGTATCACTCCCTTGCGTGGGTACAATCCAAAAATTTTTGCTGGCGATGTGCACATCGCGTCGACCAAGCGCTTCAGCGAGATTCTTTTTTTCATGACACCTTCGCTGAACATCAGCGGCAGCATCGTCTCTATCTCGGGGATTCCTATCGGAGCATCCCAAATATTTTTCCACCCAATTTCTTTTTCTTTTCTTGTTCCAGGGGCGTGGTCTGAAGCCACTATGTCGAGCGCGCCTCTGGCGAGGGCCGACCAAAGCGCCGCGATATCTTGTTTGCTCCTCGGAGGCGGATTGAACCTGAGGTATGGCCCAAGCTTTCGCATGTCATCTTTCGTAAATATCAAGTGGTGGGGGCATACTTCCGCCGAGATATCTGCGCGTTTTGCCTTTGCCTGTGTGACAAGCTTGACCCCTTCGCGCGTCGTGATGTGCGCCAAGTGCAAGTGACATCCAGTTTGGCGAGCGTACGATATGACGCGTTCTACTGCTTTAGCCTCCGCGGAGTTCGGATGCGCTTCGACGTGGGCAAGCGGATCTTTTCTCTCGTCCACGTGTAACATTTGAGTTTGCGCCCACAGTATCTCATCGTCCTCAGCGTGGACGAACGCGATACCCTTCACCTCCTTCGCAACTATCATCATTTTCTCAATCGAGGCACCGTAGAGGTGGTATGGGGCACAAGTGAAGGCCTTGAATGATTTTACGCCGAGCGCTGCAACTTCAGGCATATACTTGATTGCCTCCGTTGTCATGTTTCCGCAGTGAAGGGCGAAGTCAATCAAACTCTCCCTTTTACCGACCATGATCGTTTTTTTGACTTCTTCAGGCGTGAGCATAGGCGTGTCGAGTGGCATCGCGATGACGCAGGTCACGCCGCCTGCTGCAGCAGCGATCGTCCCGTGGCGAAAATCTTCGCGATGTAAATACTTCGGGTCGTAGATATGTGCATGGGCATCGATGACTCCTGGAATCAATATTTTTCCATTCGCATCGATCTCTCTCTCGCCCTTTGGTATCCCAGTTTTAGCAATTTTGACGATGCGTTCGCCTTCGACGGCAAGGTTTCCACGAATAATACCTTTAGGCAGTACCAAGCGCGCGTCTCGGATTACTGTATCGACCAAAAAAATTCACCGAGGCAGCGATGATCGTACTCTAGACGCAGCCGCTCTAACGTCTACCTCGCTTACGGTCTTCGCACCTCTGTGTTCAGCTAATTTGATGGATTCTTTCGCGAGCTCCAAGGCGTAGCCTTCCAAGATGGAGCTCAGCTCGAGAGCGGCGCTACGAGAAACGCGAACTTTTCCGGTCTTGCGGACTATCCTATCCATCGCGGCAAGTGGGAATTCTGGCATCTTCAACCTCTAACTCGAATACAACGGGAGGGTTTATTTGCCTTTTCATTCACCGAAGGTTTTAAAATATGCCGCACTAAATTCGTCGCAAGGAGGCATGGTGTTGGTAGACCTTTTGATAAAGAATGGATTGATAGTCACGATGGATAAAGATCGCAGAATTTTGAAGGATGGTTCCCTCGCCGTGGAAAATGGGCGCATCACAGCCGTCGGGCGTGGCATCAAGGTCAGGGAAAAGCCAGAGGAAGTCATCGACGCGAAGGGCAAGATAGTCATGCCGGGTTTGATATGCTCTCACACCCACCTCTATGGAATGCTTTTGCGTGGCGCACCTCTGAAGATCGAGGCCCCAACAGATTTTTCTCAGATATTGCAGCGCGTTTGGTGGCCGATGGACGAGTTGATGACTCGCGACGATGCATACGCGAGCGCTTTGATCGCTTGTCTGGAATTCATCAAGACCGGAACGACTTTGTTCGCCGATACTTTCTCTGGTCCGAATTCGATAACCGGAGTGCTCGATAGGATCGCTGATGCGGTGGATAAATCTGGCATCAGGGGCATCATAGCGTTCGAGGCGACGGAGCGAAGGACCCATGCCGAAGGTGCGAAGGGCGTCAGGGAGAATGAACGTTTCATCAAGAAGGTCAAAAAGGAAAAGATGCGCCGAGTTCGGGGGATGTTCAGCATCCACGCTTCCTTCACTGTTTCAGACGAACTGATTCGATACGTCAGGGATATCGCGAGCCAGTACAAGGCGCCAATCACCATCCACACGTCAGAAGGGCTCATCGACACGCTCCACAACCTCGAGAGATATGGGAAGCGCACCGTCGAACGTCTGCGCGATGTCGGCTTGCTCAGTTCAGATGTTGTGCTAGCGCACTGCGTCAATGTGAACGACGATGAGCTGGAGATAATTAAATCCACTGGAGCAAAGGTCGCACACAATCCAATGAGCAACATGTTGAATGCCGTCGGTGCTGCTGCTGTTCCTAAAATGCTCAAGATGGGGATCTCTGTTGGTCTAGGCAATGACGGCTACATCTTTGACGGATTTGAGAACATTCGTGCTGCTTTTCTATTGCACAAGGTGGCACTCCGTGATCCCAGAGTCATCTCTCCAATGGAAGCGCTCGAGATGGCGACCATTCGTGGAGCGGAACTCTACGGGATGGAGAACGAGCTGGGCTCACTTGAACCTGGAAAATTGGCTGATGTGATAATCGTTAATCCATCGACCGCTCCAACACCATTGAGGCCTGAGAGCGTCGTAGGACATATTGTGAACACCGTCGATGGTGATGATGTCGAGACCGTCATCGTGGGAGGCAACATTGTAATGCGAAATCGGAAGGTGTTGACGATGGAGGAATGCGAAGTGATTAAGATCTCTAGGAGAGCCGCAGAGAAACTCTGGATGAAGCTCGGGGCTATAAGGAGGTAACGCGTGGTCAGCTTAGACGTCGAAATCTGCGGGTTGAAGTTGCGCAATCCTATCATGACCGCCGCTGGCCCGACTACCAAGGACGGGGATGCTCTCGTGGCAGCAGCGAAGGGCGGCGCTGGTGCGCTCGTGACAAAAACAATAAGCGTTTCGCCGGCGGAGGTGCCACGCCCGTGCATGATAAAAGTGAGGGATAGTCTCCTCAGCGCCGAGCTCTGGTCGGATCTGCCCCTCGAGCGATGGTTGAAGTTTGAGTATGCGAAGGCGAAGAAGACCGGCCTGCCGTTGATAGCTAGCATAGGTTACAAGCCAGAGGAGATACGAGAGCTAGCGCCGAAGGTCGTTAAGGCGGGGGCAGACGCGCTGGAACTCTCAACTCATCACCTAATCCCTGATCCAACGCTAATTGTTGAAGCCACGAAGGCTGCAAAGGAGACGGTTAGTGTTCCGGTGTTCGTGAAGCTCAGCCCAAATGTGTTGAATATATCGGATTTGGCGAAAGCAGCAGAAGGTGCGGGTGCGAATGGAATAGTCGCAATCAACACGCTCGGGACGTGCCTCTCGATAGATATAGAAAATGCCCTACCGATGTTGGGCAGCGTGAGTGGATATGGTTGGCTCTCAGGTCCAGCGATCAAACCGCTTGCCCTGCGTTGCATTGCTGATATCTGCCGAGCCGTCAAAATACCTGTGATAGGTGTCGGGGGCATAACGGATGGTCGAGACGCGATCGAGTTCATCATGGCTGGCGCGTCGGCTGTCCAGGTGTGTACGGCAGCAATAACTCACGGGCCAAAAGTCTACGGATTGATAGCCGATGATATGACGCGTTTCATGCGTGCCAAGAACTATAACTCGATAGAGGACTTCCGTGGTGTCGCGTTGAAGCACTTGTCAGAAAGACCAATGCGTACCAAGGCCAAGCCGCCCGAGGTCTTGATATCAAAATGCACAGGTTGCGGCCTCTGTGAAAAATACTGCGTGTATGGTGCAGCTCGAATAATAGGCAAGAAAGCTAAGATAGACCCCGGCAAATGCTACGGCTGCGGTCTCTGTGTATCGGTTTGCCCAGCGCGAGCGTTGCGGTTCTAAATATTCAAAAACGCTTCCAAAGTTCCGATGCCAGTTGAGATGCTTTTTGGGCGATGGACTTCTCGTCCAAGCCCACCAATTTCTTGTCTTTCATCAAAATTTTTCCATTACATATCGTCGTATCCACTGTTGCATCAACCAAGCCGAAGATCAGGTGGCCAAGAAAGTTATTCTCATTTAAGATGGTCGGTGGTATATAGTCGATCAAGATTATGTCTGCCAGAGCACCCTTCGCGATTTCCCCAACCCTCCAACCGGCAACCCGCTTCACAATTTTTGGATTGTTGTTCAAGAGCATCGTAGGTGCTTCCAAAAATGCGACTCGTGGATCCTTTTTTACATGACGATGTAGTAGATAGGCGCATCTCATCTGGGAGAGCATATCCGAGGACATTCCATCGGTGCCAAGTCCAACTTCGATTCCCTTCCCCATCATCCCCAAGACATCAGCGCAACCCACGGCATTGTTCATATTAGACTCAGGATTGTGAACCACGTTGGTTCCAGTGGATTTCAAAATATCTATCTCTTTTTTATCGACATGAACACAGTGAACAGCGATAGACTTCTCTCCTAGTGTTCCATGTGAGTTCAGCCTTTCAATCACCCTCATTTTATACTTTTTCAAGCTGTCGTCCTCGTCGGCCTTGTCCTCGGCGCAGTGAACGTGAATCCCAACCCCATATTTTTTTGCCAACTTGACAGACTTGTTCAGTGTATCATCATTCACAGTAAAGGCCGCATGTAAGCCGACCATCCCCTTTACGAGTTCCGATGGCTTGGATTTGAGAGAAGAAAGAAAACGTTCATTTTCATCAAGCCCCTCTTTTCCTCTTCCATACCGGTCGGATGTCCCCAAGCATAGCGAACTACGAATCCCAACTTTGTTCACTGCTCTAGCAATTTCGTCCAAGCTTCCTTTTTGGTAGGATTGACTCTCGTGGTGGTCGATAATCGTTGTGGTCCCATTTTTTACGCATTCGATCAAGGGAATCAAGGAGCTGTAGTAAATATCCTCCTTGGTAAGAACGTGGTCCAACTTCCACCAGAGTTTCTCCAATATCTCCACGAAGTTCTCTGCTGGTTTGCCCGATATGGCCATCCCCCTGGCAAATGTAGAATAGAGGTGATGGTGAGCACAGATCAGGCCAGGCATCACCACTTTACCAGAAGCATCGATGAACTCTGATTTTGGATTTTTGCTCTTTAACTCATCGGTCCTTCCAAAATCCCTGATAGTGTTACCTTCAATCAGAACTGCTCCATCTTTGATTACCCTGTTTTTTTCTCCCAACGTGACTAGCGTGCCATTCCCTATCAGGATAGTTTCTGCCACGAAATCAACTTCCTTCAAGCGAGCACGAGCATCGCTCACTTCTTTTTATTTTCCACTCGTTTCAATTTTACGCAATCCCAGACTGGACAGATTGCCACGCACAGCCCGCAACCCATACATTTCTCCTCGTCGACCACCGGCAACCTCTCTTTATCTAGTTCAATCGCTTCGTGCCCCGCATCCCGACATGTTACATAACAGAGATCGTCCTTCACGCACGTTTTACGGTTTATATCAGAGATAACCTTGTACTCGCGCGAAAGTTCTGGGTGCGTGACTATCTTGGGGAGAGTTCGGCCGATCAATTCAGATGGGCTGCTCATCCCTTTATCCTCTAGATAATTGATGAGGCCATCCTTCAGATCGTCTATTATCCGGTACCCATTGCGCATGACTGCGGTACAGAATTGCACGTTGGTGGCTCCGACGAGCAGGAACTCAACCACGTCCTGCCAGGTCGTGGCACCACCCGTCCCAGAGATGGGGAGTCCAACGTGTTTCGCGAGTTCTGCGATAATGTGCAAGGTAATTGGCTTGATCGCGGCCCCCGAGAGGCCACTGTAGGAAGACTTTCCATCGACGGTGGGGTATGGTTCAAACGTGTCAAGATTGATCCCCATCAAAGCCGGTATGGTGTTGCTGGCCGTGATGCCATCAGCGCCGCTTTCTTTCACCGCTCGCCCGACCTCCACTACGTCCGCTACCATCGGCGTAATTTTTATAAATACAGGCACCCTTTTTGCAGCGGCTTTTACCCAACCTGCAACTTCCTTCGTCAATTTCGGATCTTGCGCGACCATCGCACCGGGCTTTTCTCCCATCGATCCTTGAGGGCACGAAAAACTGCATTCGATGAAGTCTACGCCGGCAGCCTCCAAACGTCTGACGAGCGCTTGCCAATCCTCTTTTTTGGCCCCCATCATACTCGCGCCCACGACGTTATTCGGGAACTCCTTCTTCAGCTCCGCTATCCTCCCTTCAACTTCATCGATGTGGTGCTCGGAAATCAGGTCGATGTTGCCCAACCCGATGATTTTTTTGTCCTCAAAGTCCAACCCAGCCATCATGGGGTAGACAAGTTCCACTACCTCGCTCTCGACGGATGTTGTCTTGAGAATCGCCCCGGCCCAACCTGCGTCGAATGCGCGTCTTACCATCTTGACATCGTCCGTTGGCGGGCCAGCGGAGAGGACAAATGGGTTAGCAAATTTCACCCCGCAAAGTTCAACCGAAAGATCAACTTCACCCGACATTCATCTTCGCCTCCTTTTTTGAATGGTGGATTAGCTTTTATTTCTCGCCCTTGCTTTTTATATAGTTAATTATCCCTTCCGCAGCTTTCTTCCCCTCGGCTACTGCCTGGACGACCGTATCTCCACCATTGACGACGTCCCCGCCAGCGAAAACGCCCTCACGAGAAGTCATGCGGGTCTCCTTATCGACGACGATCAAGCCCCGTCCCTTTGTCTGTATGCCCGATAGGATTGAGGCCAGTGAAGGATCTGGTCCTTGGCCGATGGCTTCGATAACCGTTTCAACCTCCAAACTGAACTCGGCACCCTCGATCGGGACAGCGTTGGACGGTGAAAAATTGTTTGGCTCTTTCCATCTTATACCGACGCCTTCGAAACCTTTCACCCTGCCATTTTCATCCCCGATTATCCTCAATGGTTTAGACCGCGGGTGAAACACAATTCCCTCTTCATTTGCAAACTCGATCTCCGATGGAAACGCGGGCATCTCCTCGGACGATTCGAGGCAAAGAACATGAACCTCCTCAGCTCCTAGTCGCAGAAGGCTACACGCAGCGTCCATAGCCACGTTCCCGCCTCCGATGACGAGCGCCTTTTTTCCTATCCTCAATAGAAATTTTTCTCTAGATGGCTTGGAGTGGTAAACATTTACCTGAGAAAGCAACTCCAGAGCTGAATAAACACCTTCGAGGTCTTCTCCGGGCATTCGAACGAAGTATGGTTTTCCAACTCCAGTGGCGATAAAGATGGCGTCGAAGCCTTGGTTGAAGATGGTGTCGATGTTAAACTTTTCGTCGATGGGTGTATCAGTTTTTATCTCCACGCCAAGCTGCTGCTTGATGGGGTCGATTTCGGCCATCACCACGTCTTTTGGAAGCCGATAAGGAGGGATGCCCCATGTTAGCACTCCGCCCGGCAACGATTTCGCTTCAAAGATTGTCACTCCATGGCCAGCTTTAGCTAACTCCGCCGCTGCGGCGAGACCCGCTGGACCCGAGCCGATTACCGCGACCTTCTTCCCAGTCGGCGCCGCCTTTTTAGGTAGCTTGATTCCCTCTTTCATCTCAAGATCGGTCACAAACCGCTGAAGAGCAGCGATGTTTGCGGACTCTACAATCCCGGTGGCGCTGCATGGCTTTTCACACAGCTTTTCTGTCGGGCATACTCGCGCGCACACTCCCGCCAGAACGTTGCTTTCTCTTATCGTTCGAATGGCGCTGCGAAAATCTTTTGTTTTGATTCGCCGGATGAACTTGGCGATGTCGATGCCTGCGGGACACTCCTTGATGCAGGGGGCATCGTTACAAAATAAGCATCTTGCAGCTTCGGCTATCGCTTGATGGGGGAGATAAACGCCTTCAACTTCCTCAAAACTTTTAACACGTTCTTCTGGCGATAATTTTGGGGGCGACTGCCGTTTAGCCATTCTAATACCTTCTACAAACGTTTCGAGTATTTTTACGAGAATGCGGTATTAATACTTGCGGTATGGCAAAACAATCAGAGAACCTTAAATCCTCAGATGAACAAATGTTATTGGTGTGTCGGTGACAATAGACACGATAATTGTAGAAGCAATACTCGTGTTGATAATTCTAGTTTTGCTCGCGATAATGCTGTTCTCCGGGGGAGGCATTTTCAGGGTAAAGAAACTTTCCTCGGACATCGATAAACTGCGCGGAGAGATAAAGAGGCTCCAGAGCGTCAACGAGTCATTGCGTGAAAACATCAACACAACGGACGATAAGAAACTGAAAGATATCGCCGAGCTCACCACTTTGGTGAGAGAACTGGAAAACGTGGAGATGGCGTTGGCCGGATCATCCTCAATCAGACAGCAGCTCGTCGCAAGATATGCTGTAGAGATAGGCCCTGAGATGGTCGATGGCATCTTGGCGATGAGCGTGAGGATCGACCAGGTCACAAAGGAGAAGCTTGCGAAGGAGATCCTCGTCGGGGATGCTGGTAGGATTTTGCTAAAGAGCATGAGCTCAGGCGCCACCATCGATCGGGCGGCAGCCGATGCGAGCCTGCCCACGATCGTCGCTAAAAATCAGGTAAGAGGCCTTCAAATTTTGGGCTACATCGACGATCGCATGGAGCTCACGAGCAGAGGGCGCGATGTGCTAAGGTAATATTTTTTCTACAACTTTTTTGATTTTGTTGATATATTTAGGTGCGGCGACTATCCTGAGCTGATATCGCGGGGCCTGCCTCTTTTTCAACGCTGCAGCTATCGGTGATAGCTCGGAGAGCTCGACCAGCTTTTTTCCGACGAGCACGGGCACTTCTACCTTCTCGAGGCGTGGCTCGGATATCAGGATGTCGATCACAGGCACATCCAATATAACGTAACCTCTCGGCACGCCGGCTTTATCGGCGATCTTGTTCTGCAGCTCGTGGACGCGACCCCATCCGCTGTATTTTTTGAGTATTCTTTTTTTCTCGGCCGGAGACAGCTCCCTGCGCTCCTCCACGTACGCCGTCTTGAAGAGCTGCCGGTAGCGCAGCCTCGTGACGATCTCATGTGGATAACCTCGAATCTCGTTGAGGCGCTCGAGTAGCTCGGAGTCCGTCAAGCGATAGAAGTTATCTTTGTTTATCCGCCCGCCTCCTTGTTCGATCGCAAACTCAACAGCGTTCGCCAACATCAGCTCAGCTATCCTGACTGTGTGGTGATAATAGACCGAGGTGTACATCAGCGCCCGCGCGGTGAGCAATCCCTCGACCGCTTCGATGCCCTTGCTCGCGATGGCCAAGCGACTCTTGTACACGGTGAGAGTTTGCAGCAGGCGATCGGTATCCACCATCCCCAAGGCCACGCCTGTGAAGTGTGCATCTCGGAGGAGGTAGTCCAGCTGGTCGACGTCGATTTCGCCATGGATTATCTGGCCGAGATATGGTTTGCGGTGCTTCCCGAGAAGCAACTGTGCGACCTCGTTCGGCGGTATCCTATATTTTGCGAGCACATCAACGACAGAGGGCACATGCAGCATGCTAAATTTTTCAAGTTCGTCCTCACCGTAGATGCTAGTTTTACCGAGGATGATATCGCCCGTCAGCTCCATGTGGTCCTTCTTTAGGTAGGCGGTCATCAGGTACTCGAGCGTGTGCGAGTAGGGAGCGTGCCCGATATCGTGTAACACAGCTGCAGCGAGGAGCAAGTTGAGTTCTCTTTTGGAAAGCTTGAGTTCGCGCCCCAAACGTTCTACTAGGTAGGCTACGCCAAGCGTGTGCTCAAAGCGTGTGTGGTTTGCTCCAGGGAAGACGAGGTTCGCTAGGCCAAGCTGGCGGATGCTCCGCAGCCTCTGCACTTCGGGCGTGTCTATGAAATCCAAAACCAATCCGCCGAGGCGAATGCCTCCATGTACTGGGTCGTGGATGATTTTTTCGTGAACCAACTAACCACCACCAACTGGCGGAAAAATTGCCACAATATCGCCATCGCGGAGTTTAGAGTCGAGTTTCGCGCCATGGCCGTTGTGAAGGATTTTGATGTATGGCTTAATATTTTTGCTATTAGGTTGGAAGAGTTCATCTCCAAATTTTTTGCCGTAGCTGCCCGTGAGACGAACGAGTAAATTACTGATGGTGAAAGTTTCTGGGACCTCCATCGATAGCTCTCGCTCGCCAATGATCTCTTGGAACACTCCCCAAGGTCTGATTTTTACATTCATGTAATTCATTAGATTGTTGGTGTGGTCTGGTTTTAACTTTGTCTCTGTTAATCTTCCCAGAATTGATGCGTCCTCGCGTACAGCCGCTCCGCTTGCAAAATCGCGCGGTAGAAATCATCTTCGTCCTTAAATTGGTACGAGATAATCCTTGACGCAGTTTTCGGCCCGATCCCACGCGCGGACAGCACGATTAAAGCTTGCTTGCCACTGGCGAGGATAAGCGCAGCGGCCTTCTCAGCCTGTGTGACAAGTTTTCGTTCGCTCTCCTTCATTCGCTTGCCAGCCGCATATTTTTTGATTGCCGCCAGCATCTCCCGCGAGTCGTAGGGCAACGTCGTCAACAACCTCGCGCCACAGTTGCCGCACGTCGGGAACTCGGGCAAGCGCTCGACCCGCGTCATCGTCGACCACTTGTAGCAGTTCATGCAGAAGAGCCGCACCTCCTTCCTATGCAGGCGATCCTTGAGCGCTAGCAGTATCTCTCGCTCGGCCCTCTTCGGCACCACGAGCTCCCCCGCACTCGCGAGCTCGTTCAACACCGGCCAGCTCAGCGGCGTCGGCCCCTCGTCGTACATCCTCGCGATAGTGGCTAGCTTGATGGTTCCATCTTGGATGAGCCCAACGATTTCCTTCGCTTTTGCGATATCGAGTTTATCGAGCAAAATTTCACGCATCGTTTCAACTTGGATTGGTGTGCCCTCGAAAGCCCTTGCGATCCTCCGTGGGTTGATGTGCGAGAGGTCAGCATCCCTTTTGATCGCACCGAATCTCTTCGCGACGTGAATGAGGCGCCACCTGTACATTGAGCTGTCCCCCAACGTTAGCTGCAAAATTCCTCCGACATGTTCTGGCTTGAGTTCTCTGAGCGATTGCTCCACGAGCTCCAGTTTGGCGATGATCGGGAATTTGAACGCTATCCGATAGGGGTCAATTTTCACTCCAACGCTCGCCCCAAATTTTGATGAGAGCAGCGCAGCCAGGACTCGCGCGAGCGTCTCGTTGACGAGGGAGCCGAAACATGTATGTAGGACAGCGAACTGTTCGTAGGCTTCTATCACGAGTTGGTTGTCGGTCGGCAGATGTTGGCTCTCCTTCGATTGTTCCTCCATCTGTCTCACGAACCAAGCCGCAGCCTTCATTTCGATGGGATATTTCTCACACAGCTCGCCCGCCACTTGCTCGGCGCTGCCTCCTGCATTAAGACGTTTCCAGACTTCCCCTCTAATTTTCCCAACGTCCTGCGCGACCTCGAAAGGCACAGGGATTAGTTCGCCCTCCCATGCAGGAATGGCGCCGAGAGGGTCGCCCGCGGGTTCGACGAGCACGCGGTCCTCCTCGATCGACACAATTTTCCACGCTTCCCCCTTGCATATGAAGCTCATCTCGGGCTCTGCGCTCCCCGCGACGAACTCCTCATCGAGCGTACCTATGGATCTACGAGAGGCGATGTCGTAGATGCGGTAGCGCTTTGTGTCTGGGATCATCGAAAGGTTCGTGAAGTAGTATTCCCAACTAGGCTTCCTCCGTTCAAATTTTCCATCTTTCACCCAAACTAGCCCCCGCGCCTTGAGCTGCTGGAGCACGTCGGCGAGCTCATGCTTCGAGAGGTTGCGATATGGATATGCGCTGGTTATCAACGCATGTGCGGCATCTAGGCTGATGTTGTTAACGTCCAGAGAAAGCCCAGCTAGCTGATGAGCCAAAACATCCAAAGATTTTTCCTGAACTTTTGTCTGTTCGAGTTTCCCCGTCAACGCTCGCTTAGCAATGACGGCGGCCTCCGCGACATCGTCTGGGTTCGCGGCGAGCACGATGCCCTGTGAAAGTTCCCCTATTTTGTGGCCGGATCGCCCGACTCGCTGGACGAGCCTCGTGACTTGTCGAGGGGACATGTATTGCGCGACCAAATCCACAGCGCCGATGTCGATGCCGAGCTCCATCGATGAAGTACAGATCAAGCCCTTGAGTTTTGCAGCCCTGAATTTTTCCTCGGCTTCGATGCGCACCTCCTTTGCAAGGGAACCGTGATGTACGGCCACCGGATAACCAGCGTCCCACATGCGCATCCTCGATCCGAGAGTTTCTGCGGCTTCGCGGGTGTTGACGAATGTCAGCACAGAGGTGTGCTTGTCCATGAGTTCTCTGAGCCGCCTGAGCCTCGCTACCATCGTCGGCTCCGCGAAAAGCTTGTCCGCGAGCTCTACGTCCTCTTTTGTAGGCATCGGACTTTCCACACGAATCTTCATCTGCTTTGTCATGGAGGCGTTGATGATTTTCACTTGGCGCTTCGTACCGACCAAGAACTGCGCGACCGTGTCTGGGCTTCCGATCGTGGCCGAGAGGCCGATGCGTTGAAACTCGCCGGCCAATTCCACGAGGCGCTCCAGCCCGATGCTCAACTGCGCCCCGCGTTCGTCCTCTGCGAGCTCATGGATTTCATCGATAATTACCCAGCGCACTGCCCTCAGATGTTCTCGAATTCGTCGCCCCGGCAAGATCGCTTGGAGTGTTTCTGGAGTTGTTATGAGGATGTCGGGTGGGTGCTCAAGCTGTTTACGCCTCTCGGTTGTTGAGGTATCGCCGTGCCTCACAGCTATTTTTATTCCAAGAAAATTTCCCCAGCGTGTCAGCCTTGAGAGCATGTCACGGTTAAGTGCCCGGAGAGGCGCGATGTAAAGGATTTTGACTCCTCGCTGCCATTCCTGTTTCAGGTATGAGCTGAGAACAGGCAGCAACGCAGCTTCTGTCTTACCAGTGCCGGTTGGGGCGATGAGCAGGACATTTTCACCGGCAAATATCGAGGGGATCGCCATCTCCTGCGGCTTGGTCAGCTCGGTCAGTCCGAATTCCTTCATGGCCCCTTTAATAGCATCGTGTAGTAAATCAAGCGCGGTCATGATCTCACAAAATCGTTTTTCTATCTCAAGTTATTATTAGTAGAAGCTTCTTAAGTTTCTTGAGTGTGCGGGAGAGAAAATGGCCAAGACTTTTATCATTTGTGAGAAGCCAAGCGCGGCGGCTAAAATCGCTGCTGCTCTCGCAGAGGAAAAAATCGCAAAGAAAGAGCTGAATGGTGCTCCTTACTATGAGTTCAAGCGCGACGGCAAACAGGTAATAGTTTCATCAGCGCTTGGCCACCTCTTCACCCTAAAAAATTTGCGCCCAATGAAGGAGTATCCTGTCTACGATGTCGATTGGATGCCAACATACAAGGTCGATAAAAAAGCCGCACACACCAAACCTTTCGTTGAGGCGATTCAAGAGCTTTCGAAGGGGGCCGACGAGTTCATCAGCGCCACAGATTATGACACGGAAGGGGCAGTCATAGGCTACAATGTGTTGAAATTCCTGTGCGGCGAGGACTCGGTCAAGCGCGCGAAGCGCATGAAATTTTCCACGCTGACCACACAAGACCTGCGACAAGCTTATGATAACCCACTACCAAAATTGGACTTTGAGCTCATCGATTCTGGGATAGCTCGGCATGTGCTCGATTGGTATTGGGGCATGAATATCTCCAAAGCGATGAGCGCCGCAGTCGAATCAGCATGTCAGCGATTTGCAAAACTGTCGGCGGGGAGAGTTCAGACCCCAACCTTGAGAGTGTTAGCGGAGCGAGAGCGAGAAATAAAGGCTTTCAAACCGGAGCCGTTCTGGGTCATCAGCCTTCTCTTCGAATTCGATGGTCAAGAGGTTGTGGCTGAGCACGCGACACCACGCTTCTTTGACAAGAAAGACGCGGAGAAAGTTCGAGACATTTGTAAAGATAAGAAAGCAAAAGTTTCAGCTATTCAGACACAGCAATATCAACAGCACCCGCCTATACCATTCGACCTAGGAACTTTGCAGGCGGAGGCCTACCGTTGTTTCAGATACACCCCGATGCACACCCAACAGATAGCCCAGCAGCTCTACGATGCCGCGTACATAAGTTATCCAAGAACGTCTAACCAAAAATTCCCACCAACGATCGACTTGGCAGCGATACTCAAACACTTGCGAGGCATTTCTACTTACAAAAAGCTGGTCGACACACTTTTGGAGCAGCCCGTGTTGGTACCGACCGAGGGAACGAAAACAGATCCTGCACATCCACCGATTCATCCAACCGGAGAAAAGCCCAAGAGGCTAGTCGGGGCTCAACAGAGGCTCTACGATTTGATCGTCAGGAGATTTCTTTCTATTTTTGGTAGACCTGCGATGAAAGAGAGCATCAAAGTGGAGCTTGATGTTAATGGTCAGCGGTTTTACTTGAGGGGCCGCAACATCCTCAAAGAAGGCTGGCTGAGATACTATGCCCCCTACATTTATTGGGACGAGGTGGTTTTGCCCAAGTTGTCAAATGGTCAAGAGCTTGTGCCGAAAGAGTTATGCTTTGAGGAAAAGGAGACGCAACCCCCACCCCGCTACAATCCGGCTTCGATTGTAAAAGTTATGGAGGAAAAAAATCTTGGAACAAAATCTACCCGCGCCCCTACCCTGCAGACACTTTACGAGCGAGATTACATCTTCGGCAACCAGATCGTAGTGACCGACATCGGCATGGAAGTTGTCGACTCGCTCTCGAAACACTGCCCCGAGATAGTCAGCGAGGAGCTGACGGCGCACTTCGAAAGCGAGATGGAAAAAATCCAAGAGGGCAAGACAAGTAAGGATAATGTGATTGCAGAGGCGAGGGAGAAGCTGGATGAGATGTTGGAGAAGTTCAAGAATGAGCAGGATGACATAGGCAAAAATCTCGGCGATGCGTATGCGGAGACGAAACGCAAACAGAGGGTTCTCGGTGCGTGTGCAAAGTGCGGTGGAGAACTAAGGGTCATAGTATCTCGCGCGACGCACAAGCGCTTTGCCGGATGTTCTAACTACCCAAATTGTAAAAATGCTTTCCCACTCCCGCAGGCTGGCTTCATCGTCTCTTTGGATAAAAAATGCGAGCATTGTGCGGCACCCATGATCCAAGTGAACCGCGCTGGGATGCGCCCGTACCGCATGTGTTTGGAGCCAAAGTGCGAGAGCAAGAAAGACTGGGGCAAGAAAAAGAAAGCCGCTTCGAAGATAAGGAAAGAGGAATCAAGTTGAAGGTAGCTATAATCGCGGATCCGCACCTCGGGGCGAAGTGGGGCACGGCGCGGGAGCAAGATTCCTTCGACCAGATGAGCGAGGCCGTCAAAAAAGCACTTCAGCTCGGGGCGCAGATTATTTTGATTCTAGGCGATATTTTTGACACCCGCATCCCACGCCAAGAAGTTTGGGCGCGGGCGATGCGCATCTTGGCTTTGCCCCATGCACAGGAGCAGAGCAAGGTCGAGTTGGAGAAGACGATCGACAAAAACATGCAGGACATCTCTCCCGTTTCGCTGAGGGGGGTGCTTATCGTAGCGCTGCACGGCAATCACGAGCGGCGGATAAGGGGCCTCGTCAATCCAGTTGAGGCGCTGGAGGCGGCTGGTCTCCTCATCTATCTTCATCATAACGTCGCGATATTTAAAACGCAAGCTGGCAAACTCGCTATCCACGGTATGGGCAACGTGCCCGAGCGGAACGCAAAAGATGCTATGAGCATATGGAACCCGAAGCCCGTGAAGGATGCGATAAACATTCTGATGCTCCATCAGGCGGTAGGGCAGTACGTCTATTCTGGAGAAGAGTACCCAAGTTTGGATCTGGCCGACCTGCCCCGTGGCTTCGACGTATATGTCGATGGGCACATGCACTACCACACCGAGGCGAAGGCGCACGGCAGGCCCCTGCTCTTCCCCGGGAGCACAGTACGCACGCAGCTTTTGGAGGTCGAGGCGCAGGTGCCGAAGGGATTTTGCATGCTCGACATCGAGGAGGAGGTGAGCTACAAGTTCGTCGAGCTAAAGAGCGTGCGAGATTTTCACTATGCGGAGCTGAAATTTGACGACGCCACCATATCTCAACTTGAAGCCGCAGTCAGAAAGAAGATACAGAAATTTCTAGATGAGCCGAGAAAAAACAAGGAGAAGCTCCCGCTTGTCAGGCTGAGGCTGCTCGGAACGCTTGCGAAGGGATCATCGCGCAGCGACTTCGATGAGAACGCAATAGCGGATGAATTTTCTGACAGAGCACTCGTCTCTATAGGTAAGGATGAGTTGGTTTCTCCTGGGCTTGAAGAAAAAATAAAATTCTTGCGAGAGCTGCGCGAGCGTCGGTTGCCCGTAGAGGACATGGCGATGCAGTTACTTGAAGAAAACTTGCGCGAGTCGAAGCAGACGCAGACGTTCGACGTTCGGGAGCTGTACCAACTCCTGATGAATGATCACGTCGCGGAGGCGCGCGATAGGGTGCTGAGCATAGTAAACGAGCTCGTCGACGCAGAGCTGAAGAGGAGAGAGCGATGATAACCCAAGTCAAGCTCCACAACTGGAAGTCGCACAAGGATACAGAGCTTCAGTTCGGCGACGGCACAAATGTCTTTGTCGGAATAATGGGCTCAGGAAAGACCGGCGTTATGGATGCGATTGCCTACGCTCTCTTCGGAACTTTGCCCGCCGTTCGCGGTCGAGTGATAAAGCTGGAGCAGATGATAATGGACCGCCCGAAGCAGATGGACTCGGCCGAAGTAGAGGTACAATTCATCGCACCGGATGGAAATGAGTACATCGTTAAGCGCGTAATCGAGCGCGGCAGCGGTACGACCCTGTCTGAGCTCAGGAGGGCGAGCGGTGAGCTGATCGAAAGCCCGAGTTCGACCCGCGTCACCGAGACGATAGAAGGGATGCTCAAGATGGACGCCGAGCTCTTCGAGCGGGCCGTCTACTCGGAACAGAATCGTCTGGATTACTTTTTAGTTTTGGGGCGGGGCAGGCGCATGGAGAGCATCGACGAACTTCTTGGCATCGACAAGCTCGAGCGGGCTCGAAAGAACATGGGCACGCTGATCAACAACATTCGCGAGCGCATCGAGGAGAAGATGGATGAAAAATCTCAGCTCGAGCGGGACACCACCCTTGCGACCCTCCCGACGCTCGAGCAGGATTTGAATAACTTGGAGCTGGAGAGGCAGGGCATACAGGTGAAGCTGCAACAGCTCCAGCCGAAGCTCAATGAAGTTCAGATTCAGATGAGCAAGATGCGCGAGGTGGAGCTGAAGGTGACACAACTTGAAAAATCTCTCCGTGAGCTAAGCGGGACGGTCAACGAACTCAAGCGTAGTCTCGAACAGACGAGAGAGAAACTTGGGGATGCAGCGAGCGTTGATTCTAGCGAGATTCAAAAGCAGATCGTGGAACTTCAGGATAGATATGTGAATGCGCGCAGCGTAGCAGACGAGCTCGGCATCACGTGTACAAAGCATTCGTCGCGGGTTGGCGAGATTAGGACAAAGATAGAGATGGTGCGCTCTCGTATAGCTGAAATCGAGAATGACATCGAGCGCAAGCTTGAAGCGCGCTCTGAGCTGGATAAATTGAAGCTCGAGGATGTTGCCAAACTTGTAGAAAAATTGCAGCTTGAAATCAAGGAGGTGAGCGACGAGTTTGCGGCCTGCCGCGCGAGGCTGCAGGACATCGAGCAGAGCTCGGATGAGTTGGCGGTGGCTGGCTCCGTCTGCCCGGTGTGTGAGAGCCCGCTGTCGAACGAAAAGAAGCGGCAGTTGCTCAAGCAGCGCCAGGAACAGACGATTATGTACACCAAACGCACCGTCGAACTTGAAAATAATTTGAAAAAATTATATGCGGAGCTCAAAGAAAAACAGCAAGCTCAGCAGCGTCTCGAGTTTCTCTCGAAGGAGGTAGAGGATCTCTCCTCGCTTGAAGAAAAAGGTTCACAATTAAAACAAAATATCCAAGTAAGCGAAAGCGAGCTCGTGAATGCACACGCCGATCTGGAGAAAGTCAACTCGGATTTCGAGCGTGCCCGCAATGAAGTCGATCGCATCAATGAGCGGCTCACGGCCGCGAAGCAAACCCTACAATTGCGGCTAGAACTCGAGCGGTCACAAAAAGAGCTCACGCAGAAGCAGGCCGAAAGCCTGCGCGTGCAGCAAGAGCTTTGGAAGGTCAGGCGGGGCTACGATGAAGTGAAGGCAAAGGCGCTGGCGGACGAGTTCGTCGAGCTGAGCAGGACGCATGAGCGGTTGAAAACGGAGTTCGCGGCGAAGGAGCAGCTCATTGGCGTGAAGCAGCAGCTCGTCGAGAGCGTCAGGGAGAAGAGGGAGGCGCTCGCACGCAGCGGCGCGGAGATAGAATATCTGCAGCAGGCCACGCAATCGCTTCAAGTTATTCAAAACGCGCTGGCGGTGACGCAGACGACTATGCGCAGAGATTTCGTGGAGGCGGTCAACGAGGCGATGAACGAGCTGTGGAGGGACATCTACCCATACGGTGACTTCACGGGCATAAGGCTTGCAGTTGAAGATGATTACGTTTTGCAGCTCAGGAACCGCACGAGCGGTTGGGTAGCGGTCGAGGGATTGACGAGCGGGGGCGAGAGGACATGTGCTTGTCTTGCGCTGCGGATAGCGTTCGCCATCGTCCTCGCACCTACGCTGAACTGGCTCGTGCTCGATGAGCCGACGCACAACCTCGACTCCGAAGGGATTCAGGAGCTGGCTGTCGCACTTCGCGAGAGGATACCGGAGATAGTGAAGCAGGTGCTGCTGATTACACACGAGGAAAGGCTCGAGGCGGCGGTGAGCGGCTACCTCTACCGCTTCGTCCGCAACAAGGAGCTGGACGAGCCGACGAAGGTCGAGCAGGTCACTGCGCCGGAGGCCTTGAGGAGGAAATAATAGTTAGAATGTTATTTTTAGTTATGGAAAGTGATCTCGTGGTCGCGTTTAAGCAGCTCGCTGGCGTCATATTTGCGGTGATATTTTTGTCGATAGTCGGGGCGATTTACGTCAGCTATAGCAGGGGCAGCGCCAAGTCCGATTTCGAGCGCAAAGCACAGGAGCTGGCGGAACGAATAGATATCCTAGCAGGCAAGGATTTGGGCACGAAGGAGTTCTTTGGTATAAACGTGCCTCCCGACTGCGAGTTGCAGTTCGAGGACAGATCAGTCATGGTCTTCGTCGATGGGCGTAATACTGAAAATCACAATGTTATGGAAAATGTCTTCGGCTCAGCAATCACAAACGGCATGGTGACGCTGACGCTCGAGCGGGTGGAAAATGGGGTGACGATCAGTGGATGATGCTGAGCATATGCCATTCTACATATTATTCGGAGTGATCGTAGCGACGATGTTGGCTGGCATCTTCATCATGCAGTACAACCGACAGCTCGAAGCTAGAGTAGATGAGCAGGCACGGGCCCTCGCAAATGATTTGGCCAGAATTTCTTTCACCGCATTCTCGCGCGAACAGCCCAGCTTTTTACTCCCGCGAAATCTCGGTGGCAGCGATTACGAGCTGAGCGTGGATGAAAACACCTCAACGTTCATCGTGCACATCAAAGCTGGGAAGCAGTCGGGCATGAGCTACTACTCCGCGGCGAACGTCTCGTTGAGTGAGGATAATTTCAATCCTGTGTCTGGTGGCAGCGTCTACTTCCAGCGCAGAGGCGATAATGTTGTCGTGAGCTCTTCTCCGATAGCCGCGCAAGAGGAGAACCTTCTACCGCCGGTCACGGCGACGCCACCTGAGTTCTACGGCTTCGCGAAAGAAAATGCGAAGGTCGCGACCGCGATAGCGGCGGCGTATTTCTCTACGCTCGAAAACACGCCAGCAAAAGACGAGGACAACAACCCGCTCGACGTTCTAGGCTACGAACCAGGCGAAAATTTACTAGTACAACTTGGGTACAGAGGTGGGGAGAACCTCTTCAGCGTCAAGGTGAGCGGATACGAGAATGAGAATGACATTGGGAAGGTAGATAACTCGTGGATTGTCACAAGTCTAACAGTAGATAACGATAACCTATCATCCCCGATCACCTGCCCGAGCGTCGAAAACGCATATGCTTCTGGTTGGCTTTACTCGCCTGGAGAAGCGCTGGCCTACCTGCGCTCGAGGACTTGGATGAGCGGCGATAACATAGTGGTCGTCCCTGCAGATGCTTTGGTACAAGTTGCTGCCGCGACGACAAAAGTTTCGACTTATCCAACGTGCCGCGTGGCGTTCGATGGCTATGTGATTTACTATCGGGCGATGCCGTGGTACTGGGCGGACAATGCACCTGGCTTCGTGTTTCAGTCGGAACCAGAACTCGAGCCGGTCGCCTGAAGTTTTGACTTGTTTTCACTCACCTTTCCTCATCAAAAACATCGCATGATCTTTTTCATACGGCTCGAGCACCTTCGTATCCAATATCTCAAACTCTCGCTCTAGCTTCTCCATCTCATCGCGGAAAATCTCGCGCGGCTCCTTCGTCACGTCTATGCTTCTGGCCTTCAACGCGAGCATCGCGTACCCTCCCTTGCGCAGGAAAGCCTTGGCATTCGCGAACAGTATCTCGCTCTGCTCCGGTTGCGCCACGTCCTGGTAGATGACGTCCACCTTGCCGACGAGCGAGCAGTAGCTACTCGGCTTAGTTGCGTCCGCCAGCATGGGCACCATGTTGGGCCTGCGGTTGCACACGAGGAGGAGGTCGCGCATTGGCCTCGACGATATCTCGACGCAGTAGACCACGCCTTCCGGACCGATCAGGTCGGAGACGTGTGAAGCGGTGGTTCCGCTCGCCGCGCCAAGGTAGAGCACCTTCGAGCCGGATGCGATGGGGACTTCCTTTACTCCCCTGACGATCGCTGCAGCCAGCTTGCTCCTGTACGGGTCCCATAGGCGGTACTCCACGCTCTCGACCTCAATGAGCTTTTCTCCGTAGACCTGTGTGCCAGGCGCGGAGTTTACGGTCGCCAGCTTCTGCGTACCGTCGTTGAGCTCGACCCAGTAGACGCCCGCGAACCGCTCGTGCTCGATTATTTTCGTCATCTCTCTTCCCTCGACTTGTCGTACTTCGTCTTGATGTCGGCTATCCTAGCTCTGAGGTTGGCTGCGAGCTTTTCCCCGATGAATTCACCCGACATAGCGTCCACACGTGCAGCTATCGAGAGCTTCCCGGCTAGAGCCCGGGCAACCTTGCCGCGCTGCCACTTTGGAACGCCACG
>Ga0315289_10002526_pt1 | contig 27983 bp, 21 predicted proteins | sample YL17G11_40_MG_FD_203452 | JGI IMG/M metagenome (GOLD analysis project Ga0315289, IMG submission 203452) | Sediment microbial communities from Yellowstone Lake, YNP, Wyoming, USA - YL17G11_40 | ecosystem: Environmental > Aquatic > Freshwater > Lake > Sediment | place: USA: Wyoming | collected... | reverse complement strand
CGTCGTCCCGGCGCGCCGGGACTATGCCGTGGCAAGCGGCGCGCGGGGGGAAATGCCACGGTAGGGGGCGTGACCGGCGGCTCCCGCCGCCGGCTCGAACGGCACGCAGGGGGCTTTTTTGGTGGACAGTTTCGGCGGGAAGGGCTTATAATTGCCGCGGTTATAGTGCCAATTCCGGCTAGGTTCGGCGAGAGGATGCTCTTGGACCGAGCGGTGGCGTGGCCCAGACTTGGCGGCCGTCCGGTGAAAGGCGGGGCGGATGTCCACCCTGTTCGCGCTCCTGGTAAGGGAACCGAAAGCCGGCCGGGTGAAGCCCGGCCTGGCGGAGGTCCTCGGTGCGCCTGCGGCCGCAAGGGTTTACCGTAGTTTCGTGATGGACTTGTGCGAGCGATTCTCGGGCCTCTCGGTCCGGAGCCGGGTGCTGGCCTATGCCCCGCGCGGCGCGCGGAAGTCGGTGGAGTTGCTGGCGTCGCGGCACTGGCGGCTGATGCAGCAGCAGGGTGCGACGCGGGGCCAGGAGCTGGCGAGCCTGTGCGAGTACGCCTTCCGGTCGGGGCATCAGCGGGTCGTGGTGCTGGTGACGGATTGCCCGACGGTTCCGGATGCGTTCGTCGTCGAGGCGTTCGACCGGCTGCTGGTGGACGACGTGGTGCTCGGCCCGACGACGGAGGGCGGAGTGTACTTGGTGGGCCTCAGCCTGGAGCGGCCGGAACTTTTCCTCGGCTTCGACTGGGACGGGGAGGGCGTGTTCGACGCGCTGGTGGACCGGGCGGAGGCGTTCGGCCTGATCCTGGGGCTGGTGCCGCACTGGTATGACGTGGAGGACGCGGCGGGCCTGGAGCGGCTGGAGAGTCACCTGAGGGCGCTCGGCGTGGCGGGGAGCGAGGCGCTGCCGAAACGGACGGCGATGCTGCTCGCGCGGCTGAGGCAAACGGAGTAGGGCGCGTGGCAGGGAAAGGGCGCAAGCCTGCGAGGCGCGGCACGGGTCGCCGCAGGCGACTCGACGTGGCGAGCGGATCCCGGTCCCGGCTCCGCCAGGGCAAAGCCCGGCCTCGCCGAGGCGACGCCCGGTGTGCCGGGAGGACCGGCGGCACCCGCAGGGGATCTGCGGCAGACGAAACAGGGGGTCGGGCGATGGCGGGCGAATTCGAGGAAGAACTGCGGAACTCGACGGTCCTCATCGCCGACGACAACCAGCAGAACGTGGAACTCCTGCAGGCGTACCTGGAGGAACTGGGGTGCCGGGTGGTGTCGGCGGCCGACGGCCAGGAGACGCTGAAGCAGGTGGCTGCGGAGAAGCCGGACCTAATACTTCTGGATATCATGATGCCGAAGATGAGCGGGTTCGAGATTTGCCGAAAACTGAAGGCGAGCCCGGCGACGTCGGGGATCCCGATCTGCATGGTGACGGCGCTGACGGAGGTGGGCGACATCGAGCGGGCGGTGGAGGCGGGGACGGACGATTTTCTCTCCAAACCGATCAACCGCTGGGAACTGGTGACGCGCGTGCGGAGCCTGCTGAAGGTCCGCCACCTTCAGAACGAACTGGAGCGTACGCTGGCGTACCTGGAAGAAGTGGATTCGAGCCGGGGCGAAGGCGACGCCTAAAGTCGCTTCCCGCGGGGGTCCATGAGGCTGTTTACTTCTCTTGATCCGAGCGACATGGGACACGCCAAACACCCTCCCCGTGCCGATGAGGTCCGATCGTTTGTCCGTGACCGCGTCGGCGACCTGCGACAATACCTTTCGGATTTGATCCGGACGCGGACCGAGAACCCGCCGGGCGACGAGCACCTTGCGGCGAAGATTCTCACTCAATTCTGCGAGGCCGAAGGCATCCACTACGAAACTTTCGAGAAGGCGCCGGGGCGGATGAACGTCGTCGCGCGCGTGGGGCGGGGCCGGCCGCGCATCGCCGTGCCGCTGCACTTCGACGTCGTCCCTGCGGGCGACGGGTGGGAGACGGACCCGTTCGAGCCGGTCGTCCGCGGCGACCGGATCGTCGGCCGCGGGGCGAAGGACAACAAAGGGCCCCTGGCGGCGATGATGCTGGCAGCGAAATATCTAAAGATGCACGAGGCGGGACTCCCGGGAACTCTGCTCCTCGTGGGTGCGGCCGACGAGGAGGCGGGCAGCGCGCTGGGGATGCGGTACCTCCTGGAGGAGTGCTCTTTCGAGGCGGAGGCGGCCATCGTGCCGGACGCGGGGCACGAGATGCGCCGCGTCCTGGTGGGCGAGAAGGGGGTGCTCTTTTTCAAGGTCGTGGCGGAGGGCCGGCAGGCGCACGGCTCGTCGCCGGAGCGCGGGGCGAGCGCGCTTTGGCCGGTGGTGGATTTTTTGAATCGCATCCGGGAGTGGCGTCCCCCGTCGGCGAAGTCGGACCTCTTCACGCCGCCGACGCTCAACGTCGGAGCGATCCACGCGGGAACCGTGCCGAACATGGTGCCGGGGCGGTGCGAGGCGCTCGTGGACATCCGGTATCTGCCGGGGACGGACTTGGAAAGTATGTTGGCGCATTTGCGCGGCATTATGTCGGAGGCGGCGGGGAAGTCGGCGGGCCCTGTAGTGAGAGATTCTCTCTACTACAGGGCGGGCGTGCGGATGAGGCTGGAAGTGATTTCGGACCAGCCGCCGAGCCAGGTGGCGACCGACCATCCCCTGGTGAAGGTGATTCAGCGGCGGACGGAAGAGGTGACGGGCCTCAGGCCGGAGGTGTTCGGCCAGTCGGGGGCGTCGGTGGCGAAGTTCCTGGTCCTGCGCGGGATCCCGGCGGTGGGATTTTCGTGCGGGCCGGAAGGCGTCGAGCACATGGCGAACGAATGGACGAGTCTCGATGAACTGGGCCGGTTTGCCGAGGTCATGACGCTCGTCGTGTGGGACCTGATGAGCGAAGGGGAGTGAGCGAATGAGAAGCGCGGCAGCGTGGTTCGGCGTGGCGGCGCTCGTGCTCTCGGCGATGACCGCGGGCGGGTGCCGGCTGGCGGGCGAGGAGAGGCCGGAGGCGGCGGTCGCGGCGGTCGAATCGGTGCGCCCTCCGCGCGAGCGGATCGAGCGGTTGCCGAACGGCCTGGAGGTGATCGTGCGTGAGCGGCACCTCGGGGGCGTGGCGGCGTTTCGCGTTTACGTCGGCGCGGGGAGCCTGAACGAGGGCGGATACGCGGGGAGCGGAATCTCGCACTTGCTGGAGCACGTCGTCTCGGGCGGATCGACCGAGAAGCGGGCGGAGGCGGCGACGCGCGAGGCCCTCGAGAAAATCGGCGCCCAGACCAACGCCCACACGAGCAAGCAGTTCGTGTGCTACCACGGCCAGGCGGAGGCGGGGCGTATCGGCGAACTCATCGACATCATTTCAGATTACGTCGTGAACAGCCGGGTGGACGCCAACGAGTTCGCCCGCGAGTTCGAGGTCGTCCAGCGGGAACTGGAGCGCGCGGAGGCCAGCCCCGACAATGTTCTGTGGCGGCTGGCGGACGAGAACTTCTTCCTGAACCATCCGGCCCGGTACCCGGTGATCGGGTACCTGGATGCCCTGAGGCGGCTGACGCGGGAGGACCTGGCGGCGTTCTACGGGCGGGCGGTGCGGCCGGACAACGCCGTCGCGGTGGCGGTCGGCGACTTCGATGCGGATCGGGTGTTCGAGGAGATCCGGTCGGCGCTGGGAGGCTGGGAGCGCCGGTCGGCGGCGCCGGTCGTACTCGGGCCGCGAGAGCCTCAGGTCGCGCCGCGCCGGGCCGAAGAGAAGATGGACGTCGCGAGCGTGCGGGCGATCCTCGAGTTTCCGACTGTTCAATTGACGCATCCAGATTTGTATCCTCTGGACATCCTGGCGTTCGTGCTCGGGGAAGGGCGGGCGTCGCGCCTGGTGGGGGACCTGCGGGAGCGGCGCGGCCTGGTCCAGGAGATTGCGTGTTTCAGTGACACGCCCGCGGGGTACGACGGCGGGCGGCTGAGCGTCCTCTTTCAGGCGGAGCCGGAAAGGGCCGAGGCGGCGCGGACGGCGGCGCTGGAGCATCTGGCGCGGATCGCGCGCGAGGGGATCACGGCCGAGGAACTCGCCCGCGCGAAGCGCCAGAAAGCGAGCGAGTACGTCTTCTCGCTCCAGGCCTGCGAGGACATCGCGAGCGACCTCGGGACGAACGCCCTCCTGGTGGGCGACCCGCACTTCTCGGATCGCTACGTGCGGAACATCCAGGGCGTGACGCTCGAGGATGTGAAGCGCGTGGCCGCCAAGTACCTGAGGCCGGAGGTCCTGTGCGAAACGGTCGTGCGGCCGAAGGAGAAGACGCCCGCCGAGGGCGAGAAGCCGCCCGCGCCGGCCGTCGCGTCGGAGCGGCCGGAAATCATCTCGCGCGTGCTGGCGAACGGGGTGCGGCTGCTATTGTGCCCGATCCCGGACTATCCGACGGTGAGCATTCAGATGGGCCTGCGCGGCGGCCTTTCGATTGAGTCGGCGAAAACGGCGGGCATCTCGCACTTCATGAGTCGGATGCTCCTCAAGGGAACGTCGAGGCACACGGCATCCGAGATTGCCTCCGCGACCGACGCGATGGGGGCGGAATTGAACGCCTCGTCGGGGCGGAACATGATTTACCTTTCGGCGCGGTGCCTGTCGGAGGATTTCGAGAAGACGTTCGACCTGGCGTCGGCGAGCATGCTGGAGCCGACCTTTCCGCCCGAGGAGGTCGAACTTATGCGGGGGCAACTGCTGGCGGAACTGGCGCAGATGGAGGACACGCCGCACGGAGAGGCGGCCCTCTTTTTTCAGCGGTGCTTCTTCACGGATTCGCCGTACCGGTTCCCCGTGCAAGGGTCGGCGGAAGTGGTGGCGGCCCTCGGGCGCGAGGACCTCGCCGGCTGGCATAAACGCCTCGTGGTGGGAAACAACCTCGTGGTGGCCGTCTTCGGCGGGATGGACCTGGTGAAGGCGGCCAATTACGTCGCGCGGCGAGTGGAAAGTTTGCCGGCGAACCCGGACCTCAAGTTTCCGGCGGACGTCGCGCCGCGCAAGACCGCGGGGCGGGAGGTGTACATCAAGCCCTCCGAGAAAGGCGCCGCCGTCGTCTACGTCGCCTATCCCGGAACGGACATCTACAACGTGCGCGACCGGTTCCCGATGGACGTGCTCGACACCGTCGTCTCGGGGTACCAGATGCCGAGCGGCTGGCTGCACGAGGAGTTGCGCGGCAAAGGCCTGGTGTACGAGGTGCACGCGTACGCGATGACGGGCCTCCTGCCGGGGTGCTTTGCGGCCTATGCTGTGTGCCAGCCGGAGAAGGCGGCCGAGGTCGCCCGGACGATCGAGGCGGCGATGAAGCGTGCGGCGTCGCACCGCTTCGAGGAGAAGGAACTGGCGCCCGCCCGCGCGACGATTATCACGACCAAGGAACTCGGCCGCGAAACGGTGGACGGCTGGGCGTTCGAGGCGGCCGTGGACGAGGCCCTGGGGCTGGGCGCCGAATTTGCGCGCGAGGAAATCGAGCGCATCCGGGCCGTGACGCCCGAGGAGGTCCAGCGCGTGGCGCGCGAGTACCTTAAAGAGCCGGTCATCGTCATCGTGACGAGCGACCCGAAGTCGGCCGAAACCATCCGCAAGTAATCTCGCGGGGTCTGATTATACAACGCCATCTCACCGCAGAGACCGCGGAGAGCGCAGAGATGACCTCTTCTTTCACAACCCCGGCGCGCTGGGGCACACTACTTCCAGAACTGCCACCATTTCTTCTGTGTATCGGTTGGGTGACTACTCGTTCCCCGTGTGCAAAAGGGACAGGATAGCCTGGCCACCATACCACCGCGATAGCCTGCACACGCACCACAAAAGGTTTGGTCGCATTTGCGACAGTGAAAGGCCGTAAAGTTGTCTCTCTCCGTAAGCGTCCTCTTACATTTTGCACATCGTTCTGCCATGGTGCGCCCTTTCCTTTCGGACCAAACCACTTGAAGCCCTTCTGCTCGTTCTATTCCCTTGCAGGCCAGTGATCACCGCTTTCTCCGGTGATAATCCGAGAGGCGGACGCGCCCGCAGTTTTTCAGCAAACTGGCTCAACTGCCTTGCCGATCGCCTCCCCTCAACCCACCACGGGATTTCCTAACGAGGATTCGCAACAAATGGTAGACAGCAATGCAAAACACCCCCGGCCCAGCAACTGCGGCTATAAGCCCAAATGCGCCCTCGACCAGCATCATGACGAATGCGATGGGATTGGGCAAACACTCGTAATTGTAGCGTGCCATGTTATACATGACGAAAGCGATTCCCAGAGCAACAGGGAGAATCACAATTGCTAACCCAAGAGACTTGAGTGCACCTCCGACCGTCTCTTCAGAATCGCGCCTGGCATCCGCTTCACCGCCGTGCTCGCGCTGACTTGCAGGTGCAGCAGGATCTCGCCGCGGTGTCAATGGACCCTCGGTAGTGTCATTGGTCATTGGGCGTCCTCCTCATCAGCTTCCGAATCGCTGGCCAAACGGTCTGACACGAAACCCTCGCCGGCGCGGCACCTGCTGAACTTCTTGTCGGTCCGGGTCACGGCTCCACCGTAACTGCGCGCCCAGTTCTTGAGCAATATCACGGAGCTCCCTATGGGTAGTTACGCCCCCGTACGTACTTCAGCACCATTTCAGCAAAGCCACGAATATCGGGATTATCGTCTTGCAGGCTTTGTGTCAAAGCTTCCACGGCTGGTTTGCCGATCCTCACCAAAATGGTTTCGGCGCTATGGCGCAGGTTGCTATTGGCATACTCTTGTTTTACTGCCTCCAACAACGGCCTTACTGCTGACTCGCCCATATTGAGCAACTGCACTCGGGCGAACGAGCCACCAAGCAAACCTCCAGATTTCAGTAGCGCGATCAACTCTTCTGGTCGTGTCATTTCTCTCCGCGCCTTCTATTATACCGAAGGATCAAAATTTCCAGTTATTTCACTTATTTCCGTGGACACCTATATCCGTGCCCCGTCAAGGCCCTGGTCACAGGGGTCCTCGTTTTTTCCCTGAATACCGTCATTCGCTTTGATGATCGATTCGCGTGCCTTGCATACACCTCCGCAGGATGCTGCGCACATGCGCACTCCCGATTGAGGATACCTATAGTATATCCCGGTGGGAACGGCGAAAAAACAATAATCCATATCCAACGCCGAACGGCCTTCAACGCAGAAGACGCTGAGAACGCAGAGAACGGCGGGAATGGGGGGAACGGCGAAGAAACAATAATCCATATCCAACGCCGAACGGGTGCGGCCGCAAATAGTGGCGGCGCGCAAACGGCGGCAGCGAAAGAAGTTGTCATCCCGACCGAGTCCCGACGCTTCGTCCGCCGTAGCACGAAGTGCGAAGGCGGAAGCCGGGACGAGTGGAGGGATCTCGCCGTGCGTTGTTGTTTCCCATCCGGAGAGACGGACGACAACGGATTCACGGCGAGATGCCTCGACTTCGCTCGGCATGACAGCCACAACAACCGCCACAAAAAACGGCCCCCACAACTGGATTTCCGGGAACAGGACATCTATCCCTCTCCGCACCGATTGGCAAGCAATCGGTGGCACCCGCTACTGCGGCGAGAACCCCTATTTCGGGGTGCCACGGATTGCTCGCAATCCGTGCCCACTGCCACAATCCGCGGCCACGCCCGTGACCGCTCGTAGCGGCGTTTCGGTGGTTGACAGGCGCCGGGAGGCGGCGTAAGGTGATGTCCGGCCCGCCTGGATAGCGGGCTTGTGCTTCCGGCCTTCGCCCGCCGCGGCGGGCACTCATTGTGAAGCATCGGCGTTTGAACGAGGAGCAAGGGATGACAGCCCATTTTCGCCCGCTCCGTGTTGAGATGATTATCGGTTTCGCGATGTGCCTACTTGCACAGGCGGTGCATGTAGCGCCGGCTCGCGCCCAAACTCAGCCGGCCCTTATTCCGAAACCGGTTCAGGTAAGCATCGGGTCGGGTCAGTTCACGATTACTCCCGCAACCAAGGTTCTCTATGGCAAGGGCGACGATCGGCTGGCCGATGCCGCGGAATACCTGGCCGGGCGTCTTTCGCTGGCGTTTGACAAGGAGGTGACCGCCCGGCCGAGCGACGCGACGGAGCCGGCGGCCGGGACCATCCTGCTGACGACGGCGCCAGCCGATGCGGAATTGGGCGACGAAGGCTATTCGCTTACGGTCACGGAAAGAGGCGTGGTCATCCTTGCCGCGAAGGCGGCGGGGGCGTTCTACGGCGGGATCACGCTCCTTCAACTTGCGCCTGCCGAGGCCTTCCGGGCGCCGGCGATGGTGGAAGGGAAACCGGGAGGAAAGCCGACCCTCGAAGCGCCGCGGCCCTGCGACGAGCCGAATAGGTCGACCGCCAAGCCGGTGGATTCGCTGGCTGTCCCTTGTGCGAAAATCCTGGACAAGCCGAGGTTTCCATGGCGGGGACTGCTGATCGACCCGGCCCGGCATTTCTGGACGATTGACGAGTTGAAACAATATGTCGATTACCTGGCCCTGCATAAACTCAACTCGCTGCAGATCCACCTGACCGACCACGAGAATTGGTGTGCCGAGGTCATGAAGTACCCCAACCTCACTCCCGAGAAGGAGCGGAACGCGGCCAACCCGGAAAACGTCGCCGGGCAGACCTATCACAAGTTGGCGCGACATTACTACACGCAGGAAGAACTCAAGTCGCTGGTCGCCTTCGCGAGGAAGCGTTTTGTGAACATCGTTCCCGAGTTCGAAATGCCGGGCCATTGCGGGGCGTTGCTGCGCGCTTATCCGGAATGCGGCTGCACGGTCGACTCCAAGCCGATGCCGGGGGGCGAAGTCTGTCCCGGCAAGGAAAAGACGTACCAGGTGCTTCAGGAAATACTGGACGAGATGCTGGAGGTCTTTCCAGGTCAATATATCCATATCGGCGCAGATGAATGCAGCAAGAGGTATTGGGGCCAATGCGCCGATTGCCGCAGGAGGATGCAGACCGAGGGCCTCCAGGACGTGACGGAACTGCACGGCTATTTTGTCCGGCGGATGGCGGACTATCTCCGGAACAAGGGCCGCACCCTCGTCGGGTGGGATGAGATCCTCGAAAGCGGGGCCAAGTCAGGAGCCGTCGGGATGTACTGGCGGTCCGGCCAGTCCGAGAAGTTCGTCGAGATGGCTTTGAAGCACGGGCAGCGCCTGGTGATGACTCCGACGGCCCATTGCTATTTTGACTTTGTTCAGTCGCCCGAGAAGGAGTCCGAGCCTCAAGGATTTGGGGGATCCGTCATCACGCTGAAAAAGGCTTACGAGTTGGAGCCGGTTCCCGATTCTATCCAACGGGCCGATCCCAAACTGGTCCTGGGCGTCCAGGCCAATCTCTGGGGCGAGCGGATGAAGACGTTCCCCCACCTCCTGTACATGACGTATCCCCGGGCGTGCGCGTTGAGCGAGGTGGCGTGGTCGCCGGCTGAGGGGCGGAATTATGCCGAGTTCTACGCGCGTCTGGCGGATCACCTCAAGCGCCTCGACGCGGCTGGGATCAACTACCGCGAGCCGACAGCCATCGACCGGCCGGAGTGACGTGCCATAGGGGCGGCCACACCCGGGGCCGGTCGTGTCGGCGTTTCGGTTGACAGGCGCCGGGAGGCGGCGTAAGGTGGTGTGTGGACCGGGTAGCGCCGAACCCCAAACCTGCCCGCCTCGGGCGGGTTTTCACCCGCTTTCGGGACGCGACCCACTTAGTGCTACTTTGTCAACTTTGCGCCCCCGAGAGAGGGGATAGCGCGGCGTCCCGGCGGGACGCCGCGCGGTGGCCAAGAATGGCCACCGCGCATCCGCTTACCTGTCGAGGGGCGAAGTTGACAAAGTGGCATTTAGGTAGAGGAGGACGGATGAACATCTCCCGATTCGTGTTGGCTGTCGTTCTTGCGGCGCCGGTCATCGGGCGTGGCTCCCCTGCAGGAGGCGCCGGCGCCCCGGCCGCCCAGGCCCCTGCCGAGGACCTGACCCTCTGGTACGAGAAGCCCGCGGGGCAGTGGGTCGAGGCGCTTCCGATCGGCAACGGGCGGATCGGCGCGATGGTTTTCGGCGGCGTGGAACGCGAACGCCTGCAACTGAACGAGGACACGCTCTGGGACGGCTACAAGCGGGACCCGAGCAACCCGGCGTCGCTCGTGGCCCTGCCGGAGGTTCGGCGGCTCCTGTTCGAAGGCAAGAACCAGGAGGCGACCGGCCTCGCCGGCCGCACGATGATGGGCACCCCGTCGGGCGTCAAGTCCTACCAGTCCCTGGGGGACCTGGGGCTGGAGACGCCGGGTCCGGCGGCGGTCGAGGATTACCGGCGGGACCTGGACCTGGCGACCGGCATCGCGTCGGTCCGGTACCGCTCGGGCGGGGCGACGTTCACGCGCGAGGTCTTCGCCTCGGCGCCCGACAACGTGATCGTCATGCGCCTGTCGGCCGATAAGCCTGCCCGCGTGACGACGTCTCTCCGCATGACCCGCCAGCAGGACGCGCAGTGCCTGAGCGACCCTGCCGACCCGCGCCGCCTCATCCTCCGCGGCCGGATCGACTGCAAGGACGATAAGACCCGCGAGCCTCGCGGGATGCGGTTCGAGGGGCAGGTGCTGGTCGTCCCGACGGGCGGCAAGGTCGCCAGCCGCGACGGCCTGCTGACGATCGAGGGCGCCGACTCGGCCGTCCTCTTGATCGCGATGGCCACCGACTTCCGCGGGGGGGACCCCGAACAACTCTGCCGGCGGCAGTTGGCGTCGGCGTCGAGGAAACCGTACGCGGCGCTTCGCCAGGCGCACGTTTCGGACCACCAGCGGCTTTTCCGGCGGGTGGACCTGGTCCTGGCCCAGCCGCCGGCCGCCGAGAACGTCGGCGGGATGCCGACCGACAAGCGGCTCGAGCGCGTCAGGAATGGCGCGACGGACCTGGGCCTGGAGGCGATGTACTTCCAGTTCGGCCGGTACCTGCTGATGGGGTGCTCGCGACCCGGCGGGCAACCCTCCAACCTTCAGGGCCTCTGGTCCGAGCACATGAACGCCCCCTGGAACGCGGATTACCACACAAATATCAATTTGCAGATGAATTACTGGCCGGCCGAAGTCTGCAACCTCGCGGAGTGCCACCTGCCGCTGTTCGACCTGATGGATTCTCTGGTCGAGCCGGGCGACCGCACGGCCCAGGCGCAGTACGGGGCCCGCGGATGGGTGGTCCATCACCTGACGGACATTTTCGGCTTCACGGCGCCCGCCGACGGCGTCTGGGGCATCTGGCCGATGGGCGCCGCGTGGCTGGCCCAGCACCCGTACGAGCACTACCTTTTCAGCGGCGACAAGGAGTTTCTGGCCAAGCGGGGTTACCCGCTGATGAAAGGCGCCGCCAGGTTCATCCTGGATTTCCTGGTCGAGGCGCCGGCCGGGACGCCGGTGGCGGGTCGGCTGGTGCCTTGCCCGTCGCACTCGCCGGAGAACAGTTTCCGCAAGGCCGACGGCACGGTCTCGAAGTTCACCTACGCAGCCACGATGGACCTGGAGATATGCCACGACGTCCTGCGCAACTGCGTCGAGGCGTCGAAGGCGCTGGGCACGGACGCGGAATTCCGGGCCGAGTGCGAGCGGGCGCTGGAGCGCCTCGCGCCCCTCCAGATCTCCGCGAAGACCGGCCGGCTCCAGGAGTGGGTGGAGGACTACGATGAGCCTGAGCCGCAGCACCGGCACACGTCGCACCTTTTCGGCCTGCATCCCGGCCGCCAGATCACCATGACGGGCACGCCGGAACTGGCCGAGGCGGCCCGCAAGTCGCTCCTCGGCCGGGGCGACGGCGGCACCGGCTGGTCCATGGCCTGGAAGGTCAACTTCTGGGCGCGCCTGGGGGACGGCGACCACGCTTACAAGATGCTCGCCAACCTCCTGCGGCGCTGCACGCTGCCGAACCTCTTCGACACGCACCCGCCGTTTCAGATCGACGGGAACTTCGGCGGGACGGCGGGCATCGCGGAGATGCTCCTCCAGAGCCACGAGAAGGACAAGGCCACGGGCGCCACCATCATCCATCTGCTGCCTGCCCTGCCCGAGGCGTGGCCCGCCGGCAGCGTGAAGGGCCTGCGGGCGCGCGGCGGATTCGAGGTGGACATCGCGTGGAAGGACGGGAAGGTCATCACCTACCACATCCGGTCGAAGGAAGCACGCAAGGTGACCGTGAGCGTGAATGGGGAAATTAAGATAGGCAGTTCAGAGGAACTCTAACATGTGTGTAAGGACGCGTGCCATCCTTGGCCTCGCGGCCCTTCTGTTCGTTCCGTCGTCGTGGAGCGCACGAGCCGATGAACCGGCGCTGCGAATCTGGTTCGATCGCCCGGCGGCGAAGTGGAACGAATCGCTGCCCCTTGGGAATGGGCGGCTTGGAGCGATGGTGTTCGGCGATCCTGCCAAGGAGCGGCTGCAACTGAACGAGGAAAGCCTCTGGGCCGGTTGCCCCGTCGAGGCCTGGCCGACGGATTTTGTCAAGCATCTCGCGGAGGTACGCCGCCTGCTTTTCGCCGGCCGGAATGCCGAAGCGCAGGCCTACGGTATCGAGCACATGACCGCGACGCCGACTTCGTTCCGCTCCTACGAGCCGGTCGCCGACCTTTGGCTGGACTTCGGAGCGTTGGAAACCGTGACCGACTATCGCCGGGAACTGTCTCTCGCCGACGGGATGGCCCGCGTGACCTTCCGGCAGGGCGATGCGACGCTGACCCGCGAGGCGTTCATCTCGGCACCCGACGACGTGCTGGCGGTGCGCGTGAAGACCGACAAGCCCGGCACTTTGGCGTTCGCGGTCAGCCTCACGCGCCATCGCAACGCCACCGTCACAGCGCCGGCGGATGACCAACTCCGCCTCGACGGGCAAATCGTGGACGTGGAAAAGAAGGATGGCGGCTACGACGACAATGCCGGGGGCTCCGGCCCCGGCGGCGCGCACATGCGATTCGCCGGCCGTCTGTTGGTTCGCGTGGACCGCGGCAAGGTGGCGGCGGACGGCGACCAGTTGCGAATCGAAGGCGCTGGCGAGGCGGTGATCTTGTTCACCGCCGCCACAGACTACGACCTGGCCAGGCTCAACTTCGACCGCACGCTCGATCCGGCGCGCATCAGCGCGGACATTCTCGCCAAGTCCGCGAAGAAATCGTGGCCGGAACTGCTCGATGCGCACTTGGCCGAACACGGCTCGATGTTCAAGCGGGTGACGCTGCAACTAGGCGAGACGGACGCCGCTCTGGCCAAGTTGCCGACCGATGCGCGCCTGGCGGCGGTCCGCAAGGGCGGCGAGGACCCCGGATTGGTGGCATTGTATTTTCAATTCGGGCGCTATCTCCTCATGAGCAGTTCGCGTCGGCCCGCGCGGTTGCCGGCGAACCTCCAGGGGATTTGGAGCGATCGCATGTGGGCGCCGTGGGAGGCGGATTACCACCTCAACATCAACTTGGAGATGAATTACTGGCCCGCCGGTCCCGCCAATCTGGCGGAAACCGTCGAGCCGCTGATGGATTGGTTCGAGTTGCTGGCCAAGCGCGGCCGGGAATCCGCCCGCCGGCTGTACGGGTCCGACGGCTGGGTGGCCTTTCTCGCCACCAATCCGTTCGGCCGCGTCAGCCCGAGCGCGTCGAACCTCAATTCGCAGTTTGTCAACGGGGTGCTCGATCCGTTGTGCGGCGCCTGGATGGCGGCACAGTTGTTTGATTTCTACCAATTCAGCGGTGACCGGGCTTTCCTGCAACGGCTCTATCCGATCCTTCAGGGCGCCAGCGAATTCGTGCTCGATACGCTCGTGGCGGCTCCTGACGGCAGGCTGGTGATTGCACCGTCCGAGTCGCCGGAAAATACCTACATCGACGCGCCAACGAAGCAGCGCATCCGGATTACCGCCGGCTCGACCTATCACCAGAGCCTGGTCCGGGCGATCTTCGACGCCACCGATCGCGCGGCCGCCATCCTCGGCACGGACGACGCCATGCGGCAGCGGATTGCGGATGCCACTGCCAAACTTCCGCCGCTCAAGGTCGGACCCGACGGGCGCCTGCTCGAATGGGCGGAGCCCTACCAGGAAGCCGAACCGGGTCACCGCCACATGTCGCACCTGGTAGGCCTGCATCCGTTCCACCTGATAACGCCCGCCACCCCGGAGTTGCTGGCCGCCGCACGCAAGGTGCTGGATTTCCGGCTGGCCCGTGGCGGCGGCGGAACCGGCTGGAGCCGCGCGTGGATCATCAGCATGTTCGCGCGCCTGAACGACGGGGAGGCCGCGCATCAGCATTGCCTCACCTTGCTGCGCAACAGCACGCTGACGAATCTGTTCGACAACTGCCCACCGTTCCAGATCGACGGGAACTTCGGCGGGACGGCCGGCATCGCCGAGATGCTCATCCAGTCGCACGCGGGCGAGGTGGACCTCCTGCCCGCGCTGCCCAGCGCCTGGCCGGTCGGCCGGGTCCGCGGCCTGCGGGCTCGCGGCGGATTCGAGGTGGACATCGAGTGGAAGGACGGTAGGCTGGCGTCGGCGACGATCCGGTCGACGGTCGGCGGGCCCTGCCGCGTCCGCGCGCGGACGCCCGTGGACGTCAAGTCCGCGGCGGGGCCGGTCAAGGCCGAGGCGGTCGCGGACGGCGTCGTGGAGTTTCCGACGCAGGCGGGCGGCGCTTATGTGGTGGCGCCGCGGCCGTAGCCGTCGGCGCGCGGGGCGTGGCACGGGTCGAACGGCGTCCCGGGGATTCATCCCGACTTCGTCGGGATTCATCCCCGGGCGTTGAACGGAGCGCTAAGCCGCAAGCGGCGCGGGCGGCTCGTGCGGTGTGGTGCGGGCGGAGAGACGGGAAGGAGAGCAGGATGACTTATCGTTCGAGACCGCTGAAGGAATATCTGAATCACGCGGCCGCGGCGCAGCCGACGCCGGGCGGCGGAAGCGTCGCCGCCGTCGCCGGGGCCCTCGCTTCCACGATGGCCTCCATGGCCGCGGGGTTCACGAGCGGCCGCGAAAAGTTCAAGGCCGTCCAGGCCGAGATTGACGAGGCGCTGGTGCGACTCGCCGAGACGCGCAGCCGCCTCCTGGACCTGGCGGACGAGGACATGAAGGCCTACGAGGCCATCATGGCCGCCTACCGCCTGCCGAAGGGGAGCGACCACGAAAAGGCCGCACGCGACGAGGCGGTCCGCCGGGCGACGAAGCATTCGCTCGGCGTGGTCGAGAGCGTTCTCGGCGGCTGCCGCGACATTTTGGTCATCGCGCTTCGGCTGGCGGGGATTGCGAATCCCAATCTCATCAGCGACGTCGGCGTGGCCGGGGAACTCGCCCACGGGGCCGCCAGGGCCGCCCTCATCAATCTCGAGGTCAACCTGGCGGGTTACAAGGACAAGGCGGACGCAGCGGCGGTGCGCGGCCGCGCCGAAGAGATGCTGCGCGAGGTCGAGCAGGTGGCGAAGGAAATCCGGTCGGCGGTCCTCGCAGCGCTAAGAGGCTGTTAAATCCCTCTCCCCTGGTGGGAGAGGGACAGGGTGAGGGGGACTCATCGGCCGTTCAATGCCTTTTTCACCCTCACCTCCGCCTTCGCCAAGGCTTCCGCCGTCGCCCTACGGGCTATGGCGGACAAGACGGCGGACAGGCCTCCCCTCTCCCGTCAAGGGAGAGGGGGTTATGAAACAGTTTCTGAGGAAATAGCGTGGCCCTGGAGCGGGAATACAAGATCGAGTCGGCGGCCCGGCAATGCTCGCAGTGTGATCGCGCGTTCGGCGTGGGGGATGAATACTATTCGGCCGTGGTCGAGACGGAGGAGGAGGCGCGCCTCGCGCGGCGGGATTTCTGCACCGCGTGCTGGCAGCCGGACACGCAAACCTTCTTCAGTTTCTGGAAGACGAGCGTGCCGGAGCCTGAGCCGACACGCGGGCCGCGACTGATCGATTTCACGAGGCTGCTGCGGCTGTTCGAGCGGCTCGAGAAGAGCGAGGAAGAGGAGAACCGCCGGTTCCGCTACGTCCTGGCGCTCGTGCTGATGCGGAAGCGCCGGCTTCGGCTGGTTTCGCTGCGGCGTCTCGGCGGGCGGGCCGAAGTGCTCACGCTCCGCGAGGTGGGCGGCGACCGCCAGCACACCGTCCAGAACCCCGGCCTCTCGGACGAGGAGGTCCAAGGCGTCGCCGACCGGCTCCGCGAAATCCTCGACATGCCCGAGCGGTGGGAAGAGGAAGATGCCGGCGAAGGCGAACCCGATGCCTCCTAGCCCTACAACGCCGCTTGACTTTTCTGCGCGGTGGGTCTCCGCACCCACCGCGCAAGAAATGGCCAATGGCGCGGCGGGTCGGGAGACCCGCCGCGCGAAGCGCGAGGGCAAGCCCTCGCGCTACTCTCTCCATTTACTTTCGGCGGTCCTCAGCGCCGCGATTCTCGTGGCGGGAGGCTGTGCCCCGGCTTCGCAGCGAGCCGCCCCCGACCAGACGCTCGTCCGAGGGCCGCAGGAAGTCCTCGTGGCGCACAACGCCTGGGCCGATTCCATCCGGCACGTCTGGGCCCGGGCGGACCTGATGCTTGACTTCCCCGTCGGCGAGGGCAAACGCGAGCGCCATGACGTCACCGGCCACCTGTTTCTCGAGAAACCCTCGAACCTGTTCGTTCACGGCGAGGTGCTGGGCCAGGACGTCTTCACCCTCGGCGCGAGTGCCGAGAGGTTCTGGCTCTGGATCAAACCCAACGTCAACACCGTCTGGACGGGGCAGCGCGGCGGGCCGGGCGAGGCGAGGCTCATCATTTCGCCGTCGGCCCTTGCCGAGGCGCTCGGCGTGTTTCGCATCGACCTCGGGCCGAAGGTGCAAGCGGTCTTCGTGGCGTATCCGGAGCATTATGTTTTGAGCGTCGAGCGGGCGGTCGGCGGCAAGCGCGTGCCTGTCCGGCGGATATGGTTCGACGCGGTTTCGCTCCGCCCGAGACGTGTCGATTTGTTCGACGAGTCCGGCCGGCGCACCCTGATGGCGGAACTTCTGAAGTACGAGCGCGTGGGCGCTACGGAGGTCTGCACGATTTACCGGGCCCGCTTCTACGGCGACGAGGAAGTGGACCTGGTGCTGCGCCTCAAGGACGTGAGCCTCGAGAAGCGGCCGAACCCGCGCGTCTTTGAATACCGCCTGCCCCCCGGGGCGAAGGAAAAGAACCTCGACGCCCCGGAGTAGGAAACTAAGCGGGGTTACATAAGTTTTGCGCGGCGGGTTCGCCGCGGGGCTTGCCCCGCGTCCCGGCGCGCCGGGACCAGCGCCCCGCCCGCCTTCGCCATAGGCTATGGCGTGGCAAGCAAGCGGGACGGCTAAATGTGACGACGTGCGTTTTTGCCTTTTCACTCCGCATGGATGTTCCCCCTTCTCCGTCTTTCTCCGCGTGCTCTGCGTTCTCTGCGTTGAAGGCTGTCGTTTCGGCTGCGTTTCGGCTTGACACGGGGACGCCGGCCGGCTAGGCTTTGGGTCGGGCAGCATTCCCCCCGCGGTTTCCCGGTCTTTGTTTCGGCGCATGCGAATGAGCGTTTTGTGTGTGATACCTGCCCGATACGGGGCCAAGCGATTCCCCGGGAAGGCTCTCGCCTCCCAGACCGGCAAACCCCTCATCCAGCACGTCTATGAGGCGGCGGGCGGCGCCAAACGCGTGAACGCGGTGGTCGTGGCGACGGACGACGAGCGGATCCGCGCTGCCGTCGAAGCGTTCGGCGGCCGGGCCGTCATGACCCGCCCGGACCATCCGTGCGGCACCAACCGCGTGGCCGAGGCGGCTGAAGCGTTCCCCGACGCCGAAATCGTCATCAACCTCCAGGGCGACGAGCCGGAACTCGACCCCGCGCTCCTGGACCGCCTCGTCGAGGTGATGCAGAAGGATCCTGGGATTGAACTTGCGACGCTGGCCGGGCCGCTCTCGGCCGAAAATGCGGCCGACCCGAATGCCGTGAAGGTGGTCCTGACGGCCGACGGCGACGCGCTCTATTTTTCGCGCGCCCCGATTCCTGCCGCGCGCGACGGCGAGGCGTCGCGCTGGGCGCCGGTGCTTTTGCATTTCGGCATCTATGCCTTCCGTATCGAGGCGCTCCGCGCCTTCGCCCTCATGCCGCAGACGCCGCTCGAACGGACGGAGCGGCTGGAGCAACTCAGGTGGCTGGAGCACGGTCGGCGAATCCGGGTCCTCGTGACGGACCATCGGCCGGTCGGCGTGGACACGCCCGAGGATTATGCCGCCTTTGTCTCTCGCTACGGCAAGTGCCGCAAGAGGTAGAGGAGCGCGCTGTTGAAAACATCCCTCTCCACCCTTTGGGGGTGCGTCAGCATTTTGTGGCAGTGGGGTTCGCCGCCCCGCTTGCCTGCCACGCCGAAGCCTATGGCGAAGGCGGGCGGGGCGCTGCAAACGGCCAGCGCCCAGTAAACTGGGCGGCGAACCCCCCCGTGCCAGAAACTCTTGGCGCACCACCCTCTGGGGGGAGAGGGGAGGGTGAGGGGGAAACAAAGGGCGAATGATGAACAAGGAATGCCGAACCGCAGAAGGATGAAGGAACGACTGAACGGCCGACCACGGCCGGTCGTTTGGCTTTTCCCTTCGCCGTTCTGCGGTTCCTTGTTCGACATTCATCATTCGTCGTTTTTCCCCCCTCTCCCGCAAGGGGAGAGGGAGGACAAAAGCACGTTTTCAATAGAGCATTAGGGGACGGGGAATGGAAGGCCAGCGCCTGATGCAGGAGATTGCGGGGCAGACGGCGGAGACGGAGTTCTTCAGCCCCATGCCGGAAGGCTACCAGGTCGGGCGCACCAAGTACGTCGCCGTCTTCGGGACCGTGATGAGCGGCCTGGGGAAAGGCATCTTCGCGGCGAGCCTCGCCAAGTTGCTCAAGGACAAGGGCCTGCGGGTCGCCCCCATCAAACTCGAAGGATATCTGAACGTCGATTCCGGCACGCTGAACCCCTACCGCCACGGCGAGGTGTTCGTCCTGGACGACGGGATGGAATGCGACATGGACCTGGGGACATACGAGCGGATGCTCGACCAGGACCTGACGCGCGACCATTTCGGGACGAACGGCCAGTTTCTGCGGGCGGTGCTGGAGCGCGAGCGGCACGGCGAGTACCTGGGACGCGACGTCCAGATCATCCCCCACGTCACGGGCGAGGTGAAGGCGAAACTCAGGCGTCTGGCGATCGGGACGCGGGCCGACGTCGTGTTCGTCGAGATCGGCGGGACGGCCGGCGACTTCGAGAACGTCTATTACATCGAGGCGATGCGCCAACTGGCGTACGAGGAGGGGCCGGGGAACGTCTGCTTCGTCGCCCTGACGCTGGTCCTGGAGCCGCGAATCCTCGGCGAGCAGAAGTCCAAGGCCGCCCAACTGGGGATCAAGCGTCTCATGGAGATGGGCATCCAGCCGGCCCTCATCGCCTGCCGGGCGTCGGCCCCCGTGACCGACAAGGTGCGCGAAAAGATTTCCATGTATACGAACGTGCCGATGTCGCGCGTGTTTTCGATGCACGACGAGCCCTCCATCTACCTCATTCCGCCCCGCATGCAGCGCGAGCACCTCGACGCCCAGGTGGTCCACCTGCTGGACCTCATGGACCGGGTGAATCCGCGGGCCGAGCAGAAAGCCGCCGCCGTGTGGGACGACTTCTGCCGGCGCATCCGCGAGCCGAAGCACGAGGTCTCGATCGCCATCACGGGCAAGTACACCGCCGTCCGCGACAGTTACGCGAGCCTCATCAAGGCCGTCGAACACGCCGCCGCCGCCCATCAGGCGCGCGCCGACATCCGCTGGATCGACGTGACGGACCTGACGGAGGCGGGGGCCGCCAAGGCCCTGGCGGGCGTCGACGGCATGATCGTGCCGGGCGGGTTCGGCACGCGCGGGGCCGAGGGAAAAATCGCCTGCATCCGCTACGCCCGGGAGCACTTCATCCCCTATCTCGGCCTGTGCTTCGGTCTTCAACTGGCGGTCGTCGAGTTCGCGCGGAACGTGTGCGGCCTGGCGGGCGCCCACTCGACCGAAGTCGAGGCCGGCACGCCGCACCCCGTCATCGACCTTTTGCCGGAGCAGAAGAAGGTCAAGGACCTCGGGGCGACGATGCGGCTGGGCGGCAAGGACGTCGAGATCCGCCCGGGGACTCTCGCCGCCAAAATGTTCGGGGGCGCGGCGACGGCGCGGCTCCGGTTCCGCCACCGGTTCGAGGTCAACCCGGAGTACGTCGAGCGGCTCGAGCGGGGAGGGATGGTCTTTTCGGGGAAGGCGCCGGGCCAGCCGATCATGCAGATCCTCGAGTTGCCGGACCATCCGTTTTTCGTGGCGACGCAGGCGCATCCGGAGTTTACGAGCCGGCCGCTGCGGCCGAGCCCGTTCTTCCTGGGTCTTGTAGCGGCGGCGCTGGGCCACGAGGCCGTCGGCCCCGCGGAAGCGTAGCCGGGAGAGGCTTGACGGCTGTGCGCGAAAAGCGCACAATTGTGCGCGTTATGGGAACACGCAAGAAAACTGCGATTGAGTGGCTTTTCCCGCAGGTCCGACGCCAGGTGCTTTCGCTCTTGCTCATGCACCCGGACGAGCGCTGGTACTTGCGCGACATCGCCCGCCGGACGGGCTGTGCCCTGGGAAATGTGCACCGCGAGTTGAGAGGCCTCGCGGAGGCCGAGATTGTTGCGACCACGCGAGACGGGAACCGGCGCTACTACCAGGCGAACTGGGTGTGCCCCCTTCTTCCCGAACTCGCCGGGCTGATTCGCAAGACCGTGGGCCTGGCCGAGGTGCTTCGTGACGCGCTCGTGCCGCTCGGCGACCGGGTGGCGGTCGCGTTCATCTATGGAAGCCAGGCCTCGCAGGAGATCAAGGCGGCGAGCGATGTCGACCTCCTGGTCATCGGCAGGGCGACGTTTGCCGATGTGGCCTCGGCCGTCGGGCCCCTCCAGAAAACGCTCGGCCGGGAGATTAACCCGACGGTTTATCCGGCCGACGAGTTTCGACGCAAAGTGCGGGCCGGCCACCACTTTCTGAAGGCAGTACTGTGTGGCGAGAAGATGTTCCTGATCGGGGGCGAGCGTGACCTTAGAAGACTGGCTGAGAAGCGGTTTCCTCCGGACGCACCATAGCAGCCGACAGGAGATCGTCGAACTGTTTGCGATCAGCGACCGCGATCTGGCCAATTGCCGGACGCCGGGTCTCGACGCCGAATGGCGTCTGGCGATCGCCTACAACGCGGCACTGCAGGCGGCCACGGCGGCGCTGGGCCACGAGGCCGTCGGCCCCGCGGAGCCGCCGAAAGCGAAGGTTTGAGAGGAACAACCATGGCTGACGAGAAGCAGCAACCCGAGGGGAAGCCGGAGGCGAATATTCCGCCGGCAGGCGAGTCCAGGATTCACGTGGACTCCGATTGGAAAAAGCAGGCCCAGGCCGAGAAGGAACGCCTGGCCCGCGAGGTTGATGGCGGGGGCCCGGCCGCCCCGGGGGCCGCCCGCGCGGAGCGCGCGGATCGGATGCCCGAGGCCAGTTTCTCGACGCTCGTCCAGACGCTGGCGACCCAGGCCGCCTTCTTCATGTCCAGCGAGCGCGATCCGCGCTCCGGCCGGAGCATCCAGAACCTCGACCTGGCGAAACACCACATTGACCTCCTCGCCGTGGTGGAGGAGAAGACCAAGGGAAACCTTTCGGACGAAGAGAAGCGGCTGCTCGACACGATCCTGTACGAGTTGCGGGTGGCGTACGTGTCGGCGACGTCGTAAAACTGCTCTTCACCGCAGAGGCGCAGAGATCGCGGAGAACAGCAAGGATAGGGGAACTGCGAACAACAATATATTTAGTATCTTGATTGTTTTTCTCTGCGCCCTCTGCGTCTCTGCGGTGAAATGTCGTTGTGCGAAGGAGGGAGGCCATGAAACGCATGGCATTGGCATGGCTGATGGCAGCGGCGCTCGGGGCGGTAGCGGCGGCGCCGCTGGCGTGCCAGCGCATCCCGACGACGGGCCAGCGGGCCTTCATCGTGCTCTCGTGGGACCAGGAGATCGCGCTGGGGCGCGAGGCCGGCCCCGAACTGGAGAAAGAGTTCGGCCGGCCGCTCGACAACCTGCCGGTCCAGGCCTACGTGCGAGCGGTCGGCCAGCGCGTGGCCGGGGCGGTTCGGCATGCCGACTTGCCTAAACTTCCGTACCGGTTCACCGTGCTCGACAGCGAAGTCGTCAACGCGTTCGCGCTGCCCGGCGGGCCGGTGTACGTGACGCGAGGCCTGCTCGGAAACCTCAAGACGGAGGGCCAGTTGGCCGCCGTCCTCGCTCACGAAATCACCCACATCAACTCCCGCCACGGCAGCCAGCAGATCAGCCGGCAGATGGGCATCCAGGTCCTTCTGGCGGCGGCGGCGGCCGCGGCCGGACGCACCGAAAAGGGCGCCCAGATGGCGACTCAGGCGGAGGACCTCGCCAAGGTCGTCGTCGGCCTCGTCAACCTCAAGTACAGCCGGGGCATGGAGAGCGAGGCCGATCGCTTCGGCCTGGATTACCTGGCTGCCTCGGGATACGATCCTCGCGAAATGGCGAATCTTCTCGGCGTTTTCGTCTCGATGGGCGGCCCCAGGGCCCCGGAGATCCTGAACACGCATCCGAATCCGGAGGCCCGCCTCGGAGCCGTCGAGCAAATGATCCGCGCAAAATATCCGAACCGCGGCGGGCGGGTGGCCGATGAAGAATATCGCCGCGAGATCCTCAATCGGTTGAAAGTTGCCGGCCGATAAGCCGGCGTCCTGATTTGCGCGGTGGGTTCGCCGCCCGCCTTGGCGGGCGCTGCGAACAGCCAGCGCCCCGCAAGCGGGGCGGCGAACCCACCGCGCGAGAAATGGCGTTCTTGGGGAGGGCTTCATGCGAACGGCTCGTCTTCTCGTCGCCTGGGCCCTGGGGGCAATCCTGTTGGCCTCGGTCGGCTGCGGGCGGGATACGGCGCTCGTGCGGCAGGCCGAGGTCACGCACGCGCGCCTCCTGGCGGCGGCGGCGGAGACCGAAGCGCGCCCGTCGGCCGACCGGTCGGCGGCGGGAGCGCGAACGCTTGCCGGCGGCGGGAGCGGGCCCACCCTCTTTTTCGCTCCACGGGAGGAAGAGGCCGGCGCACCCCTCGGCGGGGAAGGAAAGGCCCCCGAGGCCGCGACGCCCGCCTTCGAGCCGATCGAGGGCAAGACGTTCGGCGAGATCCTCAAGGCGGACATTCGCGAGGGCCCGGCGGCCATCGGGCGGGGATTCGCCCACACCTACGGCAAGCCGGAGAACCTCCTGATTCTCGGGGCGGCGTTCGGCGTGGACCGCATCGTCCGCCACAACTGGGACGAGGACGTCCGCCACTATTTCGAGGACAACGATTCGAGCCTCGCCGAAACCGACGATTTCGGAACCATCATCGGCAACCCGGGCCTGCACTTTCTGATAGGCGGCACATGGTACCTCGCGGCAGTCCAGCAGCGCGACGCCCGCCATCACGAACTGAGCAAAGTGCTCCTGGAAGCGCTCATCGTCACCAACACCTCGACGATGGCGTTCAAACTGGCGATGGACGACCGGAGCCCGAACGGCGAGAAATGGGGCTGGCCCTCCGGCCACGCGTCGTCCAGCGTCTGCTTCGCCGCCGTCATGCACGAGTACTATGGCTGGAAGGCGGGCGTGCCGCTCTACCTTCTGGCCGGCTATTCGGCGGCGACGCGGCTGGAGGATCGCGAGCACGACCTCTCGGATCTGGTCTTCGGGGCCGCGCTCGGCTACGTGGTCGGGCACAGCGTCGTCAAAGGCGAACTCCCCCAGATCGGCGGCTTCACCGTCCTGCCCTACGCCGATCGGAATGCGGGCGGCGTGATGTTCGTCAAGCGTTACTAATCCTACAGTGCCACTTGACCCTTTTGCGCGGGGGGTAAACCCCCGCGCTACAGCTGATCGTGGCGCGGGCGGCGTGATGTTCGTCAAGGGTTTCTAGAAGCGGTTTGTACGGCGTCAGCAGTTACGGTTGGTCCGGGGATTATGTAGCGCGGGGCTTTATGCCCCGCGCGGCCCTGCGCGGGGGATAAACCCCCGCGCTACAGTCGGCAAGAGCGTCGCTATGCGATTGACGGGACTGATACTGGCGGCGGTGCTCGTGGCGGCGGGATGCGAGTACCCCGCGCCCGAGCCGGCCGCGCCCGCGGCCCCGCTGCTGGCGGCCGGCAACGCGAACAACCTCTATGTCGTGTCGGCGGCGTCGGTCGGCGGCGGGCCGGCCTTTCGCTACGCCCAGCGGGATGCGGCAGGCGCCTGGCCCCGCGCGCTCGGCGGCGAAGGGCACGGCACGCCCGCGGCCCTGGCCGCCTGGCGCGAACAGTTGCTCGTCTTCTTCCCCACGGGCCGCTACGGCCTCTTCGGCCCGTCGGCCCCTGTCATCTATCCTTCGCCCGTGCCCGCCTGGACGCCCGTCGCGGCCTGCGAAGACGGCCTGGCGGTCGACGCCTTCGGGTGGGACAAGGCGGGCGACCCGATCCACGCGCGGTTCGAGAACGGCCAGTGGGAAGGGCGGCGAATGCCGGTCGTCATCGAAACCGCCAAGGTCCGCGATCCCTGTGCCGTTCGCTTTCGGGATCGCCTTTACCTTGTCTGGCGCGAGGAGGTGCCGACGTTCAGCGGTCCGTCGGCGGACCGGCGCGTCGCCTTCGCTTATAAGAAAGAAGACCGCTGGCACCGGGTCCTTTCGCGCCTTCGGGTCGCGTCGGCGCCGCTCGTGGCGGCGGCGGGCGACGACCTCGTCTGCCTCTACCGAAAACCGGCGGGCGCGAACGAGGAGCCCTGGACGCTCGCGACGTACGCGACGGCCGATGAGGACTTCCACGAAGCGGGTGAACTGGCCGGCCCGATCCCCGCCGGGCCCGTCGCGATCGCACGGCAGGGGGGGCAACTGTATGTCCTCGCCGCTCCCGCCGAGGGACCGAAAATCGCGACGCTCGACGTCCGCGCGGTCAAGGTCGGCGACTTTCTTCCCGTTCCGATGGGCAAACCTTCGGGCGAACCGGCCGGCAACGAGCAGGCAATCCGCCTTGCGCTGATGGCGGCGATGTTCGCCGGCGTCGTCCTGCTCCTTGTCTGGCGATCGCGCAGGGAGCGCGAGCGCCGCGCGGCCGGCGCCGTCGCCGCTGAAGCCGCGCCGCTGATCGGCGCTTCGCTTGTCCGCCGAGGGGCCGCTCTGGCCATCGACTACTTTCTCATCGCGCTTTTCCTTGCGCCCTTCATTTTGGCCATCGATCCAGACCTTCCCGAGCGGTTCCTGCGCGGCGAGCCGGTGCACGGGCAGAAGATGGTAATCCTCGTACTCGTGCGCCTCGGCCTGACCATTTTCTATTTCACCTTGGCCGAGGGCGCGATGGGGCGCACGCTCGGCAAGGCGATCCTCGGCATCGAGGTGCGCGGCGAGAACGGCGGCGCCATCACGTGGAAACAAGCAGTGGTGCGCAATGTGACGCGGCTCGTCGATGAGATGCCGGCCTTCTACCTGCTGGGCCTGGCTTCCATCCTGATCGGTCCGCGCAGGCAGCGCGTGGGCGACCGCTTCGCACGGACGCTCGTCGTCCGGCGCGTTCGTTAAGCGAGGTTACTTAAGTTTTACGCGGTGGGTTCGCCGCGGGGCTTGCCCCGCGCTCGGAACAGCCAGCGCCCCGCAAGCGGGGCGGCGAACCCGCGTTGCTAACAGCCAGCGCCCCGCAAGCGGGGCGGCGAACCCGCGTTGCAAACAGCCAGCGCCCCGCAAGCGGGGCGGCGAACCCGCGTTGCTAACAGCCAGCGCCCCGCAAGCGGGGCGGCGAACCCGCCGCGCGGTTAGGCGGATCGCGCGCCGGGTCATTTCGTCGCGAAAACGCGCTTCGCCGAAAAAAATTCTCCTCTCGCCGTCCGCCTTTTTCATCCGCGCGGTCGGCCCCGTCCGGACTCGGCCGTCTTCCCACCGCTGGAGTCGCGTTGCTCGTGGTTCCACGCTATGTGGTGTCCCCGCGCTGGAGGCTCACGGGAGGCGTGTTGTGGGGCGTGGGCGGACGTTCGGATTCTGTTAGGTAAGGAGAAAAAAATTCTGAAAAAATGTCTTGACGGCCCGGTGGGTGGTTGGCGATATTCAATCCTAGCAAGGCGCAGTTCAAATCACGCCTTGGCCCAAGTGGGGAAACATAAGTGGGCCGAAGTGGGCAAAAAGCGGGTTCGCTCGAGTCGCCGACGCTCGTCCTGAGTGGCGAATACCTCCATGCGGTGGACGCCAAGTCACGCCTCACGATTCCAGCCAAGTTGCGCGAGGTCATCGACACCGAGAAGGAAGGCAAGGGGTTCTTCGCGTTCATCGATTTCGACGGCGTGCTGTGTCTGTACACGCCGGCCGCGTACGAGAGGCTGGCGCCGATGCTCGTGGATACGGAACTGAGGGCGGCGAAGGAAGTGCGGGATTACAAGCGTCTGCGCTACGGCCTGGCGGAGCACGTCGAGGTGGACCGGCTGGGGCGGGTGTTAATCCCGGAGAAGTTGCTGGCGCGCGGCGGCATCAAGAAGGAATGCGCCATCGTCGGGTGCCAGGACCATCTGGAGATCTGGGAGCGCGAGCGGTGGGACGCGTTCGTGAAGATTCGCCTTCCGGAGCACGACGCGCTGGCGGTGCGGGCGATGGAATTGGCCGAGAGCCGGGCGGCCGAGGAGCCGGACGAGTTGGACGAGCAGCCGACATAGAGCCCCCTTGGGAGGTCGCCCATCCCGGCTTGCCGGGATGGGCGGCCTTGCCCGTTCGTGGGTAGGGTCCGGGAGCAGGTCAGACAACAGGTGACGCAGGGAGAGGGAGGCAAGCAGGCCATGGACCGACAAGCGGAGGCACAGGGATTGGGTCTGGTGCGTCGGGCGCTTCGGCAACCCGAAGCGGAGGCGTCGATGTCGCCGGATCGGCTTCGGCGGGAACTGGATCGCCTTCAGACGCGTCTGGCGCGGGTGCATTCGCGCGGCGGAGCGTACGGAGAGGTGAGCCTGTCGCCCGACGTGCGGTCGCTCTTGGCCCGGCTGGACGCAGGGGCGGCCCTGAGCGCGCTGGTCCACTAGGTGGGGAAGGCGGGGCTCCGGGTGGATGAGACGCCCGTGCACGTCCCGGTGATGCTCGACGAGGTGCTCGAGTACCTCTCGCCGAGGCCCGGGGCGACGATTCTGGACGGGACGGCCGGCGGCGGCGGCCACGTGGAAGCCCTTGTAGAGCGGATTCGGCCCGGCGGGCGGATGATCCTGCTGGACCGGGACCGTGAGGCCCTCGAGCGTCTGATCGCCCGATTCGGACGCCGGGGAGACGTGTCGTACTTTCACGCCAACTTCTGCGATTTCGACCAAGCCCTGAACCAGGCTGGCGTTGACCGGCTCGACGGGGCCCTCGTGGACCTGGGGCTTTCGAGCCTGCAACTGGCCGATGCGGATCGGGGTTTCAGCCTTCAGCGTCCGGGTCCGCTGGACATGCGGTTCGACCGGAGCGAAGGGCTGACGGCGGACGAGATCGTCAACCGCTGGGACGTGGATCGGCTGGCGGCGCTCTTTAGCAAGTACGGGGATCAGCCTTACGCGCGGCGGATTGCGCGGGCCATCGTCGAGGCGCGGAAGCGTCGCCCGATTCATCGGACGGACGAGTTGGCCGGCGTCGTCGCCGCCGCGCAGCCGGCGTCGTACCGGCACCGTAAAAGGATTCACCCGGCGACGCGGGTGTTTCAGTCGCTCCGGATCGCCGTCAACGAGGAGTACGGCAGCCTGGAGAAGTTCTGCGAGAGGATCTTTGACTTTTTGAAACCCGGTGGCCGCGTGGTCGTCCTCGCGTATCACAGTGGGGAAGACCGGATCGTGAAGCAGCGATTCCGCGAGGCGGCTGGGACCGGCGTGGCGTCATTGCCGGTCCGCAAGCCGATCACGCCCACCGAGGCCGAAATCCGCGCCAACCCGCGGAGCCGAAGTGCCAGGCTCCGCGTGGCGGAACGGGTCGGCCCGTCCACCGGTTCGCT